>JADEYI010000462.1_pt1 | contig 56213 bp, 55 predicted proteins | sample 8542331 | NCBI WGS metagenome assembly JADEYI01 (sample SAMN16510988, study PRJNA670497) | mine drainage metagenome | isolation source: biofilm near Copperflume 1 | place: Germany: Marsberg coppermine Kilianstollen | collected 2018-02 | reverse complement strand
TAATGCTTATCGCGTAGAGGGTCATAGATGATGTATCTCTACCTCGACCCTTCACGTATTACGCACTACGTTTCACTTCGTGCAAGACGGCATACCCGGCAACAGTGCGCTTTGTACGCCCAGTAATGTAACCTGGTTACCGGGCGTTATGTCGTGCGCGGCAAAAAAACCCTGGTTGGTTTCCAGAGCATAGCGATAGGGGCCTGATGCGTTGACTGTGGTTGTGTCCAGGGGCTGCATGTCCTTTACATCTATGATCTTGCCATCGCTCTGAATGAAGGCGATGCTGAGGGGCAGGATCGTGTTTTGCATCCAGAAGCCTCCTGTCGTATCCAGTCCGAAGTCAAATAGCATACCCGCGTCCTGCGGCAAGCTGGAACGAAACATCAGCCCAAGCTCGCGGTCAGCCTCGGACGATGCGATCTCCACCCTCATGTTAACCGCTAAGCCCCGGCTGTTAGTAATCACTAACGACTCGGTAGGCAGGCTTGGCGCAGCGGTAAGGGTGGCTTCAGCACCCGCTATGGGAGTACCCGCCAGGGAAGTTGGCGGCACCCATTCTGTGGGTGTTACGGCGGCTTGTACTACAGTAGAGGTTGCGCTCGCGGCAGCCACCGAGGTTGGAATCACAGTAGCACTGGGAGAAGCAGCCATACCGCCAGTAATCGCGACCGGGGTCGGGGAAGCCAACGCCGGAGTAGGCTGGGCATCGGGAGCGGCGGGACTCGCTCCGCAACCAGCGACCAACAGGGCTACGGCTCCCAGCAAGCCGGTAAAGAATATCTTGCACATATCTGCATTATACGACACAAGCGAGGCAATACGCACCGAGAGCTACACGTGCGTATTGCCTCAGTTGCTACTGGCTATTTGCCAGCCGTCACTTGCCACCGGAAAGCGCCACGCTATCAGCGATGCGACAGTTAGCGCCGGAGCATTTGCGCAAGCCGTCCAGCATGCTTGCCAACTGCTTTAGGAGCTCGGGGTCGGCGCTCTTGTAGATGTTTTGCAGTTCATAGGGGTCGCTGCGCAGATCGTATAGCTCGCGCTCACCGGTAGTGTATTCAACGTAGGTGTAGTTCTGGGTGCGCACCGCCTGGTAGGTCGGGATGGTGGTACGGCTGCCTTTCTTTTGCTGCTGTAGCTCGAAGTCCGACTGGAACGGCTCGTCGGACCCGGCGTAGTGCTCTATCAATGCGCCCTGCCGCCAGCTCGAGGCTTGAGGTGGGTTATTACTGAGTAATGGCACAAGGGAGCGTCCATCCACGAAGTCAGGTGCGGCGGCTCCTGCTAGTTGGGCGAAGGTAGGGGCGAAGTCAACTTCCATCGTCAGCAGGTCGCTGGTGCGTCCGGCAGGCACTCCCGGCCCACGCACGATCATAGGCACGCGAATATCGGTGTCGTAAGCGGTCTGCTTACCGGCGGGCATCCTCTTCTGGCCGAGGTGGAAGCCATTATCCGAGGTGAAAACGATATAGGTGCTATCCAGCTTGCCCTGCGCCTTTAATGTGTCCACCACGTTGCCAATCAGGTCGTCCACCGCCTGGAGCGATTGCAGCCTCTTGCGATAAAGTGCATCAGTAGTGTCTATCACAGATTGCGTCATCAGAGGCAGGTTTTGGATGAACTGAGGCTTGTCGCTCACGTCCTGCTCGTTGAAGTCGGGAGTGCGAGGCGCTTTCGCATCGGGGAAGAGATTGGCGTGGCGAGGAGCGGGCGTGGCAGGCTGGTGGGGCGCATATGTCGCAAGGTACATAAAGAATGGCGTGTTGGCCCCGGCCGCTTGCTGTATGAAGTTGGCAGCCTTGCCGGAGATAACATCGGTCAGGTAGTCTTGCGGAGAAGAGCCGTACAGCTTGACGGTGCCGTTCTCGTTCAGTTTGTAGTTATACTCGCCGTAAGCCTGGTTGTCTGTGGGGCTGTCCCACTCGTCCCAGCCGGGGGGCACGTAGTTTTCGGCGGCAGTCTGCGGGTAGCCATTGAGGTACTTGCCCATGAGCGCAGTCCTGTACCCCGCCGACTTCAGCCATGTGCCCACAGTCGAATCCTGGTTGCCCCTGGCGAAGAAGGTCTGGAAGCCGCCGGTTGGAGGCGAGTTGCCGAGCACGCCATGATTGTGGACGTACTGGCCGCGCTGTATTGAAGAGCGCGAAGGGCAGCACAACGAGTCGGTCACGAAGAAGTTGGAGAAAGTAGTGCCCTGGTCCACCAACAGCGATTTGAGCTTCGGCATATAGGCGACCTCACTGGCGTCGAGATCGTCCGTGAGGATAAAGACGATGTTGGGTTTGCCGCTGGACTGGGTACTGCCATCGCCTGCGCTGTACCTATCGCGGTAGCGGAAGGTGCCAAGCTGCGAAAGCAGCACGTTATAAGGGGGCTTGTTCTCAGGGTGCATCTCGAACACCGCTCTCTCGAAGTACTGCACCGTGTAGGTCTTCCCGTCCAGGTCCGACTTCTCCTGGAACTCCTCGGAGATGGGATAGCCCTGCTGCGCGAGGCCCCCATTAGCCTTCCAGTATTGCAGGAAGAGGCCGCCCACACGCTTGCCGGTCTGGGGGAAGAGCATGCTGCCGGCAGAGTTGTTCATCGTCTGGCCCGGCGCGCCGTTGGGGTACTTCTGCTTGTAGCGGAAGTTGCCGAGCAGCGACAGCAGCACGTTGTTGGGTGCGGCGTTCTCAGGGTGTAATTCGAACACTGCCCTCTCGAAGTACTGCACTGTATACATCTTGCCGTCGGTATCGCTCTTCTCCTGCATCTCGCCCGAAATGGGATAACCCTGCTGGGGCAGTCCGCCATGCGTGTTCCAATAATCGAGGAATACACCGCCAACACTTTTGCCTGTCTCAGGGAACAGCCGTGAGGGGCCGGTCTGTAGCAAAGGCTTCGCCGATGTAGCCGTCGAGCCTGGAATGAGCTGTGTAGACAAGACCACGAGCACACTGAGCAGGGGTGCGAGCCGGCTCTTTTTCTGCATCATCTTTGTTCCTCCTGGGGCGCGCTATGTGCTGTGTATCGTATATTACGCGCCATTGTAAAGACAATATACCAATGTAGAGCGGAGAGGATGTTAGATGTGCGTGAGATGCATGTAAAGATTCTGTAAAATAAGGCTCAGGCGAGTTCGGGATAGCTCTCGTGCTAACAAAGTACGACCTGGGGACCAGGTGCCCACATGCGCTCCACGAGAGACTCCTTTAGCTAGGACTGCTTGCCCCGCGCCTACGCACCGCCACGATCTCGGCCATGGCCGACAGGGCTATTTCTGCGGGAGTGCGGGCGCCTATGTTGAGGCCGACAGGCGAGTGTATGCGGCTCAACTGCGCCTTTGTAGCGCCCATTGCGGCGAGGCCAGCTTTGCGTTGGGCAGCAGTGGAGCGGCTGCCAATCATGCCTACGTACCGGGCTTCGGAGTTGAGCGCCAGCAAGAGCGCGGGCAAATCCAGCTTTGGGTCGTGGGTGAGAACCGCGATTGAGGTGCTCATGTTTATTTCAATCTGCTGAAAAGCATCTTCAGGCCAGTCAACGATAATACGGTCAGCTTCCGGGAAGCGCTCAGCGGTGGCGAATACGCCGCGTGGGTCAACCAGGGTCACTTTGTAGCCCAGGAGTTTAGCTATCTTGGAGAGGGCTATCGCTACATGTACGGCTCCAACGATGATAAGCTGCTGTGGGGGGAGAAAGCTCTCGACAAATATCTCCACATCGCCTGAGGGGGTATGGTAAGCCAGCACTTCAGAGCGTTCCTCAGCCAACAGACGTTGAGTATCGGCTGCCAGTAGAGCATCCAGCTCAGGGTGAATAGATAGTGAGCTATCTTCGCCGGTAAAGAGAAGGGCAGTGCCGGGTAGGAGGTGAGGGTCGCTGGAGCTTACCACTGTGGCAAGAGAGGCAGGACAGCCTCTGCGGAGCAAAGCGGCAAGCTCTAAGTAGGGAGAAATCGCCGTCAAGCTAGGCATCCAGAGCTTCGATAAAAACGTAGATCGTGCCGCCGCATGACAGACCAACGTCTGTGATCATATCGGGCGTAATGCCATAGCGCACTATCTTCGGTTCACTCTTTTGCAGCGCCTCTAGCGCCTCGACAATGACCGCGCCCTCGACGCAACCTCCGCTCACCGAGCCTGCAATCTCACCTTTAGAAGAGACCACCAGCCGCGCACCCTCGCGTCGTGGGGCTGTGCCTTCTACACGCACCACAGTTGCCATCGCTATGCGCTGCCCTTCCGCCCGCCAACGCTCAATTGCTGGTACAATATCGCTCAGGAATGTATCTGTCTCCACATCAAGATTATACACGAAGGCTATAGATCACATGGCAAAGCTGGCGGAACAACATATAGCTGTGCTCATCCTGGCTGCTGGGCGTGGTCATAGGATGGGCGCTGAGCCAAAGCTGCTGCTGCCGCTGCACGACGGCAGGCCGGTTATCTGGCACACTGTCCGCAATGCAGAGGCTCTAAAGCCTGCCGATCTGGTGGTAGTCGTGCGCCCCGATTTACCCGATGTGTATGAGGCGATCAGAGGCTTACAGGCCAGATTCGTGATCAACGCCCTGTATATGGACGGAATATCAACGTCGCTGGCGGTGGGCATAGAGGCTCTTATGGGTGAGATTGAAGCCGCGATGATCATGCTCGGCGATGAGCCTGCTGTTGCGCCGCGAATCGTCGAGAGATTGGTGCTTGCCTACGGCAAGAGGCGAATGCCCATCACCATTCCTTTCTACGGCGACGAGCCAGGCCCGCCAACTCTATGCGCTCGCGAGGCCTTTCCTGAACTGCTGGCCCTCACGGGCGATACAGGCGTCAGCAAGCTGGTAACAACCCACCCCCAGATGGTCTGCCGAGTACCCTTTACAGAGGACGAACGCCCACGCGATGTTGACACACCGGAAGACTACAGGGCGCTCTTGCGCGGCGGCTATTTGTCAGGTAAACTAAATAAATAGAGGGGAGGAGCAGCAGCCCTTATTGCTTATCCTCCGTAGTGTATATAGTCCAATGTTTATCAGGAGAAAGAATCTCAGCATGACCAGAAGTATGAAATTAGCAAGAGCACGCATCACTACATTCTCTGTAGTAGGCGCGCTTACCCTCGCCTCTCTCCCTATCGCGCCCGCAGCGCAAGCCGCCCAGGCACAGCAGGCAGCCCTCCCAGCATCGCTTCCCTTCGCCGACTCAGCCTTTGAGAATGTCTGGATGCGCAACGACCAGCCGGTAGCGTCTAAAGCTACAGCCCGCTCGTGGACATGGGGGCCTGCACCCGCAGCTACAGGGATGGAGCCTTATGCTGAAGCGCCTGACGGCTCAGGACAACGCCTGGTACAGTACTTCGATAAAAGCCGCATGGAAATCAACAACCCCAAAGCGTCGCCTGACGATAAGTGGTTTGTGACCAACGGCTTGCTTACGGTGGAGCTTATCTCAGGGCAGATGCAGGTTGGCAACAGCAAGTTTATCACCCAGAAACCGGCGCCCATACCTCTCGCCTCCGACGCGGATGACACCACCGCACCCACCTACGCCTCCTTTGGCACAGTATCTAATACCTCGGCAGGAGAACGTCGCCAGCCCGACAAGAGCAATGGCGGCTATGCCACAGGCCGCATTGATAAGGCAGGCGCAGTCAAAGACGATCCTACAAAGAAGGCCCCCGAAACTAAGATCGCCTATTTCGAGAAAAGCACAGGCCATAACGTGCCACAAGTCTTCTGGAGCTTCCTCAACAGCTCAGGCGCGGTACGCTCAGGGATGTCAACAGCCAACAAGCCTCTCCTCGACCCGTGGGTGTTCGCGATGGGCCTGCCTATCTCCGACGCATACTGGGCCAACACCAAGATCGAAGGCAAGCGCCAGGAGGTGCTGATCCAGGCTTTTGAGCGCCGCGTCCTCACTTATGTGCCGGGTCTCGCACAAGGCTGGCAGGTGCAGATGGGTAACATCGGCCAGCACTACTACCAGTGGCGCTATGGCCCTGACAGCCCCGGCCCCCAAAAACAGTCGAGGGCCGTGCCCGGTATGCCTATGTTGCTAACAATACCTGCGCTCGGAGTGCATACAAAGGTAGAGCAGGTTGGCGTTGATAAGAACAACAACATGGATATCCCGAAAGACCCGGCTAACGTGGCCTGGTACAAGCCGGGCACAGTACCCGGCAACGTGGGCAATGCTGTTATAGATGGTCATCTTGATTGGTATGGTATCAAGCAGGCTGTCTTCTACTTCATCAACACCTTGAAACCGGGCGACCGTATTTATGTGCGGGATGACAAGGGGCAGGACCGCGCTTTCGTAGTGACCACACAAATCACCTGCATCTGGGATAAATGCCCGCTGCAAGACATTTTCGGTGCTACCTCCGCCAGCCGGCTCAACCTCATCACCTGTGCGGGCATCTACAACCGCAGCCAGCAAAACTATGACAAACGGCTGGTGGTCTTCGCCCAGGCAGCCCAATAAGGCTCGCGGGCGCAATAGATAGCCTCTAAAGGGGGCACGCGTCTAAGTGTGCCCTTCTTTTTTGAGAGGTATTAGCCTTCGGTCGGTGAGTGACCGGCTCACCCTATGCAGCCGATCACCGACCACAAAGGCATAAATAGATATGAACCGTACCGACCGCTTGTTGGCAATCGTGCTGGAGTTGCAGGCCAGGAAACGGCAGCGCGCTGAAGAGCTGGCTGCTACCTTTGAGACGAGCAAGCGCACAATCTATAGAGATGTACAGGCGCTCTGCGAGGCGGGCGTACCGGTGGCCGCCGTTCCCGGCCAGGGCTACTCGCTTGTAGAAGGCTATTTTCTGCCACCGCTCGCCTTTAATCCTGATGAAGCGATTATGCTGCTCCTCGGCAGCGAGTTCATGGCGCAAAACTTTGACGCCCAGTACCGCGCAGCCGCGCAGTCGGCCAGCCGCAAGATAGAAGCTGTGCTAACTGAGAAGTTGCACGCGGAAGTAGACAACCTTCAGAACAGCTTGCGCTTTATATCAGGCAATACAGCCGGGGATACAGTTACTCTCAAGACTTTGCAGAAGGGCAGCGCAATATCACTGTTCGCGCCTTTTTCGATCCGGAAGTTAGCCGCTGGGTACGAGAGGCCCCATCGTTCTTCACAGTAAAGATGGAAGATACAGCGGAAGGTCTGCTGCTAACTCTCCAGGTGCGCCGCGAACAAGAAATTGTGCAATGGTTGCTCAGCTGGGGACAACAGGTAAAAGTGCTGGAGCCTCTATCTCTACGCGCCCTCCTGGCAGAAGAAGCCACAGGGATAGTTCGCCTGATTTTCAACAGTTCAAGCAATCTCTGGGTTCTACGTTTGCTATTCAGCTAGCGACCGAAGCTACTTCCACAGATATTTGGTGGCTTGTTGACCATGCAGATGAGACTTACAACAGTTTAGCGGCCCGGGGCGTAGAGATGGCAAGCCCACCCACCGACTTGCCCTTTGGCCGCGTCTTTTCTATCAAAGACCCCGCGGGCCATACTCTTCACATGTGGAAGCCTGCAACGAAAAGCTAGACGCAGGAAGCGAAGGGCTGATGGGTGGGGATTAGTAGCAGCGCCCACCCATCAGCCCCGTCGTTCGCCGCCCATGGTCTTACTGCTAATAATCTATATCAGCCCGCAAACCTCGGCCTTCGGTCGACTCCATTTCCGCAGGTGATATTGCTACAGCCGGGGTGGAGTCGTCGCTCACCTCGATCTTTTTGGCCTTGCCTGACGGAACAACCGGCACGGTAGATTGCCGTGCCGTGCCCCACGTACCTTGTGGGCCGCTAACTGTAGACGAAGATTGATCGTCCGGCTCTGCCAGCAGGTCCTCGATGCCATCACCAAGCGCATCAAGAAGCGAGCGCACCGCCAGAAAACCTTCACGCGCTGCCGTGCGCGCATGTCGTGCCGCCTCTGGAGGCAGCATATTCAGCGGCATCTGTAGCAAAGCCGCAGGCACTTTCACCGCCAGCGCCAGCAGGTCGGCCATGCCTGCCGCTATGCCAGGGCTACTTCCCTTCATATTGCTGAACTCCTCGTCCCAAGCTATTTCTTCAGCGGATCGGTTCGCATTGTTTTCTGCGCTATCGTTCATTAGTAGCTCCTCTATGTACTTCTAGCGTTTGTGCGGCGCTCTCGACTCTTTATTTGCTCAACCCTTAGTTTATTATACAAGAGACTGACCACGCAGTTTGTGGAGAGCTACTTACACTGGCCGCCAATCATAGCAGCGGTCAGTGGTTTAGCAGGTAGCCACGCTCCGAGTTGACCACTTACGCCGCATACTCGCCTTGCAAAGGCTTTATATGAGGGGTATATTATCTCTGACTCTATGGGCATGCCCGTGCTTATCGCGCTCAAAGATGAGCGCAAGGGAGGAACCTCTATGAAAGCTGAGGAGATTGACTGTACAAAAACAGAGCGGCAATCCAACGGCGGCGACCTGTCGGACCTCATAGTAGGCGGTCACACCCTCGTTCCCGTCCTCGACGGCACCCTCCGGCCATATATAAACCTCGATAACGCAGCTTCCACTCCTATTGCGCGTCCTGTAAAAGCAAAGGTTGATAGCTTCCTCGAATGGTACGCCGCTGTGCATCGCGGCAGCGGCTTCAAGTCGCAAGTCTCCTCACTTGCTTATGAGCAGGCGCGGGAGCGCGTTGCCCACTTTATGGGCGCAGATCTGAGCGAGCGGCATGTGGTCTTCGTGCGCAACGCCACAGAAGCTATAAACAGGTGTGCCAGCCTCATACCCCTGGGCGAAGACGATGTTGTGCTCACCACCCTTATGGAGCACCACTCGAACATTCTTGCCTGGCGAAGGCGCTGCGCCCACGTCGAAAGCGTATCGGTGGACGACTTCGGCGCACCTGTGTTGCCGAATCTGAAAGAGCGGCTCGAGGCCAACAAGGGACACGTAAGGCTGGTAGCGATCTCCGGCGGCTCGAACGTGACGGGGGTTATCCCCGATATACACCCCATAGCTCGCCTGGTACACGAAGCGGGAGCTATGCTGCTGGTGGATGCGGCACAGCTAGCCCCACACAGGCCGGTCTGCGTGGGGCGCGTCGGCGATCCGGACTCGATAGACTTTGTTGCTTTCTCGGCGCACAAGATGTACGCCCCCCTGGGCTGCGGCGCGCTGATCGGCCCGCATGAGGCTTTCAAGAACCGGATGCCCGACCTTGTAGGTGGGGGGACGGTGCTGTTCGTTTCCGAAGAAGAGGAGATGTGGAGTGGTCCGCCGGACAGCGAAGAAGCGGGCAGCCCCAACGTTGTGGGCGCTATCGCTATGGCAGCGGCGGCGCGATTTCTCCAGGACGACCTCGGCTGGGATGAGATAGTTGAGCACGAACACAAGCTCACTTCGTATGCCCTCGAAAAGCTGAACGCCATTCCAGGCTTGCAAATATATGGCCCACGCGACTCTGCTCTGCCGCAAGACAGGCTGGGCGTTATCTCGTTCAACCTGGCGAACAGCGACCATCAGCAAACCGCAGCTATCCTCAGCCACGAATATGCGATAGGCACGCGCACAGGCGGCTTTTGCGCCCACCCCTACCTCATGCGTCTCTTTGGCCTCTCCACTGATCGCATACATGAATTGCGTGAGGAGGTAAGCTGCGGCGATAGGCGCGGCATGCCCGGCGCTGTACGCATCTCGTTTGGCTTCTACAACAGCACAGCCGACGTAGACGCGGTGGCAGACGCCCTGTGGAACATCCACAACGGCAAATGGCAAGGCGACTACACCCAGAACCCCCTGAGCGGCGAATACCGCCCTTCACAGACCGCCACCGACCCTGCGGGGTGGTTCGGCTGGGAATTATGAATTGGTGGTAAGTGGGTAGTGTGAGTGACAGAGGGCGCTGCTTGCCTAGCTTTCGCAGTTGATCACCATCTATGAACCTGCTGCTCTCTCCGGCAAGCATATCAATCTTAGTTCATCTGACCAGCTATCGCTGATCGGGCAGAGCACGGATAGTAACGCGGATTCTACGTTGTGGTTTGCTTACCTTGATATAGCCAGTATTGGAGACATAAGAAACCGCCTGGCGGATTTAGGCTACACGCGAGTGACACATGATGAGTACTGGCGGCGCTTATATCTAGACATGTATGTACGCCCTGCTGCATCATCCGGCACAAAGCTCTATACTAACGACAGCTTCCAACAGAAGTGAGGTGCAAGCTGCAACAGCTTGATCTAAGGCCAGCGCGATTCGTAAGTTCCGAAGGGCTTCGTGGCCCGAACTCTGCTTACTATTTAGTAGATGCAGCGGGCGTATGCTGCAAGTCATTGATCATTTAGAATAGCAAGGCAGGGTTCTCCTATGTACCAGTCAAACAGTCTACGTAAAAAGGCTCCCATATGGCTTATAGTCGTGCTCGCATTCTTTCCGCCTTTAATCGGGGGTTGCAGCTTGAGCACAGTGCCACAAGCCGGGGCCACTCCGACAGCCCACGTGTCACAGACGCAGCAGGGGACAACCGCGACAGGGCAACAAGGCAACTCTACAGATAGCGCCTCTAGCGCCTCCGCCCCGGCTGACACAGCGCCGCAGGCGCAGACCGGAGCCGCGTGGCAAGTACCCGCCGAGCAGCAGGCCACGGTAAAAGTGGTCGAGCAAACAGGCCCAGCTGTAGTTACTGTGGTCAACAAGCTCGATCCCAGCCAGGGCTTCAGCGGCGAGGCGCTCGGCTCAGGTGTGATCATAGACAACCAGGGGCACATAATAACTAACAACCACGTGATCGCAGGCGCGGCGCAGAACGGGTTGAGTGTTATCTTCTCCTCTGACACCTCGCGGAACTCCACCACCGCTGACAGCGTTCCCGCTCAACTCGTCGGCGCCGATCCGGTTACAGACCTTGCCGTACTCAAAGTGAGTGGACCTGTGCCCGGCTTCACAAGCCTCGGCGACTCCAGCCAGATCAAGGTGGGCGAGACAGTAATCGCCATTGGCTCGGCGCTCGGCGACTTCCGCAATACCGTGACGGTAGGAGTGGTCAGCGGCTTGCACCGCCAGTTGCAGAGTGATAACGGCACAATGGACGATATGATTCAGACCGACGCCGCTATCAACCGTGGCAACTCAGGCGGCCCGCTCCTCGACCTGTCGGGCAATGTCATAGGCATCAACACTGCCGTGGTACGCAGCACTGGAAGCACCAGTGGGCAAGGCGATGTGGCGGAAGGCCTCGGCTTTTCTATACCTGTCAATACCGTAAAGACGATCTCTGCGCAACTCCTGCAAAGCGGTAGCATACCACGCCCCTTCCTGGGGGTTGCAACAAAGCCCGTTACGCGTCAGATAGCATCCTATTACGACCTGCGGGACCCAAATGGCAATCTACTGACCAGCGGTGTGCTTGTCGAAGATGTGACCCCCAACAGCGGAGCCGAACGTGCGGGCCTGCAACCTGGTGATGTTATCCTGAAGGCTAACGACATCACGATTGATGAGAACAATCCACTGACGGATATACTCACCAGGTTCCGCCCAGGCGATAAGATTACCTTGAGCGTCATACGCAACGGCAAGCTCCTAAGTGTCCCAGCCACCCTGGGCACGCGATAGGACTGGTATAGTGTGCTGAGTACTGTGTAAGATGAGGGCACAGACGCTGTGTCTATAATCCCTTACACAGTACACACTATGAAGCCCTGGAAAGGAGGTGATAGCAGCCATGTCAGATATGGACAAGCGCACTATCGTGCGGCTAACCAGCCTGGCTTCGTGCGCCGGTTGAGCCTCTAAGATGGGTCCTGGCGACCTGGCGCAGGTGCTGCGCCCTTTAGTGTCTCACACGCACCCCAACTTAATAGTAGGTCTGGCCCCCGGCGACGACGCGGCTGTTTACCTCCTCAGTGACACACAGGCGCTTGTGCAGACCCTCGACTTCTTCCCGCCCGTGGTAGACGACCCTTACACTTTCGGGGCAGTAGCTGCCGCCAACTCTATGAGCGATGTCTACGCGATGGGGGGCGAGGTACTCCTTGCCCTCAACATCGTGGCTTTCCCCACCGACCTTGATAAAGCGATACTTACCGCCATCTTGCAAGGCGGCGCTGACAAAGTGCATGAGGCGGGGGGGGTAATTGGCGGAGGGCACACCGTCACCGACCGTGAGCCAAAGTACGGCCTTTGCGTTACAGGCCTTGTAGACCCGGCTCGTATCATGCAAAAGGCCGGAGCGCGCCCCGGCGACCGCATGATCCTCACCAAGCCGCTCGGTACGGGCGTTATCACCACAGCCGCCAAGAATGACCGGGCCGACCCTGCCCACCTGCAAGAGGCTGTAGATTGGATGCTGAAGCTAAACGGCCCTGCTTCGCGCATCTTGCGTGGGGTGGGCATCCGCGCCTGCACCGATATTACAGGCTTCGGGCTGCTAGGGCATGCCTCGGAGGTGGCTGAGGCGAGCGGAGTGCGGCTGCGGATAGACGCCTCTGAGGTGCCGTTGATAAATGGCGCTCTCGACTATGTCAAAGACAAGCAAGTGCCTGGCGGCACAGGGCGCAACCGTGACTACCTTCTCGTGGAAGAAGCCGAAGCCGCCCACCCCAACGGCCCCCAAAATGTGGTAAGAGTACATGTGGAAGGCAACACTCGCTCCGACCTCCTCACCCTCTTGTTTGACCCTCAGACCTCCGGCGGCCTCTTCGCCTCAATACCCGCCGAGCAAATAGCCCGGGTACGCGCAATCTTCGAGGATGAAGGAGGCTCTTGCTGGGAAGTTGGCGAAGTAGAAGAAGGCCGGGGCGTAGTAGTCAGCTAATCTCAATTTCACCGCAGAGGCGCGGGATGTACAGAGAGCATTGTTGTTTACTCTGCACATCCCGCGCCTCTCGCGCCAGATATATCTTTCCAGGCTGCCCCTCACGTCACCTGTAGGCCATTGGCTGCGCACAGCTAGACATAAGGGCCTATGCGTCAGACGAATTGAGCGGTTCTGTGTGCATGAGGACCCAGCAAGAGAACTCCCAATTGGGGGCAGTGCTTACGGCCCAGGGCTTCTCAGGCCCAAAACCAATCAGCGGCAAAACGTTTTCCTCTGCTTGATTTAGCACGCATAAGCCCTAAGCTAGACATAAGGGCCTATTGACGTGTGACATCCTGGGTGCTATTATGAGCATGTATACATAAGAATGCTAAAGGATGTGGATAACCACGCTCTTGTTTATTGGAGGGAACATTTGAAATATAAACCTGCCAAGCTCCGACGCACCTGGGGCAGGTGGGCGTTGGCTGGCCTCTTCTTGCTGTTGATGATCCTGGGCCAGGTAGCGGGCGTATATGCCGCCGGCAGCTATACTGTGCAGCCGGGCGATACCCTTAGCGGCATCGCTGCACGCTTCGGGGTCACGGTAGACGCCATCATCGCCGCTAACTCGCTGCCTTCGCGCTCTACCATATATGTGAACCAGGTGCTCACTATCCCGTCGCCCGGCTCCAACCCGCCCCAGAGCATACCGCCATCGGGCCAAACGACATACACCGTACAACCGGGCGATGCATTGAGCACCATCGCAGTGCGCTACGGCACCACAACCGACGCCTTGATGCGCGCCAACGGCCTTACTTCTACCAACATTTACGCCGGGCAGGTGCTCCTGATAGTACCCGCCGCCAGCCCCGCCCTCCCCGCGCCGACCACACCCCCAGCCACCAACCAACCGCCCCAGGCTAATCCTGCCACCTATACAGTACAGCCAGGCGACAATTTGATAACCCTTGCGCAGCGGTTTGGGGTCAGCCGCGAGTCGCTGGCAGCCGCCAACGGCATAACACCGTCGAGCTTTCTGTATGTAGGGCAGGTGTTGGCTATACCGGGAGCATCTGCGGCAACTGTTACACCACCTCCACCACCTCTGCCACCTCCACCGCCCACTCCAACCGGCACGCCTCTTGCGGTCCAGGCTACCACTACACCTGAGCCTGCCTCAGTGCCCGCAGCGGCGGAGCCAGGCAAGCCGGTACAATACACTGTGCAGCCAGGAGACAATCTCTCTTCGATTGCCGCCAACTTCAACACCACCATTGACGCCCTTATCAGCTTGAATAAGCTGAATGATGGGAACTTCCTGCGTGTGGGCCAGGTGTTGACTATCGTGAAGGGCAACGATCAGGGCAACAGCCCCGCCAATAGCGCCCCGCCTACCGAGCCTGCGCCCCCTATGGGGCAGTTCGGCCCCAAGTGGGTAGATGTCAACCTCACCACGGAGATGATGTACGCCTATGAAGGCCAGACGCCCGTCTTCTCCTCCAAGATGAGTTCAGGAGTAGCTGACCACCCGACAGTAGAAGGCACCTACCGTATTTACGCCAAGTACAAGTCCACCCCAATGCAGGGTGGTGCTGGGGCCGATTATTACTACATACCGGATGTGCCCTATACCATGTACTTCTACTCAGGCTATGCTTTACATGGAGCTTACTGGCACAACAACTTCGGCCAGCCGATGAGCCACGGCTGCGTCAACCTGCCCGTAGACGCCTCCAAATGGATGTTCGACTGGGCACCTATAGGCACGACGGTGGTAACGCACAAGTAGATAGTAAGTGTTCAGACTTGGAGTAGATAATCCTCAAGGCGTCTCTGTGCAGGCGTACCATAATCTGAGCCGTTTGCGTAAGGTAGATACCCGGCTTGCTAAATGGCCGGAAGAGTAAGAGAGGCGACCCTTCTAAGGGTCGCCTCTCTTACTCTTTCTTGTTTGTGTCACTCCGATAGTGGAGCTATCACCGAACTATATCGCCGCTACTTGGGCATGTTCTGCAACGCGGTATAAGCGGGACGTGGGGTGAAATCGGGGTTCAGCACGGACCACGGTACTTTCTCATCCTGGAGTGAAATACCCTGTAGTGTGCTGAAATTGAGATTCCAGACGGCCATCACGCCCATCCACGGGTAGTCGGTCTTGCTCTTCTGGAAGGCGCGGACGAGATATTGAGCCTGTAGCTCAGGGCTGATAAGCTGCCCGTACTCGTAGCCGTCGGCGGTGTTATAGGTGCTCCAACCGAACTCGGTTAGCCACATTTGCTTGTTGCCGTCACCGCTGGCGTTCATCACGGCGTATTGCTGCTCAATACGTCTGAAGTAGAAGGATGGCTGGTTGCGCCAGCAGGTGCCTTCCTGAGAGGCGTACTTGGGCGGGCAGTGGCCGTCGCCTGGGTTATCAGGATACATCTGATCCGGTGAGTTGTTATTGGAACCGGGGTGCGCAGCCAGTACATCGAAGTAATCTTTGGCAATGCCGCCCTGGTAAGCGTACATCTGCTGCAAATACTTCACATCGTCAACGGCACGGTTAGGGTCGTTCACACCCGTTGGGGTGAGCGCGCCAAAGAGCACTATAGCCTTCGGATCGGCCCACTTGACGCCGCTGTAGCCATACTTGAGCATATCTACATACTGGGCTACGTTGACAGGCCCGCCCGTCTCACCTTGCAAGTTCTCCTCGTTCCACAGCTCGTATGCGTACACCTTGCCCTGGTAATGCCGGGCCATCATGTACATCAGGTTGCCGAAGTCGAGCGGGTTCTCAGGCATCCCCCCATTCGTCTTGGGCGAGGCCCACTTCGGCGACTTGGCGATAGAGAGGATCAGTTTTTCCTTATTGCGAGCGGCTGCTTCTACAACGCTGTCAAGCTCGCCCCAGGCGAAGAGCCGGTTGGGGCCTTGCAGGTCTTGCCACGCCACTTGCTGGCGCACCCAGTTGAAGCCTGCGTTGCGGGCAATCTGGAGCACTTTGTCCTTGTCTGTGTAGTAAAGCTGCACGTTGAAGCCGTAGCCGATGTGCGGACTTTTCAGAGGAAACTCGGGGTTCATCTTACCTGGACCCATGTAACGCCAGTCACGGTAATGCGCGCCGATATTGCCATTCTCTACCTGGAAGCCGTCCGGGTTTGAGGGGGTGTAGGTAACTACGCGCCTCTCGAAGGCCTGGATCAGGGTGGCGGTGGGGCGGCCCTTTATCTTGACTACTGCCCAGTATGCGTCCGATATAGGACGACCTGTGGCATAGAACCAGGGGTTTGCCAGCGGCTCTGTAACCACCTTGTCGCCATTTTGCACCTGGCCCTGGGAATTAAGGAAGTCCCATATGGCTTTAGGCACATTGTGGCGGGTTACATCATCATAGTAAGCCACCTCGATGCCGGGCACGCTACTCTTACCTGGGTCGTTGCCGATAGTGCCATCGCGATTGATGGTGGTAATCACCTTCTCGCCCATCTTGTTAGGGTCAGGATGGTCACCACCGGCGTTAGCGCGCCCAACGAACGATGCATAAGTAGGGGCGTTAGGATCATCAAAGTCGCCCGCTATGTTAATGTTGGCGGGCTTGCGGGTCTCAAATGTGCTATTGCCCACCTGCATCTGGCCGCTGATAAGCTCAACGGTGAGGAGGCCGTTGGTAACATAGAAGGGATCGCTCTTGTTACCGTTAGGGTCATTGATCTCCATGCGGCTCTTGTCCCAATATTGGACGAGGCGAGAGCCTGTGCCGGTGGGATCATCTACATAGACCTCGCGGGTGGTCCAGAAGGGCTGCGGACCCCAGAACCATGTGCGGCTAACACGCCCCGAAGCGACGAGCGAGTCGGTGCGGTTCCATACACTCTGGAAGGCGCTGGTATCGGGCGGCTGGTCCTGCTGGGCGGGAAGAGCTTGCGTAGGCGCGGCTTCTGCGGCGCTATCTGGCAAAGCCGATGGCAGCAGAGTAACCAGAAGCACCGCGACCCCTCCGAGCGAAACGATCTTCTCCTTTTTCAAATTTTTCCTCCTAGGGCTGGTAACATTGAGCGGAACATCGACGTTGAGGGCGATAGTTGTTCGTCTTCGTATATAATATAACGTCCTAATCCCCTCGCGGTTCTAGCAGGACCTACGCTAAAATCAGTATCTTTCCTTAACTCCTTATCCGCGCTCTCCAATTATTGACCCCTTGGCCCCTGGGCACTATGGATTCGGCGTGGGCTGCGAAGCCACTTTCGCCCCGCCAGGTATCTGCGACGCCGAGGCTACTATAAACCAGTTGGGCCAGGGCTTGTACGCGCTGTAGAACTGATCCACTTTATCAGCTTGCCCCGGTGTGACTATGCGGCGCGTGATAACGGTATCAAGACCGGCGCGGGCCGTTTCCACCTGCTTCTTAGAGCCTGCGGGCAGCCGTGTGTCTACTTCGTACACGTCTGGAGGGGCGGGTTGTCTGTTGGAAATCACAGGGCCTTCAAGCTTTACCTGGCCGGGGATCTTCGTGCCGTAGAAGTTGATCACAAGAGTATCGGAGGTGGTAGCGGCCTCTACCAGCAGATAATTAGAGGTGATATTGACGAACTTCAGGTCAACACCAGGATCGAAGACCGCTGCGTCAAAGCCCACAGGCTCGCCGTTGGCCTCGTACCAACCGACGCGATAGGAGTGTTGATTGCGCTCAGTAATTTGCATTCCGCTCCAGAAGGCGGCTCTAAAGGCGGTGGTTGACACCTGGCAAACGCCCCCGCCGACGCCAAGCACAGTCCTTTCAGCAGCGATCACATAGCCGGGCACGAAGCCATGCGCCTCATCTATGCCGCCCATCGTTTGTAAGAAGGAGAACGTGCCTCCAGGCGGCACTACGGCGCCGTTCAGCAGATTCGCAGCCACCTTTATATTTGTCGCCCTCTCAGGGGACGAGCCTTTGAAGGTAGAGGTGCCTGTACCCATAAGCTCCTTGATGCCGAGCGCGCCAATGTCTTTACTCGACACTGTAGGGGTTATAACCTTGCCGGGCAGCGCGTATTGCCGCTTGTCGCTTGTGCCTGTCGCCTCTTTTACAGAGCTAATCACAGTTGTGGCATCTATCTGGAAGCCGTCTGCCGACTCGCTCAGCACCGAGATGGAGCCGTTATTCCAGGCAAAACGAGCGTTTTGGGACGAGCGGTTCGACTCGCTTGCCCACTTGTCAGCGAGGGTCTTTAGCTCGTTCTCTTTCCACCCCAACTCAATGTGGCGCTGTGCCGAGCGATCAGGGTTACGCTCTATAGTGGTAAGGCTCACCAGTGCGTCGGGAGAGAGGGAGAAAGTCTTGCCGGGGGCGGTGGCGGTTATAGGCGAGCTAATACGCACTGCCAGCAGCCCCTGCACGTACGACACCTCCTGGGCCGAAACGGTCGGCTGAAGCACATCTACAGGCAGCTCTACCGATGCGGGTTTCGCCGTGCCCTGCTCCAGTTTGGCTACTGTATCGCGCATCGCCTCGCGCACCATAGTTATAGCGTCATAGGTACGTAGGCTGCGGCCCTCTTTACCCGGCATGGCGACTATCTGGGTGCCGTTTAGTCGCACATCGCCGTCGAATAGCGTCTCATCTATCTCATTAGCGGCGATGGTGGAGAGGTAACTTTGCAAAGCAGGCTCGCTCAACCGTAGTGTAATCGGCACCATGTAGCCCTGCTGAGCAGCAGTCCACTGTTGAGAGGCATTAGCTACGATGTCCGCATCCCTGCCTACCTGAAACGCCTGGTTCACTGTGCCGTCAACGTCTATCGTCACCCCTATCTGGTCGGCGCTTGGCCGCCACTCTTTACCGCGCCATGTAAGCACCACAGGCTGCGAGATGAAAGCCTGCACTTTGTCGTTCAATATGCTCTTTGCTTCGTCCGGCGTCTTCCCGCCCAGGTTGACGCCCAGGACCGAAACGCCTGAATATATCTTGCCTGCATATTGTCCCTGCCAGGCTAGAGAGAAGGCAACTACAGCTATCACTGCTATCGCCAGGATGCCCCCAAGCGTCCAGAGGATCCACCCGCCGCGACGCTTCTTTACGCCCTCAACATCAACAGCAAGGTAGCTACGGTTGGTGTTGACATTTACAGCGCGATTTTTCGCCTGAGGCAGGGGCCGGTAATCACGTGCAGGCGCATAGCTTTCATTCTCCTCATACTCCGGCTGCTCATCCCGTTCATACTGCCACCCACCGGATTTGCGCCCTTGCGGGCCTTGCACAGGTGGAGGTGGAGACGGCGTGTAGGGCTGCCTGGGCTGTGCGGGTGGCGGCTGCGCTTTGCTGCTCCGGGGCGGAGAGGTTGGCGCTGTGCGTGCGCCCTGGTTGCGGTCGAAGCGCGAAGGCTCAACTGTAGGCAGGAGACGCGTCTCTTTGGTCTCGCCTTCGCCTTGCCTGGGGTCAGGTGCGCCAGGGGCTTTAGAGGCAGGTGAATAGCCCTGCCGCCCCGCAGACTGGGCCGGGGATGCGTTGAGCCTGTCTGCCTGCTGGGGCGGATCGAGCCGAGGCCGCGAAATTTCAGGGCGCGGCCAGGTGGGGCGTTGCGGCCAGCCGGCATTCTGGTCCATGTCTCCATTGAGACTGTTCTCCCGGCTATTACCCGGGCTTTCTCCATTGCTTCTGTTATCCATAACAAACCCCCAACCCTCTCGTTATCCGGTCTTGTACCCTACGCAACAAATTGCTATCTGCCGGTTACTAATACCTACTTCACGCCTCTGTCCACTTGAAGCGGACGCCGCCTACTCCTATGATATCGCCTTCTGAAACGGCTACAGGGCGCGTGACTTCTGCGTCGTTGAGAAAGGTGCCATTAGTGGAGGCTACATCTTCAAGCCAGGCACGGCCGTCGCGCCAGCTTATCAAGGAGTGCTCGGCTGATATAAAGTCATCGTCAAGCACTATGCTATTGCTCGGTTTCCGACCCAACGAAGTGACAGATTGCAAGGTGAAAGTTGTGCCCGGCTCCAGGTTGCTCCGTCCCGGCTCAACAACTACCAGCTTGCCATACTTTGATCTCGGTTGCACCGGCTCGGCTGGGGCAACTTGCCTCAGGTCACGGACGATAACGCGCATCACTTGAAAGAGGAAGATGTATATAAGCCCGATAAACGCAATGCGTAAGCCGAGAATGAATATATCGAACGGCAGTGTCTGGAGGTTAGGCATATATCAAGTGAAACGTGACGTACTATCTACTGCATGAGCCGCGGGGTAAAGATACTGTATCTATAATCCCTCACGTTTCACGAGGCTACTCCTGAACAAAGGTAAGTTCAAAGCCGCCGAGGGAAACTATATCTCCTGAGGCGAGCACTACAGCCTCGACGGGCTGGTTGTTGACAAATGTGCCGTTGGTGGAGCGCAGGTCGCGCAGCAAGTAGTGGCTATGGCGGAAGGTGATTTGCGCGTGATGCCGAGAGACGCGCGGATCGTCTACCACAAGATCGTTGTCGAGTCCACGTCCCATAGACACCAGTGTTTTGCTGACCGGGAAGTCGCGTCCCACCATATCGCCTGTTTGCGGCTGAAGATAGGCGAGCGGGGGAGCTGCAACCGGCCTGGAGCCGGCGACGCCTGCTTGGGGGCGATTACGTGTTATCTGCGGCATAGCATGAGTACGCGTTATTTGCGGCTCCTCGCCCCCGCTACGCCGTGCCGTGGGCGCACCCGCGCTACTCGTGATAGTTGAGGCAGCAGGCTGATCACTCAACTGGGAATCGATCTCGATGCCCCGGCGCGGTGTGCCTTCGCCTGCCTGGAGTGTAACCCTGGGCCGCGACACGAGTGAATAACCCCGCTCAGATGCGAGATCGGAGACGAACTCGGCCATGTTGTGTTCAAGCGAATGGCGAAAAGGCTCGAACTCAGCGAAGTCCTCCGGGTTAAGTGTCACCTCGTAAACATTAGGCACATAGGTGCGCCCGACACTTATCGTGGGGTGGGCCTCCATCTCGCGCTCAAGGCGCTTGGCAATCTCGGCAGGCTGAATAGGGCTGCGAAAGAGGCGTGCGAACGACCCTTCCATTAGTCTTTCTACGAACTCTTCAAAGCGTTGCAAAGCCTGCACAGTTATCTCCAGTCCAAAAGCCGAAGCCCACCGCAAAACAAAGCACGGCACGCTGGCCGCACCAGAATTATACCCCCTGGCTCTGACCTGGGTCAAACCTGTGGAAAGTTGGTAAGCGTACTCTTAGCAAGAGCTTGTGGAAAGGCAGCGTGCCCGCAGACAAAGGGATGCGTAACATTATAGTGTTGCCTCTCTGGTATAGAAAGTGCTTAACACATTATGTAAAAGATGTGGAAAAGCATATTGTGCCAGTGCTATGGGCCTGATATAATTAACTTACAGCCGCACGCTGAATTTACCTTGAGGTGACTGACGGCGCCTAGAATAGAGCAATAGATGCCCATACGCCATTCACCCCCTCTCGTTGCTGATTTGGACGCAGCAGAGAAGATGAAGAGGCCTAAAACAACCGAGCCGCGCAAAAGACGCACAGAGAAGCCCCAGATCGTCTCTAAAAAAGAGACTAACTCTCTGACCCCGCCAGCGCCAGCATCTCCCCCACAAAGCAGTAACCTTACAGAACCCATCAACAGTCCGGCCCCTGCTAACCCCCTCCAACCTCAAGCCAGCACCCGCCCCTACACTCCTGACGACTCTATCCCAACGAAAGCCAAAGAGGGCGTCATCTCGATAGCGGGTATAGAGTTCCACCACGAGAGCGAGGCGGAATTTGCTCGCCTGCTCAACTACTACGGCATTGAATGGCAGTACGAGCCGAACCAGTTCCCATTACAGTGGAGAGAGGGCCGCCCGACGGTGATGTTCGCCCCCGATTTTTATCTCACCGAATATGACCTCTACATAGAGTTGACCACCATGCGACAATCGCTTGTGCGGCGAAAGAACCGCAAGCTGCGATTGCTGCGCGCACTCTACCCTGAGATCAATATCAAGCTCATATACCGGCGCGACTACCAACGCCTCCTTGAGCGATTTGGCATACCCACCGAAGAGCTAGAAGCAGAGCAACCCCAACCGAACGATAATTAGCCTCCTTACCAGGGCTAGTGATTTATGATCGAGACCCCTTCTCTGACAACCGAATCCTCTATACTCGCCGATATTGATGTGGAAGTCTTTGTCTCCGAAGATGAGCTACAGAGCCGCATTGGTGAGTTGGCGTATGAAATAGCCCAGGACTACCGCAGCCTGGGCGTAACACCCGACAAGCCGCTGCATATGCTTGGGGTACTCAAAGGCGTGGTGCCTTTCATGGCCGACCTGATGCGTGCCATACCACTCGATGTGCCCGTCAGCGCAGACTTCCTTGCGATCACACCCTACGGCCCCGAAACCCGTAATTCGGGCGGCGTGCGGCTACTTAAAGACCTTGACGAGCCTATCACAGGCCGTCATGTGCTGCTGATCGAAGATATAATAGACACCGGCCTCACTCTTGGCTACCTGATGAAATTGTTGCGCGGGCGGCAACCCGCATCGCTGCGGATATGTACTCTACTCGACAGGTCGAGCGTCCGGCTGATAGATGTGCCAACGGCCTATATAGGCTTCGAGATCCCTGACCAGTTTGTCATCGGCTACGGGCTTGACTACAATGAGCGCTACCGCAACCTTCCGTACATAGGGGTGCTAAAGAACAAGCGGTAGCTGCCTTTCTGATAGCTAGCCGCGCCTGACACCTGGCAAGACCCCCTCCCCATGGCTGGGGATTTTTCTTTGGCAAAGAGCAAACAGTGTTGTCAAGGAGCCGGAGAATGACCGACTCGCAGCCCAGACTACGCGCCTGGGTTATAATAAGGCGGGCCAAAGACTCTGGGGAGCAAACTTCGGCTTATGAAGGATATAAGTCGGCAGGCAACATGTGCCTCATCCTTGCAAGGCAATATCACCTTTTACGCAAAAACAATGGAGGATAGCATTTTGACACACAGCGGAACGCCGTTGACTAGATTACTTTGCGTGCTGGTGGTAAGCACGATTATTCTCAGCGCATGCGACAACAGCCAACCCGCCGGCATGACGCCGACACCCGGCCCTACGATGAGCATCGCTACCCCGAACATCACGCCAACGACAGCTATGATAGCTACCATAACTACACCACAGTCAACGCTCACGCTGGGAGAGACTTCACCAACTGACCTGGCGGCTACGCCACAGGGCATCCTGACAGGAACCATGCCGGCCCCAACAGGCAGCGTAGTAGATAGAACCGCCGCCCCCGCGATATCTACGGTTAGCGATAACCAACCCAGCCCCACACCGGTGACAGCCACAAGCACAGGCGCGGAGATAACTGCTCTGCAAGCGCTCGCAAGCCTTAAGCCAAAGGCGCTGGCCTGGCAATCTGATGCCCGCTTTGCACTGCTTAGCAACGTGCGCCCAGGCCAGCAAAAGAATGTGCTGGGCAGCAGCTTAGGCGATCCAAGCGTCAACGAGACAACACCCGGAGGCAAGGGAAGCAACTGGACGCTTGTGGTCTTCTCGCCGTCGGCGAATGGGGCAATAGCAGTTAGCATCGACGGCACACAGATAGACCTGGTGAAACAAGGCGGGGTAAACAGCGACATGGTTAACGCTTTCGCCGCAGATAACATGTCATACCTTAGCCTCTCCGCGCTTGATCTCTCTAAAATGGTAGACTCAGATAAAGTGCTTGACAAAGCGGGAGCGCGCGGCAAATCGGCTGAGATAGGTGTGGCCTTGCTGGCCCCTGACGGCCTCGGCCTCGGCCCGCTCCCCACTCCACAAGCCGGGGGTTCTTCCCCACAACTGGCTTACGAAATGTTCGGCTCAGACCCTGCAAAACAGACCTTCATCTTCTTTGATGCGATGACAGGTGAGGTGGTGCTGGATAGTTCAGCACCGTGACTATTACACAATCATCGGAGAGGACAACTATTGAACAGAACGGTAACTTATCTCTGGGGTCATTTGCCGCTGACACGAGCAATGCGCGGAGCTATTATCTTCTGGCTCACTCCCAAGTTCAACGTGGGGGTGATGGGCCTGGTGCGCGACGAACAAGGCAATGTGCTGCTACTTCGCCATACCTATCGTGGAGGAAGGCCCTGGGGCTTGCCAGGGGGTGGATTGAAGCCGGGCGAGATGCTGGAGGAGTGCCTGCGTAGAGAAATCCGCGAAGAGGTAGGCATCGAGGTCGAGATAGATGCTCTCTTGTCCCTGTCGTCGCACCGCAATCGCAGGGTCGTAGATATGATCTTCGCCTGCCACCCGGCGGGCGGTGAGACACTAGACAACTTCAAGTCCAACGCCGAAATTGATGAAGCTCGCTTCTTCACGCCCGACGGACTGCCCCAAGCGATAACTTCAGGACAGGTCAAGCTAGTTCGCATGGCCTTACGGCAGGCCGCTGCAAGCAAAAGCGGTGGATTCCAGGTTGGGCAAGGCGAGATGTCGTAGAGGAGGCGCTTACCGGCAACAAAGGTCCCGAAAGGAGCGGCCCCCGAAGGGGTAGTACCAATTGGTATGTGCAAAAGCTTGCGCGCTACGCCCGTTTTGCGTATAATAGCGCCAACCCGAAGGGTTTACTGAGCTGAGAGCGCCGGAAAGTTAGGCTTCTCAGTTTTTTCTATTGCGGGCGCTCTGTAAGAGTTACCCTGAGAGGAAGTTAAATATGGTAATGGACAAGCCTGTATACCTCACTGCTGAGGGTAAATCGTCTCTCGAAGAAGAACTTACACATCTAAAGATGACACGCCGCCCGGAGGTGGCCGACCGCATTCAGCAGGCCAAGCTGGATGGCGATATATCGGAGAGTGGCGAGTACGAAGACGCCAAAAATGAGCAAGCCTGGGTCGAAGGCCGCATTCGCACGCTGGAGCATATGCTCCAGAATGCCAAAGTGATCGAGGGAGTAAAAAGCGACACGATAGCGCTCGGCTCACAGGTAAAGCTACGCGATGGCGAAGGGGAGGAGTACGACTGGACGATGGTTGGTTCTGCCGAGGCCAACCCGCGGCAGTCGCGTATCTCAAACGAATCGCCCGTAGGCAAGGCGCTCATGGGCCACAAAAAGGGGGACAAAGTGCGCGTCGAGACCCCCGGAGGCATCGAAGAGTTCACCATCCTGAAAGTCGGCTAAGCCCCGCGAAGTAGACCGCAACCCCTACTCACCACAGGGTAGGGGCTTAGCTCATGCCTTTGTTTACATGCATCTGCGCCACCACCGGACGAATGCAGCGCAAACCCTGCCCGGCTATAAGAAAGCTATGCAACCTCTAAAAGCTGTACTCTTTGACCTTGACGGAACGCTCATTCACTCTATTGACCACATCATTGACTGCTGGCAGCATACAGCTAGCACCTGTTTGGGGCGTGAGATGAGCCGCGAAGAAATCCTGCCCACTCTGGGGCGCTCTTTGCCTGAATGCTTTGAGGAGTTAGCCCCTGGGCGCAGCGTGGAGCTACGCAACGTCTACCGTACCTACCAGCGGTCCACACACGACACTGCGGTGACCCTTGTGCCCGGCACGCACAAGACGCTGACCCGGTTGAGCGATATGGGGTTGAAGCTGGGGGTGGTTACTTCTAAGGGAATAGAGGTAGCAACCGAAGGTCTTGACCTCTTCGGCCTTGCGTCATACTTCGACATGATAGTCACGCACGAGGACTCCACCCGGCACAAGCCCCACCCCGACCCGCTGCTCGTAGCAGCCAGGCAGCTGAATATAGCGGCCTCTCAAATGCTCTACGTAGGTGATGCGGTAGTAGACATCGAGGCGGGCAAGGGGGCAGGCATGCACACGGCAGGCGTTCTGTGGGGTGCAGGCTCTCAGCAGGAGTTAGCTGCCGCCGAGCCTGATTACCTGCTTGAAAGTATGGGTGATCTCCTTGAGATAGCACCCCTGCGGGTGACTGCAAGGCAGATGCGTGAAACGTAAGGGATCATGCATGTACTATCCTTACCCCCTCATGCTTTACCCTGCTTCGTAGGCAAGGGCACCCATCTTGCTCTTATCTGGACGCTTGCATATTTACCCTCCTCAGAGCGCAAAAAATGGCAGGAGCAGAAACCACAAGCGAATACTCGGCGGGAGGCGTTGTTTACCGTCAGGTTGATCAGGGCTACGAGATTGTGATTGTGCAGCGAGCGCGGCACGATGATTGGTCGCTTCCCAAAGGGCATATAGAGGCTGGGGAGAGCCGTGAGCAAGCCGCCGTGCGTGAGGTCAGGGAGGAAACAGGCCTCGATGCTCATATCCTCTTGCCCATTGATGAAGTGGTATACTTCTACAGGCGTCCGAAGGAGGGCCTTACCCGTAAGACTGTATATCACTACCTTATGAGGGCAGATAACTATCTCCTCGGTGGCCCAAACTGGGAGGTATCTGAAGTTCGCTGGATACCCATTGACCAGGCATCGAGTCTACTCACCTACCGAAAAGATAAGGAGATAGTTAGCAAAGCCGAGGTTTTGCTGAAAACAAGGAATTAGAGAGCAGCTACTGATCCGTAGCCTCTAATCCCCAATCCCAAAGACCATGTTTTACGATAGAGCACGCATCTGGGTAAAGGCCGGGAACGGCGGCGATGGCAGCGCGTCGTTTCGACGAGAAAAGTACGAACCGAAGGGCGGTCCCGACGGTGGAGATGGCGGGCGGGGCGGCAGCGTATACTTGCGCGTCAACCCTGACCTTAACACACTCTTGCCCTTCCACTTCAAACAGCACTTCAAGGCAACTCATGGAGGTGCAGGAAGTGGCCGCCAGAAGCACGGCAAGGCAGGCGAGGACCTTTATATAGATGTGCCCCCAGGGACATTCGTTGAGGTCGTTGACGAAAACCCTGTGTCGGGTGCGGCCTCCGAGATAGTGCGGTCGGATATGGTGCGGCCCAGCCAGACCCTTATGGTGGCGCGTGGTGGCAGAGGCGGATTGGGCAACGTGCATTTCGCCACTTCGACCCATCAGGCTCCTCGCTTCGCGGAGAAAGGCGAGCCCGGTGAAGAGCGCCTCTTGCACCTTGAGCTAAAGATTATCGCCGACGTAGGTCTGCTCGGCTACCCGAACGTTGGTAAATCTACTCTGCTCGCCACCGTGAGCGCCGCCCAGCCGAAGATAGCCGACTACCCGTTTACTACCCTTGCTCCTATGCTGGGGGTAGTGACTGTGGACGATGAGACCTTTGTCATGGCAGATATTCCCGGCCTGATAGAGGGCGCGAGTGGCGGGGCTGGCCTCGGCTTGCATTTTCTGCGGCACGTAGAGCGCACCCGTCTGCTAGTACACATGGTAGACGGCTCGGCAGGGCTGTGGCAAGAAGAAATGCGGCAAGCTGCCGCGGAGAGCGGCGTGGAGGACCCATCCTCGGTAGAGGCGCACGTCTCGCAGACTACCGACCCTGTAGCCGATTTCAAGAGGATCAATGATGAGCTTGAAGAATATGATCCTCTTATGGCGACCAAGCCGCAGATCATAGCGATCAACAAAATTGACTTGCAAGAAGTGCGTGATCGCCTGCCCGCCCTCACAAAGCAGTTCAACGGCATGGGCTATGATGTCTATCCTATCTCTGCGGCCACAGGAGCCGGGGTGAAGGAGCTAATGCGGGTGGTTGCGGCCAGGCTGCGTGAACTGCCCAGGCCTGAGTGGGAGGAAGAGGAAGGGGAAGAGGTAGTGGTGCGACCGCACCACGTAGCCGCCGAGTCTAACCGGTATGAAGTGGCACAGGAGGGCAAAGGGATGTTCCGGGTTACCGGCCCCCGCATAGAACGGCTCGTCACGATGACGGACATGAGCAATCCCTTCGCCCTTGAGCGGCTGCAAAAAGAGATGGAGAAGCTGGGGGTAACTCACGCGCTAAGGGAGGCAGGCATCGAGCCAGGCGACACAGTTACCATAGCACACACCGAGCTAGAGTGGAGCGACGAACCTTGGGTGCGCTTCGAGAAGAGCCCATCGAGGCGCAAGCGCCACGAAGGTCCGGGCAAGCAGAAAAGCTAGCCAGGTGGTTACTGATCTGCAAGCAGCGCCAGCCCGTGTATAGTAGGCTACGGCAGAGGATATCTGAGCTACAGATGGTCTTGTCCAGCCAGGGGTTATGACCCCTAGCATTGCACTAGGGAAGGACCCCTCCCCATAAATGGGAGGGGCTTTTATTGCTCTGTGTTCATCTAATCTATTCCCCTTTCCCTGAGAGAAGGGGATGGGTGTTAGTTTAGCACAATGCAAGAGGAGCAGCTTAGCGTGCTCTTTCCACACGCGTCTATGCCAGCGCGTTGGTGACTTCCTCCTCGGCTTCCGTCTCAACGGGGCGCATCTCAGAGAGGGACATATTCTGCGACCAGAAGGCAAAGAGGCCGACTACCAGTGTAGTGATAAGCTGGCCGACGTGGAATATGAGGGCAAAGGCTACGGCCAACTCTTTGTCCACCTTGAAAAAGGCCATAGCTGCCACACAGAGCGCCTCGTATGTGCCCACATTACCGGGCAAAGCGGGTACCAGCAGCCCCAGGTTGACGATAGCGGTCATAAATAGAAGTCCAACGGGATTTTCGAGGTCGCCAAAGAGAGGAGATTGAAATGAGGCGAGCGCCACGAAGAACATGAGCGCCACCACCGCCCAAACGACGAGCGAGATGAGAGCCGCGCTTGCCAGAGGGCGCGGGCTTTTGAAGACGTGCATACCAGATGCAAAGGTTTCCACAAGGCGCACAGGCAATCGCCGCACTTTCTGCGGCAGTGGCAAAAGCGACATGATCTTTTCCGCGAAGGAAGCTATAAGGGCGCTGTAGAAGTAAAAGAGCGCGAGGCCCACCACAGCGGCCAGCAGCCCAATGCCCGCTGCCCATGCGAGGCCCGTCGGGTCAATCCCGATCCCTCTGGCAGAAGTGGCTGAAGGAAGGAGCAGGAGGCTGAGCAGCAGCATCAGAAGAAGCGCGATCCCATCGAAGGCTTTCTCGATAACGATAGTCGCTATGACGGTGGTCTTGCGTAAGCCTGTTGTGCGACCCAACAGGTATGCACGCACAATATCGCCGGCTCTGGCGGGGAAAAAGGCATTGAAGAAGTAGCCTGTCAGCACCTTGCCATAAAGACTAAAGACACTTTCGCGGCTGCGCACTCCCCGGGGAGCAGTGCCGTCAGTCGCTCCGGCGGAAGCAGAGATTTCAAGAGGATCGAGTAAATGCTGCCACCGCCAGGCCATTAAAAAATAGGCCAGCAGCATAAGGAGCATCGAAAGGAGGAAAAGGCCGATGTTCACCCGCTGCAAGTGATCCCAGACCTGGCGCCACTCGACGTTGCGCAGAACAAAGTAGAGGCTAATGCCACTTACCAGCAGCCCCAGGCCAATCTTGCGTATGCTCATGTCAGGCACACTCCAGGCACACTCTTCCACTCGTTAGCGGACAGAGAGGTAAAGGGGTAAAAGCAGAGGGCGTTATATATCTTGCAATGCTCTAAGCCCTTGCAGGTGGATTCTCTTTGCACCAGGTCCGAGCAAGCACTTTCTCAGCGCGGACGCAAAGCTCGTGGCTCCAACAGCCTAACCTGCGACTACCATCAACGGCTGCCCGTATTCGACGGGCTGAGCATTTTGGACCAGAATGCGAGCGATACGGCCTGCGACTTCCGACTCGATCTCGTTCATCATCTTCATAGCCTCTATAATGCCGACCACCTGCCCCGGCTCGACGGAATCGCCTTCCGTGACGAAAGGGTCCTCAGTGGGGGCGGGAGCGGAGTAGAAGGTGCCAAGCATAGGAGCAACGATCAACTGTTCTCCTTCGGCAAGGGCAATGTCTTCACCATGCGCCGGATTGTGGCCGATAAGGCTCACGGGACTTGCGGCCTCGGCAGCAGCAACTGAGTAGATCGGCGCATAAATGGGAGTGACATGACCGCCGGGGTGTTGGCTGCCACGCTTGATAATAATCCGAACCTGCCCGCTCTCCAGCTGAAGCTCGCTTATGTCAGTGGACGAGATGAGACGTACTAGCTCTTTGACCTCACGGCTCAAATCACCCAGGGTTGGAGCATCAGCCTGGCCCTGTTCATCACCTTTATCGGGAAGCCTTACCATGTGAACTCCGCTATCTGTTGAGTGTTGAGTGTTGCGTAATTGGGTGTCTCTTTAACCTTCAGCGTTGCGCTTGTACCTTACGCACTACGCATTATGTATTACAAGTCCCTACACTCGTTCCAGGTACTTACCGGATCGTGTGTCTACCTTGACGCTGTCGCCTTCGTTGACGAAGAGGGGGACGTTGACGGTGAGGCCCGTCTCTAATCTGGCGGATTTGACAGCGCCGGTGGCTGTATCACCTTTCACGCCGGGATCGCTCTGCACAATCTTGAGCACTACAGCAGCAGGCAGGTCTATATCTACAAACTGGTCGTTGTGCATTAGAATGTCTACCGTATCACCCTCTTTAATATAGTTCACCGAGTCGCCGAGCAAATCGCTGTTGAGCGCTGACTGCTCGTAGGACTCCGGGTCCATGAAGTTGTACTGGTCGCCGTCGGCATACATGAACTGCAAAGTGTGACGCTCCAGGCGTGCATCATCGAATTTAGCGCCAGCTTGGAAGGTGCGCTCGATGTTCGAGCCGGTGCGGAGGTTCTTTAGCTGCAAGCGCACCTGCGCGCTGCCACGCCCCTGCTTGTTATGCTGCCAGTCTGTAACTTTATATAGCTCTCCATCGAGCATAATCGTCAACCCTTTTTTTAACTCACTTGTTGTGACTGTCATCTTTATCCTTTCAGACTCCTATTTTGTAGTGCGTAATGGGCTGAAGACGGTTATCTCTTGAGCCTCCCAGCGTTGTGCTCATGCCTTACGCGTTATGCACTACTTGATAGGCCCTTGCTTCTCAGCTTTCGTCAGCACTTCTACTTTGTTGGGCTGGAATAGCACAAGGTCCTCTATGCGCACCCCTCCCCAGCCTTCTATGTAAATACCAGGTTCGACGCTCGTTACAGCGTCCTCGGGTATTGTGTCTTCCGACAGCTTGCTGAGGCTCGGCCCTTCGTGCACTTCGAGACCGATGCCGTGACCTGTGCTGTGGGTGTAGTTGTCACCATAGCCCGCCGCCGCGATCACATCACGAGTGTAGGCATCACCTTGCACGCCGCTCACCCCGGCCTTGAGATTCTCTTCGGCCTGAAGCTGAGCGTCGAGCACAATACTATAAATCTCGCGGAACTTATCGGTAGGCTCACCGAGGCAGAGGGTGCGCGTCATATCCGAGTTGTAGCCGTCGAGCCTCGCGCCCATGTCTATTACGATAGGCTCACCTTCCTTGATCGGACGGTCGCCGGGGACGGCATGGGCCATAGCCCCGTTCGGCCCGGCGGCGACGATAGTGCCGAAGGCTAGCCCGTCGGCCCCCAGGTCGCGCATTGTCTTCTCGATCTCCCACGCCACCCGCTTTTCGGTCATTCCCGGCTCAATGCGCTTGCTCACGATGTTGAACGCCTGGTCGGATATAGAAATAGCCCGGCGTATGATGCCAAGTTCATCCGCGTCTTTCACCTGGCGCATGGGCTCTACCAGTTTCTGCACAGGCACAAGATCAGTATCAGGGAGCAACTTGTCGAGGGCGCGCCACCATAAATGGATCAGGTGGGCGGTCTCGAAGCCCAGCTTTTTGTAGCTGCGGGCAGAAATCTGCTCGGCGAGGGTCGGCGCTATTTTGCCCGAGCGAACCACCACGGTGACGCCAAGCTCAGGGGCAAGCTCGCCCGCCGCCTGGATGTTGTAGCGGCCATCTGTGATAAGGCAGATATCCTTTGTCCCGATGAGCAAAAAACCGGCAGTATCGAGGGGCGGCTGGTCGTGGCCGCTGAAGCCGCTCAGATAGCGGCGATTATCCGGGTGCGATATGAGCATGCTGTCAATGCCCATCTCGCCCATCTTCGCCCTTACCTTATCGAGGCGGCGAAGCAGCGTCTGAGAGCTGTATAAAGGGGCGGTTTTTGTCTCACCGCCATTTATCTCCGCGGGGTTAGGAACCTGCACCATAGCAGATTACTCCTTTCACTAGGGCTGCACACTGGCCTGACAAGCACATTCAAGATGCGATTATAACATAGAGGCTGTGCTTGTGAAAAGCTGCGTGCGGACGTAACTGTTCAGCTTCAGGGTGGAGCAATCTTCTTAGGGTATCTGTACGCCCTCACCCGCCCTCACCCCCATGCCCCTCTCCCATGAAGGGAGAGGGGGGGTTTAATCAACCTTGTAACCCCGTCAGGGGGCCGCCCCTGTGCACTCAGCATGCACAAAGCCCCCTCTCCCCTTGTGGGAGAGGGGCATGGGGGTGAGGGGAGGGACGCCCCTGCACCCCAACTCTGAACACCTGCGTGCGGACTCGTGAAGCGTGTGTCACAATGGTTGTTTGGGTTGTATAATAGACCGGCAATGCCGACAGTCTATCTCACCATCAGAATAGACGCGCCTATTGAGCGAGTTTTTGACCTGTCAAGATCTATAGACCTGCACGCGTCATCTATGGGTCGGCACAAGGAGAGGGCGGTTGGGGCATACGCACAGGGTTGATCAACGTCGGGCAAGAAGTGACATGGTGTGCCATTCACTTCGGCTTTCAGCAGTATCTCACCTCGCATATTACTGCTCTTGAACGACCTTATTACTTCAGGGATTCTATGGTAAAGGGCGCATTCAAACGCTTTGACCACAACCACTACTTTATACCAATTGGAGATACTACTACGATGATAGACGTCTTCGACTATACATCACCACTGGGGCTATTGGGGTTTATAGCAGACCTGCTTTTTCTCAAAGCATACATGACAAGGCTCCTTCGGGAGCGCAATAAAGCAATCAAGGCGATAGCTCAGAGTGGCGAGTATACAAAGTACTACACGCCAGTTAGCGCTTCACACCTTGAAATACAGTTGAGGTACAGATCGATTGTCAGACCCGACACAGAGATTCTCTAGCAGAGTTGAGAACTATATCAACTACAGGCCTGGATACCCGCCTGAGGTTGTTGCCTTCTTGAGGGAGAAGTGCGGGCTGGCGGAAAGTTCAGTAGTTGCCGACTTAGGCTCCGGCACAGGTATCCTAGCTGAAATCTTCCTCCAGAATGGCAACAGGGTATTCGGGGTTGAGCCGAACGACGATATGCGCGAGGCAGGCGAGCGATTACTGGCGCAGTACGACCGCTTCACCAGCATTACGGGCACAGCCGAGAGTACTACGCTAGAGGACAGGAGCGTTGATTTTGTTACCGCAGGCCAGGCGTTCCACTGGTTCAACCGTGCAGTAGCGCGAAAAGAGTTCGCTCGCATCCTCAGACCGCAAGGCTGGGTTGTGCTCATCTGGAACGAGAGGCAAACCGTTTCTACCCCTTTCCTTTCGGCATACGAGCATTTGTTGCACACCTATAGCACCGATTACGCCGCGATAGACCACAGAAACATAGACCTGAAGGTGATCGAGAGCTTCTTCAACCCTGATACCTTCTCCAGGCAAACATTCAACAACAAGCAAGTCTTTGACTTGGATGGCCTGAAGGGTCGCCTCTTATCCTCATCTTACACCCCGGAGCCCGGGCACCCAGACTACCAGCCGATGCTCGATAAGTTGGCCGCAATCTACAAAGAGTACCAGGTGGCCGGCAAAGTTGATTTCCTCTACGACACAAACGTCTACTGTGGACACCTTACGGAGCGGACGACTGACGGTTGAGAACGGATAAATTGCAACCCTCTGCCTCCTCAATGCAATAAACTTATATCCGTTCTTGGTGTTCTTGGCGATTCCCTCGTCGGTCCTCGGTGCATAGTAACTGTTCAGCATAGGGGTTACAGGGTGTCCCCGCCTTCACCCCATGCCCCTCTCCCATGAAGGGAGAGGGGCATGGGGTGAAGGCGGGTGAGGGCCACAGATACCTCTTGAACTTTGTTCTACTCTTACTCTGAGCGCTTATGGTGCATAACCACATTGACACAATAACCCAACGAGGGGTATACTCTGGTTGAGCCTGGACACGGTGCGCCGTGCGGGTGTGGCAAATACGACCTTTAATGAACAGCCCCGTGAGGTTGTCAAGGTTGGTGTAGAAGGCATCAGTGCGCCTGCATAACTACCAACCTTGCGAGAGCAAGGTTTTTTTGTGGGCTAAAGATGGCTCTGCATCTGCTGCCAGGAGGTAGAAAATGGAAGTTCCGATGCCAGTGTACAATCCTATTGCGCCACTTACGAGCTATGGTGCACGGCCCCAGAGTGCGAGCGCACAGATCGCCCGGATAAAAGCTGCCATGCTGCGCTCCGCCCAGGAAACGCTTGACGGCGAAGGCTTCACACAGCTAATGCCTCAACTCCTCACTACCATGTCAGGTGCGTGCGGCGACCCCGGCACTCTCATCCCCGTCAGCTTGCGCGGGCGCACCTCTTATCTGCGCCAGACCTCCCAGCTTCACCTTGAGCCGTTGATGCGAGAGCTTGGCAAAGTCTACTCTGTTGAGCGCTCTTTCCGTGCAGAACGGCGCAGCGACGAGCGTCATCTTACTGAGTTCACTTTGATCGAAGCTGAAGCCGCAGGGTACTCTCTGCCTGAGCTAATGACCCTCATAGAAACGCTGGTGGTAACTATGTTGAGCAGCGCCGCAGCTTCATCGGCAGAACACTTCTCTGCGCTCGGCGCTGATGCGCAGAAGCTGGCGCGTGTAGAAACCCCTTTTCCGAGCATCACTTATGACGAAGCAATCATAGCCTTGCAGAGGCGGGGGTTCTTCATAGAGTGGGGGGAAGACCTGTCGAACCTGCACGAGATTGCCCTGGCCGAGCTGGCTTTGGGCCCTCTCTTTGTGACGCATTATCCTGTTGAGCTACGCTTCTTCACAATGAAGATCAATCGGAGCGACCCGCGAGTAGTAGAATGTTGCGACCTTATCTTGCCCGGCGTTGGCGAGGTTATGGGTGCATCGGAAACTGAGAGTGACCCCGCACTCCTTGAAAGCAGGATGCTCGCCTCCAAAGGGATAAGGCAGCAATTTGACCTGGGAGGAAACGCCGACGACTACAGGTGGTACATAGATATGCATAAAGAGAGCAGCGCCGGTCAAGCAGGCTTCGGCATGGGCTTCGAGCGGCTGGTACGCTTCGCTTGCGCTCTCCCCTCAGTTGCCGAAGTGGTATCATAGAGGCATGTCCAGGCCGTTTTACAACCCTAATCTCTCATATCAGGAGAACTACGATTCCGGCCCGTTCGGTCCCATCACCGCAGAGCCTTCAGCCGAAGAAGTGGCAGCCCTTGAGCTGCCACGAAATGAGTGGGTGGATCTGGGTGGGCTGCTGCTGCGAAGGCCCATCGGCATACCTGCCGGGCCCCTCCTCAATTCCGATTACACTGACGCGGCATTTCGGTGGGGCTTCGACTTGCTGCACTATAAAACGGTACGCAGCCAGGCATGGCCCTCACACCCCGGCCCGAACGTCCTCTACGTCCATGCGCCGCAGCCTATACCCCCAGGCGAGATAGAGGTGGCCTCGCTGGTCGCTCGCCCTTTTGCCGACGATGAAGCTGTAGACCTGACGACCCTGAGCATCACCAACTCGTTCGGCATGCCCGCACAGCCTCCCGACATCTGGCAAGCCGATATGGAGAAGGCGGCTCGTGGCGCGGGGCCGGGACAGGCCCTTGTGGGGAGCGTTACAGGCACGCCATCACCATCAGGCGATGCCGCAGAATATCTAGCCGACTTCGCCAGGACAGCCGCCATGTGCACCGAAGCCGGAGCAGACGCTGTCGAGGTAAACCTGTCGTGTCCCAACCTGGGTGGGCACGGTCTGGTATGTCACGACCCGCAAGCGGCGGGAGAGGTGTGCAAGGAGGTAAAAAAGGCCATAGGCCAACTGCCTTTGTTCGCCAAGATAGGCAGCTACTCGCCTGATGCCGAAGGCGCAGCAACGTTGCGCCGCGTGATTGAGGCGACAGCCCATCACCTGAGCGGCTATGGTGCGGTAAACGCCGTGCCCCTACGGGTGATCGATGACAAGGGAGAGCAGGCCCTCCCCGGTGCAGATAGAAGGCTGGCGGGCGTCTGCGGCGCGGCTCTCAAAGCTACCGGGCTGGACATGGTGCGCCGCCTTGCTCGCATACGCGATGAGGGAAGCTACAGCTTTGTTATAATCGGTGTAGGCGGCTTTGCCACACCCTCAGATTTCCTGGCATATTGTGAGGCCGGAGCCAACGCGGTGCAGGGAGCCACAGGCCCCATGTGGAACCACAGGCTGGCCGTGGAGGTGGCGCTTACGCTTGCGCTCAAGGCGCAACAACCGGTAGCTTGTTGAAGAAATCGCCTCTTTCGCGATTGAAGCCGATCATACCAGGAGACCGCCCGGAGGTGTGCCACAGAGACGGCTACAATCTTTGCTAATATTGTCAAACAGCCTCTCCAAGAAAACCCTCTAACCACTAGCAAAGGAGGCAGCATGACCTTTATCATATCCCCGGAGGCTACCGACAGAGCCAGGGAGACCCTCAAGGCCGCACAACTTTTCAGCGACAACAGGCAGGCTATAGTTCTTGCCTGCGCCGCGGCCGCCGAGAGTGAAGTTGTGCTGGCGATAGTAAGGCGCGATCTCACTTTTGGGGGCACGCAGACATTACCCCTCAGGCAGTTGCGCGAGCATGTGCTGGCTCTTGAGCCGGGCGCATGGCCGCTCCTTTTCTCGCCTGATGCAGACGCAAACCAGGTAGAGATGCGCTGCCGAAAGATGGCCGACCTTGCCATCGCCAAGCTGGAAGCTATGCAGCGATGGACAAGCAGGCATTCTTAGGAAATAGGCAGTGAGGACTAAAGCGGAGGCAGTTACTAATCCCTGCATCCCTGGTCAACAAGGAGTAGATCACAAATGCTGACAGAGACTATCACCTGGGGCGAGCGCGTCGCGCTGGCTATCGCGGCTCGCAAGAGCATCCTCTGCGTCGGTCTCGACCCCATCTGGGAGAAGCTGCCGTCAGATGTGAAGTCAGGCGATGTAGCGCAAGGCCTCTTCGCATACAACCGCAACATCATAGACAGAGCCGCGCCCTTCGCCGCTTTCTTCAAGGCCCAGTATAAGTGCTACTCCGCCGAAGGTGAGGCAGGGATCGCTGCTCTGCGGCTCACCTGCGCCTACATAAAAGACCGGCACCCTGATATACCTGTCATTCTTGATGCCAAATACGCCGACATCGGCCATGTGGTAGAGCGTTGCGCCCACGAAGCATTTGACTTTTTCGGTGTGGATGCCGTCACCGCCATGCCCGCGCCCGGTCGTGAAGCCCTCGCGCCGCTCACCTCGCGCCCCGGCAAAGGCTGCTTTATGGTAGTGCGCACCTCAAATCCCGGGGCGCAAGAGCTTCAAGATATACCCACCTCCGGTGGCGATCCTTTGTACAAAACGATCACGGAGAAGATCGCCTCCGGTTGGAACGGATCAGGCAATGTTGGCCTGGTCGCCCCGGCCACAGACCCGCACGTCCTGCGCGAAGTCAGACGCGCCGCTCCGCACCTACCGATACTTTGCCCCGGCGTGGGCGTACAGGGAGGCGAGGCAGAAGATGCGGTGCTGGCCGGGGTCGACGCGCTGGGAGCCGGTTTACTGATCAACGTATCGCGTGGGATCATGGAAGCATCCGACCCCGGAGAAGCAGCCCGCCACTGGCGCGACCAGTTAGAGCTGCCCCGTGCTCAATACGTGCCTGAGCGCCAGGACGGACGCGCCCGCGCGCTGCATGACGTGGTGCTCGAGATGTTCAACATTGGAGCTATACGCTTCGAGGAAGTTACCCTTAAGTCGGGCCTGGTGTCGCCCTACTACACTGATCTGCGTCTGCTGGGGTCGTACCCGGCGCTGCTGCGTAAGGTAGCGGCGCTCATGGCAAGCACTACCAGGGACGCAGGGCTCAACCCCGACCTCCTGGTGGGCATAGCAATGGCGGGCATTCCCCTTGCCATCGCGCTGTCGCAGCACACCGGTATTCCTGCCGGGTACGTCCGCGCAGCCGCCAAATCATACGGCACAAAGAAGATGGTCGAAGGCGCGTGGCGCGAAGGAGCCACAGCCTTACTGGTGGATGATGTGGTATCCGATGGGGCAAGCAAGCTGGAAGTGCTAGAGAACTTGCACGAGGCAGGCCTCAAAGTGAGCGATATAATTGTGCTGGTAGACAGAGGCCAGGGCGGTCCACAGCTAATGGCAGATCACGGCCTGCGCTGCCACATGGTGCTTACAATGGAAGAGGTGCTAGAGATACTCCTCCAATCCAACCTTATAACGCCTGACAAGTTAGAAGAATCAAGGCGTTTCATGGTAGAAGCGCGAGAGCAAAACAAGGGGTAGGTGAGAACAAAGCAATAACTCCACATAGCGAAGCTATTGCTTTGTTCTCAAAAAGAAAGCTGCCCCGCGTATGCTTTTCCGGCTATATCTTTGGTCAGCACCCGCTATGTGACCTGATATTGTACTAAAGCAAGACCCCACCCACATAGGGGACCACCCTGTCACAACGCCCTCAGAGCACCAGCGAGCCTAGTAAGTAAGCCCCTATCAGTAGCAGCGCCAGGCCGTTGATGGCGTGCCAAAGGCCCATGCGTGCGATGATCCACTCACTTAAAGGCAAGGGATAGTCGCCACGCAGCACAGAAATGCCGCCAAGCGCCGCAGGCAGCCCACGAGACGCCCCATACAACATTCCCAGCAAAACAGCTGCTTTCAGCGACACCGCTCCGGCTACGAACTCCCAGGCCAGCAAGACCAAGAAGCTGGCGTATGGAATAAAAGTCAGCACGCCTGCGCCAAGCACCAGCCCATAAAGAATGTTACCCTCCAGGCGGCTGCGGCGCATCCACGACTTCGGCACCTGCCAGCCAACCTGGGGCACAGGCAAATGCAGTATCTTTAACTCGCGTAGCGCATAGAGGATAGAGATAATGCCCAGCACACCGGCCACCCAGGGTAGGGTGATACCGGAGAGGAGGAAAAACTGGTGCCCGATAAAACCGAGCAGCATGGCGAGCAGGCCCGCGCCCAGGGTTGACGCAGCCGTGTACATCGCTACGCGCACCACCCAATCCCGAACTTCCTTTGCCTCCTTCCCGAGGGGCACGATCACAAAGATCATGTTCAGCCCTCAGGCGGAAGTAGTTTTAGAAACCCCCACTATTATTGCCAGTCCCATCGCCACCACAAAGGCCAGCCCCGCCCAGGGACGCGCTATGCCGTCGGTAAAGGTAGCGAGTAGTAACCCGGCAGCGACGGAAGCTACGGCGGCCATGACAAGGCCCAACGTCCACGATCCGTAGCGTTGCGAAGGCGTCTCACCTGCCTGCCCTATATAACCTTCTGCCATCCTAAACGGCTCCTACAGAATCTCTAGCGGAAACCCATGCTGCGCAAGGTGTTACGAACCATGCTCACAGCCTGGCCGCCCAAAACAACCACGCACACAGTGGCAATCGCCAGCAGGACGATCGGTATCCCATCAACCACAGTCGGAAAGGACTCGCTGTTACTCGAAGCGGCGAGCGCCCCATCTACCGAGAGCCAGCCATCGAAGCTGGCAGCTACTAGCAGCGAAAGGGCCATCAGCACTACATTGCGCGCCACCGCCCACGGCGTCACCTTTTCATCTGAGAGCCTGCCAAAGCAGTGGCACGACTGATCCTTACCTGATGCCAGATCGTACACTATTAAGCCTGTGAAGAGAATAAAAAGGAGAAGAGCCGCAATAGCAGCGAGGGGCGTGAAGAGTCCCAACACCAGCATCAGCCCGACGATAAGCTCGATAAAAGGGAAGACGTTGGCTATAAACTTTCCTGAACCCACAGGCAGGAAAGTATAGCGGCTCATGCTCGCGGCAGTGCCTTCTTTATCAATCATCTTACCAAAAGACGAAGCTAGAAAGACCCCACCCACGCACAAACGCGCAAATAGGAGAAAATAAGGCGATGTAAAGAACGTCAACATACCAGCCTATCACCCCGAAGATTATTTATGCCCCGCGCAAGGAAGACCCGGTACTCATTATAGGAATAGTCGCAAAGATTATCAAGGTAGGCACGGGGAGTACCTTGTGAGCTACCACCCTACTGTTGGCACAGGCAAGCGTAACGGGTGTGCTGCATCCAGATTGCCGAAGAACTCCATTCTGTTCCGTCCTATGTTCTGAATGGTGCTATAAGATGGCTCGTAACCTGTAGCCCGAAGCCCGAAAGGAGAGAAGAGACGCGTAATCAAGGAAGCGCGGCTGGCGAGGCAATTGATAATCACTCTCTGGCTGTAGTCGTTGAGGCTGAGCACTTTGATTGCCTCAAATAACTCGGCCAGTGTGACGTTTAGGAATGGGGGGTCGCAGATAATTACCCCAAACTTCTCGCCGGGCGGCTCTGGTTTGTTGATGTCATAGAGGCGGAAGCCGTGCAGCATTGAGAATCGCTCGTCTATATCGAGGGTAGTGACATGGACGGCTCGCTTCTCAAGCTCCGCGCCAAGAGAGGGCGTGCAGAGGCAGCAGGGGTTATCAAAGCGCGATGCAAAGTCTGCAAGGTGGCCCAGCGTGGGTTTATCGAAGAAGTATTGCTCTATCTCTTGCCGTTCGCGCATATCTTCTCGGATGCGTTAGACGTTGGGGACCAGGGATTAGTGGTCCTCAGCATTCGCTGCTCACTCGGTGACCGAAACTATAAAAGGGTTGAAATTAGTGCCGACATCATAGTAATCTTCTTCTTCTTTGCGCTTGAGGAATCCAACTATGAGGTAGGTAATAGGGGTAAAGAGCACTTCTATCCCGACCTTGAAGATATAGTTGGAGACGATCAGTTGTTGGAACGCCCCACCTTCCATCGGGCTGCCCAACAGCGCTTCGCCGATAGCGAAGGCGATGGTAGCGAAAAGCAGGGTGTCTACCCCTTCGCCCACGATAGTCGAGCCGATGGTGCGCGTCCAGAGCCAGCGACCATTCGTAAGGATCTTCATCTTCGCAAGGACGAAAGAGTTAGAGAACTCACCGGCAAAGTAAGCTATCAGGCTGCCAAGCACGATGAATGGGGTAGTAGCGAGCGCCTGATTGAAGGCTGCGGCCTGGGCCTCCATACCCGCGAGGGGCGGCAGCGTCGTAACAAACCACAAGACCAGCGCCATCAGCGCCGCCGCGCCAAAGCCTGCCCAGATAACTCTCCTGGAACGTTTATAGCCATAGACTTCGGTAAGCACATCCCCGAAAATGTAACTGAGTGGGAAAAGAATGGTTCCGCCGTCATAGCCGAAAGGACCAAATTGCACGAGCTTATTTGAGGCTATGTTGCTGATCAGCAGCACGGCAACAAAAGCCACCATAACCAGGTCGAAGTAGCGAAATTGCTTCAAGGCGCATGCTCCTCTATTAGATGCGAATGCGAATTTCTCCCGTCTCGCACATGACGATTGCCCCTATAGGAAAACCCTGCCTTCAGGGGCAGTAGTGCGTCATCTGTTGAGTAAATTGAGCTATCTATAGCAAAGCCAGGAACCTATCTATCTCTTCTTCGCTGTTATAAAAGTGCGGCGACACACGTACTACACCTACCCTCACAGCTATCACCATCTTCTCAACTACAGCGCGTGCGTATATAGCCGCAGGGTCGCCTTTGGCGCGGAAGCAGACCACGCCTGATCTCTCATCGGGGTGTGTAGAGCTTACCACATCATAGCCGCGGCTCAACAGGCCGTCGATCAGCCTGCCGGCCAGGTGGAGGACGCGCTCCTCGATAAAGCCAGGACCCGCCTCCAGGATCAGCCCAAGCACAGCATCAAAGGCTACCAGGCCGCTGACGTTGTGCGTGCTCCCCTCGATGCGAGAAGCGGCGTCCACCCAGGGTTGGCCGTAAGCCAGATAATCGTGCCTGTCAGCTACACTGTACCAGCTAGAGGTGAGTGGGCGCAGTCTCTCCAGCATATCATGGCGCACGTAAATGACGCCAACGCCCTGCGGACCCAACAGCCACTTGTGCGCTCCTGCCCCAAGAAAGTGAATTCCTGCGTCATGCACGTTGAGCCGCAATGCGCCGATGCCCTGGATCGCATCGACGTTAAAGAGGATGCCGCGCTCCCGACAAAGCTGCCCAAGCAGGTAGAGGTTGTTGCGGAAGCCTGTAGAGAACTCTACGAAGCTTATAGTCAGCAGGCGCGTGTGGCTGTCTAAGGCAGCTGCTATATCGTCCACAAAGATGCGATTACCGCGAGGCTGCACGAAGCGAGTTTCCACGCCTTGCCCGCTGAGGCCGAGCCAGGGATAAACATTGGCGGGGAACTCACCTTGCACCGTAACTACGTTGTCGCCGCGCTGCCAGGTGAGGCCGTTGGCGACCAGGTTCATAGCACTGGCGGTGTTCTGCACCCAGCCTACTTCGTAACTATCAGCCCCGATAAGCCGCGCCATCTTCTCGCGAGCATAGTCCACAACCGGAAAGTATTCCGGCTCGCTCAGCACACCCTTCGTGCCCTGCTCGCCCCAATACCGAGCTAGCGCGTCCGTGCCGGGCCGAGGCAGAGGCGAACAGGCCGCATGGTTTAGATAGGCATACTCCTCCGTCACCGGAAATAGACGCCTGTATTCTGAGATAGTCTTCTGCATAGCTGTGTGATGCCTCGGATCAGCTACTAACTCCTGGCCCCTGGCTGCACGATAGGTTATTATACTCCCGGACAGTTGTATTTTACACGGGAGGCTTACATGTTAGAAGAACTGACGAGCGAGTATATACGCGAAGTATGGCAGATACTGCCTCCCCACCTGAAGCCTACGACTTTTCAGAGCACATTCCTCCTGAACAAGGCGCTGGATGCAGACGTGACGGTGGCTAGCGAGACGTTACAGGTCACGGGGAGCTTCAAGTTCCGCGCGGCGTATAATCTCTTGTCTACAGTGCCGCAAGACGAAGTGATCACATGGTCGTCGGGCAACTTCGGGCAGGCTGCGGCATACGCCTGCATGCTCCTCAACAAAAGCTGCACAGTAGTTATGCCTACCACTTCATCAAAGGCCAAACAAGCAGCAATACAAGCTTACGGCGCACAAATAGAGTTCGTGGACACCTCCGTCAAGAGCCGGAGTGAGCGCGTAGAAGAAGTCAAGGCCGAACGTCCGAATGCTTTCTACGCGCCGCCCTATGACCACTACAGGGTGGTAGCGGGCAACTCTACCCTGGGTAAAGAGATATTTGAGAAGCTGCACACAGAAGACCGCAGGCTTGACTGCGTGATATGCCCCATCGGGGGCGGCGGGCTTATTTCGGGTATCATCGTAGCCCGCGACCTCCTCGCTCCTGATGTAGAGATAGTGGGCGCCGAGCCGTTGCTGGGCAACGACGCCGCTCAATCGTTGCGAGAAGGCAGGCTCGTCTCGCTCCCTGCCGAGCCGCAGACGATAGCCGACGGTACACGCACACTCAGCCTCGGCAATATAAACTGGGAAATCATCAGCAAGGGCGTGCGGCGAATCATCGAAGTGCCCGAAGAGGATATATCCGGTGGACTGCGCACACTCTATGCGTGCGCCAACCTGAAAGTAGAGCCAACGGGCGCGCTCTCCGTAGGCGCGATGCTATACCAGCCCGACACTTTCCGGGGCAAGCGCGTCTGCTGCGTTGTAAGCGGTGGGAATGTAGACCCGGAGGTTTATGCCGGAATGCTGCAAGGCACAGGCTTCTAATCTGTGCTTTGCTGCGCTCTGTGACGCGCATCTCGGCAGCTGGCTGCACGCTCGGCATGCCCTTCTGATCTGGCAGCCTGCACGGAAAGAAGATCGCAACGGTTATTCTCCTTGTTACTTGCGTGACCCTTCACCCAGCGGAACTCCACTTCATGCTGAGAGCACAAATTCAGCAGCCTCTCCCACAGGTCGGGGTTGAGCGCCCTCTCCTTCGCGTTACGCATCCAGCCATTGCTCCGCCACCGCTTTGCCCAGCCGAGGGTGATGCTGTCAACCAGATATTTCGAGTCGGAATAAAGAGTGACAACGCTCCTGCTCTCTAACGCTTCAAGCCCCACTATGGCCGCCATGATCTCCATGCGGTTGTTGGTGGTCAGCCGGAACCCGCCTGATAGCTCTTTGCGTTGGTTGCCTTGTAGCAAGACCACGCCATAGCCGCCGGGGCCAGGGTTGTTCAAGCAGGCCCCATCCGTATATATCACAGATCCTTCTTTAGAAGTCATCCGATTTTGTTCCTCACTTTCTTCCCGATTCTCACCCATCTTGCGCCTTCTTGTGCAGCTCATAGAGGACGCCTAACGCTTCAAGGGGCGACATCTCCTCGGGACGGAGGCCACGCAAATCCTGGCGCAGAGGATCGGGGCCTGCGGCGAAGGACATTTGCAACTGCCCTGTGTCTGCGCTTTGCTGCATCGCCTTGCGCCTTGTCTCTTTGGTTCCGCCCGCCTCCAGGTCTTGCAGGATATCTTCAGCGCGTCGCAGGATCGCCCTCGGCAGCCCCGCCAGACGTGCCACGTGTATGCCATAAGAGCGGTCCGCGCCGCCTTGCACAATCTTGTGAAGGAAAACTACCTTCTCGCCCTCCTCGGCCACCGCTACATTATAGTTACGCACCCTGGGGAGCAACTTCTCAAGCTCCGTCAGCTCGTGGTAATGTGTGGCAAATAGCGTTTTTGAGCCAAGCCGCGGCGAATTATGTATATACTCAACAACTGACCTGGCAATCGCAAGCCCATCATAAGTTGACGTGCCCCGCCCTATCTCGTCCAGTACGATCAGCGAGCGGTGCGTGGCATGGTTCAGAATGTTGGCGGTTTCCTCCATCTCGACCATGAAAGTGCTGCGTCCCGTAGCGATGTCATCTTGTGCGCCCACCCGGGTGAAAATCCTGTCCACAAGCCCAATGTGCGCTTCCTCGGCGGGCACAAACGACCCTACTTGCGCCAGCAGCACCAGCAGCGCCACCTGTTTAATATAGACACTCTTGCCCGCCATGTTTGGGCCTGTTAGCAGCATCACGGCGGCACCCGCGCTATCAAGGGAGGTGTCATTGGGCACAAAGAGGTCTTCGCGCAAGGTAAGCTCAACAACCGGGTGCCGCCCCTCTCTGATCTCTATCGCGGTGCCATCATCAAGGAGCGGCCTGCTGTAGTTGTGGCGCACAGCTATCTCGGCGAGGGAGCTAAATACATCGAGGAGGGATATCGCTTCGGCCACCTGCAAGAGGCGGCCCGAGCAAGCTGCCACCTGCCTCAGCACTTCGCCGAAAGCCGCGCGCTCAAGCTCAACCAGTTTCTCCTGTGCGTTGAGGATCAGGTTTTCGTATTCCTTTAACTCAGGCGTTAGATAACGCTCGGCTCCAACTAACGTCTGTTTGCGTATATATTCCGCAGGCACAGCCACGCTCTTTGCGCTCGATATCTCTATGTAATAGCCAAAAACCTTATTGTATCCCACCTTCAGGCTCTTGATGCCGGTGCGCTCTCGCTCCTGCGCTTCTAACCTCGCTATCCAGCCCTTCGCGTCCCTCGATGCAGCCCGCAGATTGTCCAGCTCAGGGCTGAACCCCGCACGTATCGAATCGCCCGTGCCGAGTATCGCGGGGGGATCGTCAGCGATAGCCCTGCCGATAAGCTCGGAGAGGTCATCACAGGGTTGGATACGATTAGCAAGGGAGCCGAGCACTTTTGCACGGCCTTGCGCCATGAGAGCCTCTCTAATCTCAGGCAGACGGTCAGCCACACTCTTGATGGCTATCATGTCACGTGGGCCGGCTGTGCCCTGCACAGAGCGCGTGCAGAGCCGCTCAAGGTCGGGAAGGTTGTTGAGAAGCGAGCGCAACTCTACCCGTAGCGCCGCGTTGCCGACAAACGCCTCGATTGCATCCTGGCGGGCGGTGAGCCGTCCGAGATCGAGCAGAGGCTGGTTGAGCCATCGAGCAAGCAGGCGAGAACCCATAGCTGTGCGCGTGTCGTCAAGCACAGAGAGGAGCGAGTTGCGCCTGCCCCCTGGGCTTTCCGAGATTTCCAGGTTGCGCCGCGTCTGCGGATCAAGGGTCATATACTGCTCGGTGGAGTACGTTACCAGGCGCGACAACTGCTGCAAAGCAGAGCGGTTGGCCTCGCTTATATATGCGAGGAGAGCGCCTGCTGCTCTCGTCGCCAGGGGCAGGCGTGCACAGCCGTATGGCTCTAATGATGATGCGGAGAAGTGCTTCAAGAGCAAGCGCCGAGCCGCATCGTGTGACCAGAGATGGCCCGGAGTAACCGTGCGGTGAGGCGAAGATTGGTCGGCTAGCGGCGTAGCTGTGGCGCTGCTGTGACTGCTATCACCACTCTCGTCACCGTTGCCGTTGGCGCTTACACTATCTCCTTTGGACCACACCCGGTAAGCGTTTGCACCTGCTTTGCGGCCATTCTCATCTTCATCCTGTGTTAAAAGCTCAGCAGGTTTGAGGCGATCAAGCTCCTGCTGCACTGCGGTGGCTAGCTCATTGGCCGGGCGGTGTATCTCGGTGGTGGCGAACTCCCCTGTAGTGATGTCGGCGTATGCGATGCCCGCGCCAGTCTCCTCCATGAGCATAGCGGCAATATAGTTGTTACGCCTCGCGTCGAGCATTCCCGGCTCGGTGACGGTGCCCGGCGTAATCACGCGTACCACGTCGCGCTCTACAAGGTCGCGTCCCTTGCCTACCCGATGGTTTGGCACCCCCGCCTCTGCCCAGTTGGCGGTTACCGCCGATTCCTTTTTGCCCAGGCGGATGCGCCGTGCGGCGGTTTCCTCGTCCACGTTGGGCGCTGTCAACTGCTCGGCTATAGCCACTTTGTAGCCTGCCTGCACCAGCTTTGCGATGTAGCCCTCAGCCGAGTGATAAGGTACTCCCGCCATTGGTATCCGCTGCTCTTTGGAGGTGGGGCGAGAAGTAAGCACCACATCGCAGATGCGCGACACGATAGAGGCGTCATCGTCGAAGGTCTCATAGAAGTCGCCGAGGCGAAAAAAGACGATCGTATCGGGGTACTGCCGCTTGATTTGCAGGTACTGGAGCCTGAGGGGAGTTTCTGCCAAGTTAGAAGTCCCTTCTATTTGCTGCCTGATTGCAACAGGGTTTATAGCTGCTCGGTTCGATAGTGATAATCGTACAGAGGGCTGAATCCGAGCCGGGAATAAAGGCTGATGGCTGCATCGTTGGTCGAGAGCACCTGTAAATATAGCCTCTCTGCGCCGTTTTGCAGGCTCCAGGCGGCAAGAGCACGCACTATTTCTCTTCCGATGCCCTTGCGCCTGTGCTCAGGTGCTGTGGCGATGTTGAACAAGCCTGACCAGCCGCGCTCACAAGCAGCGCTGCCTATGCCTACCGCCTTACCTTCAAGCTCCAGACGCAAGTAGCAGGTGCGAGGCCCAATTCGTGAGAGGATCTGTTGGTAGACGGCCTTCTTCTCTTCCGCTATGCCCTCTATTTTGATGAACGTGTCGAGCCATCCTTCTTCCAGCATGCTGTATGTTGCGACACCGAACCGTCCGGTTTTCTCCACCCGCTCAAGCACTGCACGGCAACCGGCGATATATACGGCGCTGCGAGCCTCTACGATGTAATCGTGTCCTTCAAGGAAGGCATCCAGCCCGGCGGGTGAAGCATCGCAAAGCTGAAAACGTACAGGCAAGCTCAGCCGCCTGTAGAAGTCTGTTATCTCATCGAGCCATGCAGTGTAATGAGGAGTAGGCCCTACAGCGTGAACACTGTTGGCGCGTCTGGTGACATTGGAGGCGGCGCGTAATGTCCACCCCTCTAACTGCTGCTGAATGGGTGCAGGCCAGGCGTTGGCAGCCATCTCCTCTATTGTTTGTACCACTTCTTCCCTGCCGCTCATGCTTATGTAGCCGCCCAGGCGGAGCCGCGATCACTCGTCAGGGTAGATATAGCCGGCCCCATTTGCTGCGAGTGATAAAGCCTCATTACGGTAGAAAGTAGCTCCATAGCTTCCCGGATTTATATTATAGCATAGCACGCGTTGTATTTATGCTGTGCGAACAGTTACGAAGGATAGCGACCTTGCACCCTCTTTACCGCTAAGTTACAATACGATGCTACGAAAAATGGAGGGGATAGAACAAAGATGCCTATTTATGAATACAAATGTGCAGACTGCAAGAGGCTGGTCAGCATTTTCTTCCCTAGCTTTCAGGCCGCCGAGCGGCGTATAGCGGCGGGCGAGGCAACTTGCCCACGCTGCGGCAGCTTAAAGCTCACACGTCAGATGTCGCGTGTTACTATGCTACGCGCCGGTGATGCAAGCATCAACGATCTATCGGACGATCCTGATAGCCTCATGGAGGGGCTGAACGAAGACGACCCGCGCTCGGTGGCGAGATGGGCACGCCGCATGAAGGATAACATGGGCGAGGAAATGGATATGGGGCCTGAGTTCGACCAGGCGCTGACCCGCATCGAAAAAGGAGAAGACCCTGATAAGGTAATGGGAGATATAGATATGGACGCTATCGGCGGCATGGCTGGAGGTGGAGATGAAGTCGGTGACTTCGGTGATGACGACTTCGGGCCTGCATCTATAGGTTTGGGCTAGCAGACCTGTGGTTAGACCCTTCCTCTACATCCAGGTAATAGAACACCCATCTCCTGACCCTTCCCTGAGGAACGTATCTTGCCGTTGTGCGCGGCGGCTATTGCAGCAACAGCTCAAAGTGCACTCGGTCTTCGTCCTCATTGGCCCTTTTGAGTCGGTCCCACAGACTCTGTGCGAAGAGGAGACTCTTCTCACCCGTAAGCAATGTCACCACCGAGCCGAGGGCAAACCCGAAGATTACCCCAATGCCAAGCCCCACCACCAGATAGCCCGAAAAGGACTTCGGTGCGATAGAGACATGAATGGGGGGTCGTGGACTGTTGCCTATGTTTAAGAGGCCGCGTTCTGTTTTAACCTGCATATGGCTTTCCTCCCATAGGGCGTAAGAAGCTATATACTGCTATTGTAACTACCATGTTACTGCGGTGTTATTGCACTACCAGCACCGGCTGCGCAGCCGCCCAAAGCTGCTCAAGACGGTAAAAATCGCGTGTGGCCGGATCAAAGACATGTACTAACACGGCTCCATAATCCATTAGCACCCATCTGGCTTCGACCAGCCCTTCTATGTTGATAGGATTGACGCCGTCCTTCCCAAGCTGCTCGTCTATCTCTCGGGCTATAGCCCGCACCTGCCTGTCGCTTGTGCCCGTGCAGATGACAAAGTAATCAGCAATAATAGACACTTTGCTTATATCAAGCATCACAATATCTTCCGCTTTGCGGTCTGAGGCAATCTCGACCACTTTACGCGCCAACTCGTTCGCTTCCAGTACAATACCTCCCCTTCGCTTTGCCTGTATGCCCCTGTATGTCATTGTCTCTTATATTATACCATCCTTCCTATGTGTGCCATGTATGATTGGAAAACAGGCGCTAAGCAAAACAACAGGCAACAAGGATTAGCCATTAACCCTGACCTTGAAGCCCTCGGCATCATATTGCTCGCGTAACGCGCAACGCTCCAGCTTTGGGCCGGAGCATTGGGTAGTCTTATTGATTGCCGGGCTGTTAGCGCGGTACGTTTGTCAGCAGCCAGGCAAAGATTATCAGGTAGCAAATGATCGCTAGGATGATCAGGGCCTTGCCGGGGCTTAGTGATAAGAGGCCACGTCGAGAGGCAGATGAAGTCACGCGTTGCCTGCTCTGCTCGCTCACAACAGATGTTTCTCTATTGGGATCATAAGGCAAAACTTCCTCTCCCAGGTATGCAGCTTCAGAAGCGCCAGCGCCAGCTGCGGTCGGTGCCGGCTCAGGCGCGGGTACTGCGGCCCCGTAGGAGCTTTTATAGGCAGGAGCTTCGACAGGAGCGAAGAGCGTAGCACTCTGTGCGTTCACTGGCCGGCGCAAAGTGACCCAGCGCAAGCCCAGAGCCGCTTCTTCGTTAGAAGGGTCGAGGGAGTGAGCGCGTGAAAAAGCTAGCTCTGCTTCATCCAGGTCCTGGCTTGTGCCACCAAGCCACACCCATACCTCAGCCTCAGAGGGGTGTGTTGAGGCAAGTTGCTGGAAAATATCATGAGCAGCAGCCTTATTGCCTGCCTGCGCCGCAGCTATACCGCGCCGCATGGCGTCTGCCGCATCTCCCCTCTCAGTTGTAGCGTCAACAACATTTGTCTGCATGATTCTTACCTCGCGAAACTAGGCGTAATAGACGTGGCGGCCAGACGCCCGATGAACTTATCTTACATTAGAGGCACAGCGGCGGCAATAGTTTCGGCTTAATTTCGGGACTAATGTACTGCCCGAAAGTAGCTGTGACGCGCACCTGCGGGCCCTCATGCAACAGCAAGGGAAACAGAAAAGGCAGAGGAAGCTCGATGTCCTGGGAATTACACACCCATAAGGACGGCGTTTCCTCTGCCTAGCCGTGGACAGGACAGCACTACCTGCTAAGCCACGTTGCTGTCCCGCTCTGGCGTTGGGGCTGCACCACGCTGGTCAGCGGTAAAGAGGGAAAGCTGGCGCGTGAGGGAGCTGCGGCCCGCAGGCTCGCGGAAGCGCAACAAGTCGCCTTTGCGTACCAGCAATCCGCGCTGCATCGGCATATTCCAGGCGCGCAGCTTCCCTTCCCGAACTGCCAACCTCACGTCGGCTTCCGTCACACCCAGGTAGAGGGCGGCTTGTTTGGTTGTGTACATCTCATCGCTCATATCTCTCTCCCGCTTTGTGTGGGTGCGCGCCATTCGCCCCACCTGCTCTACTTCTCTCCATTAGGCTGCGGCTTCACCTTTGAGCATGTCTATGAACTGTGAGGCCTCTGCTTTGGTAAGCTCGGTAGGTCGTACACCGAATACCTCATCACAGCGGTCATCTACCTGGCTCTCGGAGAGTCGCTTGCTGGCTCGGCCAATAGCATATATCGCCTTAACCTGTTTCTCTGTAGCCTGGAAGCCGTTGGGTGACGCCTCCGACGCGGCGGGCAGCCTGTCGAAGTCGTCGTCCTGGGCGGGCATGCGGCCTCCGTTGCTCGGCGCGGCAGATTTGAAGCCCCACGAGTTAGTTTCCCTGGCAGCCCCATTGCCGCTGTTACCCTTAGTGTTGCGGGCGAAGTTGCTAGCTCGGTCAATGATATTGCGCGGTTCCGCAAGGTTGACAGGGGCATCTACCACCTGTTTGGTGCCGGGGCGTGCGTTAGATGAGAAGTCGAAGTCCTGGCAGAACTGTGTTCCGAAGCCGAGAGCCGCGAGGGCACGGCCAAGAGCCTTTGTCTCGGCGGCTTCTATATAGTCGTGGAAGTCGCGCACAGTCTCGGAGCCCCAGCCGGTGGCTTTGCCGCCATTCGGCACTTCAACTTCGGCTCGGAAGAGGGCGAAGCCGCTCTCCTCGTTGTGCTGCACAATCTCGGTGGTCATGCGAGCATCGGGGTGCTGGCTGCGCAGCCAGAGGAGCCGCCACTTTACTTCAAGGTAGTCACGGCCATCAAAGTTGCTGAGGTACTGTGTAGGATCAAATGGCTGGGCTGCGGGCGATGTTCCGCTCTTTACCGCAGGCTTCGCGATGGACCCGTGCGTTGAATTTCCGCCTTGCTGGTCATCTGCGAAGCCCGTGGCAGCTACTTGTTGGGTGCCTTCACCCTCTACATCGTCAACCGGGAACTCTGCTCTTTTCTTGGCGCTCATTTACTCTTGCCTCCTAAGCTCTAAATCTCAAACTCAGCTCTACTTTTCGACTACTTTCAGCGAGCTTGCAAACCCCTCAGCAGATGCTTGCTCACTCACTTCTTGTACTAAGATTATAGCAAATATGTTCTTATTTGTCAAGTAGATAAGGCTATTTTGTTCTAAATTGCACGATCCGTTTCGGCAGCCCTGTGAGCAAAGTGAGGTGGGATTTAAAGGGTAGAAAGATATAGAGGCGGAGCTTATACGGTCACCTGCCGTCTGTCGTCCAGCCTCATAGCCGCGGCGTGATTACGCAATGGTTAGCAATGGCGCTGATGCGGGCCAGAGGTCACGGAAGCGTGCCATATCGCTGCAAGTATCGCTGCAAGCCAAGCGCGCCCAGAGTTACTTGCTCAGTACCATTAGAACTTTTGGTCACCTCGAGCCTTGACCGCTCAAAGTATTGCACACGCCGGGTCTGGTCGTCTATGGGATTGTACTCGTCTAATGCTTCGCTGACAGGGTAGCCGAGGGCAGTCACATCGCCATGAGAGCGCCAGTAGGAAAGAAAAGGCTCGGAAATATTGTGGCGAGTCTCAGGCATGTAAGTAGAGCCGGAGATAGGTTGCGCGGGGTCAAAACGCGTGTCCGTAGGAGTGTAATAGAAGAGGCGGAAATCTAGCTTGCTGAGCCTGATTTGAGGGCCTTTCTCGTCAGGATCAGGCCCAATTTCCAGCACGGCATCGCGGAAGTACTGCACGGTACGACCTGCTTCGCTCAACTCATCGGTCACGGCGGGTCCAAAGCGTGCCAGGCCGCCGTTGGCCTTCCAGAAGTCGAGGAAGCCGCCACGCACACAATACTTTGTGTCGTTGAAGCATTGCTCCGCGCCTACTAGCCTGGGAGCGAGCAGAGGCTTGCGGAAAGGAGCGAAGTTAGGTGGATTGCTACCTACCTGCGCCACCTTGTAAGGCGACGAGTTACCTGTGTAAGGCCCGGCGCTGAATGCGTAAAGATAACCATCGTTAGAGGCCACGTATAAGACGCCCCCCGCGATAGTGGTCGGCGCGTAGATTGTTCCGCCCGTAGCGTACTCCCACAACAGGTCGCCTGTGGAGGCGTTTAATACCTCAACGGTGTCATCACCCGCAGCCACTACGAGGCCGTTGGCGGCAGCAAGGGCAGGCAGCACTGACCCGCTGGTGGGGTGTATCCACTTTACGGCACCCGTTGTGGGGTCGAGCGCGTGAACTGTGCCCGCGAACTTCTGCGCCGTCCCGAGCGACAGGTAGCCCGCCGCCGCATAGATGGTGTTATAGGCGTATACGCTCGACGAAACATCTCCTTCACCGCACTGAGGACACGAGCCGCCATCCGCTACCTGTGTGCTCCATACGGGTCCTGCCACGAGTTTATCTGCACGGAAGGCGTAATAGTAGCCGTTCTTGGCGGCTGCGCCCACCATGGTTTTGCCGTCGCGGTCCTGAAAGAGTGTGGGGGTCGTGCCCCAATCACCATCGAATACCTGCTCTGATATTGGTATTTGCCAGGCATCCATGACCTTGAGGGTGTTCTTATCAAGCCGGGCAATGCTGTAGCTGTTGGGAATATAGAAGTCGCCGGAGGCTGTGGTTACATAGATATTACCCGTTGCCTGGTCCACCATTGGTGAGGTCCATAGACCTCCTCCCTTCTGGCCCTGGGACACGAAGCTCGACTGCATCTCGGCCTTGCCGGTCTCGGCGTTGACACCGAAGACTTGCGCGTACGGGAAGGGCCTGTCGCAGAGGGCTGCGATGCCGTAGTAAATCCTGCCGCCGTAAAGTAGGGGTGATGCCCAGTTGTATGCCCCACCGGTCTCGCTGTTGTCGCCCGTCTGAAACTTCCAGAGGGTGCTTCCTGTTTGCGGGTCGAGAGCATACAGGTACTGGTCACCGCCACCCACGTAAAGCGCCTTGTCGGTGACGACAGGGGCTGAAGTGACGCCTGCCGTTTGGGGCACGCACCTCTTAGAGGTGGTCTGCCCCAGGTTAGCCTTCCACTTTACCGAGCCGTCAGCGACATTGAGGGCGTACATGAAGCCATCCCAGGAGCCAAGATATATCAACCCACCTTTTACTATAGGTTGCGCGGCCAGCACGTTACCGAGCTTCTGCTTCCAGACCAGCTTCAGCTTTGAAGCGTTATCAGGCGATAGGCGCGTCTCCGCCGAGTTGAAGCCGCTGCGCGCAGCATCATACATGTAGGTGGGCCACTCATCAGGGTTGCCCACGTTTGTGTTGGAAGTGAGCTTGTTGGCGTCGCCCGCCAGGTAGGTTGCCCCCAGGCCAAGCGCTACGACACACAGCACTAGCAGAGCCAGCAAGCCGGTGTGCTTCTTAGATAACTTCATCATATACTTTTCTAGTGATGCTCACCGTACGCGGCAACCGGCGGTCGTCACTCGCCGGCTGTAAGGCAAGCTGCTATCTCGCAGGTCAGGATAGTTCCGCGATGTAGGCAGGCTTTGATTGGCCGCACATTGCCGAGGCAACGGGCTAGTCCAGGTAGCCACGTAGCTTGCTTGCACCGTAGCGGGCATAGCGCAGTTTGCGCAAGATGCGCGTTTCGATCTGGCGGATGCGCTCGCGGGTGATACCGAACTCCTTAGCCACTTCCTCCAAAGTGCGCGGGCGGTCATCAGTCAGGCCATAGCGCATCTGGAGGATAAGCCGCTCGCGGTCGGTCAGCTTACGCAGTATGTCGTCAACTTGCTCTTTGAGCATCTGGCGAGAAGCCTCTTCTTCAGGCGCGCCGGTGCCTTCATCCGGTATGAAGTCGCCCAGGAAGCTGTCTTCTCCTTCTTCCATAGGAGCGTCCAGTGAAGCCGGGTGGCGGGCCATGTCGAGTATCTTACGCACCCTTTCCGCGGGCATGTTAAGCGCTTCGCCCAACTCTTCCTCGGTCGGCTCTCGTAGCAGTAGCTGCTGTAGCTCATGGGCCTTGCGGCGCAGCCGGGTGACCATCTCCGTGACATGCACAGGCAGGCGGATCGTGCGGCTCTGGTCTGATATAGCGCGGGTGATGGCCTGGCGTATCCACCAGGTAGCATAGGTGGAGAATTTGAAGCCTTTACGGTAGTCGAACTTGTCGGCTGCCTTCATCAGGCCGATGTTGCCTTCCTGTATGAGATCGAGGAGCGACAGCCCACGGCCGATATATCGCCGTGCTATGCTCACCACCAGGCGGAGATTGGCCTGCACAAGCTGCTCTTTAGCCCGACGGCCTTCCTCTTTGAGCAGCATGCATTCCCGCATGGCTTCCTGGTGCTCTTCTGGAGTAAGCTCACCATCGGCGAGCCGTGCGTCAAGAGATGCAAGGTCTGCTCCCGCCTTGCGCCCCTGTACCATCTTTTCGGCCAGCGCGCTTTCATCGGGCGATTTGAGAAGGGCGGTGCGCCCTATCTCTCGCAGGTAGATACGCACCGAGTCGTCGGTAGAGACGCCCTCCATTGAGAGCGCGCGGTCTATGGCTTTTTGAAGATCTTCGGCTCGCTCAACCTCTACCTCTGCTACTTCATCGGCTGCACGCGCAAGCTCCGCGGCGTCGGGCTCGCTTTCCTCGCCTCCTTCAATCTCTTCCTCTAAAGACACTTCCAGCACCTCAACCTCGAGGATTTCCAGGTCAAGGTCAATCATGTGGGCGACAACAGGGGTGGAATGGCCGTTACCTTTGGAAGGCGAAATACGACTGGGCCTGGGGGTGCCAATGGGGGCTTGCGATACTTCGACTTCATCGAGGCCGAGCTTATCATAAGCCTCATCAAGAAGCTCAACAATGCTCTCGCGGGAAGCTCCGGCCCGGGAGCTGAGGGTGTCGCTCAGATCAAAGCGCTCCGTAGCGTCCAGGTCGTCGAGGGTGGTGCTACCTCTTTCTCCCTCAGATGCCCCGAGAGTAGGCTCTAAGACAGGCTCTTCATCAAAAAGGGGAGCGGGCGCGCCATTCACAGGAGCGCTCTTAGCACCGGCTTTACCTTTGCCACGCGGGGGTGCCGGGGTCTCCTTGCTCCGTGTGGCGGAGGCTGCGCTCTTCTTGGGTCCCTCAGCCGGCTGGCTGTCGTGGTGGTTGGTAGCTTTGGGCATTTTCCTTGCTCTTTTTCTTCCGCCTATTCTACCTCAATGTGCCTTACAACTTTGTCCGTAGAACTTTGGCGCGGGCTAAACCATTCTTTCCAGAGGCAAAATAGCGCCAGCGTGGCTTCTCTGCCCGCATTCTTGAGGTGGATACGTGTCTGCTCAGGTAAAATCTGGCCGGGCAGCTCTACAAGGTCTTGCCAGGTGAGTATAGTAGGCTCAGGCCAGACGCTAGCAGGGATATCCACGCCCGCGCTGCCCGGCGTTTCGACAGGCAAAGTTGGCCCCTGTGCCCCACCTGCCGGCTTCGTGGTTTGCGCATCCGTGCTGCGTCGTCTCTCTGTAATCGGCTCCATTACTTACATCCTCTGCTGGGATAACATGATACCACTGCGTTGAGCATTTGTCCAATAAGTTACGACAAGTAACTGTTCAGGGTTGGGGTAGAACAACGTTCAAGATGTAAATGTGCGGGTGCGCCCTCACCCCATGCCCCTCTCCCTTCATGGGAGAGGGGGCTTTCTCCCTGGTGAGTGTACAGGGGCAAAGCCCTTGCACCTCTATTCTGAACAGTTACTATGACGAGTGGTTTTGGACTGAAAGCGGGCCCGGGGTCAGTAGAATGCCGAGGTGGGGCGTGCAAGAAACCACCAGCCACAGCCTACCTTCCCAC
>JADEYI010000461.1_pt1 | contig 56223 bp, 59 predicted proteins | sample 8542331 | NCBI WGS metagenome assembly JADEYI01 (sample SAMN16510988, study PRJNA670497) | mine drainage metagenome | isolation source: biofilm near Copperflume 1 | place: Germany: Marsberg coppermine Kilianstollen | collected 2018-02 | reverse complement strand
CACGGCAGCGTGGTCGCGGTGAATCATCGGGTCCATTCAGATCACGAGATCTATCGGATGGAAATCGAAAAGATCTTTGGCCGCCTGTGGATTCTGGTCGGCCTCGAACTGGAAATTCCCCATCCCGGCGACTTTAAAACCACTTATATCGGCGAGGCGCCAGTGGTCGTGGTGCGCGACCTGGCCGGCAAAGTCCGGGTGTTCGAAAACGTCTGCGTCCATCGCGGCACCAAGCTGGTGCGTAGCTCGTGCGGCAGCGCGCAAGCCTTCAAGTGCATGTACCATCAATGGACCTACGCGCTCGATGGGCGCCTCATCGGCGTGCCGCTGTCGCAGGGTTATGGGCCCTCCTTCGTGAAGGAAAACTACTCGCTTCCCGAACTGCCGCGGGTCGAGACCTTCGCCGGCTTGATCTACGCCTCCTACGACAGATCGATCGCGCCGCTCGAACAATACCTCGGAGGATTTGCCGCCTACGCGCGCGAGATCATGCACGATGGCGACGTCGAGTTCATGGGTTTCCAGCGCTATCACGTCAAAGCCAACTGGAAGCTGTTCGTCGAAAACACCATCGATGGGTATCATCCGGGCCTGCTGCATATGCCGATCATGCTCGATCGCAGCAATTACGCGTATCAGCCGGGAGTCGGTAAAAGTGCGAAGTTCGGCCACGGCCACGGTCTGCTGCAATGGCCGGTAACCCGCGCCACCGATTGGGATCCGTTGAAGGATCTGCCACTGACCGCGTGTCTCAGCCGCAGCGAGGGCTGGAACTATGTATCGGATATTTTTCCGAACACGATGCTGCTCCAGATCGAGGACATTCTGACCGTTCGACAGGTGATTCCGCGCGGCCACGAAGCGGTCGATGTGATCACCTACAATCTTGCCGTCAAGGGCGAGAGCGAGGAGATCAAACGCCATCGGGCGCTGGTGGTGAGCGCGCAGTTCGGCATCGCCGGGGTCGCCTCGCTCGACGACAAGCTGGTGATGGAAGCGGCGCAGGCCGGCGCACCCGCGCGCTATACCGGCACGATTCTGCTGCGCGGCAAGCTGGAGGCTGGCGAGGGCGACCTGACCGACGAAGTCTCGCTGCGCGGCTTTTACGAGGGCTGGGTCGAGGCGATGACGGCGTAACGGGGACGGCATCCCGTAGCCGCAACGGCATCCAACGATGGAGAAAAGCATGGCCGGAGATTCGTCGCTGCAAGTGGATCAGGATTATCTACTGAAGAAGGAAGCGGTGGTCGCGTATCTGTTTCGCCTGTGCCGGATGCTCGACGACTTCGAAATCAAGCGCTTCGTCGAGGAGTTCACCGACGACGGCACTTACCGCCTGATTCCGCGCGATAATCATGAACGCAAGCTGCCGGTTCACGTGATCGACGATAACAAGAGCCGCCTAATCTATCGAACGAATGTGATCACCGACCACTGGCATTACGAACGCTTCCGGGAAACGCGGATGCTCTCGAACGTGATGGTCGAATTTCCCAGTGATCGGAATGCGATCGCAAAATCGAATTTGATCATCTATCACACCGATGCCGAGGGCCGCACGAAATTGCACATGACGTGCGTGCTCGAAGACCATCTGGTGGCGCTCGACGGCCGTTGGCGGATTAAGGATCGAATCGCGATTCTGGAAAGCTTTCTGCCCGACGAAGCGATCGTGGTGCCACCCTGACGATCTCCAACTGAGACCGGTCTTTTCACGCGGCGGTAAAGCCAGGCAAGTTCCAATGAAGCCCAGTCCGAACTGGTCCGGAGCGCCGATTCGTGGTACTTCGATAACGTAAGCGTGGAGGTTGTGCATTTCTCTGATGGCTTCGAAAGGGCGCGTTAAAGTTGCGGTTCTAGGGGCTTCGGGCTACGCGGGTATCGAAGCGGTTCGCCTGCTCGCGAACCATCCTTCGCTTGAACCGAGTTTGCTCACTTCGGAGCATTACGCGGGCCGCGAGGTGGCCGAGGTTTACCGCCATCTAAGCGGTCTCGATTTGCCGCCGTTTGAAGAGCTGCGGCCGGATTTAATCGGCGATCGCGCTGAAGCCGTGCTTTCCTGTCTGCCAGAAAAAATCGGCACTCCGATCATTGCCAGGCTGGTTGAGCACGGGACCCGGGTGGTCGATTTATCAGCCGATTTCCGGCTCAAGGACTCCGCCGCCTACCGCGTCACTTACGGCTCCGAACATTCCGCGCCGGCGCTGCTTAAGCGTGCGGTTTACGGCCTGACGGAATTCCATCGCCATGAACTGCGCGAAGCGCAGTTGGTGGCGAATCCCGGATGCTATCCGACCGGTGCGCTGCTCGGAGTGATTCCGCTGATCAAACGCGGATTGATAGAACCATCAGGGATCATTATCGATGCGAAGTCCGGCACCACGGGCGCGCGCCGCGCCGCCTCGGTCGAGCAACTGTTCGCCGAGGTCAATGAGAATTTTCGCGCCTACAAGGTCGGCACCCATCGGCATACGCCGGAAATCGAGCAGGAGATCGGCGCGGCGCTGGGCCATGAGACGGCAGTGCTGTTCGTCCCGCATCTGCTGCCCGTCACCCGCGGCATCCTGACTTCGATCTTCACCCGCCCGCGTCCGGGCCTGGGCGACGACGACGTCCGTTCCGCTTACGAGGCCAGCTTCGCAAAATCGCGCTTCGTCCGGATTCTCAAAGCTGGCGAGTTGCCGGAACTACGCAACGTCCGCGCGACGAATTTCTGCGAAATCGCTTTCGTGCTCGATCAACGATCGCAAACCCTGTGCATCCTGACCGCGATCGACAACCTCGGCAAAGGCGCCGCCGGGCAGGCGATCCAGAACCTGAATCTGATGCTGGGATTCGACGAGACCGCCGGGCTGCTGAGCGCCGCGCCGGTTCCCTAGCGGGGAGTGAGTGCGCAGGCGATGAAAATCTTTTTTTTCGGCCGCCTGCTAAAGAATCAAATGCCGATTTCACGCCGCACGCTGCTGCAGGCCGGGCTGATCGCTACGACCGCGGGTGCCGGGAACGCGATTGCAGCCGCGATTCCCGCGCCGCGGGAAAGCGGTCTTTCTTTCGAGGGATTGCTTAAGCATCAGCCAGGATTTCAGCCGCGCCAGCTCGCGCCGCTCAACCCGGTGGAAGTGCCCGGCTTTCTGTCCAGGCCGCAACTGGAACAGAGCTATGCAGTTTATCGCACAGCTTTTGCGAACCTGCTCGCAATCGAGAAATCGCTCGCCAGCGCCTCGCGCGATCCCGACGCCGACGCCGAATATGCGCGTCTGCGCCGCGATCAGGTTACCGCCGCAAACTCAGTCCTGCTGCATGAGTTTTATTTTCGCAATCTTGTTTCCAAGCCGGCCGCGCCATCATCCTATGTGCTGGCCAACATGAATGAGCATATGGGATCGATCGAAAGCTGGCGCAATGATTTCATCGCATGTGCGCGCATCGCCGAGGCCTGGGCCGTACTGGAGTACGATCCATACGACGATCGCTGGCACAATGCGGCGCTTGGAAACGTCAACGGCGGCGGATGGATAGGCGCCAACCCCCTGATAGTCTGCGCGGTGGCGGATTATGCGTGGTCTGTCGATTACAAGGATCGCTCGGCTTACGTGACAGCCTTTCTCGAACATCTCAATTGGACGCAGGTGGCGGAGCGCTACCGGTCGGTCGATCGGCACTGACGTAACCGTCAGCGCGCAGGAACATGGCGATGCTCGCTTACGACTTCGCCTAACCAAACTCATCGAAAAGGAACTCGCGATGCTCGAACTTTATCATCACAGCACTTCGGTGTGCGCCGCCAAGGTCAGGCTCGTTCTGCACGAAAAGCAACTCGAATGGAAAGGTAATTTTGTCGATATCCTCAAGGGCGAGCAGTTCGACCCGGCCTACCTCAAACTAAATCCTAAGGCAGTGGTGCCGACGCTGATTCATGATGGCAAGGTAATCCGCGAATCAACCGTGATCGACGAATACCTGGACGAGGCATTTCCGGCGCGGCCGCTGCGGCCCGACGATGCTTTCGGGCGCGCCCAGATGCGGCTATGGACCAAGCTGGTGGACGAGAGCCTGCACATCTGTTGCGCGGCGATCACCTTCGCGCTGTTCCATCGTCACACGGTACTCAAGATGGCGCCCGCCGAGATCGAAACTTATCTGCAGAACACGCGCGATCCGGTCTTTCGCCAACGCAAACGTGTGTGGGTACACAAAGGGCTCGAAGCTCCCGACGTAAAGGACGCGATCAAATTCCATGACAAGCTGTTAACCGACATGGAAACGGCGCTCGGCGAATCGCGATGGCTCTGCGGCGATCAGTACACCCTCGCCGACGTTTCGCTGACCCCCTACGTGAACCGGCTCGAGATGCTGGGCCTCGCGGCCATGTGGCGGGATCGTCCGCGCGTCACCGAATGGTTCGCGCGCATCAAGGCGCGTACGAATTTTCAGCCGGCGGTCATCGAGTGGATTCCACCACAGATGGCGTCGGTCATGAAGGCCAACGGCAGCGCGCAGTGGCCGTTTTTCGAGCAGAGCCTGAAGGCGGCGTAAGGCCCACGGTCGGCTCAGGCCACGCGGCGCATCAGCTCCAAAATATCGTAGCCGGTGACCGCCCTGCTCTTTTCGGACCATTCATGCAGCTCCGGCATCGGTACCATCCCGGCCTGCGATCCTTTCGCCAGGTCCATCAGGCCGATTTTCACGGTCGCCTCGTCGATCATCTCGCCGCTGTCCGGATCCGCCATCGCGCCGCCGCCCTTTTGATGATACAGCCGCAGCGTGCGGCGTGCGCGATCGATCTGTTGTGCGGTAGGCGTAAAGCAACTGTTCGCAATCTCCGCCTGCTGCGGATGGATTACCCAGGTGCCATCCATCCCCAGCTTCGCCGCGCCCAGGTTTTTCTCCCGCAGTCCGCGTTCGATTTCCGCAACCCGATCGGGCGCATCGCCTTTGCGCCACAAGCGCAGGTAAACATTGTCCATCGCGTGCAGTCCGGCGGCCTTGGCCGCGACCACCATGGCCTGCTTGGCGTACAAAAAATTCCGGTTCTGATCTTCGACGATCTCGCTCACCCCAAGCGATGCCGCAAAATCCGCGATGCCGAATATGAGACCGCACATGCGATCCGAGGCACGCGCGATTTCATAAGCTTTGATCAGCCCCTGCGGAGTTTCGATCAGAGCCTCGATCTGCACCCGATGAGTCCAACCACCGCGCCGCTCCAGATTGTCGAGTAGCGAGGCCACCGCAATCACGTCTTCGGCATCGCGCACCTTCGGAATCACGATGCCGTGAAAGCGGTTCGGCGCCCCCAGCATCAGCGCTTCCACGTCGCCGTTGAAAAATTTCGAATGAATACCGTTGGGCCTGAACGCGATGGCCTTGTGACCGAAATCGATCGTGTTGAAGGCCTCGACCATCACGCGCCGGCTCTGGTCGCCCTTGAATTCGTAGGGGCAGGCATCCTCAAGATCGGCAATCACGAGATCCACCGGCGACTTCACCGGATCGGCGGCGTGTTGATGCAACTTCAGGCTATGGCCCGGATAGCTGAGCTCGGTGCGCGGGATCACGAACCGGCCATGGTTTAGAACATACATCGCGGATAAGTCTCCCCTTCGGCTCAGCCCTGCTCCATGATGCGCCGGCCGATCACTTCGAGCTGGATTTCATTGGTGCCCTCGAAAATCGACAGCACGCGCGCGTCGCGCCAATATCGCTGCACATCAAACTCCATCGAGTAGCCGTAGCCGCCATGGATTTGCATCGCCTCGCGCGCCACCCGCTCGGCCATCTCAGCCGCGAACACCTTCGCCATGCCGGCTTCGAAATCGCAGCGCTTGCCGGTGTCCTTTTGCGATGCCGCGTGATACGCGAGCTGACGCGCAGCCTCCAAATCGATCGCCATGTGGGCCAGCTTGTGCCGAATCACCTGGAAGTTGCCGATCGGTTCGCCGAACTGCGTTCGCTCATGGGCATAGCGGACCGCCGCTTCGTAGGCCGCCTGCGCCACACCGACGGCGCGCGCAGCGGTCTGAATACGCGCTTCCTCGTAGCTGGCCATCAACTGATAGAACCCGCGACCCTCGACGCCGCCTATCAGGTTGGTGGCGGGCACGTAAGCCTCGTCGAAGCTCAGGCTATAGCTGCGCATCCCATGGTAACCGACAGTCGGGATTGGCTCACCCGCCAGTTGCGGCGGCATGAACTGATCGCCCGGCTGTTTCTCGAACAGAAAGAGCGACAGTCCGCGATGCTTGCGGGCCGGATCCGGATCGGTGCGGGCCATCACCGTCAGCACATGGGCGCGATTGGCGAAGGTACACCACATCTTCGCACCGGACAGCGAGTATCCATCGCCACGTTTTACCGCGCGGGTCTTGAACGAAGCGGTATCCGAACCGCCATCGGGCTCGGTAAACGCCGCCGCCGACAGCATCTCGCCACGCGCCAGCTTCGGCAGAAAATTACGCTTTTGATCGGGTGTCCCCGCCGCTCGAATCAGCGATCCGGTGATCAGATTGCGCGTCATCACCGATCCGACCGACAGCCATCCGCGCGACAGCTCCTCGGTCACAATCGCCATCGAGATGTAATCGAGTCCCAAGCCGCCGTCCTCGGGCGGAAAAATGATTCCGAAATAGCCGAGCTCGGCCATCTTCGCGAGTATGTGATCGGGAATATCTTCGCCGCGGCGGTCGAGGTCGTTGGCGATCGGCTTGATTTCGTGCTCGACGAATTCGCGCACCGACCGGCGGATCTCTTCGTGTTCAGGTGTAACCAGTGGCATCTTATGCAGCGTCACTCCGAATGTTCTGCGAATACCGGATAGGGTTCAGCCAGTCTTTTCTCGAATGCTGCCGCGACCCTCATTCCCTACCGGATTCTAGCGGTAGCTCCGCGGTCAGAGCCAGCAGCATTGAATAATTCGATGGCAACTTGCCGCGTATCGCAGTAAATGTCATCTCGTCAGGATTTCAAACCCGACTCGCGCGTGGCGGACGCGGCCACGAAAGCATACGGAGGACTTTATGAAGCTAGCGCTGTTCAATGAATATCGGCCCGGATTGGTGATCGAAGATAAATCGATCGTCGACGTCAGCCAAGCCGCCGGTGACGAAGTGATGAAGCTGCGGCCGCACGAACGGATGCCGGAGATTATCGCGCAATTCGATCGTCTGCGGCCCGCGTTCGAGCAGGCCGCAAAATCGGGCGGCGTGCCGCTCAGCAGCGTCCACTTGCGAGCACCATTGCCGCGACCAGGCAAAATTTTGTGCGCGATTGGGAATTTCTACGAGGGCACCAAAACCCCGATCCGTCCGCTCGCGCTGTTTCTGAAATCCCCGACCGCAGTGCTCGATCCGGGCGGCACGGTCGAGTTGCCCCGGCAGCAGGCCAACGTGTTCCATCACGAGGCCGAACTTGCGGTGGTGATCGGACGCCGCGCAAAGAACGTCAGCTCGGCGGATGCGATGAACCACGTCTTCGGGTTTACCTGCTTCATGGACATCTCGGCGCGCGGACTGGGCGACAACGTCGGCTTCATCGGCAAATCATTCGATACCTTTGCGCCGCATGGTCCGTGGATCGTCACTCGCGACGAGATTCCGAATCCCGGCCAGTTACAGATTCGGATGTGGAACGACGACCAGCCGCGTCACAATTACAACACCAGTGACATGGAGCACGCGCCCGCCGATTTGGTGGCCTACGGCTCGTCGATCAGCACGCTGGAGCCGGGCGATATTATCTCGTGCGGCACCAACCATCAGCAGATCGGACCGATACAGGACGGTGAGACGGTCACGATCGAAATCGATCGCATCGGCCGCTTCAGCGTGAAAATTCACGATGAGCAGAAGCGAAAATGGCCCAAGGAGATCGATCGTGCGATGGCGGATTTCACGCGCAACCGGCGCAGTGACCCGACGCTTCCGATACCGGCGATTCTGCGCCCGCGCGAAGGCAGCGCGACCGCGGCCCATCGGTAAGCTCCAGCCGCTCAGCCGGTGAGTTATTAACGGGCGAAACCGCTGGGGAAAAGAGGCTTGATGCTTCGGGGGTCGGATTATCATCCGGCTACCCTTCGCTTTGACTCTCCCGCGCCCCATAAAAAACGCCCCGGACGGATCTTCCGGGGCGTTTTTCTTTTAAGACGGATATAATCTCCGTCCGAAGCAGTCTAATTTCCTGGTTTAACGAAACGGCGGAACATAAAAGCTCCAGTAATTGGGATATCCATACGACTTGATGTAGTTGCCGTAGTACCAAGGATCTTGGACTGGCGGGATATAGCTGCCGGGTTGAAAATATGGATGTATCTGGCAGTTATTGCCGTCCTTGTCGCATATAAGGCGGCTGCTTGAAGGCAACCTGTTGTAGCTGGTAACCGCCGGCTTTTGCCAAGTCGAGTTGACCTGCGCCGATGCGGCGGAGGCGACCGCGCAGAGAATCGCAGTTAGAAAGACCAGCGCCGTCAGAGAACGTCGATTTGTCATTTTTAGGACCTCTAATGGCCCACCGCCGTCCGGCGATTCATCGGCTTGCCAGCATGCCTTCCACCAACACCCTGCTGTACTGGCGGGGCGTGGAATTGCTCAACCGGACGACTCCATTTCTTCCACTTTTTTTCCCAACATTATAAGAAGCATTTAAAATGCCGAATAAACGCCGCGTTCTTCCTGAATTTTTGCGCCAGGTACCCATAGTCCAAGCGGAATATAATTCAAACCTGTATACCACTTGCTACACGGATGGCTCGGATGGAAAAACAAAGGCGGCCAATCAAGGGCCGCCTTCGTTCGCATTGGGATGCGCCGCGCTTCTCAGGCACGAGCTTTATTCAGCTTCGCCACCTTGCGTCCCGCGCTCACCTGGACCCGCTTGGTTTTTGAAATACGCTCGACGCGAAGCGGCATGGGCATCGGTTTGTCGAATGTGGCCATCGCCGGCGCCACGATTTTGTCATCCGCAGCTTCCGCTTCCTCGGGCTCGGCAACCACCTGCGTGACCGTCGCCGCCCGCTCTGCAATCAGCACGAGCTTGCGCTCTTTCCACAGCCGGAGCCCACGGCGCAGGTATTCCGGTTCGATATCGAGCATCTCGCAAACGTTATCAAAGGAGAACACCCAGCGCTTGTCCTCCAGATTTATCCAGTCATCAGCGTCGCGGAACAGCCGCTGGCCCTTGTTGGTGGCCGAGTCAATACACTTCATGTAACACTCGACAGCATCTTCAAGCACGCTAAGGATCAGGCGCTTTTCACCTTCCAGAAGATGCTTCCGCCGCATCGCCTCGAAATACTGAATCGGTAAAAGCGTGTCAGGTTCGAACAATCCTGGCAGCTTCTCGTCCAATGTTTCCTTTTCCTGCATCTTGCCTCCCGATTCGCCCTTTACACCGCTTACATCCACCGCCCCTTCCTCCTTGTTAATCAGACGGCTAAAAGCCGCCAACTATTCAGATTCAATCTCTTCCAAATAAAGCTCATTCCATGCCATCTGGATGGCCTCGAGCTTGCTTTCGCTGGAAGAATCCGGGTCATCACCAAACTCATCGAGATCGATCACCCATTGCCGCAGATCCGTGAAGCGGACCTGCAACGGGTTGAGACCCGGATGGTTTTCAATCAATACGTCCGCGAGCTCCGCAGCCTGATCCCATTTCAAACCCATCGTTGCTCTCCCTTGGCGGCTACGACAGCTCCTGCACTGTTTTCTTTTCGAGCGCCTGTTTGATCGCTTCGTCCATAATTCGTTCCGCGAATGGTGTGGTGAGCTGGTTCAATTCCTCGACCAAAGCGGCCAGCTTTTCGCGGTCGTCTTCTTTGCGCGCCTGATCGACCAGCGCGGCCATTTCGTCGATTTGCCGGCGCTCCTGATCGTCGATCAAACCGCCATGATCCCGCATTTGCTTGGCAACCGCCGCCAGTATCTGCTCGGCGTCGTTGCGGGCCGTGATCATCAGGCGCTCGGCGATATCGGCCTCGCCGTAATCGATCGCCTCTTCGAGCATCCGTTCGATCTCTTCGTCCGTGAGTCCATAGCTCGGCTTCACGTCGACCATGTGACCGCGGCCGGTCTCTTCATCCGCCGCCATCACATTCAAAATTCCGTTGGCGTCGATTAGAAACGTCACCGCGACGCGCGGCATTCCGGCCGGCTTCGGATCGAGCGGGCCCAGTTTGAAGCGCGCCAGACTGCGGCAATCTTTGGCCAGTTCACGCTCGCCCTGCACCACATGGATGTCTACATGCGTCTGGTTATCGACCGCGGTGGTGAACATCTCCGAAACGCTGGTCGGGATAGTGGTGTTGCGAAAGACCAGCCGCTCCACCACGCCACCGATGGTCTCAATACCGAGCGACAGCGGCACCACGTCGAGCAGCAGCATGTCGCCCTGGGTGCCCATCAGAATGCCCGCCTGAACGGCGGCCCCAAGAGCAACCACCTGATCGGGATCGATCGAACACAGCGGCTCGCGCCCAAAGAATTCCTGTACCCGGCGGCGCACCAGCGGCATCCGGGTCGAACCGCCCACCAGCACGACCGCATCGATGTCCGACGACTGCAGACCGGCGTCTTTGAGCGCGTGGCGGCAGGATTCAATCGTACGGTCGATAAAGGGCGCGGCCAGGCGTTCAAGATCCGCGCGATCGAGCTTAAGTTCGAGAGTCTTGCCAGGCAGCTTCAGCTCGAAAGCGACCCCGGCCTGAAAGCTCAAAATCTTTTTCGCATCTTCGGCCAGCAATCGCACGGTATTCCAAATGTGACGATCTGTGCGCGGTAAATCCGGCAGTCCGTCGAAGGTGAAATCGACCACCGCGCGATCGATATCGTCACCGCCCAGGTGAGTATCGCCATGGGTCGCCAGCACCTCGAAAATCCCATCTTTCACGCTCAGGATCGATACATCGAAAGTGCCGCCGCCGAAATCGAACACCGCCACGCGCCCGCTCGCCATCTTCTGCAAGCCATAGGCGAGCGATGCCGCGGTGGGTTCGTTGACCAGGCGCTCCACCTGCAAGCCGGCCAGCAAGCCGGCATCTTTGGTGGCCTGCCGCTGCCCATCGTTGAAGTAGGCAGGCACGGTGATTACCACCTGATCGATCTTTTCCTGCAGGACCGCTTCCGCGCGTTTTTTCAGCGCCTTGAGAATTTCCGCGGAAATCTCTGGTGGAGTCAAAACCCGATCGCCCACCTTGAATCGCACCACCGGCCCGCTGAGATCGGCAAAGGTGTAGCGATTACGATCCGCGGGCGCCAGGTCGGCGTTGTCCAATCCCATGTAGCGCTTGACCGATCGAATAACCGCGCCTTCGCCACCACCGGGAAAGCCGACGGTGGCCACTGCACCGTCACGCTCCACGCTCAAATGGGGCTCCCGTTTGATCGCTTCTTCGCCGGTGAAAACTTCGCCCTCGGGCGAATATGCGACCACGGAAGGAAGCAGCGTCTGCCGCGTTTCCGGATCGGGAATCACGCGCGGCTGTGGCCCTTGCATGGTCGCGATCAGGCTATTGGTGGTGCCCAGGTCTATGCCAACTATCCGTGCCATTGAAAAATATCGAATGCGCCAATCGCGGCGCAGTTATTACCAGATCGCTAGGCCGCCTCTACCGTTTCAAGTTCCCGGTCGACGTCCCGGATAAGGGTACGTAGATAGGCGATTCGCGCGAGCACCGCCTTGAGTTCGCCGCGCAAGCTCGCTTCGCTCGCAGCCCCGCTATCCCAGCGGCGAAAATTGCCGTTCAATTCATCCAGTGCGCGGTTCATCGCAATATCCAAGTCCTGACGTACATGCAGCATATTGGCGGCCAATCCCTTCGATTGGTCCCCCGACTGATCGCGCGAGGCGCGTAATTCAGCGAGTTGCTCCTGAACTTCGAACACCAGCTCAGCTAATTCGGCTGGCACTCGATTATTACTCTCGCTTAACTTATCACCTTTAAGCTCCAGCCAGTAAATACCCCGGCTGATAGAATCACGTAAAATTCGATAGCTGCGGGTCAGCAGCGCCGTTCCTTTTAGACTCGCCGCGCGTACATCGGGCGGACTGGCTACGAAATGGTCGGGATGAATCCGCCGGCTGATAGTGTGATAAGCGCGCTCCAGCTCATCCAGATCGATTACGAGCTTCGGCGGCAGCCCGAGCGCGGTAAAACCGTCGGTTTCAGCCGGTAACGGTCCGCCGCATTGCGGACAGACCAGGCACGGCTCCGAGCGCCGCGCACATGACGGGCATTGCACCATCTTTGCGCCAAAGACCCCGCTTCCCACCGTTCATACGATGAACGACTCCCCGCATCCACAAGTTCGCTTGGCGTTTGGATTCACGAGTTTAAAACCGGAGGACATCAGCTCTTCGGCATAATCCAGTTCTGAGCCGTTTAAGTACAAAAAACTTTTTTTGTCAACAATCAGCTTGGCGCCATCGCGTTCAAAAACCTTATCGCGATCCTGCTGACCGTCGATCTCCATGCGATATTGCAGCCCCGAACAGCCGCCGCCCACCACCTTAACGCGCAGTCCGGCGGCGGGCTTGTCGCCGATCAGTTGCTTGATCCTGAGTGCCGCATTTTCCGACAGCGTAACCATCTAATTGCTTGCCTGCCCTGATTGCTTAAATGCTTTCGCCCCGCGCGCCCGTTTCGTGCACTAATAGTTCAGCCTTCTAGTTCAGCCTTCGGCCACCTTCAGATCATCCGCCGCGGTGCCCTTGCGCTTTTTCCAGTCCGCGATCGCCGCCTTGATGGCGTCTTCGGCCAGCACCGAGCAGTGGATTTTGACCGGCGGCAGATTCAGCTCCTGCACGATCGTGGTGTTGCGAATCGCTATCGCTTCGTCGATATGCTTGCCTTTGACCAGTTCCGTCACGTAGCTGGAACTGGCGATCGCGCTGCCGCAACCAAAGGTCTTAAAGCGCGCATCCTCGATCACGCCGCTGTCGCTGATCTTGAGCTGCAGCTTCATCACGTCGCCGCACTCCGGCGCGCCCACCACTCCGGTGCCGACATCGGCATCGTCTTTAGCGAAGCTGCCGACGTTGCGAGGATTGTTGTAATGTTCGAGAACCTTGCTTGAGTAAGCCATATTTCCAAGCCCCTGTTCAGTTAGCTTTCCAGTTGACCGCCTTGAGGTCGATGCCTTCTTTCGCCATCTCATAAAGCGGCGACATTTCCCGCAATCGCTTCACTTCGCGCGATACTCTGTCGGTGACAAAATCCACTTCCTCGGCGGTACTAAAACGTCCAATTCCGAAACGGATCGAGCTATGCGCCAGTTCCTCGTCGATCCCGAGCGCGCGAATAACATACGACGGCTCGAGCGTGGCGGAGGTGCAGGCCGAGCCCGAACTTACCGCGACGTCGTTGATACCCATCAGCAGCGACTCGCCCTCGACATAGGCGAAGCTGAGATTAAGATTACCCGGCAGACGATCGGTCGGATGCCCGTTAAGGTAGACCTCTTCGAGGCGCTCAAACAGCCCCGCCTGCAGACGATTACGCAATTCGAGCAGCCGGACCGATTCCTCCGGCATCTCGCGCTGGGCAATTTCGCAGGCCGCGCCGAAGCCGACGATTCCGGTGACGTTCAGCGTTCCCGAACGCATCCCGCGCTCATGCCCGCCGCCATCGATAATCGGTGTCAGCCGCACGCGCGGCCCCTTGGAGCGCACATACAAAGCTCCAACGCCCTTGGGCCCGTAAAGCTTATGCGCGGTAAGCGACATCAGGTCGATTCCGCAGCGGTCCACGTCGACCGGCACCTTGCCAATCGCCTGCACCGCGTCGCAATGAAATATGACGCCCTTTTCCTTGGCGATTTTCCCGATCTCGGCGATCGGGTGGATAGTGCCGATTTCGTTGTTGGCGAACATGATCGTGATCAGCACGGTCCGGTCGGTAATCGCCTTGCGCACGTCGTCCGGATCGACCATCCCGTACTTGTCAACCGGCAGATAGGTGACGGTCGCGCGGCCCGCCCGTTCCAACGCCCGGCAACTGTCCAACACCGCCTTATGCTCGGTAACGCAGGTGACGATGTGGTTGCCCTTTTCTTTGTAAAACTCGACCACACCCTTGATCGCCAGGTTGTCCGACTCGGTGGCGCCGCTGGTGATAATGATCTCTTTGGGTTTGGCTTTGATAATCGCGGCAATCTGCGTGCGCGCCTTCTCGACCGCCTCTTCCGCAGCCCAACCAAAAGCGTGGTTACGGCTGGCGGCATTCCCAAAGACCTCGGAAAAATACGGCAGCATCGCCTCGAGGACCCGCGGATCGACCTGCGTCGTCGCGTGGTTATCCATGTAGATTGGCAGCTTAAGCATACAGTTTCTTCAACAATTTATGAGACCGCCGCACCCGCCGCTGCAAACCTCGCGGCACTTGCGTAAAATCGTTGCCCTTCGTTCAATTAGTAGTGGACCTGTTAGGTATACTATAGCGATGGTCTCGCCGTTGTCAAAAGTTTTTACGGGCCATCTTCGATATATCAGACTCCGATGGTCTAGTAATCGAATTTGAGACAATTTGTCAAACGTTTCATTGATGATTTAGCTGACCGCCGAGCGAATATCGGTTTTGTCGAAGTCGTCGCCCTTGAATAGCATCGAGGTCCGATGGTTCTTTGCCGCCGCATAGGCGAAGCAGTCGCCCAGATTAAGCCGCGCGGGGTGCGATCCCCCTTTGCCGTAGCGGGAGAACGCGCTGAGCGCGGTCTCCGCCTCGTTTATGGTGATCGGGATTAGTTCGATTCCCGCTAACTCGAGGAATTCGCGCACGTCCTCTTCCGCCTCCTCGACGCTGGTGTGCCGTTTGCGGCAGATTCCCAGCGCCGCTTCAAAGAAGGCGATCGGCGAAGTAATCGGCGCGCGCGCCGCCTCCAACAGGTCCGCCAGGACATCGGCTTCCGGTTCGCGGGTCAAAATCGCGACTATGGCCGATGCGTCGACGAACATCAGGGCTCTTCGCTCAGTTCGTCATAGAACGCCTTATCCGCTTCCAATCCCGTCGCTGGCCGAGCCAATATGCGGTTTTGTAGCGGACGAAGCCGCTCACGGAGCGGCAGCGCCTCGTCCATACGACGCAGCTCGCTTTCCAGGGCGAGCTCTACGGCGTCGGTCTTGTTTATCTGTTTGCGAGCCGCCAGCTTTTTGGCGAGCTGGTTGACTGCTTCGCTACGGATATTGAGTGGCATAAGTGGTTCCTGTGTATTCGCAAAGACAATATCGTAAATACGAGAAGACGACAATCTGTTTATTGCTCCGTACCCTATTGTCTGGACACTGCCGATGTTCGCGGTAGCACGAAGGCGTCGCAAGAGCAGGTAAACGCTGCAATAGTTGGCGGCGGGCGGATCGGCGCGAGGAAGTCGCCTCCACGAGAAGGTCAGATCGGTTGCAGCGGCCCGGCTTGATCGCGGAAACGCACTTCCCACAGCCGCCGCTCGCTGCGGATTGTGCGCAGCGCCGATTCGCGAATCTGCTCGAAACCGGCCACCAGCCATGCTTCGAGCCGCAGTTCGATCAGTTCGGGGGCGGCAAGTTCATCGGTGGTTAACTGATTAGCGGGAACGATACAGCGCAGGGCTACCTTCTCAATCCCGTCAGCGCGCTCCAAGGTGATCGTAAAGGCGTACGTATCGCCGCTGCATTCTGGAATGGCCGGCAACTGCAAGCGGTAAACCCCGCGCGCGGTATTAATCAACCGCATTGGGAGGTATCCCGTTAGGCGGCGCGGGAAAGCGTCTTGCGTCCCTTCCCCGCGCCTTCCCAGAACAGCACCACGGGACCTGCAATGTAGATTGAAGAGTAGGTTCCGGTAATAAAACCCACCAGCAGGGTGAAGGCGGGCGGCCGCAATATCGGACCACCCAACGCCAGCAGCGCGATCAGCACGGCGATCGCGGTGCCCGAGGTGAGCAGCGTACGCGCCAGAGTTTCGTTGATCGCCCGGTTCATCACGGTGGCGAGATCTTCGCGCCGCCGCTTGGCCGCATCCTCGCGGATTCTGTCCGACACGATGATCGTGTCGTGGACGGAATAACCGATCACCGTCAGCAACGCGGCCAGCGTCGTAAGATCGAACTGCAGATGGCTGATCACCAGCGCCCCGCTCACCACCAGCACGTCATGGATCAGGGCGATCACCGCGCCCGCGCCGAAGCTCCAGCTTACCGATCGAAAACGAAACGCGATGTAGGCGCCCATGAAAATAGTGGCCACCACCAGCGCCTCGACCGCATCGAGACGCAGATCTTTGCCGACCTTGGCGCCGACGCTTTCGACCCTGACCACCTGGGCATCGTTACCCGGAAGCGATCGATTCAGCGCCTGTTGGAGCGTCCCACCTAAATTTGAAAAATTATGGACCTTGTCAAAGCGTATAAGGTATTCGTAGCCGGCCTTGCCGAATTCCTGCACCGTGACATCGCCCAGGTTAAGCGGCGCCAGCGCGCCACGGATACGGTTACCGTCGGTGGCCTGATGAAAACGGACCTGTACGATACTGCCGCCGGCAAAATCAACACCGTAGTTAAGCCCGACAAAGATCAGCAGGAAAATGGCGGCCAGATTGATCGCGGTCGAGAGCGCCACGAAAAAGTATCGCTTGCCGACGAAATCGAGGTTCACGTCGGGCGGAATGAACTGCAATGACATCGGTCTATTTCTCCACGGCTGAGCGCACCAGTTCAGGAATGCGGAAAGAATTAGCCGGTCGCGCCGACAAATAAAAGCTATGCGCCGAAAAAGCGGTAAATCGAAGAACTGCGCGGATAGCTGGAGAGGCTCAGGCGGCGGCTGGACGGGTCTTCGAACATTTGCCGCATTGATTATTCTGGTTCGCCGGATCTTCGGTCAATCCATCGTCGAGCGAGTGGCAGACCTTCAGACATTTCGCGCAGATGAAGTAGATGCCCTCGATGGTTTTGTTGATTCGCTCGCGATTGAGAATACGTCCACGGAGCTTCTCGATTCGAATTCCGAGTAATTCCTGATATTGGCGTTTTATCTTGCGCCGGCCGGCTTCATCTTTGGGCAGGTCGGCATCATCGCTCACATCGTCCGCGGTATCGGACAGGCTGGCATAGAGATCGCCCTTGGCTGGTTTGCTCTTTCTGGTTCTCGCCATCGCTGAAAACTCCCGATCCGCTTAGCGCAACCGGCCTACATAGCCGCATTGTTTCTCACAGACCAGAAAAAAACCCTTGCGCCCAAAACCGGTGAACAGGGTCACTTTGGCATCGGACCCGCAGGTCTTGCACAGGTGCTTTTGCTGGCTCTGGCCAGCGCTTTTTTCCGCCGTACGCGCTTTCTTCTCAGCCATGTCGAACTATTCTCTCATTGAAATTAAACTGATTGTCGGAGCTTGAATCGATTATCGATCGGCGGCCTGCGCGGCAGGTGGTTGGAAAACTTGCGTTGTGGAACATCACCGAAAATCCAGGCCGTATCGTCCGCCAGTTTCGCAGCCGAACAATCCATTAGCGTAGGCGGCGGCTGGTATATAAGTCAAGATGTCGGGTCCGCACCGCCCGCGATGTTGCGCGGCCGCGCCGAAGCGTCTAAGCCTGTATCGCTTGGACTCACGACTCAATGAGAATGATCCGATCATCCTGATCGATCGCAAGGGCCGCCGCTACTTGAAAATTCTGCGCCGCGGCCATCGTATCGCGATCCGCGGCGAAATTGACGGCGGCGATCTGATCGGGCTTGAGGAAGGTTCGCGAATAAAGCTCTCCAAGGGCGAAACGTTCCTCATGCTGCGTCCCACTTACGCCGATTTGATTCCGCTGCTCCCGCGCCGATCGCAGGTAATCTATCCAAAAGATACCGGCCCGCTGCTGATCTGGGGCGATGTGTTTTCGGGCGCCACCGTAATCGAGGGCGGGACCGGCGCGGGCGCGCTAACGATCGCCTTGCTGCGCACCGTCGGTCCGCTGGGGCGCGTGATCTCATACGAGATTCGCGAAGACTTCGCCGCCACTGCGCGGCGTAATGTTGCAACCTTTTTCGGCGAGGCACCCAACTGGACGCTGCGGCTCGGCGACCTTTATCAGGGCTTCGAGGAGACTGGCGTCGATCGCATGTTTCTCGACCTCGCGGAACCTTTTCGCGCGCTCGATCAGGCCGCCCGTGCGCTGCGTCCCGGTGGCGTGCTGGTGTGCTACGTGCCGACTGCGATCCAGTTGAAGGACACCGTCGATGCGCTCGTGGCCCATGCTTTGTTCGGCGAGGTAGAGAGCTTCGAAACGATGCTGCGCAATTGGCACGTGAAAGGTCTCAGCGTCCGTCCGGTCCATCGGATGGTGGCGCACTCGGCCTTCATCATCGTCGCGCGCCGCCTGGCCGAAGGCGGCAAACTCGCAGTTCCGGCTTCGATCGCCGAGGTTGCGGCCGATCCACAGGAAGCCGACACCGTTGACGATATCGATCTTGCAAAAGATTAAGACGGGCGCAAGGAGTTCGAACGATGGCGCGCAAACGGATGACCGAGAGCGAAATCGTCGAGATGTTTCCGCGCATCAGCAACTGGGGACGATGGGGCAAGGACGATCAACGCGGCGCGCTCAACTTCATCACGGATGCGCATCGGACCGCCGCCGCGCGTTTGGTCAGGACCGGCGAATCGATTTCGCTGTCGCGTCCGATCGCCACCGAGCCGGCGCCCGATAATCCGCGTCCCAGTACTCATCTGATGATTCGCGCTGGTCACCTCGGCCATCCGCTGGGGCTGCAAGGATCGGCCGATTACTTTTCGATCGCGGCGCACGGCTTTTCCGAAACTCATCTCGACGCGCTCTGCCATTATTTTTGGGACAACCGGATGTACAACGGCTTTCCCGCCGCCGAGGTGAATTTTCAGGGCGCGCAGCGCTGCGGAGTCGAGGTTGCGCGCAGCGGGATTATCGGCCGCGGCATCCTGCTGGACATCCCGAAAATACGATCGGTCGAATGGCTGGAACCTGGCGAAGCGATTTTCACTGACGATCTGGAAGCCGCCGAACGCGATCACAAAGTGCGGGCAGCCGAAGGCGATATCGTTTTGATTCGCACCGGACGCACCAAACGCCGCGCCAGCAAAGGCGGTTGGAACGTCTTCACCGAGGGACTGCCGGGACTCGACGTCTCCTGTATGCCGTGGATCTTTGAACGCCGAATCGCGATGCTCGGCTCAGACGCAGTCAGCGACGTGATGCCCTCCGGCTACGGACACGGCCTCGACCTGCCGGTACATACTTCGACCCTGGTATGGATGGGCGTCTACCTGCTCGATAACGCCGACTTTGAAACGCTGGCGGCCCATTGCGCGCGCACCGGCAGATACGAGTTCATGTTCATGCTCGCACCGCTGGTGCTGATGCATGGCACCGCTTCACCATCGAATCCGATTGCATTGTTTTGAGAGCAGGTGATTTCAAGCAGCAACGCGGAATTGCGACCGGCCGCTGCTTCGATCGCTTGGCGCGATTTCGCCTATTTCCTACGGGCCGGTTGCCTGCGGATCGAAACCCAGCTTGCGTAAGACACTGATGGCCTGGCTGGAACTGAAGGCGGCGCGCTGGGCGTCCAATCCCGCCGCCACCGCCTGCTTTACCGGAAAGCGCTTGCCGTCGATCGCAACCCAGTATTTGCGAATCGCTTCGGGATCGACTGTCTTCAACCGATCCGAAAACTGATCGCGCGTGATTTCGTGGCGTACGCCGCCCAGCGTGAAAACGTGCGATCCGCTCGCGGTCGCATACGCCGAGCGATGGAGGTAGATGCGGTCGAAAGCATGGGTAAAAATCGCGATCGGAATGAGCACGGCGATCGCAATCACGATCGCAGCCGCTGCCTTTAAGCTCCGCCGGCGACGGCGATAACGGGTAATCTCCCGCCGCGCCTCTTCGCTCTCGCGCGCCTCCGCCCCGGCTTCGGCCGCCAGCGCAATCCGCTCCAGCGGCTCGCCCAGCCGCGAGGCCTTGTCGATCGCATTCATCAGATGCGCGGTGACATCGATCAGCATCGAGGCGAGCCACTCAGGCGTCAGCCGTGGAGCAGACGCTTCTTCGGGCGGTCCAACCCGTTGAACCGAATCCAGACTGCGTGATGCACGCCGAATCGGCTGGTCTTCTTTTCGCGGCGTACGCGCCACCATTCCCCCTGATACCGCCCTATAGCAAAGGCCTTAACACCGGTTTGGCTATCTTAACCTAGCTATAAAAACCACTAAATGACAATAATCGCCGCCCATGGATTATCTTCTGCACGTTTGTCCCTCGATCTCCAACCCTCGCTTCGAAAATGATGGGAGAATTCGCCGGGAATTGGCTTAAAGAATATGCGTGCGCGCGGCCGTCTGCGGTGCGTAGTCTGGCCGCCGTTTGATCGCCGGACGAATGCCGTGGGCCGGCGCCAGCGGAAAGTTTTCGCGCGGTCCTAAGACCTGCGGAGCGGGCGGCCTCAGTCGAACCTGACGTACTCGAAATCGAGCGCGGGCTTTCCGCCCACGCCTTTAACCGGCGGCGTCAGCCAGCTCGCGATCTTTCCCGGCTCGTAAACCGGTTTCATCAAAGCCGCGACCCTGAGGCGATCTTCCTCGGTCGGAAGCCATTCGTCGCGCCGCCGCGCGAATTCCTCCTGAGTTATGATTCCGCCTTCCGGATTGCATGGAATCGCCGCCAACGCTCCAACTTTGCGGTTGAATGAAATGGCCGGCAGATAGACCCGCGCATCGAGTTTGCGATGCTCCAGTTCGCGATTCCAGCGCTTCAATCCGCGCTGGCAGTCCTTCACGAACGCATCGCGCAGCACCGCATTCATCGCCCGGCGCATCGCGATAGTCTCGACCGCGCCGTCGGCTTTTCTGAGTTCGTAAACCTGATCGAGCGCCAGATGCTCCGGCTGATCCTCTTCCTGAAAGCGGCCCTTGAGTCCGGCCGCGAACCAGGTCGCCGCGTTGCTCGAATCCTCGCCGCCGAACAGATCGAGCGCTTCGGTGTACCAGTAATTGATATACTTCTGCAGCACCGCCAGCGGCACCGCGCCCAGCTCGAACAAATCCTCGCGGCCACTGGCGGCCATCACGTCGGCCGCGCGCGCAATCACACGCTGAATACCGCTTTCGCCCACGAACATGTGAAACGCTTCCTCGGTCAGCATGAAGCGCGTGGTGCGCGACAGCGGATCGAACGCGCTTTCGGCGAGCGCCGCGAGCTGATATTTGCCGTCGCGGTCGGAGAACATGCTGAAACAGAAATAATCGAGCCAGTCCCGCACCGGCGCGTTGAACGCATTGAGAATCCGCGGATGGTCGGGATTGCCGCTGCGCCGCTGTAAAAGTTCCGCGGCCTCCTCGCGCCCATCGCGTCCAAAATATTTTTGCAGCAGGTACACCATCGCCCATAGATGGCGTCCCTCTTCGCAATTCAACTGGAAGATGTTGCGCAGATCGTAAAGCGAGGGTGCGGTCCGGCCGAGCAGTCGATTCTGTTCAACCGAAGCCGGCTCGGTGTCGGCCTGGGTGACGATAATCCGCCGCAGGTCCTTACGGTATTCACCGGGTATCTGCTGCCATACGGGATCACCCATCTGATCGCCGAAGCCAATTTTCCGATCGGTTACTTCGGGCGCGAGGAAAATCCCCCAGCGATAGTCACGCATCCGAACGAGGCCGTAATTGGCCCAGCCTTCGGGCGAAACGCTGATCGCGGTCCGCAGGTAGACCTGCGAGCTATCGAAACCATCGGGGCCGGCTTCGCGCCACCAGTCAAGATAGTGCGGATGCCACATCGCGAGCGCGCGCCGCAGTTGCTGATCGTGATCGAGATCGACGTTGTTGGGAATTTCCGTGGTCATGTGCGATGCCAGTCGAACTGCGGACTCTCGGGCCGTCCGTAAAGTTTAAGCGCGCCGCGCGGTCCGATCGCGTTGGGGCGCTGGAAGATCCAATTCTGCCAGCACGAAAGGCGGCCGAAAATTTTGGTCTCCATGGTTTCGGGACCGGCGAACCGCAGACTCGCTTCCATCCCGGTCAGCGCGTCGGGCGACAACGAAAGGCGCTCGTCGATCGCGAGCCGGATTTCATCGTCCCAGTCGAGTTCATCGGGGGTCACCGTCACCAGGCCCGCCGCCAACGCTTCATCGGTACTGTAACGGCCGGCCTGCGCCACAACTTTCGCCGCGTGATCGGGCTGCGCGAGAAAACGCGTCGCCAGCCGGCTGAGTCCATTCGACATCGGGAATCGTCCGCCATTATTGGGCCCGAATGCGATCGCAGCGCCAGCCGCCGACTTCATGTAGGAACGATCCGCCGCCAGTACAAGCTCCGCCAAAAAGCCACCGAAGCATGAACTCTCATCGATAACGGCAAAAAAACTTTTGGCGGTCAGATCCATCCGCTTCAGCACCCGCCGGATCAACAAATTAACCTCATTGACGAAGTAATCTTCACCATGCGCATGAAGCTGACGATCGATTTCGCATACCCGTTCCAGATCGCCCTCGCTATAGACCGTCACCAGACCGATCTCGGGGTAATTGAATCGCAGCCGCAACAGCGCGTCGTCAATTTCCCGAAACAGCCGCAGCGGATACCAGTCGGCGCCAAGGGCGACTGCGCTATCGCGGATCGGCTCGACCGCCTGCGGACCAGCTACATGCAGCTCGGCCAAACGGCGCTTATGATCCAGCCCCAGCCGCAGATGGCGGTAGCGAATCTGGTCGTCGCTGATGGTGGGGCTGAGCGCGTCGAGGATCACGCCCCGGCGCGCAACGCGTTCGCGATCGGGCGATACCATCGCGGACGCGCGCTGCTCGATCGTCTCGCGAAAGCGCGAGCGCGCAATCAAAGCATCGACCAGTCCCCACGAAACGGCCTTTTCACCGCGTACCCCTTCGGCCAGAGTCACAAAAATATCGGCCAGATCGCGCCGGACCTTGCGCTTGTCCACCAGCCGCGTCAAGCCACCGGTGCCCGGCAGCACGCCCAGAAAAGGAATTTCAGGCAGACTCACCGCCGAACGGCGATCGTCAACCAGCACGATTTCGTCGCAGGCGAGCGCCAGTTCATAGCCGCCGCCGCTGCAAATTCCATTTAAGGCCGCGAGATAACGTTGCCCGCTGAGCGCGCTCGCCTCTTCCATCGCAAGCCGCGTCTCGTTGGTGTACTTGCAGAAGTTAACTTTGAACGCATGGTCGGAGCCGGCCAGCATGAAGATATTCGCGCCAGCGCAGAAGACATCATCGAGCGCGCTGGTCAGCGTGACAACCGAAACCCCCGGATGCTCGAAGCGCAGCCGATTAACCGCGTCGGCGATCTCGATATCAACCCCGAGATCATAGGAATTGAGCTTGAGCTGGTAATCCGGCCGCAGTCCGCCGCCTTCCTCAACCTTGAGAATCAGACGGGCGCGATCGCTTTCGGCTTCCAACCGAAGATGACGATAGCGGCCAGGATGCGTTTCGAAATTAACTGGCGGCATACCCGCTATGCTAGCGCAAGCCGCAAACTGACCGCCAGCTACAACGATCAAAGAGACCGGCGGCGCATGCAGGCGACCGGCGCGCCATCGAGGCGTCAGAGCAGGAAATCAGGTCAGATTAGATGAGACCCCACCGCGCACCGTCTCGCGAGACTGGCGATTCGATGCGCTATTCGACCGCTTCACCATCTCGAACAGCATCACGGTCAGCATCATTGTCACCAATCCAAGCATCGGCCACAGCATCCGGGGCAAATTGCCCGAAGACGTTTTCACTTCAGCCACGATCGCCATCGCGATAATCCAGAAGACCAACAGCATCGCAAGCTCGGCGAACTGCATTCGGCGCATCCGTAGTGACCGGCGCCAGGCGCCTGCGCGGCGTGGCTGCTCGCGGGCGGATATGCTCAAACTGGATGCGCTGGCGGTCTTCATGTTCATCCCCAAGGGCGATTTGCAAGGTTACGCTTGCAGCTTTCGCACCAAACTGGAGCTTAAGTCTAGAAGCCGAAAGAACCGTGCAGAAACTCACGAAAACACACCAGAAAAAGTGAACAAATAAGCCGTTTGCGGCAAATAATTGCCGCTTGGATGGCAAATACGCATCAAGCGCCAAAAAAATGGCGCTCGAATCGTAAGATGTAACGAGCTGAAAACCAGCCGATAGGACTGTAATCGACCCACATCCGAGGCCTAAATTGCGGTCGGTAATGACACCAGAAAATCGTCCTAAACCTCAGCTTCGGGAAAAAGCCCCCGCTGCCCCCGAAGGGCAAGAAACCACGAGTAAATCTCCGCGATCAAATAGACCGAACCCGTCACCAGCACGACGTCGTTCGGCGCCGCTTCTTTCATCACCAGCTCGATAGCCCGCAAAGGCTCGCGCACCACTCTAGCCGGCACCTGCGCGGCAAACAGCGGCTTGAGCTGCTCAGGATCGAGCGGCTGCTTCTGCTTCACGGTGGTGAGAATCGCTTCCCGGACTCTGGGCGCTAACAGGGCTGCCATGCGCTCGTATCTTTTATCTTGAAGACAGGCGAAAACCAGCCACGGACGAACCTCCGGTCCGAGCTCCAGCGCGATCGTTTCGAGCAAGGCCTCGATACTTAGTTCATTGTGCGCGCAGTCCAGGATCACCAGCGGCGCGCGGGCGACAATATCGAAGCGCCCGGGCCATACCAACTCGCGGAAGCCCCGGCGAATCGCACTCTCATCGATATGCCGGCCCTGCGCGCGCAGCTGTTCGATCGCGGCCAGCGCAATCGCGCCGTTCTCATGTTGAAACGGCCCCGCCAGCGCCACCTCGACGTCGGGCAGATCGAGCGCCAGACCGCGAAAGTCAAAACGATGAGCCGGGGCGTGCGATCGAAAGGAGAAGTCCCGTTCAATCATTTGCGCCGGACTGCGGCGTTCGGCCGCTATTTCACTCAACACCCGGCGCGCTTCGGGATCGCGAGTACCGATAATCACCGGCACTCCGGCTTTGATAATGCCGCCCTTTTCCGCCGCGATCGCCGCGATCGTGTAGCCGAGCCGTTCCATATGATCGAAACCGATTGGCGTTATCACGCTCAGTTCGGGCCGCAGCACGTTGGTCGAATCGAGCCGTCCACCCAACCCGGTTTCGATCACCGCCACCTCGACCTTCGATTCGGCGAAATAAAGAAACATGAGGGCCACAGTGAATTCGAAAAAGGTCAGCGCCATCCCCGCCCGTTCAAAAATCGCACGCAGGCGCAAGACATAATCGATCATCTGCTCGCCGCGCATCTCGGCCCCGCTGATCCGGGTCCGCTCCGTGAGCCGCACCAGATGAGGCTTGGTGTACAACCCCACGCGCAGACCCGCGGCCCGCAGCACGCTGTCGATCATCGCCGCGACCGATCCCTTGCCCTTGGTCCCGGCGATATGAATCGCGCGCAGTTTCCGATGCGGATCGCCGATCAGCGCGAGCGCCTTCTCCATCCGATCGAGCTGGTAAATCTCTCCCCGCGATTCAAGGGAGTAGAGCCAATCAATGGTGTCGGAATCGCGCTTCATTGAGCGACAATTGTAACGGCGGTAGTGGCGGGATCAAACCGCGCGCCGCGGGTTGACGATTTTCACTTTGCGCTGCGGCGAGCCGCCAGCATCCTTAGCAACTGAGCGATCGTCGCGCGCAGTTGATCGCGCGCCACGATCGCATCGAGCATCCCATGCTCCAGCAGAAATTCCGCGCGCTGAAAATTTTCGGGTAACTGCTCGTTGGTGGTCTGCTCGATTACGCGGCGGCCGGCAAAGCCGATCAAGGCGCCCGGCTCGGCGAGGTTCAAGTCGCCCAGCATCGAAAACGACGCCGCCACGCCACCTGCCGTCGGATCGCACAGCACCGACAGGTACGGCAGCCGCGCATCGCGCAGACGCCCGATCGCCAGCGCCACCTTGGCCATCTGCATCAGCGACAGCGCCCCCTCCTGCATTCGCGCCCCGCCTGAAGACGAGAACACCACCACCGGCAGGCGGCGCGCCAACGCATGGTCGAACAACCGCGCCAGCTTTTCGCCCACCACCACGCCCATGCTGCCGCCCATGAAATTGAAATCCATGAACCCGGCGGCCAGCCGCTGCCCTTCGATTTTGCCGATTCCCACCACCACCGCATCGGTACGGCCAGCCACCTGCCGCGCCTGACCGAGACGTTCCACGTATGGCTTGGTATCGGTGAATTCCAGCGGATCGGCGCCGGCGAGGTCGGTGAACAGCTCGCGCCATGAGCCGCGATCGATCGTGATCGACAGCCGCTGCTCAACCGTCAGGCGGAAATGATGGTCGCATTTCGGGCAGACGTTTAGATTACGCTCGACTTCCTTGCGGAACGTGATTGCTTTGCAGATGGGACACTTGACCCACAAGTCATCGGCGGGGGTTTCGACGCGATCGGCCGGAAGCTTTTCACTTGCACGTTCCGCCATCTTAACTCGCCACCGCCATCCGATTATTTTGCGCGCTGAGGCGAATTGCCGCCTTCATCGCGCCCGCCAACTCACCTACTGCGATCTCCGGAGCTTCCGGATGCTGCTCGATCAACAAGGAAAACGCGCTGCCGACCACCACCGCATCCGCGAACGCCGCAACTCGTCCCGCCTGCTCGGCGGTTGAGATACCGAAGCCAACTCCGATTGGCAGCCGGGTAATTGTTTTGAGTTCGCGCACGCGCGGCTCCAGGGCGGAATCCACTTCGGTGCGGGTGCCGGTGACGCCGGTTACCGAAACATAATAGATAAAACCGCTGGCCGACCGCGCGATTCGTTTCGCCCGTGCGATCGGCGTGGTGGGTGCGAGCAGATAAATCAGGTCAAGGCCATGTTCGCGCGCCGGAGTGCGCAACTGCGCGGCTTCCTCGGGCGGCAGATCGACCACCAGGCAGCCATCGGCGCCGGCTCGCGCCGCATCGGCCGCGAAGCGGTCGCATCCGTGCTGCAGGATCGGATTGAAGTAGCCGAACAACACGATCGGGATTTCGGTCTCCTTGCGCAGATCGGACACCAGTCCCAGTATCGCCGTCAACGACGCCCCGGATCGCAGGGCGCGAGCGCCCGATCGTTGGTTCGCCGGCCCATCGGCCATCGGATCGGAAAACGGCACGCCCAGCTCGATCAAATCGGCGCCGCGGGCCTCCAGTTCATGCACAATCTGGCGCGTGCGATCGAGGTTCGGATCGCCGGCGAAGATGAACGGGATCAAGGCGGCCTCGCCGCGGCTTTTGAGTTCCCGGAATTTACGCTCGATACGTCCAGCCATCTCCGCTACCCCTTCAGATCCGTCTCCAATGCTTTCGCAACACTGTGCATGTCCTTGTCGCCGCGTCCGGACAGATTCACGATCATCACCTGCTCTGGCGGCAGCGTGGGCGCCAGTTTTATCGCATGCGCCACCGCGTGAGCGCTTTCGAGCGCCGGAATGATGCCCTCGGTTTCGGACAGCGTCCGCAGCGCCGCCACCGCTTCGGCGTCGGTGACCGCCAGATATTGCGCCCGTCCGCTATCGCGCAGCCACGCCATCTCGGGCCCGACGCCGGGGTAATCGAGTCCCGCCGCGATCGAATGGGTTTCGCGGATCTGCCCCAGTTCGTCCTGCAAAAGATAGGTGCGCGCGCCGTGCAGCACGCCGACGGTGCCGGCCGTGATAGTCGCCGCATGCGCCGCGCCTTGCAGCCCGAGACCGCCCGCCTCCACCCCAATCATCCGCACCCCTGCATCCTTTATAAATGGATAGAACAGGCCGATCGCATTGGAACCGCCGTTGACGCAGGCGACCAGCAAGTCCGGCAAGCGCCCTTCGGCCGCGATTATCTGACGGCGCGCCTCGCGTCCGATCACCGCTTGGAAGTCGCGCACGATCATGGGATACGGATGCGGTCCGGCGGCGGTGCCGATCAGGTAATAGGTGTCGCGCACGGTGGCGATCCAATCGCGCAGCGCCTCGTTCATGGCGTCCTTGAGTCCCTTGCCGCCCAGATCCACCGGCGTGACCTTCGCGCCCAGCAGCTTCATCCGGAACACGTTGAGCGCCTGCCGCTCGACATCGAGCGTGCCCATGAAGATTTCGCATTCCAGCCCGAACAGCGCGGCCATCGTGGCGGTCGCCACTCCATGCTGTCCCGCACCGGTCTCGGCGGTGACGCGATGCTTGCCCATCCGATGCGCCAGCAGGGCTTGGCCCAGCGTGTTGTTCACCTTGTGCGCGCCGGTATGGCACAAATCCTCGCGCTTGAGATAAATCTTCGCGCCGCCCAGCCGCCGGGTCAGATTCGCGGCATGAAACAGGGGCGTCGGACGGCCGACGTATTCACGCAGATAGCGTTGCAACTGCGCCTTGAATTTTCGATCGCGTTGGGCGGCGCGGTAAGCCTGTTCCAGTTCCGCCAGCGCCGGCATCAGGGTTTCGGCGATATAGCGGCCGCCAAACTGGCCGAAATGTCCGCTGCTATCGGGAAGAGTTTGCATTCAGAAAAAAGCTCCTGAGCTTGGAGTGGTCCTTGATACCAGGTGCCGATTCGACTCCGCTGGCCACATCGACCGCATATGGACTCAGCGCGACCGCATCCGCCACGTTAGCGGGCGTCAGTCCACCCGAAATGAAAACCCTGCTCAAGTCGCGGCCCCGCAGACGTTCATAGGGCAGCGGCTGACCGGTCCCGCCAAAAAGCTGCGGGTCGAAACGATCGATCAACAGATAGCCGGCCGGGGCCGGCGGAAACGGTCGATCGATTGCTTCAGGCCGCAGCCGCAGCGTACGGATCACCGGCACCGGCCATCCTGCGAACATCGCTTCGTCTTCATCGCCATGTAACTGAATCAGGTCCAGCTTCAATGCTTCAAGCCGTTGGGCGATGTACTCGCGGGTGGCGTTAACGAATACTCCGGCGATACCAACGCGCCCCGCCACGGGCCGGCTAATCTCAAGTGCTGCTTTAATTTCGAGATAGCGCGGGCTGGGCCGGTAAAAGTTCAGGCCGATAAATTTTGCGCCCAGGTTCACCGCCGTCTGCGCGTCTTCAAGCCGGGTGATTCCGCAAATTTTAATTCGCACTGCCATCGTTCAGCCACCGTCGAACCCGTTTATCAGCGCGGCCAGATTCGTCTGCGGCTGCCCTTCGCGCAGCAGGCTCTCGCCGATCAGAAACGCCCGCGCGCCCGCTTTCGCCAGACGGCCGATGTCACTGGCTGAGTTTATACCGCTTTCCGCGACGATCAACGCGTCACCCGCATAGTCCCGCAGCAATTCCTCGGTGGTCGTCAGCGAGGTACGAAAGGTATGCAGATCGCGATTGTTGATACCGATCAGGCGCGCCTTCATGCGTTGGGCGAGGTCGAACTCCTCGCGATTATGCACCTCGACCAGCGACGCCATTTTAAGTTCATCGGCGATCGCGGCCAGCGCATGGATCTCGCGCTCGGGCAGCATCGCCGCGATGAGCAAAATACAATCCGCGCCTGCCGCCCGCGCCTCATAGACCTGGTACGGGTCGAACATAAAATCCTTGCGCAGGATAGGCAGATCGATCGCCTCGCGCACCGTCCGCAAATCCTCAAGCGTTCCTTTAAAATGTCGGTCGGTCAGGATCGACAGCGCCGCCGCCCCCGCGACTCGGTAATCGCGCGCCACCGCGATCGGATCGAGGTTCGGCAGGATGTCACCCTTGCTCGGCGAAGCGCGTTTTATCTCCGCGATTATCGCGGGCCGCTCACTGCGCAGAGCACCGATAAAATCCTTGGCCGCCGAGGCACGCTGCGCCTGCTCGATCACTACCTCGTTCGGTTGACTTCGGCGGCGCTCAGCCACTTCGAGGCGTTTGGCGGCTAAAATTTGTTCGAGGACCGAGCTCATCAGAATTCCCCGTGACTGGCGCGCCGCAGCTTTTCCACGGTTTCAAGTGCGCGCCCGGAGATTATCACTTCACGCGCGATGGCGATTCCCTCGCTCAAGGATTTAGCTTTGCCGCCAACGTAAATCGCGGCTCCGGCATTCAATGCGAGCACATCTTGCGCCGGCCCTGCGCCGCCCGCAAGCGCCTCGCGCAGCTTCTTCGCCGCATCCGCCGCATCAGTGATCGTCAACGCCGAAATATCCACCTGAGTAAGACCGAGGGAAGCGGGATCGATCTGATACTCACGAATTTCCCCGCCGCGGCGCACCTCAGCGATTTCGGTCGGGGCGCACAACGACAATTCATCGAGCCCATCGAGGCCATGCACCACCATCGCATGTTCGACTTCGAGCGCGTTGAGGGCCTCCGCAACGGGGCGAATCAACCGCCGATCGGGCACGCCGACCAATTGATATGCGGGACGGGCGGGATTCGCCAGCGGCGCCATCAGGTTGAACAGCGTGCGAATAGCGAGCGCACGGCGCAGTCCGGCCAGCCGCGCCAGCACCGGATGGTAGGCGGGCGCGAAGATGAAGCAGAGATTGGCGGCGCGCAAACAGCGGCGCAGCCCGTCCGGATCGCAATCGATCTTCACGCCGAACCGCTCCAGCGCGTCGGCCGCGCCCGAGCGACCGCTGAAGGCGCGGTTGCCATGCTTGGCGACCGGCACCCCCGCCGCCGCCGCGATCAAAGCCGCTCCGGTAGAGATATTAAAGGTGCCGGCGTTATCGCCACCGGTGCCTGCGGTGTCCAGGACCTTAACCTCGTTCAGATCGACTTTGCGCGCGCGCGCACGCATCGCGCGGACGCCACCGGCCAGCTCGGCCGCGGTCTCGCCACGCAGCTTTAGCGCCACGATAAAACCCGCCGCCAACGATTCCGGAGCCTGATCGTCAAGCAATTCGCCAATCGCACGCTCAGCCTCTCCGGCGTCGAGTTGTCCGCCTTCGACAATCGTGAAGAAGGCCTTCCTCAGACTGGTGACCACTCCGCTGCGGGCAAGAAAGTTAGCCAAAATAGTTTTGCCCTGCCGCGTCAGAATCGATTCCGGATGGAACTGAACGCCCTCGATCGGATAGCGCCGATGGCGGATCGCCATCACTTCGCCCTCGTCCGTGCGGGCGCTGACCTCCAGCGTTTCCGGGATCGAATCAGGATCGACGATCAGCGAATGATAACGCATCGCCTCGAACGGAGTTGGTACGCCAGCAAAGATCGTCTTGCTGTCGTGGATCACCGGCGAGGTTTTCCCATGCATCAGGCGCGGGGCGCGCACGATCCGCGCGCCGAATACGGCGGCGATGCACTGATGTCCGAGGCAGACCCCCAATATGGGCGTATCCGCACCCAGTTCGCTAATCAGAGTGGTCGAGATGCCGGCCTGCGCAGGGCCGCCCGGTCCCGGCGAAATGACGATCGCGTCGGGAGCCATCGCGCGTACGCCGGGAAGATCGATCTCGTCGTTGCGCCGGACTGTCACTTCCGCCCCCAGTTCGCTGATGTAATGCACGAGGTTGTAGGTGAAGGAGTCGTAATTATCGATTACCAGTACGCGCGCCATGAATTACTCCCGCCCCGCCGCGCGCTCGAACTCTTCGGCCGCCGACAACGCCGCGATCATCGCCCGCGCTTTATGCAGTGACTCCTCGTACTCGGCCTCGGGCTTGGAATCCGCCACTATGCCACCGCCCGCCTGCAGGTAGACCCGCTCATTTTTGATCAGCATCGTACGCAGCACGATCGCGGTATCGGCATTGCCGGTGTAGCTGAAGTAACCGACGGCGCCGCCGTAAACTCCACGGCGCACCGGCTCCAGTTCGTCGATTATCTCCATCGCGCGAATTTTCGGCGCGCCCGACACCGTACCCTGCGGAAAAGTGGCGCGAAACGCGTCGCAGGCGTCGGCCTCCTCGCGCAGCACGCCGCGGACATTCGAGACCATATGCATCACGTGCGAATAGCGCTCGACCCCCATCAGATCGCTGACCTCGACCGAGCCGGTTCGCGCCACCCGGCCAATGTCGTTGCGCGCGAGATCTACCAGCATCACGTGCTCTGCCCGCTCTTTGGGATCGTTGAGCAGATCGCGTTCGAGGCTGAGGTCCTCGGCTTCGCTGACGCCGCGGCTTCGGGTGCCGGCGATCGGGCGGACCGTCACTTCGCGGCCCTCCACCCGCACCATCACCTCGGGCGAGGCGCCGCACAGCGTGTCTTCGCCAAGTCGTAGATAGAACATGTACGGCGAGGGATTGATCGCCCGCAGACTGCGGTAAAGGTTCAGCGGGTGGACCCGCAGCGGAGCCTCGAAGCGTTGCGAAAGCACCACTTGAATAACATCCCCCGCGGCGATGTACTCGCGCGCCCGCTCCACTTGCGCGAGATATTCATCGCGGCTCAAGTTGGAAACCGGACCGACGGCGGCTGATTGAAGCGAGCCCTGGCGGCGCGGCAGGCGCGCCGGATGGGCGAGCTTTTCAATCGCCTGATCGATCCGGCCGCATGCCGCCTGGTAAGCGGCGCGCGCCGAAGCGAACTCGTCCAGCGCTACATTGGCGATAACCTTGATGCTCTGCCGTACGTTGTCGAAAACCAGAATTGTCCCGGTGAACATCAGGCAGAGATCGGGCATCGCGAGGTCGTCGCGCGTACGCGCCGGGATTCGCTCGAAACTGCGCACCAGGTCATAGGCCATAAATCCGACCGCGCCGCCGAAAAAGCGCGGCAGATACGGCAGCTCGGGCGCACGCACGCGATCAAGTTGTTGCCGCAGCTCGCCGAGGGGATTCACCGTATGCCGAATCTCGACCGCGCCGCCCGCGGAGATCGATTCGACCCGATCGCCACGAATCTTCATCACCAGCGAAGGCTCCGCGCCGAGAAAGCTGTAGCGCGCCCATTTCTCGCCGCCGCTCACCGATTCGAGCAAAAAAGCGTAATCGCGGTCGTCCGCAATCTTTAGAAAAGCCGAGACCGGGGTCTCGAGATCGGCCGCAATCTCCCGGCATACCGGGAGCAGATTGAAGCCGGCATGGGCCAGAGTTTCGAATTCAGCTTCGCTTGGTTGTAACATTTTTAACCTTTGGTTCGTGCTCCCGGCGTTTCGTGCGCCTGAAATAAAAAAGGCCGCGAGCTTTATCGCCCGCGGCCTTCTAGTAATCTTTTCTGCTAACTAGTCGGTTTGAGACTAGACGATCGGCGCGCCGGCAACTCCCTCGACGTAATCACGCCAGCCACGCCAGTTCGTCAGATGTCCAAGCCGGTTCATTGTTGGCTAATAGCTTACCCAACCGGACCTCGCTGTCAACCCGCCGCGAACGGATTCAGGGCAAATCGTGCTAGAGGTACTCGTCAGCCGCCCGGCATAAAGGAGCAGTCCGATGAACGAGCGCATCGAACGCCTGGGAGCAGTCGCAACCCGGCTGCTGTTTGAAAATGGCGACGTGAAGGTTTGGGAGATGGATGTCCCGTCCGGAGCGCGCTTTCCGCATCATCACCACTCCCTGGAATATCTGTTTTACGTCATCGCGCCGGCGATCCTGACGGTCAGCCGTCATGGGGTTGATCCTTACGAAGTCGATGCCAGAGAGCGGGCGCTCTATTTCTATCCAGGCGACAAATCCGAAACCTTCCTCAACAACGGCCCCGGGCCATATCGTGAAGTATTGGTTGAACTCAAGCGGATGCCGCGGGCGGACCAGAAGCCACTCAGCTTCATGAAGTGCGAGGCGCTGATCGGACAGAAACCGAAACCCGGAATAATTCGCATTGTCGAAAACGATCGGATTACGGTTTCCGAAACGATGATCAAAGCGGAGACGGAGGCGATCGTCGCCCATCCGCGCGACGCGGTTACCTATGTCATCGAGGGCGCACGGATGGGTATCGCCGAACATCACAACGGCGCGCGCGGCTCTCATGCGGGAGTCAGCGATCGCGAAGAAGAGCGCCCAGCGGGGGGCGTGTACTGGGAACCGGCGGGCACCAGCCGCAAGCTGAGAAACCTCGGCCCGGCAGCCTACCGCCAACTCACCGTCGAATTAAAGTGAAGGTTGAGATTCGCCCGCGTTAGTGGGTGGCGCTGAAGGCGGAGTTGTATTGGCTTCGCAGCCGATCCTGGGCGGCTCGCGCCTCAGCCTGGCTTGCGTATGGGCCCACCCGGACGCGATACCAGGTCTGACCCGCGATATTGGTCTCGAAAATACTCGCGTTGTAGCCAAGCCGGCGTAGCCGGCCTGCCATCTGCTGCGCGCCCTGCATATCCATTACAGCGTCGATCTGAATGTTATATGGATGCCGCCGTGGGACCGGCGTCGGCTGTAGCGCATTCGCGATCCGCGATCCTGATGCGGGATTGCCTGCCGGTGCCGGCGCGGAAAGCACACCAGGTTCGGATTTATCCAGCGGACCCGATCCGGCGCCAGCCGCTGCGGGCGCGGGGATGCCGGCCTCATCGGGATATTCATCGTTATTATTAGCGGCGCGCGGCGGGGACATCGGGGCATGGGCGCGCGCGATCGGAGCAGGCGCATTGCCGCTATCGACCGGCCGTGACGGGTTCACGGGCGGTGGTACCGGGGTGGAGGAAACCAGCGCCGGGCTTGGCAGCGGATAGTTGGTGACGAGTTGGCTGGCGTCGACCTGGTTCTGGCGCGCCATCTCATAGCCCGCGATTAGACCGAGCGCGAAGACCATTCCTGATAATGCCGCCAGGCCAACCAGAAACAGCAACGCACCCCCCGCTTTAATTTCGAATCGCATCCCGCCTCACATTCGTTCCGGAGCACTCACGCCGATCAGTTCAAGGCCATTGCAAAGCGCATCGCGCAAGAGTTCGCAAAGATAAAGCCGGGCCATGCTCAGGGCCCGGTCCGGTCCGATTATACGATTAGATGGCTTGTTGTAGTAGCGATGGAATTCAGCCGCGGTTTCGAGCAGGTAAAAAGGGATCCGATGCGGCTCCAGTTCCAGCGTCGCCGCCGCGATGATCGCGGGCATCCCGACTGCCCGTTTGGCCAGCGCAAATTCCTCCTCGGAGAGCAGCGTCAGGTCGGGATCGAGGCTGGCCGCCGTCGATTCGTAGCCGGCCTTTTCGGCCTCGCGAAAGACGCTGCACAACCGCGCGTGCGCGTATTGCACATAGAAGACCGGATTTTCGGGCGCCTGCCGTTTGGCCAGATCGAGATCGAAATCCAGATGGCTGTCGCTCTTGCGAAACATGAAAAAGAACCGCACCACATCGGCGCCGACTTCGTCAATGAGTTCCTCGAGGGTGACGTAGGTGGCCTTGCGGGTGGACATCTTGACCTTCTCGCCGCCGCGCGTGAGGGTCACGAACTGATAGATGATCGCCCGTATCGGCGCGGTGTCGTAGCCGAGCGCACGCACCGCCGCGATCACCTCATCGTGCTCGGCAATATGGTCGGCGCCGAACACGTCGATTATCTGATCGAAGCCGCGCTTCAACTTTTCGACGTGGTAGGCGATATCGGGCGTGCGATAGGTCGGCTCGCCGGTGCGGCGAACCAGCACCGCATCCTTGGGCAGCTTCAGCGGTTCGGCGCGCAGCCATACCGCGCCGTCATACTCGGCGATCAATCCGCGTTCACGCAGCCCGGCAAGCGCCGCTTCGACCGCCCCGCCGCGAATCAAATCGAGTTCGTTGGCATATACCTCGAAACGGACGCTCAGGCGCTCGCAGGTATGCTTGATATCGGCGAAGATCGCATCGACCGCGGCGGCGCGAAAAGGTGCGATATCGTTTTGATCGGCCAGCGCCGGACCATGAACACGATGCAGCCCGGCCGCGATCTCGCGAATGTATTCGCCGTGGTAGCCGTCCTCGGGAAATTCGACCTTGCGCCCGATCTGTTCGAGATAGCGCGCCTGCACCGACTCGCCCAGCAGCTTCATCTGACGGCCACCATCGTTGAAGTAGTACTCGCGCGTCACCCGATGGCCGGTGGCCTCATACAGCCGCGCGATAGTGTCGCCGAGCACGGCGTTGCGGCCGTGGCCGACGGTCAGCGGCCCGGTCGGATTGGCCGAGAGAAACTCGACCTGCACTTTCTTGTCTTCGCCGATTTGCGGCCGCCAGAAGCGGTCGCCCTCGCGCACCGCCCGCCGGATCTCGACCTGCCAATAGCCCGGCGCCATCTTGAAGTTGATGAACCCCGGCCCCGCCACCTTGGCCTCGAGCACCTGCCGGCTCAGTTCGATGCGCTCCAGGATTATCTCCGCGATCGCGCGCGGCGGCTGGCCCTCCGCGCGCGCCATCGTCAGCGCCACGTTACTCGCGATATCCCCATGGGCAGGATCGCGCGGCGCTTCCACTCCGATCGAAGCCGGAACGGACTTGAGCTTGCCCTGAGCCTGCGCCTGATCGAGCGCCGCCCGCAAAATTGCTACTACGATATCTTTCATGGAGTGGGAGTAACCGTTCGCGTAATCGTGGCAGATAAGGCCAGCCCTGTTAAGGCGCGCAGCCGCGAATACTTGACGATAATATCCGGCGATGCGAGTTTCGATTGATCCAAACAGGAGTTCAGCATGGATTTGGGACTCGATGGCAAGGTCGCGATCATTACCGGCGGCAGCAAAGGTATCGGCCGCGCAACCGCACTGCGGATGCTGGAAGAAGGCGCGAGCGTGCTGGCCTGCGCCCGCGGAATGCAGGCGTTGGAAGAGACCGTGACCGCCGCCCGAGGGCGCGAGAGTGGACGTTTGGCCGTGATGCAGGCCGACCTCGCCGAGAGCGCGACCATGGACAAAATAGTCGAGCGTTGCATCGCGGAGTTCGGACGCGTCGATATTTTGGTTAACAATGCGGGCAGTGCCCGGCTCGGACGAATCGACGAACTGCCGGACGCGGTGTGGCTCGAAGACTATCAACTTAAATTTTTCGGCTATGTCCGCATGGCGCGCGCGGTGATGCCGGCCTTTCAACAACAACGTGCGGGCGTGATCGTTAACGTAATCGGGATCGGCGGCCTGATGCCCTCGGCCGGATATCTGAGCGGCGGCTCGGCCAATGCGGCGCTTAATCACTTCACCAAAGCGCTTGCCGATCAGGGCGCGCCATATGGAGTGCGCGTCGTCGGTGTTAATCCGGGACCGATCGCGACCGAGCGCTATCGTGGTTTTGTCCGTCCCAAAGCTGCGCTATCGGAGGCCGAGGCGGAAAAGATTGTCGCCGAAGCGCTCAAAGAGAGTACGCCATTGGGCCGCGCCGGGAATCCCGAGGAAGTGGCGGATCTGATTGCGTTTCTGGCATCGGATCGCGCCGCTTTCATTACCGGCGCCAGCGTAGCGATCGACGGCGGCAAGAATCGCAACGGTCTAGCCAATTGATCGACTGATGCTAAAAGTGCCAGAGGCTACTTATTGCTCCCTATTGGCCTCTTGCTTTTGCCAAGGTCAGGGCCTATATCTTGGCGTAATGTAGCCGGATTGCCCCTTGGATAAAAATTTGGCCACCGGCCGCAAACAACTATATGATTCAGTGGCTTTTGCAGTTGCAGTATGCCGCGACGGATCTGGTTGGCTACCTCAAAGTCCTACCTGATGTACAACGAGCAGGCGGATCGTTTGTAGCAGGTCTCATCATGGTTTACCTGACGATCAAAGATCGGGAGTGGGAGCAACTTTCGATTTTTTTGGGTTTGGGCGCCATGCTATGCCTCGCTTACGCTCTCTCAGTCGCTTTCGATTTCTACCGCTAACCCCTCCTGCGGGCGTGCCGATTGCGATGCGATTAACATCGTGGTTGTCGCAAGTCTGGACCCGCGAGCTGATTTTGCCGCACAATTAGATCAAGGCCGAGAAGCGCGCCAGCCCGTGTGATGGCGCCAACCCGTTGCGCGTTGCGACGGAATAAGCACGCGCGCCGCGCAACTTCGTAATGGCTCTGGGAAAAAGGGAGGAAGTCATGGCGCGAATCGTATTTGCCGCGGCCGCCAGCCATACCGCGCAGATGGTTAGATCGGTCGACGTACTCGATCCGCTGCAGCGCCGCGAGATCTTCGAGGCCTGGGATCGCCTGCGCGAGAACCTCGATGAAGCCCGCCCCGATGCGCTTGTTATCGTCTCCTCAGAACATTTCAAGAGCTTCCATCCGAATAATATGCCCGCTTTCTGCATCGGCACTGGTGAACGAACGCGAAGCTGGGGCGATGGCGGCGTGCCGAAATACGAGATTCCGCTGCATCCGGAATTCAGCCGCTATCTGCTCGAAGGGCTGATCGATTCAGGCATCGACCTGGCGTACTCACGCGACCTGCCGCTCGATCATGGCTTCGCCTGTCCGCTGCATTTTCTGACCCCGAAGATGACTTTGCCGGTGGTGCCCATCTTTGTTAACTGCTACGCGCCGCCGCTGCCAACGATGCCGCGCTGCGCTTTCATCGGCGAGACCCTGCGGAAGCTTATCGATCGGGCGTCAGGGGTGGAGCGGGTGGCATTTATAGGAACCGGCGGCCTGTCGCATTTCCTTCCACCGCCACGATTTGATCAGCAAACGAAAGATGACGATCAGCGGCTGCGCGAGATTGCCGATGCGGGCCCCGGGCGGGTCAACGAGCAGTTCGACCACGAGGTGATGGACGCGCTCGGATCGGGGAAAATCACGGCGATAACCGACCGCGGTACCGGCTGGGTGGAGGAAAATGGCGGCAATGGCGGCCAGGAGATCCGTAGCTGGATAATCGCGGCAGCGGTGGCGGGCGATCGCGCCGCGCGCGTCATCACCTATCATCCAGTGCCGCGCTGGCTAACCGGCATCGGCTTCATGCAATGGCAGTGCTAGAGAAGCACTGCACCAGTTCCAACCTGTCATTCTGAACGCCGCAAAAAATCCCGCGATGAAAAAATCCGGCGATGAAGATGTGGCGGTCTGACTAACCGTTCTTGTTCATGATGCCGGCGCCTATCAGAACGGCGCCAAGAGCAAGCAGTCCACCGCTTACGAGCGGGGGAATTGTATGCGGCGTGCTCTCATTCGCCTGAACATGCAAATCGCCGAGCTTTGCAACATCTTTGGTTTGCGTGGTCGTGAACACGGGCATCGCCAGGCCGACCAGTCCCAGAATCGCCAGCGCAATGCCGATCAAAAGTATCCCTTTCATGCTGACCTCCGCACTCGCAATCAGTTTCTGAGAACGCTACACCACCGCGCACCAGAGAAACAAACTGGCGCTAAACAGTACACTAAAAATGAAACCAGCCTTATGCCACATCCGGAGTTGAGAACGTTTAACTCCGCTATCGCCCCGGCGTCCGACGGATGGATTCAGTTCTTCGTCGCCTGGTTCCAGGCAGCATTTGCGAACTATCGCCCGGAAATTCATCCATATATACTGCGGCGAGGAGTTTTGGGTGATTTGGGGTGATGGTGGCGGGGTCCTCAATAGCCGGTCCGGTCCGAGTTCTCGCGCTGGGCGGGCTGGGCGAAATCGGTTTGAATCTCATGGTCGTGGAGCATGCGGGCTGCGCGATCGTTATCGACGCGGGCGTCATGTTTCCGCCGCGGCCCTCCTTTGACAGCGGATTGCTCATCCCCGATCTGACCTGGCTGGAGCGCAGCCAGCTCGAAATACTGGGGATTTTTCTCACTCATGCGCACGAAGATCATATCGGCGCGCTGCCCCAGCTACTCGATCGTTTTCCGGTCCCGGTCTATGGCACTGCCCTGACCCTGGCCTTCGCCCGTCGGCGGTTAAGCCAAAATCAGCAGAGCGGCGGCGCGCGGCTGAATACATTTAAGCCGGGCGATCGTATCGTGCTCGGCCCATTTACCGTCGAACCGATACGCGTTACGCATTCGACGCCCGATTCGGTAGCACTCGCGATTGGCACGCCGGCCGCCATGATCGTCCACAGCGGCGACTTCAAGATCGACGATGCGCCGGTTGATGGACAACGTTTCGACACCCGGCGCTTCGCCGAACTGGGCAACCAGGGCGTCGATCTGCTGCTCTCCGATTCGACCAATGTTGAACGCGCGGGACGGGCGGGATCGGAAAGCTCGGTCGGCCCGGTGCTGCGCGATCAAATCGCGCGATGTCACGGCAAATTTTTCCTCGCCGCCTTCTCCTCGCATCTGCATCGTATCCGTCAGGTGATTGAGGTTTCACGGGAGGCGGGACGCCTGGTGGTGCCGATCGGCCGGCGAATGAACGAAAGCGTGCGGCTCGGGATCGAGCTGGGCGAACTACGCTTCCCGCCGGGCACCCTGATCGATCCGGCCGAAGCCGAATTCCTGGCGCCCAAACATCTGACGTTTCTGGCCGGCGGATCGCAAGCCGAACCGCTGTCCGCCCTGACGCGGCTGGCGGCCGACTCGTTCCCCAGGGTGCGAATCGATCCGGGCGATACGGTGGTGCTCTCCTCGCGCTTCATACCCGGCAACGAGCGCCCGATCCACACCCTGATCAATGATCTATATAAGATGGGCGCCGACGTGGTTTACCAAACCATCGCGCCGGTCCACGTTTCAGGTCATGCCTCGCGCGACGAGCTGATCGAATTGATTCAGTTGGTCAGGCCTAGGCATTTCGTCCCGATCCACGGCGAATACCGCCATCTAAAGCGCCATCTGGAACTGGCGATCGAAACCGGACTCACGCCCGGCAATTGTTTTCTGCTCGAAAACGGCGACTCGCTGGTGCTCGAAACCGCGCGCGGCGCGCGGCGTGGCGCCTCGGTGCGGGCCGGCCGTGTCGCGATTGAAGGCGATGATCCCGCGATTGCCGAGGAACGCCGGGTGCTGGCGCGCGACGGCGCGGTGATGGTGATCGTGGCGGTGTCGGCCAGCGGCGAGATCGTCGCGGGTCCCGATGTTATTTCCCGCGGCTTCACCAGCGGTAACGGCAATTCGACGTTGTTGCGCGAAGCCGGTGCGGAACTGAAATCGCGGCTGCGCGCGATACCCGGCGCGAACGAATTAGGCGCCGCGGAGTTGCGCAAGGAGATCGTCCGCACGCTCCATCGTTACTTCAAAGAAACCACTGGCCGGTACCCGATGGTGGTGCCGCATGTGATGGAGATGTAGCACCATCGCCCGTGGACCAAAAATCTCCCCGGAGCCAAAGGATGCGGCGCAACCCGCAGCCGCCGAATCCGGGTCCGCACCCGCTGCGCACGAAAACCCTCTGGTGCGCGAGCTTGGCGCGCTCGCACTCGCCGGTTTTGCGATCTTCGCCAGCCTGAGCCTGCTCTCGCAGGTGCTGGCATACCGGCCCAATCTTTGCGGTCCGGCGGGCGATAGCGTGGCGGCCACCTTAGCCGGCCAGTTCGGCTGGCAGTCGATTTTACTGATCGCGTTCGCCGCCGCGCTCGCGCGTCAGATCTGGCGTGGCGTAGGTCTCAAACGGCTTTATCATCAGCTGCCCGGCGGGGCGATTCTGATCCTGTCGCTGTGCGCCGGAGCGGGTCTGTGGGACGGCGTCGGAGCACGGGCCGGCGGCGCGATCGGCTATGGGATTGCGCAAAGCCTGATCGCCTCGCTCAACGTTGGCGGCGGTTATCTGGCCGTGATGCTGGCGTTGATCGGCGGACTGGCGCTGATGCTCAGGCGAGCGCCGACTGAACTGATACACGATTTGTTCGGTTCCATGCCGTTACCGAGGCGACGTGCTCAGCCCGCGGCGGATGACGGTTCGATGCTGTCGGAGGAGCCGGATCTGCCGTTCCACGATCGCGATTCGGTCGCCTCGATCGAGCCTCTATCTCATCCCGACAAGCCTTCAGCAGCGTTATCCGCCACCGTACGAAAGATCGAGTTCAAGCGGCCAGCCGTTCTCGACAAAGCGGCGCGGATAAAACCGCAGCCGAAGAGCCGCAGCGGCTACAAGCTGCCAAGTCTTGGCCTGCTGGATCAGCCGCCGATCCATCACACGCAGGTGGACGAGGCCTTGCTCGAACGCAGCGCCCGCACCCTCGAACAAAAACTGGCTGATTTCGGAGTCGATGGCCGCGTGGTCGAGGTGCAACCCGGCCCGGTGGTCACGATGTACAAGTTCGAGCCGGGATCGGGCATCAAGGTCAGCCAGATCGTGAACCTGGCGGACGATCTCTCGATGGCGCTGCGGGCCGCCACGGTACGCATACAAGCCCCGGTTCCCGGCGAGGCGGTGGTCGGAATCGAGGTCCCAAATCGCAAACGCGAACTTATATACCTGCGCGAAATCCTCGAAGCCGAGGAGTTCCATTCCACCCAGAGTCACCTGACAATTGCGCTCGGCAAGGATATCGCGGGACATCCGCACGCCGCCGACCTCGCCCGCATGCCCCATCTGCTGATCGCCGGGGCAACCGGTACGGGCAAGTCGGTTTCAATCCATACAATGCTCACCTCGATCCTCTTCAATGCGACCGCCGATGATGTGCGCTTCATCCTGATTGACCCCAAGATGCTCGAGCTGTCGAGCTACGACAACATCCCGCATCTGCTGGTGCCTGTGGTGGTCGATCCGGAGAAAGCGGCGGCGGCATTGTTGTGGGCCACGCAGGAGATGGAAAATCGCTACCGGCTGATGCGCGACCTGGGTGTGCGTAATATCGACGGCTACAACAAGCTGGTCGGCGCGCAGGGCCAGATCATTGAACTGCGGCCGAACCATAAGGTCGATGACGGTGACGAGGAGGCGGCCGACGAGGTCAAGCCCACCGAGCATCGCAAACTGCCGAAGATTGTGATCGTCATCGACGAGCTGGCGGATCTTCTGCTCAGCGAAGGCAAGACGGTCGAGCGCGATATCACCCGTTTGGCGCAAAAGGCCCGCGCCTCGGGGATTCATCTGATCCTGGCGACCCAGCGGCCTTCGGTAGATGTCATCACGGGCATAATCAAGGCGAACCTGCCGGCGCGAATTTCACTTCAGGTAACCTCGCGGGTGGACTCGCGCACGATTCTCGATTCAATCGGCGCTGAACGGCTGCTCGGAGCCGGCGACATGCTCTTTATGCCACCCGGCAGCGCAAAGCTGATACGATTGCATGGTCCGTTCGTTTCCGAGGCCGAGATTCGCAAGGTGATCGATTTTTTGCGGACTCAGGGCGCACCCGATTATCGGATGGAAATCCTCGAAACCAAGGCGGGCGGCGAGGACAGCGCCGGCTCCATCGATGGAGCGCCCGACGAGCTGTACGATGAGGCGGTGAAGATCGTATTGGAGTCGGGTCAGGCCTCGATTTCAGGTATCCAGCGGCGTCTGCGAATCGGCTACAACCGGGCGGCCCGGATGGTCGAGCGTATGGAGCGCGAGGGTCTGGTCTCACCGGCCGATGGCGCACGTCCGCGCGAGTTGCGCGGCGCTCACTGATAAGATCGCCGCAGCCGGTTTCCGGCTCCTGCCAGAGCGTGAGTTATTGATGAAATTTTCGCGTTTACTTTCCAATCGCCGCACGGATGCGATATCGAAAACCAGCCGGGTAAGCTTTTCTCTACACCGAATTGCGATGATCCTGGCGATCATCGTCGCTGCCTTCCCGGCTTTGGTCTTCGCTGGCGCGGGGATTACAACCTCGCGGCTGGACCATCTGCTGGATCGGGTGCAGGCGCACTATCGGCAAACCAACTCCTTCGAGGCGAAATTCAGCGAGGAACTTACCTCGCCCGGCGGCATAAAAAGGAAACGCAAGGGCACGCTTTATTATCGCAAGCCGGGACGGATGCGATGGGAGTTCGCGGCGCCGGATTCCGAAACGATCGTCAGCGACGGCACGATCGTCTACAGCTACCAACCGGACCTGAATCAGGTGATCGAAACCCCGGTAAAACAGCTTTTAAAATCGCCGGGAGCGGTTACATTTTTGCTTGGATTTGGCGATCTTCGCCGCGACTTCAAAGTCTCCAGTCCGGTTACGGAGCAGCCCGATGGCCTAACTCATCTGATTCTCATCCCCAGGGAGGGTGGCAATCGAACGGACGTCGGGTTGAATAAGAAGAACTTAAATTTAATTAGCCTTCAGGTTATCGATGCGGCCGGCGACTCGACCTTTCTTCGATTCCGCGGATGGCAGGAAAATCCGGTGCTGGCCGACTCGCTATTTAACTTCACGGTGCCCTCGGGAGCGGATATCGTCCGCACGCCGGGTGCGCCATAATGGGACTTCGGTTCCGCGTAAGCAAATAACGGACCTGATTGCATCACCCCGCACGGGCGAGTAGATATATTTGCCCTTGAGAGCTCGCTAGAAGTTATGGAGAAAGTTCATCTTGTAAGTCTTGGCTGTCCCAAGAACCTGATCGACAGCGAATTGATGCTGGGGGCGCTGACCCGCGCCGGCTACCAGATAACCGATCAACCGGCTGAGGCCGGGGTGCTGGTGGTGAACACTTGCGCTTTTATTGAGTCGGCCAAGCAGGAATCGATCGATACCATCCTCGAAGCAGCGGAATTAAAGAAAAACGGCCCCGGCCGACGACTGGTAGTGGCTGGATGTTTATCGCAGCGCTATGGCGCCGAGCTACGCGAGCAACTTCCGGAGGTCGACATTTTCGTCGGAACCGGCAACTTCCTCGATCTTCCCGACCTCCTGCGCGGCACCGAAAATCCTCAGAATCGCGCCATTCCCTACCCCGGCGCGGCCCATCTGCTGCCCGGTCTTGACGCGCCGCGGATGCTTACCGGAGCGAGCTTCAGCGCTTATTTGAAAGTTTCTGAAGGATGCAATCACAAGTGCGCCTTCTGCATAATCCCGAAGATTCGGGGTCTGCACGAAAGCCGCACGGTCGATGATTTGGTAGCCGAGGCGAACACGCTCGCCGCATCAGGGGTTCGCGAACTGAACCTGATAGCTCAGGATCTGACCGCATATGGCCGCGACCTGAAGCCGCCATCCTCGCTCGCCGCCCTGTTGCGGGCGCTGGCTGAAACCGATGGCTTGCGCTGGATTCGGCTGCTGTACTGCTATCCGAACATGGTGACGGACGAGTTGCTCGAAACCATCGCCGGAGTCGAGAAGATTGTGAATTATATCGACATGCCCCTGCAGCATGCCGACGATGGGATGCTGCGCGCGATGCGCCGCGAGCGTTCGGGCGCAGCGCTCCACAAGCTGCTCGATCGGATCAGGCGGCGCGTCCCCGGCATCGCGCTGCGTAGTTCTTTCATCGTGGGCTTTCCGGGCGAAACCGCCGCCGCCTTCAAGCGGCTGGTCGAATTCGTAAAAACCGAACAGTTCGACCGTGTCGGAGTGTTCACCTACTCGCGCGAAGAAAATACCGCGGCGGCTATGCTCTCGATGCAGGTGCCGGAGCAGGTTAAGCGGGCTCGCCGGGCCGAGCTGATGGAAACTCAGGCCGCCATTTCGCTGGAGAAAAACCGCAGCTTGTTAGGGCGCGAGGTCGAGGTGATGGTGGAGGGACCCGCGCCCGACAGCGTCGCCGGACCGGTTGGCCGCCATGCCACCCAGGCACCCGAAATTGACGGTTCGGTGTTCCTGACCGGCGCGGCGGAGTCCGGCCAGTTCGTTCGGGCAAAAATTGAAAGGGCTATGACGTACGACGTTTCAGCGGTGATTACTGCCGCTAATGTCTGAATCGAAGAAGGACCGAACAGAAGAGGATACGGTGATGGCGAAAAAGGCTGCCGCAGGCGCGGCTAAACCTGTTAATCGCAAAAAGTTTCTCCTCAAAACTCGTGAGCGATTGGAAGAGCTCAAAAACAAACTGCTCGCTGAATTCGAAAACGAGTTGCGCGCGGAGCGCGAGGGCAACAAGGACGAGGGCATGGATGCTTACGATCTTGCGTCCGAAGAACGCGATCGTGAGATCAGCTTCATCTTATCCGATCGGGAGCGGCTTAAGATTCAGCAAATCGACGATGCGCTCGAACGTTTGTCCGATTCCAGTTATGGCGAGTGCGATTCATGTGGGCTGGAGATTGCCGAAGAACGGCTCGAGGCGATGCTGTTTACGAGGTTGTGTCATGATTGTCAGCAGGAACTGGAACGAGAAGCGCGCACGCAGCGGCGTTATGATGATGAACGCAACGTATATCGCAAGCTTGGCTCGACCGATTCTGACGAGGACAATCTTTAACCGGCCCGGGACAATCTCTAGCCAGCCATCGAGAAAGTCTTCACGGCCCGTGTTTTTTGATCACCCGGCGGGGAGTTCATTGTTGACCGGCCCAAGCCACACAGCTTCTCTTCGATGAGAATTTTTGCCGATTCCCACAACGATGCGGATCACCGGGAGCGTCTCGCCGAATCGCCGCAGCACAGGAAAATAGCGATCACTGCGCCCCGCGCGGTAATCGCGCTCGCCAGCCTGCGCGGCGGCACCGGCAAAAGCGTACTCGCGGTTAATCTCGCCGCCGCGATGGCGCTAAACCGCCGCAAATCCGGTATCCTCGACGCCGATCTCAATGGCCCCTGCGTTCCCGCGATGCTCGGCGTCAAGCCGTTTCGGATGGTTCCGATGGTGGGCGGCATCGAAACCGCCGGCGCCGCTTTGGGCCTCCGGATCATGGCCGCGAACCTGATGCCATCCGCTGACGAGGCTCCGGCGATCAGCTTTCTCAACGATGAGCCGCAGGCGCCTGCCGAGCACAACGGACCGCAGGAAGTCGCCTATGGGCGGACGCTGGAGACGCTCGCCAGTCAGACCCGTTTCGGTCCGGTCGACCTGGTGATAGTCGATCTCGCTCCCGGTCTTGAGCATCTGTACCGCGCCGCCCGGATGATTGAACTGAATGGCATCATCCTGATCGATCGTCCCTCTGGGGCCGGACCGCGAGCTGCACGCGGCGCCGCCGAACTGGCCGCCAGCGCCGCGACGCCGGTGCTCGGAGTGATCGAGAACATGATCGGGTTTAACTGCGACAGCTGCCATTCGGTACGACCGCTATTTCCGATGGCGGGAGCGCTCGGTGACAGGTTCGAGACGCCGGTTTTGGGTCGGCTGCCATTCGATCCGCGGATGGCTGAAAGCGCGGAGCGCGGAACTCCGTTTGTTCGCGAGCACGCCGATACGACGCTGGCCCGTCAGATAACCGAAATTGCGCGCCATCTGGAAACCTTGCTGTTCCCAGCAAACCCTCAACGCGAAGTGGTTACCGCCGCGCGATCCTGATCGCATGCGGTGAGCGGCCGCGAGGTTTCGAACATCCCGAACCCCGGGCGACCATCCAGATCGAACTGCGCAAAGCCAATGACGGTGTGAAACCGGCGCCGCCCGGCAAGGCGCATCAATGTTACACAGTCCACGATCTCTCCGGTAAGCGGTATGTCTTTATCGCCCGCCAGCACGGCCTTGATTCGCGCGCCAACTCCGATTCGTTCGGTGGAAAAATCGAAACTGAGTATTCGGCAACCGTGGCACCCATTTGACGGACGGCTCGCCGATTGCCAACTCCCCGCATGCAGAAATTCCGTGGCCTGAATCGCATACGGTTCGGCCTCGTTTGCGCCGCGCACCCAGAGCATCCGGCGCGCTTCAAACATCCCCTCGCCTAATCCGGTGAATGCGTTTCCGATTCGCGCGATGCCCTCCAGTTCGTAACTGGATTGCCCAAGTTTTAACCTGCCGCAAAATGCGCCGAATCGTTCCGCTATGTCGCGTGCCGAGATGACCGTGATGCGGGTGTTTCCGGCCTGCGTCGCCGGATCAAGCCGCAGTTCGAGCGCAAGCTCGGCCGCATCAAGTGAACTCAACGCTAGCGCACGTTCAATATTCGCATATGAATCGCGCTTCGAAGTTATCAGCATCGGACCGCGAAAGCGCAGATACATGCGTTCGCCCCTTGCTTCGGCTTGCAGCGGGCCGGCGGCCAGCGCGCGATTCTCACCCCGCTCCGGACCCTCCGCCGTGAACAGCGCAACTACGCCGTCCGGCATCAGAATCATTATGCGGCCACCAGTGGTGCCGCCATCGAAACTGGCCATCGCGCCGATCCGGTTGCGCACGTCATAAAACTCGATGCCCAATCTTTCAGTCTCGTGCGATTTCCCGCGTTGCGATGCAAATTGCGCCGAGGCTTTGATCGGCCGTTTCGGCAAGCCTCGGCCGTGGTGGAACGTAGACGGTGTTTTCGGCGGCATCGGTTGCCGGAATACTTCGCTGACACAATCGATCATGCGATCGCGCATCGCACCTGGAAATCTCAACGCGATCGACAGTTCAAGCTGAATCGCTTCGATTGTGTACTTCGTCGCGATCGCCGCGAGCCGCCGTAATGAATCGATTTCAGCATTCCGATGACGCGCGGTGAACGCCTGCAAAAGATTCTGCGCCCCGCCCGCCGGATAACGCATCCCAAACGTCGCCGCGATTCCGGCCTGCTCAAAGCGGGCGAACAACGCAGCCACGTGGCCATCCAGAAAGCCGTCGCTGACCGTAACCCGCGCACCGCGAGCGGGCGTCAATATCCCACCGTGTCCGACCAGCCCAACCCCGATATCCACTCGTGGCTCGACCAGATTCCAGCCATGAATCGCCAGCACGATCGCGCCGCTGTGCGCGGCGCTTATACGCTCAAGATGCTCAGCGATGAGCGGCAATAACCACGGAATGTGGGTAACGATTTGTTCGACGCGATTGCAGTCGATCAGGTTGCGATCCAGCCCGCGATTTATCAGCGCGGTGGCGCCGAGCCGACTCGCCAGCTCACGGGTGATATCAGCGGTGTGCAGATCGTTGACGCGGGCGGTGCTGAAGCTTCCCACCTCGGCACCGGCGCGTCCGCCATGCGGTGCGATCAGCAGAATCGGCGCGGTGCCATCGATAATTTCCAGCCACTCAGCCGCCGCCGCATGATCGCCGATCATCGTTCATGGCTCGGCGGTTTGAAATCACGCGGGCCGAAATATTCCTCCAAAACCGTCATGTACGGACCGCAGAAGTGGCGCTGCTTGACCTGCGCGAGCGCCTCTTCCAGTGACCTCCCGCAAAACGCGCGCAAATATGCGATCGCAATCGTCGGCGCGCGATTCATGCCGGCATTGCAATGCAGAAAAACCCGATCGCCCGCGTCGGTCAAACGTTTAAGCTCAACCAGCGCCCCCTCCATGTGATTTTTCAGCGCGTCCGCGCCGCTGTCGGGAATCGCTGTGCGGATAAATTTGATCGAATGGTCACGATAAGCGTGTTCGAGCGCGGCCAGATTCAGTCCATTGAATTTCAGATCGTCATCGTCCTGGACGCTGTGAACCGCAGTCACCCGACGATGCTCGCGGAGCCATCCAATATCTTCGACTCGCGGGTACTCGCCGATCAGCAACTGATCGCAGATTTCACTGACACGCGGACGCCCTTCACCGCGCGATAGACGCGCTTCGTCGGCCGGCCTGGGTGTAAACCAATCCATTCAATATCGAGTTATGCAGCATGGACGCGACTGAGCCAAGCGCCCGCGGAAACGAGTCATTGATTAGCTATGCAGACCGGGGGTTTTCCGGCCCGTTCCCATTCGAATTGCCAGATTGAAGCGGCCGTGGAAGCGGCGTCTGCGACTTGATTCGTTATCCACTGCTGGTCCTCACGCATCAAAATCTGCGAGAGCTGCCAACTGGATCCGGCCTGCGAACGGGCCTGGCGATCCGCCGTGATCAGCTCCGGAATCAACGCGTTCGACTGGCGCAACTCCGCGATCACCGGGGTCCATACCGACGCAATCTTTTCGAGCCGTATCCGTGGCGCGGCGGATCGCTGCAATTCGGCTACGTTCAAATCGGCGGTACGCTCAAGCCGCGCATGCACTCCGCGATCTTCGGAGTAGCCATCGTAGTGTTCTGTGGTATGCAGCGGCTGACTCGCATCGCCGACGTAATGGCTCAAAAAACCGGCCGCTTGCAACATGCTGGCGCAGTCGCGATCGCGCAGGCCGGTCGCCATCAAGTCGGCTTCCTGCTCGATCGCCCACGGCAGAACCCCGGCTTTTCTGAGCCTGCGCGTGCCGAAACGATTCACCATCACGGCATAATTCGGATCGAGCGCCGCTATCGGATCGCTGCCGAAATACTCCAGATCGATAAAGTGACGATGGCCCTCGGCTTTATCCCCCCGCTCGCGCAGCAGATCGGGTTCGATGGAGAAGTACTCGATCCGGTTGAGATTGACCGCCAGCGCATTATGAAGCGGTCCCGGCGGGAGCGCGGCAACCGCGAGGCGCGTGATCATCCGATGGGTCGCGGCATCCCAGGCCAGCCCGCGCGCGGGTAGACACGCGATCACCAGCGCGACAATCGAAATGAGCTGGCTGAAGTGAGGCGGGGAAACGTGCCTGCAGGATCCAATTTTGCACTTCGACAATGAACGACGGTTTTCACACATGATTGCGCAGCATCAATTCTTTGGGGTGCGGCTCCAGATAGCTTTGGCCGCTCAGGTAGCTCACGTCACAGCGCCGGACGTGATGACGAATCAGCGTAATCGGCACAATCAATGGAACCAGGCCATTTCGATAATCGGCGATCAGGGTTTGCAGCTCCTGCCGCGATTCATCCTCTAAATGATGGCGCAGATGACCGGCAATATGGTCGAGTACGTTTTTGTGACGCGCCCGGGTTGCCAATTCGCGCAGTGCCGCCATAAATTCGTTTTCGTAATTGCCGCGCAGCAGCTTGCGCGGGATTTGTTTCGCGTTCGCCACCATCTGGCCGAGCCGTTCATAACGCACACGCGAATGCGCCATCAACTGAAGCTTGCGAGCGGTATGAAAGGCCACCAGGCCGCCGCTTTTCCAAGGGCTGTCGAAAAATGTCCGCAGGTCACGATAGGCGAACACCCGTTCCACGAAATTCTCACGCAATCGCGGATCGGCCAACCTGCCCTCCTCTTCAACCGGCAGATTCGGATATTCACTGATTAACGCGTCGGCGAACAAACCACGCCCATCGCGCGACGGCATCGCGCCGGGCCCGTAAACGCGCACTCTCTCCATTCCGCAACTCGGCGAATCCTTCTTGAGCACGTAGCCGCAAAGTTTCTGATCTGCGAGGGCTTTCGCCCGTGCTCCCGCATAGCTGCGCATCGCGGAGGTATGGTCCACCGGCTCATTATCCTCGGCCCGTTTCGACGGATTGTCGGCCAGCCGGGTTTCACCGTTCGATCTTATCAGCCGCAACGTGCGCCGCGGCACTCCCAGCCCGATTTCGATTTCGGGGCAGACCGGAACCCATTCGACGAATTGCCCAAAAGTCTCCACCAGAAAGTCGTTGCGCTTATGGCCGCCATCAAATCGCACCTGATTACCCAACAGGCACGACGACACTCCGATTTTGATCGGTGAAGAATGGCGCGGATGCAAAACGCTACTCCTTGCGACTATGCGCGATTCCAGCCCGGATCTCCGCATACGCCGCATCGCGTCCGGCCCACTGCAAATTTTTGACGAATTTGCCGGTCTCCAGATCTTTGTAATGCCGGAAGAAGTGCTCGATCTGGTCGCGGACAATCCGAGGCAGATCGGTGTAATCGCCAACCCTGTCGTAATATGGATTCAGCTCGTCTACCGGCACCGTCAGGATTTTGGTGTCGCCGCCCTGCTCGTCTTCCATTAACAGCGCTCCGATCGGACGGCATCGAACCACCGCGCCCGGAATCACCGGCACCTGCGAGAGCGCCAGCGCGTCGCATGGGTCGCCATCGTCGGCCAGGGTATTTGGGATGAAGCCGTAGTTGGCCGGATAATACATCGCGGTATGCAGAAAACGATTCACGAATAGCGCTCCGGAGCGCTTATCGATTTCATATTTGACCGGCACTCCGCCCTGCGGAATCTCAATAACTACATTAACTTCCTGCGGCGGATTACGACCGGTGGCGATTTTGCTGAGATCCATACTGACCTCCCGAATATCTCATCCGAGTAAACCATGCGTCCGTTCCGGTTGCCATCGAAAAAACCGGCAAGCTCCCGGACGGTTGCCTAATTCCGGCAATCTGATTAGCTGTGGAGTTCGTATCTGGAGCGAATAGATTGCGCGAGGCAGGAGACTCAAATCCGTCGGATCGGGAACTGATGGTTGCGATAGCGGCCGGTGATCCCGAAGCTTTGCGCACTTTGAACAGCCGTTACGGCGGGATGCTGGCGGCGGTCGCCAAACGCTTCCTCGGCAATGATTCGGACGCTGAAGAAGTGGCCGCGGACGTGTTATGGCAGGCGTGGCGGGAGGCCCGATCCTTCGATCCTGCACGCGGATCCGTTGCGGTCTGGATGATAACACTGGCGCGCAGCCGCTCGATCGATCGCCTCCGTGCGATTAGATCACGCGGACGCACCAGGGCGGAAGAACCGGCCGCGGAAGCAGCTCCCGATCCTGCGTACGAAATGGACCGGAATCAACGGGCGCATAGCGTACGCCGCGCGCTGACCGAACTCGACTCCAACGAACGTACGGCGCTGGAGTTGGCCTATTTTTCAGACTTGTCGCAAACGGAGATCGCGGATCAATTGCAAATTCCACTGGGCACCGCGAAGACCAGAATTCGCAGCGCGATGATCAAACTGCGCAAGGCGTTGATCGGGGGCCGCGAGCAGCCATGACGCACGCGGAAATAAAAGACTTTCTCGCGTTCGCGGCGCTGGATCGGCTGACGCCGGATGAAATTCACGCGCTTGAGGCGCATCTGCGCGAAGGATGCGCCGAGTGTCCGGCAGACCTGGCTGAATATCGCGAGGCAGCCGGCTCGATCGCCTTCGCTCTCGAACCTGCGGCTACCGAGGACCGGATTTGGAATAGTTTACAGAGCCGGCTTGCCGCGACCGTTCCGCAAGCTGTTCGCGGCACTTCGGGCAGTCAAATGAGAGAGGCTGGAGGTCGGCGGGCGTCAGGCCGTATCGGCATGTGGCGGGCTGCCACTGCCGCAGCCGCGGCCGCCGCGATCGTGCTGGCAGTCTATGCCGGCGTACTCACCAGCCAGGTACATCGTATCGCCGGCGCCTATCAGCAGGAATTTGTCGTGATCGCCGGGCAGGTCACCGGGATGCGCGGGCAACTCGACTCCGCGCGCGCGCAGGTCGCCACGCTCGAAGGCGTGCTCAACGATCGGCATCGGCTCGATCGCGTGCTGCTCTCGCCCGATTTGCGGCTGATACGCCTCGATCCATTACCCCCCGCGCCGCAGGCGTCGGCGCTGGTCGCGATCAGCGAAGCGCGCCATGCCGCCATGATTCAGGCCTTGAAACTACCGCCCACCCCGGCGGGCAAGACCTACGAGTTGTGGTGGATCACCAGGCAAAGCGGTCCGGTCAAAGCCGGGCTTTTCACGGTTGCGAAGGAAAACACGGTAATCGCGCCTGCCTCGCCGCCGCCGGCCGGTGAGCATCTGCAACTCAGTGCGGTAACCTTGGAACCGGCGGGTGGAGTCAGCAAGCCAACCGGATCGATGTATCTCAAGGGCGCTCCGGCCTACGAATAGCTCCGCCGATCAGAAATTTTCCGTATCGTTCCGAATTCCAAATCCGATCCCGCGACCCCATCCGTATCTAGGGCATCCTACTACGGATGAGGAGATATCCTATGAACTTCAAAGGCCTGCGATTGTTCACCGGCACGGTAGCTGCAATCGCGCTACTGGGGGGAACGGGTTTTGCGCAAACGCTCGCACCCAATCAGACCGCGGGTTTCGCCAAAGGCAAGCTGTTTACCTTTACCTATACGGAAAACTTCGATTGCGTCGACGAACCCACTACCGACCTGAATTTCAACGGGATCAAAGCCCAGTCCGATCCGGATGAGATGCAGACGCCGATCTGTCAGGTCGGCACTTCACCGGTTTTCGATCCGACCGGCGTTAAAGTGAAGAAAACCGACAAGTTATATGTGATCATGCCGTTTTTCTCGGTCGATAATGATCAGAACCCGAACGACGCCATTCCATGTCCAGCCAATCCCAGGCCGGGTCTTGTATGCGGCCCCGCGCTCGGCAGTTTTCTAATTTCGAATTTCGGTGCCGTAGTCGAAGCTTATAAAGCTACGCCCAACCCTGCGATAACGGTTCAGTGTCCCGCGCCCGACGAGGCCCCGGGGACCTGCACTATGCATGCTTCGACCGTCGATCTAGCGCCCGCGCTTGCTGCCCTGGGAGTTATCCCAACACCTCCGACGGCCAATGTTTTCACGCCGACGCCGAATCACAGCCATGTGATCCAGGTCGATTTCAACCAGAAGCGCCCGGTCTGGTGGCAAGTTATCCCGGTGCTGATCAAAAACCAGAGCGATTGGCCCACCGCCGATGCAAGCAGCGGCATCACCAGTTTCAAAGCTTTGAAGGCTGCCGAGAAGGCCAACGCCGCGATCGAAGTACCAAGCAATTTCTTCCTGTTCTTCGGCTCGCAGAAAATGCACATGTAGTTCGGCATCGATGCTATCGCGCGGCGGCAGCGTTCCATTCTGGCCCTGCCGCCGCCTACTTCCTTCGCAATTCCTTGCAATCCCTTGGATCGAACGGCAGTTACCGTGAATACTTCATCACTTCCAATCCGCCAGCCGCGTTTTCCGCTCGATCGTTACCTGCTGACCACTGGGGCCACGCGCCCGGAATCATTTAACTGGTCCATTCCAGGACCGCATTTGGACGACTCCGCGCTCTTCTGTGTCGGCTACATGATGGATATCGAGTCGCACACGATAATTTATCTGCGCGAGTTGCTTTCGACGTCCGTGGCCGAAGACCCATCGATAACCGCATTTCTATCTTGTTGGGCTTACGAAGAGTTTTTTCATTCGCAGATACTTAAGCGTGTTCTTGAGAGCCAGGGCATTACGATTGACGATCGGCGCTTCGCTGAACTAAGGCGGCGCAAACCTGCTGACCGCGTGCAGCAAAGTTTTGCACGTCTTCTGTCGCGGATGACACGGCACTTTCCCGCGGTCCACATGACCTGGGGCGCGATCAACGAACTGTCGACTCTCACCGGCTACCAGGCCTTGATTGATCGCGCCAACCACCCTCTGCTTACCACCGTGCTTACACATATCATTAAGGATGAGCGGCGCCATTTCTCGTTCTACTTCAATCAGGCCCAGACTCGGTTGCGGCCCCGCGCCGCGCAACTACTGACATCGACCATAGTGCGGAATTTCTGGGGTCCGGTTGGAAGCCCGGTGCGTGGCGATACCGACGCGCGGCAGGTATGCAATTACCTTTTCGCCGACGAAGAACGGTCGCACCGTCTCCAGCGGCACGATTCGACGATTGCCCGTCTGCCCGGCCTTGATTGGTTCGATTTAGCGTCGCGATATTGCGGAGCGTAGCTACAAATCCGGTTTGTTCCTTTCGGACTGGCCGAGTAGCCGCGCCACGGTCTCAGTGGCAGGAGCTGCGATGAGATCGGACCAGGAGCCTTCCTGCACGATGCGGCCCGCCTCCATCACCGCAACCCGATCGCAGAGCTGGCTCAGCACCTCGGCCCGGTGATCCACCGCGATCAAAGTAAATCCGATCTGGCGATGCCACTCGCCAATCGCGCCAATCAGATCATCCATCGTCAATCGATCGAGCGCGGCGAACGGCTCGTCGAGCAGCACCAGCGGCGGCCGCCGCGCCAGCATCCGTGCCAGCGCCACGCGCCGGGCTTGTCCACCCGAGATTTCGCGCACCGGATCATCCCATAACGGGCCAAGCCCAAGCCGTTCCCGAAGTTCGCCAGTCCATGCCCGCGCCTTTTCGCGATCCCCATTGCGTAATCCAAAAAGTACGTTTTCAGCCACCGTCAGATGGGGGAAAAGCAGGTCGTCCTGCGTCAGGTACGCGATCGGACGGCGATGCAACTTCATCCCGGGCGGATAAAGGCGATGCTGCTCGAATCTGATTTCGCCTTCGTCGGGCATCTCGATCCCGGCAATACAGGACAGCACGGTGCTCTTGCCCGCCCCGGAAGCGCCGAACAGCCCCAGACTCTCGCCACGCCGCAGACGAAATTTCACCTCGACCACGAACGGTTTGCGCCGCTTGATTAGCGCCACTTCCAGCATCGTTTCAGGCTTCGATCGAACGCGACTCGGCCAGGATATGAATCAGCCACGGCAGCGGCAAGGCGGTCAGCATGAAGATAACCAGTAGCGGCATCACCGCCGGCATTCCTGAATCCTGCAGGTTAACCCAGATTTGCACCGGCATCCCGCTCGGATAATAAGCCGTCACTATGACCGCCCCGAACTCGCCCAGCGCGCGCACCCAGGCCAGACTGAAGGCGGCCGCCAGTCCAAGCTTCGCCAATGGAAAGGTGACGCGGCAAAACACCCGCCAGGGCGGCAGACCGAGTAGCGCCGCCGTACGTTCCAGATCACGCGGCACCGTCGCGATCGCGGCGCGCGCGGCCAACACATAGTACCCGACACTGACGTAGACCTGGGTCGCGATGAAAGCGGTTGCGCTATTGCTGGTTGGGATGCCGAGGCTCATCAGCCATGCACCCA
>JADEYI010000460.1_pt1 | contig 56638 bp, 51 predicted proteins | sample 8542331 | NCBI WGS metagenome assembly JADEYI01 (sample SAMN16510988, study PRJNA670497) | mine drainage metagenome | isolation source: biofilm near Copperflume 1 | place: Germany: Marsberg coppermine Kilianstollen | collected 2018-02 | reverse complement strand
ACAACCGGCTCAACGGCGACCGCCCGCAAGCGGGCGGCGCGTTAGCCGGGACGTTAAGAGAGTCGCCATGCTCGACTTTGAATGGGATTCCGAGAAGGCGCGCGCAAACGCGCAAAAGCATGGAGTCACGTTCCTAGAGGCATCCGAAGTCTTTGACGATGATCATTCCTCATCCGTCCGCGACCCAGACCATTCCCTGGCTGAAATAGGTACTTGATCTTTGGGATGTCGAAGGGTGGCAGACAGCTCGTTGTGTCCTAAACTGAGCGTAACGGTCGAATCCGTCTGATTTCGGCAAGACAAATGACACCGCGAGAGCGGAGAGCTTATGAGCAATGACAAAGACAGCCTAAGGGACGAGTATCCCGAGGATCTGATCAAGTCGGGTGTTCGCGGTAAGTACACGAAGAGCTACCGTGAAGGTACCAACATCGTTCTGATTGACCCGGACCTGCACAAGCTTTTCCCAGACTCCGAAGCCGTAAACCGTGCTCTACGCGAGTACGTGTCTTCGAAACGAACGGCAACCTAACCTGGCGCCCAACGCGGACGCGTAGCGCCGTCGCTGTATGCCGCGCTCGCCCGCCGCACGCTTGCACGTTGGGCCGCATCAGAATCTCCGACTGGGAGCTGGACTTCAAGATCGGGGACCGCGTCTCGTTTCAACCCGAGTGGCGCGCTGCCGTTGCTTGGCAACGATCATGACTTCAGCGCGAGTGCTTGGGCGTGCCGTCCGGACCGGCCGTCGCGGCGACCGGGAGCGGCTCCCGCACGACGCAGAAGCGGTAGCCGCTGCCGGCCTGCTTGGCCTCGTACATCGCGCCGTCCGCCGCGTCGACCAGCGCATCCGCGTCGCCCGCGTCCGAGGGGAAGAGCGCGACGCCGATGCTGGTCCCGATCTCGACGCTGCGCCCCTGGCGTTCGAGCCGGAGCGGGGCGGAGAGGGCGGCGACGATCTTCTTGGCCACGATCTCGGCGTCCTCGCGCCGGGCGACGTCGGGCAGGATCACGGTGAACTCGTCGCCGCCGACCCGGGCCACGGTGTCGGACTCGCGCAGCTCGCCCCGGATCCTGGTGGCGACTTGCTGCAGCAGCTCGTCGCCGGCGTCGTGCCCGAGCGTGTCGTTCACCTGCTTGAACTTGTCCAGGTCGAGGAACAGCAGCGCGAACTTGCGGTTGTCGCGCCGCGCGAAGCGGATCGACTGGGCGAGGCGGTCGTTGAACAGCAACCGGTTCGGCAGCCCGGTCAGGTTGTCGTGGTACGCGACGTGCTGCATGCGCTGTTCGGCCAGCTTATGCTCGGTGATGTCGCTCGTGACGCAGAAGCAGCCCAGCGTTCGTCCCTGCCCTCCGGCATGGGGCAGAAGCTTGACCTCGAGGTGGCGGGCCTCGCCGTTCGGCAGCGTGCGGACGCGCTGATAGGTGACGGGATGTCCCTGCAGCACCTGCCGGAAATGGGGTTCGATCTCGGCGTATGCCTCGGCGCCGACGATCTCGCGCAAGTGCTTGCCACGCGCGCCTTCGACCGTGTACCCGAAGTATTCCGCGAAACGCTTGTTAATGAAGCGGCAGCGCAGATTCTCGTCATAGGAGACCGTCATCGCCGGCACGTTGTCGGTGAACAGGCGCAGCTGCTCAGCGCTTTCCCGCAGCGCCCGCCTGAGCGCGTTGACCTGCCCGCCGACGACCGCGAAGCAGGGCAGCGCGCCCGCCAGCACCAGCAGGCTTACCCAGTCGAGCCACAGATCGTGAATGGCACCCGGCCGCCACTGTGTCAGCAGGACGATGACGAGCGCGTACGCCGCCAGGGTGTACAGCGTCAGCAGGACGAATTCGCGTGCGCGCAGGCGGAAGGTGCCGAACAGGAAGATCAGGAAGCAGCCGTAAAGCGCGATGCTGCGTCCGTCGTCCATATGATAGACGACGAACATCAGCACCGTGACCCCGAGCACGATCTGGACCATCGTGAGACTCGGATCGGCGAAGCGCAAATTGAAGCTCGAGCGGAAGGCCGCGTACAGCGCGAGGTTGATCGCGATGGACGCGGCCATGGCCTGAAGCGCGGACGCGGCGGGTAGCAGGCCGAACAGCGAAACCAGCTTCACCAGCGCCATGCTGACGAAATATATGAGCGCGCCGAGGCCGAAGCGGCGCAGGCGCACGATCTGCTTCGCGTCGAGCGACGGCGGAATGAACACCTCGGCAAGACTCATGTGAGCGTCGCTCCCGGCGGCGAATCCGGCCGCAGTTTCGATTCTTAGTCGTTATCCCGTTATCCTATCCCCGAATCGTGCCCGCGCGGGCGAGTTGCTCGATTTCGGCTTGCTCGAGCCCGAGCTCGCGCAGGATCTCGGCGCCGTGCTCGCCCGCGCGCGGTGCGGGGCGCAGGGCCCAGGCACGGTCGGCGCCGGGCATGCGGGCCACGGGCAGCACGCCGTAAGGCGGCTGCTCGAGCGCGGCGAAGGCGCGCAGGTGCTGCGCCTGAGGCGAAGCGACGAAGGCCGGGTAGTCGGCGATCTCGGCGAACAAGGCGTCGGCGGCGGCGAGCTTGTCGACCCAGTGGGCAGTGGTCTGTTCCGCCAGGCGGCGGCCGACCTCGTCGTTGACGAAGGCGGCGTGCTTCTTGCGCTCGGCGGGGTCGGTGAAGCGCGGGTCGTCGATCCAGGATTCGAGGCCGAGCACGCGCATCGCGGCGCGAAAGTGCCCTTCGGTGACTGCGGACAGGGAAATGTGCCCGTCGCGGGTGCGGAACACGCCGGCGGGCACTGTGTTCGGCGGCGGGGCCGAGCCCTGGAAAATCCGGTTCTCGACGATCTGCGCGGCCTGGAACGCGGCAGCGCTCTCCAGCAGCGATAGCCGGAGATGTCGGCCCTGGCCGTCCCGACTGCGGGCGTAAAGCGCGGCGCCCACCGCCTGCGCGGCGTAGACCGCGGTGACGGTGTCCGGGATCAGCAGCGGCATGCGGCGCGGGGTGCCGTCGTGGTCGCGATTGCGGTGCGCCATGCCGGTGATGGACTGCAGGATCGAGTCGGTGCCGGCCTTCTGCGCCGCGGGCCCGTCGGCGCCGAAGCCGGTGATCGAGACGTACACCACGGCCGGGTTGGCGGCCGCGATCGCGCCGTAGCCCAGGCCCAGGCGCTCGATCACGCCGGGACGGTTGTTCTCCACCACGACGTCGGCGCGCGCGGCCATGCCGAGCAGCAGGTCGCGGCCGGCGGGCTGCTGCGCGTCGACCACGATCGAGCGCTTGCCCAGGTTGCCGGCGATCGCAAGCGGGGTCATGCCGTCGCGCCCGCCGCCCGCGTTCCTGACCCAATCGCCGCCGGGCGGCTCGACCTTGATCACGTCCGCGCCCTGCTGCGCGAGCAGGCTGGCGCAGTAGGGGCCGGCGATGCCCTGCGACAGGTCGAGAACTTTCAGGCCTGCGTAGGGCGGCGCGGCGCTCATGCGGGCTCGATCGAGTCCTCGGCCAGACCGGTGTATTCGCGCAGGGCGTGGAAGGCGATTTTCGGCCAGCGCTCCTGCGCGACCTCCACCTCGGCCCGCATCGAGGCGAGGAAGGCCGGCACCCCGCCCGCGTCGTAGGCCATGCGGTGCGCGTTGGCCTCGACGAAGCGCTTGAGCTCCGCCGCGTCATCCGACGAGACCCAGCGCGCGGCGACGTAGTTCGCCGGCAGCAGCCGGATCTCGGCGCCGTACTCGTGCGCCAGGCGGTGCGCCACGACCTCGAACTGCAGCGTGCCGACCGCGCCGAGCACGGGCGCGCCGCCGCCGACCGGGTGGTAGACCTGGATCGCGCCTTCCTCGCCCAGCTGCGCCAGGCCGGCGCGCAGCTGCTTGGTTTTCATCGGCGTCACCAGCTCGGCGCGCCGGAACTGCTCGGGCGCGAAGAACGGCAGCCCGGTGAACTGCAGCCGCTCGCCCTCGGTCAGCGTGTCGCCCAGCCGGATCGTGCCGTGGTTGGGCAGGCCGATGATGTCGCCGGCGTAGGCCTCCTCGACGATTTCGCGCTGCTGCGACAGGAACGAAACCGCATTGCTGGTGCGGATCTCGCGCTCGGTGCGGCAGTTCGACAGGCGCATGCCGCGCGAAAAGCGCCCCGAGCACACCCGCACGAACGCGACCCGGTCGCGGTGCGCCGGGTCCATGTTGGCCTGGATCTTGAACACCACGCCCGAAAAGCCGGGCTCATCGGGCGCGACGCTGCGCCCGCGCTCGGGCCGGCTGCCCGGCGCGGGCGCCAGGTCGACCAGCGCGTCGAGCACCTCGCCGACGCCGAAATTGTTGATCGCCGAACCGAAGAACACCGGTGTCTGGCGCGCGGCGAGGAACTCCGCACGATCGAAGGCCGTGCCCGCTTCGCGCAGCAGCTCGGCCTCGGCCAGCGCGGCGTCGTAGCCGTGCCCGAGGCGCGCGCGGAAGGCGGGATCGTTTTCGTCGATCTCGACCAAGTCCCTCGCGTCAAGGCGGTCGAGTCCGGGCGTGAAAAGGCGGATGCGCCGGGCGCGCAGCTCGAGCACGCCGCGAAAATCGCGCCCCATGCCGATCGGCCAGGTGAAGGGCACGGCCGACATGCCGAGCACCGACTCGATCTCGTCCAGCAGCTCGAGCGCCGGGCGGCCCTCCCGGTCGAGCTTGTTGATGAAGGTGAGGATCGGCGTATTGCGCGCGCGGCACACCTGCAGCAGGCGCAGCGTCTGCGGCTCGATGCCCTTGCCGCCGTCGATCACCATCAGCGCCGCGTCGACCGCGGTCAGCACGCGGTAGGTGTCCTCGGAGAAGTCCTGGTGCCCCGGGGTGTCGAGCAGGTTGATGACGCAGCCGCGGTATTCGGCCTGCATCACCGACGAGGCGACCGAGATGCCGCGCTGCTTCTCGATCTCCATCCAGTCCGAGGTGGCGTGGCGGGTGGCCTTGCGCGCCTTGACGCTGCCGGCGATGTGGATCGCGCCGGCGAACAGCAGCAGCTTCTCGGTCAGCGTGGTCTTGCCCGCGTCGGGGTGAGAAATGATCGCGAACGTGCGGCGCCGTGCGACCTCGCGTGCGATTGGGCTCATGCGTGAAGGCTATCGGTCATGTCAGGGGCGGGATTCTAAGGCCTGAACGGCCGCGGGCGCGACCGGCGTGCCGGATCGCGCCCGACTTCGCGGGATTCCATGTTTCTGCGTCCGCCTACTTGACGCAGGCCTTGCGCGAGCGGAGGATTTCCCGGGGGGTGCTGAGGAGCAAGGTGCCTGCGCAGTTGTCGAGTTGAATCGCAACCGGAGTAGAGCCATGACATCGAAACTTCGTAGGCTGTTCGGCGCATTCGCTCTTGCGGCTCTTGCGAGTGCCGCCCACGCTGAAACGACCATTACCGTCGCCACCGTCAACAACGGCGACATGATCCGGATGCAAGGATTGATGAGCGACTTCTACGCCACGCACCCCGGCATCAAGGTCAACTGGGTCACGCTGGAAGAGAACATCCTGCGTCAGAAGGTGACGACCGACATCGCCACCAAGGCCGGCCAGTACGACGTGATGACGATCGGCACCTACGAGGTTCCGATCTGGGGCAAGCAGGGCTGGCTTCTCAGCCTGAACGACCTTCCGGCGAGCTGGGACGCGAACGACATCCTGCCGCCGATCCGCAAAGGCCTGACCGTCAACGGCAAGCTCTATGCCGCGCCCTTCTACGGCGAAAGCTCGATGGTGATGTATCGCGCCGACCTGATGAAGAAGGCCGGGCTGACGATGCCGAATTCGCCGACCTGGGGTTTCATCGAGAAGGCCGCAAAGGCGATGACGGACAAATCGGCCGGGGTCTACGGCATCTGCCTGCGCGGCAAGGCCGGCTGGGGCGAAAACATGGCCTTCCTGACTGCCATGTCCAACTCCTTCGGCGCGCGCTGGTTCGACATGAAGTGGCATCCGCAGTTCAACACCAAGCCGTGGAAGGAGACGCTGACCACGTACCTCGCCCTTATGCACAAGTACGGCCCACCCGGCGCGTCGTCCAACGGATTCAACGAGAACCTGGCGCTGTTCCAGCAGGGCAAGTGCGGCATGTGGATCGACGCCACGGTGGCGGCATCCTTCGTGACCGACCCGAAGAACTCGAAGGTGGCGACGGAGGTCGGCTTCGCGCTGGCGCCGCACAAGGAAGGCATCACGAAGCACGCCAACTGGCTCTGGGCCTGGAGCCTCGCCATCCCCGCCGGCACCAAGCAGGCCGGCGCCGCCAAGACCTTCATCGAATGGGCGACCTCCAAGGACTACCTGAAGCTCGTCGCATCGAGGGACGGCTGGGCGAACGTGCCGCCGGGAACGCGCGCCTCGCTCTACGAGAATGCGCAATATGCCAAGGTTCCGTTCGCTAACATCACGCTTGAAAGCATCGAGTCGGCCGATCCTACGCATCCCTCGATCCAGGAGGTGCCGTACGTCGGCGTGCAGTTCGTCGCCATCCCTGAATTCCAGGGCATCGCGACCGCGGTCGGCCAGCAATTCTCGGCTGCGCTCGCCGGCACCGAGAACGTGAATCAGGCGCTTTCCGCCGCGCAGTCTCTGACCCGGCGCGAGATGATGAAGGCCGGTTACTACAAGTAACCACGTCGCTCCCCGCGGGGCTGGCTGTCGCGAGCCGGCCCCGCAAGATTTCCGTCGTCGCCGATCAAGGACCGGTCATGGCCACGCTACATTCCCGGGTTGCCGCGCGCTGGATGATTTCGCCTTCGGTCGTATTGCTGCTGGGCTGGATGATCGTCCCGCTGGCGATGACGGTTTATTTCTCTTTCCTGAACTACAACCTGTTGATCCCCGGTCCGCATAACTGGATCGGCCTGCAGAACTACTACTTTTTCCTGACCGACCCGGCCTTCTCCAAAGCGCTGTGGAACACCATCGAGCTGGTGCTCGGGGTGCTGCTGATCACCACGGTTGGCGGCGTCGCGCTGGCGGCGCTGCTGGATCAGCCGATGTGGGGCCAAGGCATCGTGCGCATCCTCGTGATCGCGCCCTTCTTCGTGATGCCCACCGTCTCGGCGCTGGTCTGGAAGAACATGCTGATGAACCCGGTGAACGGGCTGTTCGCCTATCTCGCGACGGCGCTCGGCCTGCATCCGGTCGATTTCCTCGCCCACGCGCCGCTGTTCTCGATCATCATCATCGTCGCGTGGCAATGGCTGCCTTTCGCCACTCTGATCCTGCTGACCTCGATGCAGTCGCTCGACAGCGAGCAAATCGAGGCGGCGGAGATGGACGGCGCCCCGGCGATCAGCCGCTTCATCTACATCACGCTGCCCCACCTGGCCCGTTCGATTGCCGTGGTCATCCTGATCCAGACCATCTTCCTGCTGTCGGTCTTCGCCGAGATCCTCGTCACCACCAACGGCGGGCCGGGCAATGCCTCGACCAACATCACCTACCTCGTCTACGCCCAGTCGCTGCTGCAGTTCGACGTCGGCGGCGGCAGCGCGGGCGGGATCGTCGCCGTGGTGCTGGCAAACATCGTCGCGGTCTTCCTCATGCGGATGATCGGCAAGAACCTGGAGGCCTGACCCATGGCGCGCAACGTTACCCCCGCGCGCAAGATCGTCGTCACCGCCGTGGCCTTCGCGATCGGCCTCATCATCTTCTTCCCGATCCTGTGGACCTTCCTGACCTCGTTCAAGTCCGAGGGCGAGGCGGTCGCCTCTCCGCCGGTGTTCCTGGCCTTTCACTGGACGCTTGAGAACTACGCCGAGGTCAACCAGCGTTCGGACTACCTGCTGCATTTCTACAACTCGGTCGTCATCTCCTTTGGCTCGACGTTGCTCGGCCTGGCGATTGCGATCCCGGCCGCCTGGTCAATGGCCTTCGTGCCGTCCCGGCAGACCAAGAACGTGCTGATGTGGATGCTGTCGACCAAGATGCTGCCGCCGGTGGGCGTGCTGATCCCGATCTACCTGCTGTTCCGTGACACCGGGCTTCTCGACACGCTCACAGGCCTCGTGCTGGTGCTGACGCTGATCAACCTGCCGATCATTGTCTGGATGCTGTTCACCTATTTCAAGGAAATCCCCGGCGAAATCCTGGAAGCCGCGCGCATGGACGGGGCGGGCCTGCGAAACGAGATCCTTTACGTTCTCACCCCCATGGCCGTGCCCGGCATCGCCTCGACGCTGCTTCTGAACGTGATCCTGGCCTGGAACGAGGCGTTCTGGACGCTGAACCTGACGGCGGCGAAGGCCGCGCCGCTCACCGCGTTCATCGCCAGCTACTCCTCGCCCGAGGGCCTGTTCTACGCCAAGTTGAGCGCCGCCTCCACGATGGCGATTGCGCCGATCCTCATTCTCGGCTGGTTCAGCCAGAAACAACTCGTTCGCGGCCTCACGTTCGGCGCCGTGAAATAAAAGGGACAGACAATGGGCATGATCAGTCTCAAGAAAGTCAGCAAGCGCTTCGGCGACGTTACCGTGATCCCGTCGCTCGACTTGCAAATCGAGGATGGGGAATTCGTGGTCTTTGTCGGTCCCTCGGGCTGCGGCAAGTCCACCCTGTTGCGCCTGATCGCCGGGCTCGAGGACGTGAGCGAGGGCGTGATCGAGATCGACGGCCGCAACGCGACCGCGACACCCCCCGCCAAGCGTGGTCTGGCGATGGTGTTCCAGTCCTACGCGCTGTACCCGCACATGTCGGTACGCAAGAACATCGCTTTCCCGCTGAAGATGGCGGGGATGTCCGCGGCCGAGCAGGAAAAGCGTGTGGCCTATGCGGCCAAGGTGCTGAACCTGACCGACTACCTCGAGCGCCGCCCCGGCCAGCTCTCGGGCGGCCAGCGCCAGCGCGTCGCTATCGGCCGCGCCATCGTGCGCGAGCCGGCGGCCTTCCTGCTGGACGAACCGCTGTCGAACCTCGACGCCGCGCTACGCGTGAACATGCGGCTCGAGATCACCGAGCTGCACCAGACGCTGAAGACCACGATGATCTACGTCACCCACGACCAGGTCGAAGCCATGACGATGGCTGACAAGATCGTCGTGCTGCACGCCGGCCGCATCGAGCAGGTCGGCAGCCCGCTCGATCTCTACCGCAGCCCCGCCAACCTTTTCGTCGCGGGCTTCATCGGCAGTCCCAAGATGAACTTGATCACCGGCGCCGAGGCCGCCAAGCACAACGCCAAGACCATCGGCGTACGCCCCGAACACATCGAGCTCTCGCGCGAGAGCGGCACCTGGTCCGGCAAGGTCGTCGTTTCAGAACACCTCGGCTCGGACACTTTCCTGCACCTCGCGGTCGACGGGCTGGGCACCATCACCGTGCGCGCCGGCGGCGAATTCGGCGCGCGTCACGGCGACAAGGTTTTCCTGACGTCTCAGGCCGACAAGATTCACCGCTTTGGCGAGGACGGCAGAGCCCTCGCGTGACCGCGGGGGCGCAGCAGAGACGTTCGAGATGAGACTGAAAGGCAAGACTGCCCTGATTACCGGCGCCGCGCGCGGCATTGGGCGCGCCTTTGCCGAGGCCTATGTGCACGAGGGTGCGCAGGTTGCGATAGCCGACATCCATTTCGACGCGGCGCGCAAGACGGCCGCCGAGATCGGACCGCAGGCGCACGCCATCAAGCTCGACGTCACCGACCAGGCCTCGATCGACGCCGCCGTCGCCGAAGCGGTGGCGAAGATGGGCAGGATCGACATCCTGATCAACAACGCCGCCCTGTTCGACGCTGCCCCGATTGTCGAGATCACGCGCGCCGCCTACGACAGGCTGTTCGCGGTCAACGTCGCCGGCATGCTCTTCGCCCTGCAGGCGGTAGCGAAGCACATGATCGCGCGTGGCGGTGGCGGAAAAATCATCAACATGGCAAGCCAGGCGGGCCGCCGCGGCGAGAGCCTGGTCGCGGTGTACTGTGCCACCAAGGCCGCCGTCATCAGCATCACCCAATCCGCCGGCCTGAACCTGATCGCGCACCGAATTAACGTCAACGCGATCGCTCCGGGCGTGGTGGACGGAGAGCATTGGGAAGGGGTCGATGCGCTGTTCGCCAAGTACGAACATCGGCCGTCCGGGGAAAAGAAGCGGCTGGTGGGCGAGGCGGTCCCCTACGGCCGCATGGGCAGCGCGCAGGACCTCACCGGGATGGCAATCTTCCTCGCCACGCCCGAAGCCGACTACATCGTGGCGCAGACCTACAACGTCGACGGCGGAAACTGGATGAGTTGATGCCCAGGTCGAAAACAGCGCAGCCGATCCGACTGAATCAGGCCAACCTGAAGGGGCTTCCCGCCGCGATTCAGGTGCCAAGCTACGATCGCGAGCGCGTGACCAGGAGCATGGTGCACATCGGCGTCGGCGGCTTCTATCGCGCGCACCAGGCGGTCTATCTGGACGACCTGCTGCATCAGCCGGGCAATACCGCATGGGGTTATTGCGGCATCGGACTGTTGCCGCAGGACGCCGCGATGCGCGATGCCCTGCTGTCGCAGGATTGCCTGTACACGGTGGTGGAGCGCAGCGCGGCAGGGGACAGCGCGCGCGTGATCGGATCGCTGCGCAACTACCTGCATGCGCCGCAGGATCCCGAGGCGGTATTGAGCGCAATGGCCTCGCCGCAGACGCGAATCGTGTCGCTCACCATTACCGAGGGCGGCTACTACGTCAACGAGGGCAGCGGCGAATTCAACGACACCCATCCCGACATCGTGCACGACCTGCAACAGCCGCATGAGCCGAAATGCTCCTTCGGATTTCTGCTCGAAGCGCTTGCGCGGCGCCGGGGAAACGGCCTGGCCCCGTTCACCGTCATGTCCTGCGACAACCTGCAGCACAACGGTGACGTAGCGCGAAAAATGATCGGGGCATTTGCCGAGCGGCGCGATCCCGCGCTGGCCGCCTGGCTGCGCGAGCACTGCGCATTTCCCAACAGCATGGTCGATCGGATCACGCCGGCCACCACGGACGAGCACCGCGCGCTGTTGCGCGAGGCGTTCGGCCTGGAGGACGCCTGGCCGGTGGTGACCGAACCGTTCAGGCAGTGGGTCATCGAGGACAACTTCCCCGGGGGGCGTCCGGCCTGGGAGAAGGTCGGCGCGCAGATGACCACCGACGTGCTGCCGTACGAGAAGATGAAGATGCGGCTGCTCAACGGCAGCCACCAGGCGATGTGCTACATCGGCATGCTGCTCGGCCACGAATTCGCGCACCAGACGATGCAGGACGCACGCATCCGCAGGCTCGTGACGACGATGATGGATGCCGAGGTGACCCCGCTGCTGCAGGCGCCGGCCGGCATCGACCTGGCGGATTACAAGCGCACGCTGATCGAGCGCTTCTCGAATCCGACGATCCGCGATCAACTGTCGCGCATCGGCACCGAAGGCTCGGCGCGAATTCCGAAGTTCGTGCTGCCGTCGATCGTCGACGGACTGGCGCGCGGCACGCCCGTCCGGCTGCTGAGTTTCACGGTGGCGGCCTGGTTCCGTTATCTCACCGGCACCGACGATCGTGGCCGCAAGCTGCCGATCGTCGACCCGTGGGCGCAAAGGCTGCAGGACCAGGCGCGCCGCGGTGGCCGCGACGCCGGCGTGATGCTCGGCATGCGCGAGCTGTTCGGCGACCAGTTGCCGAAGTCGGCCGCGTTCGCCGGCGAGGTCAAGCGCGCGCTGGAGAGCTTTTACGACGCAGGGGCGGAGGCGACGCTGGCCGCTTGCCTCGAATCCTGACGGTGTACCTCGGCTACGATATCGGCACCTCAGCCGTCAAGGCGGTGCTCGTTGATGAGTCGGGTGCGTTGCGCCACCAGGCGGCGATCGACATCTCCGTCGACCATCCGCGGCCGCTGTGGTCCGAGCAGGACCCGCGATCGTGGTGGCAGGCCTGCATCGCCGCCACCGGCGAGCTGAAGGCGGCGGGCGCGCCGCTGTCGAGCGTCGAATCCGTCGGGCTGGCGGGGCAGATGCACGGCGCCACGCTGCTCGATGCGGCGGGTGAGGTGCTGCGTCCCTGCATCCTGTGGAACGACGGTCGCAGCTACGCTGAATGTGCCGAGCTGGAAGCGTCGGTCGGCGGCTTTCGCGAGCGCAGCGGCAACATGGCGATGCCGGGCTTCACCGCGCCCAAGCTGCTGTGGGTGCGCAAGCACGAGCCCGAGGTGTTTCGGCGCGTGGCGAAAGTGCTGTTGCCCAAGGACTACGTGCGTTATCGCATGACCGGGGAGTTTGCTTCCGAGATGTCCGACGCTTCCGGCACCTTGTGGCTCGATCCGGCGCGCCGCGACTGGGACGAAGGATTGATCGCGGCCACCGGTCTCGATCGCTCGCATATGCCGGACTTGTACGAAGGCTGCGAACCGATCGCCGCGCTGACGGCCGAGGCGGTGCAGACGCTGGGGTTGAAGCGCGTGCCGGTCGTGGCCGGCGCCGGCGACAACGCGGGCGGCGCGGTGGGCGTCGGGGTCATCGAGCCCGGTCAGGCGTTCCTGTCGCTCGGGACCTCGGGGGTTCTGTTCGTCGTCAGCGATCGGCATTACGCCCGCCCCGAAAAGACGGTGCATGCGTTCTGCCATTGCCTGCCCGGACGCTGGCATCAGATGACCGTCACGCTGTCGGCGGCGAACTCGCTCGCCTGGCTGGCGCACGCGGTCGGCAGGCCGGTCCGCGATCTGCTGCAGCCGCTGCAGACCGATATCGAAAGGAAGACCGGGGTGCTGTTTCTGCCCTACCTCGCCGGCGAGCGCTCGCCGCACAACGATCCGCACGCGGTCGGGCAGTTCCATGGTCTGGACAGCGCGACCGAGCTCGCCGACCTCACGCTGGCGGTGCTTGAAGGCGTGGCCTACTCGTTCTGCGACGGCATCGACGCGCTGCGCGAAGCCGGCGCACGCCCCGGCGACATTTCGCTCATCGGCGGCGGCGCGCGCTCGCCGCTGTGGCGGCAGCTGCTGGCGGATGCGCTCGAGCTGCCGCTCACCTATCGTACCGACAGCGACGTCGGGCCGGCGCTTGGCGCCGCCCGCTTGGCCATGATCGGCACCGATTCCGGCGCAGTGGAAGCGGCGATCGCGCGGGTCTGCCGGCCGCCGCAGGCGCAATCCCGCTACGAGCCGCGCGCCGGGCGTGCCGCGTACCACCGGGCAAAGTTGAGCCGGTACCGCGAGCTCTACAAGGTGACCCGGCACATGCACTGATGGGACGGCTCTGATGTATCTCGTTTGCGGCGAAGCCCTGTTCGACGTCTTCCTCGAAAGCGGGGACGACCCGCGTACGCTGCGGCTCGACGCGCACGCCGGCGGGTCGCCGTTCAACGTTGCGGTCGGCATCGCGCGCCTGGGCGAAAAGGCGGCACTGCTGACCGGCGTATCCACCGACATGCTCGGCAACCGTCTGGCGGAGATCCTCCAGGCCGAGTCGGTCTCGACCGACTATCTCGTGCGTTCCGGGCGCCGCACCACGCTGAGCCTGGTTTCGCTCGATGCCGCCGGACACCCTGAGTACGCGTTCTACGGCCTTGGCTCCGCCGATTGCAACGTGTCGCGCAAAGATCTGCCGGCGATCGGACCGGAAATCGTCGGACTGCATTTCGGATCGTATTCGCTGGTCGTGGAACCGGTGGCCGACGCATTCGCCGCGCTGGCGGCGTCCGCGCGCGGGCGGTTTATCTCGGTCGACCCCAACGTCAGGCCGACGGTCGAGCCCGACCTCGACATCTGGCGCATGCGCGTGGCCGAATACGCACGCCTTGCGCATGTGATGAAGATCAGCGCGGAGGACCTCGCCTTCCTCTATCCGGGGGTTCAGACCGACACGAAGGCCGCGGAATGGCTTGCCGCCGGGGTCGGGCTGGTGGTCGTGACCGACGGCGGCAACGACGTCGCCGCCTGGACCCGCGCGGGCGCGAGCGTTCGCCTGAAGCCGCCGGCGGGAACGGTCGTCGACACCGTCGGCGCCGGCGACAGCTTCCAGTCCGCGCTGCTCGCGCGCCTGGCGAAATTCGGCGATCCCAAAACCGTGGTGTCGTCGCTCGAATTCGATCGGCTCTGCCAGCTGCTGAACTACGCGCTGAAGGCCGCCGCGATCACCGTGTCCCGGCGCGGCGCAGACCTGCCGCGCCGTCACGAGCTGCCGCAATAGGCGCGCCCTGCCGGTTGCGGCGCGTCGGGCCGCTCAGGCTGTTTGGTGGCGAAGGCGGGCTGGGTGAACGGGGTCCCCGGCGTAGGTCTCTTCCGGCATGCGCCAGGGCCAGGCTTTCTGACCTCGTTCCAGCAGCTCGCGTGAGAACCCCATGTCCTCCAGGATCCTGTCGTTCAGGCGGAGAAGGTGCCGGCGGGTCCGCTGGTACGCGCTGCGCTCGAGGCCTGCGTTAATGAAATGCATGATTCGTTGGAAAAAAATTATGCGTGTGCCCATGTGTAAAGGTCCAGAAGTTTCGGCTCGATGGGGGTAAGATAGGGGCAATGTTGCATTGCAACAAGAGAATCTTTCTTACGAGCTCGATAAGGAAAACTTGAGCACATTAATCAATCACTTGCCTCTCACCGCCTTGCGTGGTTTCGATGCTGTGGCGCGGCATGGCAGCATTCGCAAGGCCGCCGACGAACTGCACGTGACGCCCGCGGCGGTCAGCCAGCAGATCAAGGTGCTCGAGGATCAACTCGGCCAGCCCCTGTTCCATCGTCTAGCGAACGGATTGGCCGTGACCCGGTCCGGCCAGGCCGGGCTGCGGCTGGTGCGTGAGGGTCTCGCCACGCTGGAAAACGCCGCGCAGTTGATGGCCGCCCGGCGCAGCGCCGATACGCTCAGCGTATGGACCGCGCCGTCATTTGCCGCCAAATGGCTGATGCCGCGGCTGCATCGTTTCGTTGATCAACGTCCGGGAGTGGACATACGCCTCAGCGCGTCGACGCTGCTGATCGAAGGCGAGCGCGCCAGCGGCGTCATCGGCGGCGACGACCTGCGTCGCCATGGCGTCGATGTTGCGATCCGTTTCGGTCAAGGCCGGTATCCAGGATGCCGTGTCGACAAGCTGTTGCCGGGCGCCGTGGTGCCGTTGTGCAGCCCGAAGCTCATGCGCGGCGCGAAAGGCTTGCGCGAGCCGGCCGATTTGCGCAACTACACGCTTCTGCACGACGACACAGCTTACGAAGGACGTCCGGACTGGGCGACCTGGCTCCAACTGGCGGGGGTCACCGCGGTGGACGCCAGCCACGGACTGCGCTTCAACCAGTGCGCGCTGGCGCTCGACGCGGCGGCCGAAGGGCAGGGCGTCGCGCTGTCGCTGCTGCCGCTGGCGGCGACGGACCTGGCCGGCGGCCGCCTGGTGGTGCCGTTCGCGCCGCGGATCGAGCTCGACGCCGCGTATTACCTGATCAGCCTGCCTACCGAAGAAGAAACCGAAGCACCGGAAATCGTCGCATTCCGCGACTGGATGCTTGCCGAGCCGCAACGCGATCAATAGCGCGTCAGTCGGGAAGGGCGGGGAAATCGGGGCAAATCGGGGTCAGAGCGCGATTTTCCCCGACTGCAGCACTGCCGGGTTGACGACGACCGCCGGATCGATCCTGCCGTCGAACCAGTCGAGCACGTTCTGCGCGGTCTGGACCGACATGCGGAGGGTCGATTCGACCGTCACGCCGGCGATGTGCGGCGAGAGGATGACGTTCTTGAGCCGGAACAGGGGGTTGTCGGCCGGGCTGGGCTCGCGCTCGAATACGTCGAGCCCGGCGCCGCGCAGCTTGCCGGCGGTCAGCGCCTCAACCAGCGCTGCCTCGTCGACGATCCCGCCGCGCGCGCAGTTGACGATCACCGCGCCGGGCTTCATGGCGGCGAACTGGGTGCGCGAGAACATGTGCCGCGTCTCGGCGGAAAGCGGGCAGTTGACGCTCACCGCGTCCATTTCCGGCAGCGCGGCGCGATAGTCGGCCACCGGCGTGCAGCCCGCCTGGCGGATCAGCGCCGGGTCGAGGTAGGGGTCGCAGGCGTGCACCTTCATGTCGAACGCGAGCGCGCGCCTTGCCACCCGCGAGCCGGTGCGGCCGTAGCCGACGATCAGCAGCGCCTTGCCGGCGAGGTCGTTCGCTCTTACGTTCCAGCGGCTGCCCCAGTCCGCGCCGCGAGTGAGGGCGTCGTAGTAGGTCGCTTCCTTGTAGAGCGTGAGCAGCATGAACATGACGTGCTCGGCCACCGGCACCATGTTGGCGTGGATCGAGATCGCGAGCGGGATGCCGCGCGCGCTCAACGCGGCGACGTCCACCGCGTCGTAGCCGACGCCGTGGCGCCCCACTACCCTCAGCTTGCGCGCCGCATCGATCACACCGCGCGTGATGCGCGCGCTGCGCACGGTGATCGCGTCGGCGTCGCGCGCGGCGGCGACGATCTGCGCCTCGTCGTCCGACATCAGCGCCACCGGCTCGATGTCGGCGCGCGCCTGCAGCAGCTTGACGCCCTCGGGGTGCAGGCCCTGCACCATCAGCACTTTCTTCCTGGCGGGCATGCGGACTAGTGGATCTCGGCCGAGTCGGCCATCGCCTTGGCGAGGATGGCGGCGCTGAACCCGGGCGCGCGCGCTGCCTTGAGGATCACCGCTTCGCGCCGCGTCAGCAGCTCGATCGCGGACGGCAGCTTCTTCACGCACTCGGCCGGCACCACCACCGCGCCGTGCCGGTCGGCGTGCACGATGTCGTTCGGCCGTACCGCCATGCCGAACACGTTCACCTCGCAGGCAATCTCGGCTAGGTGCACCCAGGCATGGCTCGGGCCGATCTTGCCGCCGAGCAGCTGAAAGCCGGGTGCACAGGCGTCGAGGTCGCGGAACGAGCCGTTGGTGACCGTGCCGAGGCAGCCCAGCCCCTTGTGGATCGCCGTGTTGACCTCGCCCCAGAAGGCGCCGAAGCCTGGCTCGGGGTCGATGTCCTGCAGCACGGCGATCGACGGCATCGGCTGCGCCGCCACGTGCTCGTAGTAGCGCGCGCGCATGCCGCGCAGCGCGGCGGCGTCGCCGGCGGGCGGCGTCGCGGCGCGGATCAGCGCGGTGCGGGCGTAGCCGACGATCGGCTTCAGACTGGGGTCGAAGCAGACCATGCTGCCGGTTGTGAAGCCGGCGGTGCGGTGCCTGGCGTCGAGCAGCTCGAGCCCGTTGCAGATGGTCGGCGTGTCCCACTGCGCGAGCGCCTCGAGGTCGGCTCGGCTTAAGTCGGTCATGGCGGGTCTTCCTTCAGATGGGGTCCCAGGAGAACACGTCCTGCGAGCGCTCGAGCGGATAGAACTGCGCGCGCATGGCGGGAATGGCCTGCTCGGCGATCGACTGCGGCGTCCAGCCGCCGGCGCGGTGCACGCTGCGCACGGGGCGGTTGTGCGAGAAAAGGAAAATCTCGTTCGCGCGCACGCCGAAGATCTGGCCGCTCACGTCGGCCGCGGCGTCGCTCGCCAGGTACACGGCGAGCGGCGCGATCTTCGAGGTCTGCATCGCCTTGAGCTTTTCGACCCGTGCCTTCTGCTCCGGCGTCTCGGCCGGGATGGTGCCGATCATGCGGCTCCAGGCGAATGGCGCGATGCAGTTCGAGCGCACCTTGTATTTCGCCATGTCGAGCGCCATCGACTTCGACAGCCCGACGATGCCGAGCTTGGCGGCGGAGTAGTTGGCCTGGCCGAAGTTGCCCACCAGGCCGCTGGTCGAGGTCATGTTGACGTAGCTGCCCGAACTCTGGCTCTTGAAGTACGGGGCGGCTGCGCGCGCGACGTAGAACGAGCCGTTCAGGTGCACGTCGATCACCGCCTTCCACTCCTCGACCGACATGTTGAAAAAGAACCGGTCGCGCAGGATGCCCGCGTTGTTGACCACGCAGTCGATGCGGCCGAAGGCGTCGATTGCGACCTTGACGATGCGGTTGGCGGACTCCCATTCGGCCACGCTGTCCGTGCTGGCGACCGCGGCGCCGCCCTTGGTCTTGATCTCGTCCACGACCTTCTGCGCCGGTCCGGCGTCCTTGCCTTCGCCCGAGACCGAGGCGCCGACGTCGTTCACCACCACCTTGGCGCCCTCGGCGGCCATCGCGAGCGCGAAGTCGCGCCCGATCCCGCCGCCTGCGCCGGTGACCACCGCAACCTTGTTTTCGAGCATGTTCATCGTGTGATTTCCAGTACTACGGCTTCCTGGTCTTCGGCCACGTCCTCGCCTTCGGCGACCAGGATCGAATGCACCACGCCGGCGGCGGGCGCGGACAGCGGAATCTCCATCTTCATCGACTCGACGATCAGGATCGTGTCGTCCTGCGCCACGCTCGTGCCGGCGGCGGCCTCGATGCGCGCCACCTTGCCGGCTACCTCGCACTTGATCCTGAGCAGCGCCATTTCGTTTTTTCCCTGGAGCGCATTGTAGACGTCTGCCAGAATCCAGTCTCACATGAGCTGGCAGGACGAAATCGACGATTTGCGCCGGCGCGAGGAGCTTGCGCGGCGCATGGGCGGCCCGGACAAGGTCAAGCGCCAGCACGACGGCGGCAAGCTGACGGTGCGCGAGCGCGTCGAGCGGCTGCTCGACGCGGGCTCGTTCCACGAGATCGGCGCGCTGACCGGGGTCGCGCGCTACGGCGCCGACGGCACCACCATCGAGGAGTTCACCCCGGCCAACCTGGTCACCGGGCGCGGCAGGATCGATGGCCGGCCGGTGGTGGTGGCGGGCGACGATTTCACGGTGCGCGGCGGGGCGAACGACGCCGGCATCAAGGGCAAACTCCTGCAGTGCGAGCGCATGGCGCGCGACCTGCGCCTGCCGATGGTGCGGCTGGTCGACGGCACCGGGGGCGGGGGCTCGGTCAAGAACCTCGAGATGCTCGGCTATTCGCCGATGCCCAAGGCCTTCTTGTGGGACACCTGGACCGACAACCTGGGCGAGGTGCCGGTGGTGTCGCTCGCGCTCGGCTCGGTCGCGGGCCTGGGCTCGGCGCGCGTGGTGGCGAGCCACTACTCGGTGATGGTGAAGGACAGCTCGCAGCTGTTCGTCGCCGGTCCGCCGGTGGTCGCGCGCACCCACCGCCAGTTCGACAAGAACGAGCTCGGCGGCAGCCAGATCCACACCCGCAACGGCGCGGTCGACGACGAGGCCGCGAGCGAGGACGAGGCCTTCGCGCGCGCGCGCCGGTTCCTTTCCTACCTGCCGTCCTCGGTTTACGAACTTCCTCCTCATATTCAGTCTGACGACGATCCACGGCGGCGCGAGGAATGGCTGATCGAGGCGGTGCCGCGCGATCCGAAGAAGGTCTACCCCATGCGCCGCATCGTCGACGCGCTGGTCGACAAGGGCTCGTTCTTCGAAATGGGGCGCAACTGGGGCCGGCCGATCATCACCGGCCTGGCGCGCCTTGGCGGCTGGCCGGTGGCGCTGATGGCGGGCGACCCGATGCACTACGGCGGCGCCTGGACCGCCAAGGCCTCGGAGAAGATCACCCGCTTCGTCGACCTGGCGCAGGTGTTCCATTTGCCGGTGGTGCACCTGGTGGACGTGCCCGGATTCCTGATCGGTCCCGACGCCGAGCGCGACGCGACGATACGCTTTGGCATGCGCGCGGCGAGCGCGGTGCTGCAATCGACCGTGCCGTGGTGCTCGGTGCTGGTGCGCAAGGTGTTCGGCGTCGCCGGCGCGGTGCACCAGAACTCGACCCGCTACTGCATGCGCATGGCCTGGCCCTCGGCCGAGTGGGGCTCGCTGCCGATCGCGGGGGGACTGGAAGCGGCCTACAAGGGCGAGATCGAGGCCGCGCCGGACCCCGAGGCCAAGCGGGCCGAGATCGAGGCGCGCATCCGCCGCTTCGCTTCGCCCTTGCGCAGCGCCGAGAAGTTCGACGTCGAGGAGATCATCGATCCGCGCGACACCCGGCCGCTGCTGTGCGAGTTCGCGGAGCTCGCGGCGCCCTTGCGCACGGCGGGCCCGGTGCGTTTCGGCGTGCGGCCCTGATTACTTGCGCGCGATCAGGACCAGCCCGGCGGCGACCAGCAGCATGCCGCCGATCAGGCCGGCGCTGACCGGCTCGCCCAGGATCGCGGCGCCGAGCAGCACACCCGCCACCGGGGCGACGAAATTGAAGCTCATCATCACGCTCGGCGGGTAGCGCCGGATGAGCGAAAAGTTGACCGTGAAGGCGAGACCGGCGATCACCACGCCTTGGTAGAAAATTCCCGCCAGCGGGGCGAAGCCGATGTTCTCGACCTGGACCGTTTCGAACGCGAGCGCGCCGGCGGCGAACAGCGGCAGCGAGACGACGCCCTGCCAGAACGCGAGCCGGACTTCGTTCACGCGCTTGAGCAGGCGGCCGCTCAACGCGAGCCGCAGGCCGAGCAGACAGGCGCTTGCGAGCACGATCCAGTCTCCGTACCCGCTCACGCCCGGCGGCGCGCCGCGCGCGAGCACCAGCGCCACCCCGGCGAAGGCGACCAGCGCGCCGAGCGCGCGCCGCGGCCGCAGCCGGTCGCCGGGCACCAGCAGGTGCGCGAACAGCAGGCCGAACAGCGGGTTGCTGGCGATCAGGACCGCGCCGTTCACCGCGGCGGTGGCGTTGAAGCCGAAGTTCATGAGCGCGATCTGGAGCGTGAACAGCAGACCGATGCCAAGCAGCGCCGGCCATTCGCCCGGCGCCGGGCGAAGCGGTACGCGCACGTAACGCGCCCAGGCCGCGATGCAGGCGCTGCCGAGCGCAAAGCGCAGCAGCCCGCTCCACAGCGGCGGGAACGCCTCGAGCCCGAGCTTGACCGCGACCGGGTTGCCGCCCCACAGGGTATGGATCGCGAGGGCGGCGAGCACCGCGCGGATGGGGATCGACCAGCTCATGACTCGATTATGATTGTTCCCATGACAAAGACCGCCAGCCTGCGCGCCGCGCTCGATCCCGCTTCGATCGCCATCGTCGGCGCGTCCGACAATCCGCACAAGGTCGGCGGCCGGCCGATCCTTTACATGAAGCGCTACGGCTACCGCGGCGCAATCTACCCGATCAATCCGGCCCGAGCCGAAGTGCAGGGGCTCAAGGCCTACCCGGACGTGGCTTCGCTGCCGCAGGCGCCGGAGCTGGCGATCGTCGCGGTCGCGGGCGAGGAGGCGGTCGGCGCGGTCGAAGCCTGTGCCGGACGCGGAGTGAAAGTGTGCGTGGTGATGTCTTCGGGCTTTGGCGAGGTCGGCGCGGCGGGGCGGGCGATGCAGGACCGCATGCTGGCGGCGGCGCGCGCCGCCGGCATGCGCCTGGTGGGTCCCAACTGCCAGGGGCTGGCGAACTTCGCCACCGGCGCGGTGGCGAACTTCTCGACCGTGTTCAACGAGATGGAAGGGCGCGACGGCCCGGTCGCGATCGTGAGCCAGAGCGGCGCCTGCTCGCAGGCGATCTACGCCCTGGCGCGCGAGCGGGGGTTGGAGGTGCGCCACGTGCACGCCACCGGCAACGAGGCCGACGTCACGGTGGCCGACCTCGCGGCCGAGATCGTGGCCGAGGAGGGCGTGCGCCTGATGCTGCTCTACCTGGAGGCGATCGCCGACCCCGAGCGGCTCGCCGCGGCGGCCGAGGCCGCACGCGCCCGCGACCTGCCGATCATCGCGGTCAAAGCCGGCCGCACCGAGAGCGGTCGCCGCGCCGCCAGCTCGCACACCGGCGCGCTGGCGAGCGAAGACCGGGTGGTCGACGCCTTCTTCGCCCGGCACGCGATCTGGCGCGTCGACGATCCCTACGCGCTGGTCGCCGCGGGGCGGCTCTATCTCGAAGGCTGGCGCCCGCGCGGCAAGCGCTTCGTCGCGCTCAGCAACTCCGGCGCGAGCTGCGTCATGGCGGCCGACGCGGCGGACGAGCTCGGCCTGCCGCTGGCGGAATTCCCGCCCGCTGCGCGCGAGCAGCTTGCCGCGGTGCTGCCGGGCTTCGCCACCGCGACCAATCCGCTCGACGTCACCGGCGCGCTGCTCGGCAACGCGCTGCTGTTCGCCAACGCGCTGCCGGTGCTCGCCGCGCAGGTCGAAAGCGAGTTGACGCTGGTCGCGCTGCCGGTCGCCGGTGCGGGCTACGACGTGGCGGGCTTCGCGCGCGACTTCGCGCGCTACGCGCGCGACACCGGGCGCGCGGTCGCGCTCGCCGCGCCGCAGGAAGCGGTGCGCGCCGAGTTCGAGAAGGCTGGCCTGCCCGCGTTCGTGCGCGAGCGCGAAGCGATGCTCGCGCTGAAGCAGCTCGCCGAGCATTCCGAGCTCATGAGAAGGAAACACCGGGAATCGAACACGGCGAACTTTCCGAAAGTGATCGGAGGAGAATCGAAATTTCTCGATGAAGCCCAAAGCATGGACCTCCTCGCGGCAGCCGGGCTGGCGGTGGTCGAACGCCGACTGTGCCGCTCGCAGGACGAGGCGCGTGAGGCGTTCGCCGCGCTGGGGCCGAAAGTGGTGGTCAAGGCCTGCTCGGCGAGCATGCCGCACAAGACCGAGCTCGGGCTGGTGCGGCTGGGGCTGCAGGACGAACCCCAAGTCGTAAGCGCTTTTCATGAGATGAAGTCGCGCATACCGCAGGGCGACGGCGTGCTGGTGGCGCGCCACGCGGCCGGGCGGCGCGAGCTCGCGCTCGGCGCGCGGGTCGATCCCTCGTTCGGGCCGGTGGTGCTGGTCGGCGACGGGGGCATCTACCTCGAAGCGCTGAAGGACTTCCAGCTCCTGTTGCCGCCGTTCGGCGAGGACGAGGTCCTCGAGGCGCTTTCGAGGCTGCGTATCGCGCCGCTGCTGGCCGGCGTGCGCGGCGAGCCTGCGCTCGACGTCGGGGCCTACGCGCGCATGGCCGTGCGCCTGGGCGATGCGATGCTCGTCTGGCGCGGCGCGGTGGCGTCGGTCGACCTCAACCCGGTGATGCTGTTCGAAGAGGGCGCCGGCGCGCTCGCGGTCGACGCGCTCGTCGAGCGCGCCTGAAGCGCTAGCAGGGCTCGAGCGCCATGCCGGGGCGGATCGTGCCGCCCTTTTCGATGCGGCAATTCAGCCCGGAGCGGTTGATCAGCGGCTTGAACACCTTCTTGCCGAGCAGGTCCTCGAGGTAGAGGCAGGGCACGTTCAGCCGCTCGCCGCGGAGCACGCATTCGCCGACCTTGAAATAGCGTCCCACCAGGTGATTGAGCGGCACGCCGCGGGTGGTGAGGTTGCGCCGGTGCTCGTGCGGGGCGAGCTCGATGCCATGGTCGCGCGCGAGGGCCTCGAGCGTTTCAAATTCGATCAACGTCACCTCGCGGTTGACGTTATGGCGGTCCGAGTAGGTTCCCGTGCGCGTGGCGTAGCGGTCGCCTTCGATCCCGACGCCCGGCACGAGGCGGGCCTCGGCCAGCGCGCACATCGGCGCCGACGCACGGGCGGCGATGTGGACGTGCAGCAGTTCGCCCTTCCAGCTCATGACCGATATAATTGCACACTCTCCTCAAGGCAAGAATCCAGCCCATGAAAGTCCTGGTCAGCGTCAAGCGCGTGGTCGATTACAACGTCAAGGTGCGGGTCAAGTCCGACGGCAGCGGGGTCGAGACCGCGAACGTCAAGATGTCGATGAACCCGTTCGACGAGATCGCGGTCGAAGAAGCGATGCGAATGAAGGAAGCCGGCGTCGCGACCGAGGTGGTGGTGGTCTCGTGCGGTCCGCTGGCCTGCCAGGAGACGCTGCGCACCGCGCTCGCGCTTGGCGCCGACCGCGCGATCCTGGTCGAGACGGGGGCCGAATTGCAGCCCCTTGCGGTGGCAAAACTCCTGAAATCAATTTGTGAACGTGAAAAACCCGGTCTCGTCATTATGGGTAAGCAGGCGATCGACGACGACGCCAACCAGACCGGGCAGATGCTCGCGGCGCTCATGGGCTGGGCGCAGGCGACTTTCGCCTCGAAGGTCACGCTCGAGGGCGACAAGGCGCAGGTCACGCGCGAGGTCGACGGCGGCCTCGACACCATCTCGATCAAGCTGCCGGCGGTGGTGACCACCGACCTGCGCCTGAACGAGCCGCGCTACGTCACGCTGCCGAACATCATGAAGGCGAAGAAGAAGCCGCTCGAGAACCTCAAGCCCGACGCGCTCGGGGTCGACGTTGCGCCGCGGCTGAAGACGCTCAAGGTCGCCGAGCCGCCCAAGCGCAAGGGCGGGGTCAAGGTGCCGGACGCCAAGGCGCTGGTCGACAAACTTCGCAACGAAGCCAAGGTGATCTGATGGCCATCCTCGTATTCGCCGAGCACGACAACAAGGCGCTCAAGAAGGCCTCGCTCAGCACCGTCGCCGCGGCGCAGAAGATCGGCGGCGAGATTCACCTGCTCGTCGCCGGGCACAATTGCGCCGAGGCGGCCAAGGCCGCGGCGCAGGTGGCCGGGGTGGCCAAGGTGCTGCACGCCGACGCGCCGCAGCTCGACGACGAGATCGCCGAGAACGTGGCCGCGCTCATGGTCGGGCTCGCCAAGGGCTACTCGCACCTGCTCGCGCCGGCCACCTCGAACGGCAAGAACGTCATGCCGCGCGTGGCGGCGCTGCTCGACGTGCAGCAGGTGTCCGAAATCATCGCGGTCGATTCGCCCGACACCTTCCAGCGCCCGATCTACGCCGGCAACGCGATTGCCACGGTGCAGTCGGCCGACCCGATCAAGGTGATTACCGTGCGCGCAACCGGCTTCGACGCGGTCGCCGCGAGCGGCGGCTCCGCGCCGGTGGAGAAGGTCGAGGCGCCGGCCGACAGCGGGCTGTCGTCGTTCGTGGGACGCGAGGTCTCCAAGTCCGAGCGGCCCGAGCTCACCTCGGCGCGGGTGGTGGTCTCGGGCGGGCGCGGCATGGGCTCGGGCGAGAACTTCAAGCTGCTCGAGCCGCTGGCCGACAAGCTCGGCGCGGCGATGGGCGCCTCGCGCGCCGCGGTCGACGCCGGCTTCGTGCCGAACGACTGGCAGGTCGGGCAGACCGGCAAGATCGTCGCCCCCGAGCTCTACATCGCGATCGGCATTTCGGGCGCGATCCAGCACCTGGCGGGAATGAAGGACAGCCGGGTGATCGTCGCGGTCAACAAGGACGAGGAGGCGCCGATCTTCTCGGTCGCCGACTACGGCATCGTCGGCGACCTGTTCCAGGTCGTGCCGCAGCTGGTGGAGGAGCTGAACAAATGAGCGCCTACGTCGCGCCCCTGAAGGACATGCGGTTCGTGCTGAACGAGCTGGCAGGGCTGGGCGCGGTGGCAAAACTTCCCGGCTGCGAAGAGGCAAGCCCGGAAACAGTCGACGCAATCCTCGAGGAAGCCTCGAAGTTCTCTACACAAGCTCTTGATCCATTGAATTTTTCAGGAGATCAAGAAGGCTCAAAATGGCACGCCGGCGCGGTCAGCACGCCGAAGGGCTTCAAGGACGCCTACCGCCAGTTCGTCGAAGGCGGCTGGGCGGGGTTGCCGCTCGAGGCCGAATGGGGCGGGCAGGGGCTGCCGAAGTTGGTGTCGACGCCGGTGACCGAGATGATCACCTCGGCCAACATGTCGTTCTCGCTCTGCCCGATGCTCACCCAGGGGGCGATCGAGGCGCTGCTGACCGCGGGCAGCGACAAGCTCAAGCAGACGTTCCTGCCGAAGATGGCCGAAGGCGCCTGGACCGGCACCATGAACCTGACCGAGCCGCAGGCCGGGTCGGACCTCGCGCTGGTGCGCACCAAGGCGCTGCGCGAAGGCGACCACTACCGCATCTCGGGGCAGAAGATCTTCATCACCTTCGGCGAGCACGACCTGACCGAGAACATCGTGCACCTGGTGCTCGCGCGCACTCCGGACGCGCCCGAAGGCGTGAAAGGCATCTCGCTGTTCATCGTACCCAAGTTCCTGGTCAATCCCGACGGCACGCTCGGCGAACGCAACGGCGCGACCTGCGCCTCGATCGAGCACAAACTCGGCATCCACGCCAGCCCCACCGCGGTGATGGTGTTCGAGAACGCGGTGGGCTACGTGGTAGGCGAGGAGAACAAGGGCCTCGCTTACATGTTCATCATGATGAACGCGGCGCGCTTCGCGGTGGGCCTCGAAGGCGTGGCGATCGCCGAGCGCGCGTTTCAGCGCGCGCTCGCCTACGCCAGGGAGCGCATGCAGGGCAGGGATCTGGTCGAGGGCGCCAAGACCGTGGCCATCATCCGCCATCCGGACGTGCGCCGGATGCTGATGCTGATGAAGTCGCAGACCGAAGCTATGCGCGCGCTCGCCTACGTCGTCGCAGCAGCGATGGATTTTTCGAAAAATAGTAGTAATCAAGAAGATCGAAAACGCCATCAAGCATTCGTCGACCTGATGATCCCGGTGGTCAAGGGCTGGTCGACCGAGACCGGCATCGAGGTCGCCTCGCTCGGCGTGCAGGTGCACGGCGGCATGGGCTTCATCGAGGAGACCGGCGCGGCGCAGCACCTGCGCGATGCGCGCATCACCACTATCTACGAAGGCACCACCGGGATCCAGGCCAACGACCTGATCGGGCGCAAGATCGCGCGCGAAGGCGGCGCGACCGTCAAGGGCTGGCTCAAGCACTTGGCGCAGCTGGACGCCGAGCTGGCCAAGTCGGCCAACCCCGACGTCGCGCGCGTGCGCAGCACCCTCGCCGCAGGCGCCAAGGCGGTGGGCGAGGCGGTCGACTGGCTGCTCGCCACCTTCGGCAAGGACGTGCGCGCGGCCTCGGCCGGGGCGGTGCCGTTCCTGCGGCTGATGGGCGTGGTCGCCGGCGGCTGGCAGATGGCGCGCGCCGCGCTCGTGGCGGAGAAGAAGCTCGCCGCGGGCGAGGGCGACCAGGCGTTTTACCAGGCCAAGATCGTCACCGCGCGCTTCTACGCCGACCACCTGCTGGTGCAGGCGCCGGGGCTGCGCGACACGGTGCTCAACGGCGGCGCGGGCGCCATGGCGCTCGACGAGGAGCAGTTCCTCGCCGTCTAGAGGTATTTCACCGCGCGGGTGACGGTTGCGTCCTGCGGGTGGCGCTTGAGGCGAAAGCCCAGCTTGCGCACCAGCGCGAGCATCGGCACGTTGGTCGACAGGATCTCGCCGTGCATGCGCTTGATGCCGCGCTGCGCGGCGATGTTCATAAGCTTCTCGAGCATGCGCCGGCCGATGCCGCGCCCCTGCCAGGCGTCGGCCAGTACCAGCGCGAACTCGCAGTCTTCGCCGTCGTCTTCGATCACGTAGCGCGCGACGCCGATGATCGATTCGCGGTCGCCCAGCATCGTCACCGCGGCGAACGCGGCCTCGCGCGACCAGTCGAGCTCGGTCAGGCGCCGGATGTATTCGTCCGAGACTTTGATCGCGCCGCCGAGCAGCCGGTTGTAGCGCGTCTCGTTCGACAGGCCGCTGACGAAGTCGCGCTCGATGCCGCTGTCGTCCGGGCGCAGCGGCCGGATCGTCACCGGCGCGCCGATGATCGGCTGGAAGGACTCGTCGAACTCCTCGGGGATCAAACGAGCTTGTTTGCGCAGACGAGGATTCCGTCGCGATCGGCGTAGAGCCATTCGCCGGGAGTGAACTTGATCCAGGCAAAAGCGACCGGGATGCCGCGCTCGCCGGGGCTCTTCTGCGCCGGCCGGGTCGGGTTGGTCGCGAGCGCGAGCAGGCCGATGTCCATGGCGGCGCATTGCGCGGTGTCGCGCACGCAGCCGTTGACGACGAAGCCGGCGTAGCCCTGCTCGAGCGCGCGCCTGGCGACGTTATCGCCGACCAGCGCCGCGCGCAGGCTGCCGCCGCCGTCGACCACGATCACGCGCCCTTGGCCCGGCTCCTCGAGCTGGTCCTTCACCGCCTGGTTGTCCTCGAAGCACTTGACGGTGCAGATGCGGCCCGCGAAGCGCCTGCGCCCGCCGAAGTGGCGCAGGCCGGGCGCGGCGACCTGCACCGCACCGGCGTTCGCGTCGCAGAGGTCGGCGGTCTTGAATTCCATCACGGCCCGCTCACATGTTTGGGTAGTTCGGCCCGCCGCCGCCCTCGGGCGCGACCCAGACGATGTTCTGGGTCGGGTCCTTGATGTCGCAGGTCTTGCAGTGCACGCAGTTCTGGGCGTTGATCTGCAGCCGCGGGTTCGAGCCGCCGGGTTTCGTGTCATCCGGGTTGCGCACGATCTCGTACACCCCGGCCGGGCAGTAGCGCTGCTCGGGCGCGTCGTAAAGCTCGAGATTTACCGTAATCGGCACGGCCGGATCCCGCAGCGTGAGGTGGATCGGCTGGTCCTCGTTGTGGTTGGTGTTGGAGAACGAGACCGAGGTCAGCCGGTCGAAGCTCAGCACGCCGTCGGGCCTGGGGTAGGCGATCGGCGCGGCCTCGGTCTTCTTCTTCAGCGTGTCGTTGTCGGCGTGCTTGTGGCGCAGGGTCCACGGCGCCTTGCCGCCGAACACCATCTGGTCCATGCCGAACATCAGCGAGCCGGTGACCAGCCCCTTGGCCATCCAGGGCTTGAAGTTGCGCGCGCGGTACAGCTCGTCGAACAGCCACGACTGCCGGAACGCCTCGGGGTAGGCGCCGAGCTCGTCGCGTGCGCGACCCGCGCCGAGCGCCTCGAAGGCCGCCTCGGCGGCGAGCATTCCGGTCTTGATCGCGGCGTGACTGCCCTTGATGCGCGAGGCGTTGAGGAAGCCCGCGTCGTCGCCGATCAGGCAGCCGCCGGGGAAGACGAGCTTCGGCAGCGACTGCAGCCCGCCGGCGGTGATCGCGCGCGCGCCGTAGGCCAGGCGCTTGCCGCCTTCGAAGAAGCCGCGGATAGCGGGGTGGGTCTTGTAGCGCTGGAACTCCTCGTAGGGATTCAGGTAGGGGTTCTCGTAACCGAGCCCGACCACGAAGCCGACCGCGACCTGGTTGTTCTCCATGTGGTACAGGAACGAGCCGCCGTAGGTGTCGGCTTCCAGCGGCCAGCCGGCGCTGTGCACCACCAGCCCGAGCTGGTGCCTGGCCGGGTCGATGTCCCACAGTTCCTTGAGGCCGATCGCGTACAGCTGCGGCTCGACGCCTTCGCGCAGGCGGAACTTCGCCTCCAGCTGCTTGCCGAGCTGGCCGCGGCAGCCCTCGGCGAAGAAGCTGTACTTGCCGCGCAGCTCCATTCCCGGCTGCCAGGCCGCGGTCTTCTCGCCGTCGCGGCCGATGCCCATGTCGCCGGTGGCGACGCCCGTCACCTTGCCCGCTTCGTCGAGCAGCACTTCGGCCGCGGCGAAGCCGGGAAAGATCTCGACCCCGAGCGCCTCGGCTTGCTGCCCGAGCCAGCGGCAGACGTTGCCCAGGCTGACCACGTAGTTGCCGCGGTTCTTGAAGCAGCCCGGCAGCAGGAAGTTCGGCGTGCGAAAGGACGATGTCCCCGTGAGGAACAGGAATCGGTCCTCGCTCACCGGCGCGTTGAGCGGTGCGCCCTTGTCCTTCCAGTCGGGGAAAAGCTCGGCCAGCGCGCGCGGGTCCATCACCGCGCCCGAGAGGATGTGGGCGCCGATCTCGGAGCCCTTCTCCAGCACGCAGACGGAAACCTCGCGCCCCTTGTCGGCGGCGAGCTGCTTGAGCCGGATCGCGCAGGCGAGCCCCGCGGGGCCGCCGCCGACGATCACGGCATCGTATTCCATGGAGTCCCGGGTCATGCGAGCAATTATAATCGCGGTCCCATGAACCAAGACCATCGCAGACTGGGCTTCATCGCGCGCATCCCGATTCGCTGGGGCGACATGGATTCGATGGGGCACGTCAACAACACGGTCTATTTCCGCTACATGGAGCAGACGCGGATCAGCTGGTTCGATTCGCTGCTGCCGCGCGGCAAGGCCTGGGGCTCGACCGGGATCGTGATCGCCAGCGCCACCTGCAACTACCGGCGCGCGATGACCTACCCGGGCACGGTCGAAGTCAGGCTGTACGTCGGCACGCCCGGAGGCTCGAGCATTCCGACGTCCTACGAGATGCGCGTGGACGACGATCCGAAGCCGTACGCCGACGGCAGCGCGGTGGTGGTGTGCATCGACATCGCGCGCAACAAGGCGGTGCGCATTCCCGAGGCGCTGCGCGCGAGACTCATGGCGGAGGCGACCTCGTGAGCGAGAAACCGATCTGGACCCCGGACCCGGCGCGCGCCGCGCGCACCGGGATGGCGCAGTTCATGGCGCGCGCGGGCGGCTTCGCCGACTACGCCGCGCTGCACCGCTGGTCGGTCGAGCACCGGGCGGACTTCTGGAGCCTGTTGTGGAACTTCTGCGGCGTCGAAGGCGACAAGGGCGGCCGCGTGCTGCTCGACGGCGAGCGGATGCCGGGGGCGCAGTGGTTCCCCGACGCCAGGCTCAATTTCGCGCAGAACCTCTTGCGCGCGCCGGACGAGAGCGACGCGATCGTGTTCTGGGGCGAGGACCGGGTCAAGCGGCGCTACAGCCGCAGGCAGCTGCACGAGTTGGTCTCGCGCCTGCAGCAGGCGCTCGCCGCGGCCGGGGTGGGCAAGGGCGACCGGGTCGCCGGCTACCTGCCGAACCTGCCCGAGGCCACCGCGGCAATGCTCGCCACCACGAGCCTGGGCGCGATCTGGTCCTCGTGCTCGCCCGATTTCGGCGTCAGGGGCGTGCTCGATCGCTTCGGCCAGATCGAGCCCAAGGTGCTGTTCTGCGCCGACGGCTACCTCTACGGCGGCAAGGAGTTCGACTCGCAGGGCAAGGTGCGCGAGATCCTGGCCGGGCTGCCGACGGTGCGCCAGTGCGTGGTGCTGGACTACGTCGGCGCGCCGGCCACGGCGGGCAAGTCGCTGGCCGACTTCATCGCCCCGTTCGCGGCCGCGGCGGTGGCGTTCGAACCCATGGCGTTCGACGATCCGCTCTATATCCTTTACTCGTCGGGCACCACCGGCGTGCCCAAGTGCATCGTGCACGGCACCGGCGGGACGCTGCTGCAGCACCTCAAGGAGCACCGCCTGCACTCGGACGTGGGGCCGGGCGACCGCGTGTTCTACTTCACCACGCTCGGCTGGATGATGTGGAACTGGCTGGTATCCGGTCTGGCGGCGGGGGCGACGCTGCTGCTGTACGACGGCTCGCCGTTCGTCGCGCGCGGGCGCATCCTGTTCGACTTCGCCGACGCCGAACGCATGACGCACTTCGGCACCTCGGCCAAGTTCATCGACGCGATCGCCAAGGTCGGCCTCGCTCCCGCGCGCACGCACAAGCTGGGGACGCTGCGCGCGATGCTCTCGACCGGCTCGCCGCTCGCGCCCGAGGGCTTCGATTACGTATACCGCAACATCAAGGCCGACCTGTGCCTGGCGTCGATCTCGGGCGGGACCGACATCGTGTCGTGCTTTGTGCTGGGCAACCCTGCGCTGCCGGTCTGGCGCGGCGAGATCCAGTGCAAGGGCCTGGGGCTGGCGGTCGAGGTGTTCGACGACCAGGGGCGCTCGCGGGTGGGCGAGAAGGGCGAACTGGTGTGCACGCGGCCCTTTCCCGCGATGCCGCTGGGGTTCTGGAACGACCCCGACGGCGCGCGCTACCGTGCGGCCTACTTCGAGAAGTACCCCGACGTCTGGCGCCACGGCGACTGGTGCGAGATCACGCCGCACGGCGGGATGATCATCTACGGCCGCTCCGACGCGGTGCTCAATCCGGGCGGGGTGAGGATCGGCACGGCCGAGATCTACCGCCAGGTCGAGAGCCTGGACGAGGTGGTGGAGTCGATCGTGATCGGCCAGGACTGGGAAGGCGACGTGCGGGTGGTGCTGTTCGTCAAGCTGCGCGAAGGCGAAGCATTGGATGAAAATCTGAGCAACAGGATAAAGAAGAGAATTCGCGACAACGCGACCCCTCGGCACGTGCCGGACAAGGTGCTGCAGGTGGCGGACATCCCGCGCACCAAGAGCGGCAAGATCGTCGAGCTGGCGGTGCGCGAAGTGGTGCACGGCCGGCCGGTGAAGAACCTCGAGGCGCTCGCCAACCCGGAGGCGCTCGAGCATTTCCGCGCGAGGGCCGAGCTCAGCGTCGCCTGATTTGTGACGGGGCGGCAATGCGTGTAGACTTCTCCATCCGCGCCCCACTTGGGTAAATGACCAAGTACGTTTTCGTCACCGGCGGCGTTGTCTCTTCCCTCGGGAAGGGTATAGCCGCCGCTTCCCTGGCCGCGATCCTCGAATCGCGCGGTATCCGAGTCACCAACATCAAGCTGGATCCGTACATCAACGTCGATCCCGGCACGATGTCGCCGTTCCAGCACGGCGAGGTGTTCGTGACCGAGGACGGCGCCGAGACCGACCTCGACCTGGGGCACTACGAGCGCTTCCAGAGCTCGAAGATGCACCGCAGCAACAACTTCACCACCGGCCAGATCTACGAGTCGGTGATCAAGAAGGAGCGCCGCGGCGACTACCTGGGCGGTACGGTGCAGGTGATTCCGCACATCACCGACGAGATCAAGCAGCACATCAGGCGCGGCGCGGGCGACGCGGAAGTGGCGATCGTCGAGATCGGCGGCACGGTGGGCGACATCGAGTCGCTGCCGTTTCTCGAGGCGATCCGCCAGATGGGGCTCGAGATGGGGCGCGACAAGGTGTGCTACATCCACCTCACGCTGGTGCCCTACATCGCCAGCGCGGGCGAGATCAAGACCAAGCCGACCCAGCACTCGGTCAAGGAGCTGCGCGAGATCGGCATCCAGGCCGACGTGGTGCTGTGCCGCACCGACCGGCCGCTGCCGGAGGACGAGAGGCGAAAGATCGCTCTGTTCTGCAACGTGCAGAAGGAAGCGGTGATCTCGGCCTGGGACGTCGACTCGATCTACACCATTCCGCGCATGCTGCACGAGCAGATGCTGGACGAGATCGTGTGCCACAAACTGGGAATCCTGGCGCACGCGGCCGACCTGTCGGCCTGGAACCGGCTGGTCGACGCGCTCGAGCACCCCGAGCACGAGGTCGACATCGCCTTCGTCGGCAAGTACATCGATCTGCAGGATTCGTACAAGTCGCTCAACGAGGCGCTGATCCACGCCGGCATTCACACCCGCAGCCGGGTCCGGATCCACTACGTCGACTCCGAGGAGATCGATAAGGTCGGCATCGCGGCGCTGGAGACGATGGACGGCATCCTGGTGCCGGGCGGCTTCGGCAAGCGCGGCACCGAGGGCAAGATCAAGGCGATCCGCTACGCGCGCGAGAACGGCGTGCCCTACCTCGGCATCTGCCTCGGGATGCAGCTGGCGACAATCGAGTTCGCGCGCAACGTGTGCGGCCTGGCAGGAGCGAACAGCACCGAGTTCGACCCGGATACGCCGCACCCGGTAGTGGCGCTGATCACCGAGTGGCTCGACCGCACCGGGCGCATCGAGCGGCGCAGCGAGGCCTCCGAGCTGGGCGGCAGCATGCGCCTGGGCGCGCAGCGCTGCCCGATCGAGGGCGGCACGCTCGCCGAGCGCATCTACGGCGCCGAGGTGAACGAGCGCCACCGCCACCGCTACGAGGTCAACAACGTCTACCTGCCGCAGCTCGAGGCCAAGGGCTACAAGGTTTCGTCCCGCACGCCGAGCGAAAACCTGCCGGAGATTATGGAGCTGCCCGGGCATCCGTGGTTCGTCGGCTGCCAGTTCCACCCCGAGTTCACTTCGACGCCGCGCAGCGGCCACCCCCTGTTCAAGTCCTTCGTCGCGGCGGCGCTCAAGAACCGCGTGCGGGCCAAGCGCTCGTCGCCGGGCGGTTCTCTCTCCGTCGTGGCGGCATGAAGCTCTGCGGCCATGAAGTCGGGCTCGAGCGGCCGCTGTTCCTGATCGCCGGACCCTGCGTGGTCGAATCGCTGCAGCTCCAGATCGATACCGCCGGCCGCCTGAAGGAGATCTGCGCCGCGCTCGGCATGCCGCTGATCTTCAAGTCGTCATACGACAAGGCCAACCGGACATCGGGTGCGTCGTTCCGCGGCCTGGGCATCGACGCCGGGCTCAAGATCCTGGCCGAGGTCAAGCGCCAGCTCGGACTGCCGGTGCTGACCGACGTGCACACCGCCGAGGAGGTCGCGCCGGCGGCCGCGGCGGTCGACGTGCTGCAGACCCCGGCGTTCCTGTGCCGCCAGACCGACTTCATCCGCGCCGCGGCCGCGGCGGGGCGGCCGGTGAACATCAAGAAGGGGCAGTTCCTGTCGCCGCACGAAATGAAGAACGTGGTCGACAAGGCGAAACAAGCGAGCGGCGCGGACAACGTCATGGTATGCGAGCGCGGCTTTGCCTTCGGCTACGGCAACCTGGTGTCGGACATGCGGTCGCTTTCGATCATGCGCGAGACGGGCTGCCCGGTGGTGTTCGACGCCACCCACTCGGTGCAGCTGCCGGGCGGGCAGGGGACGTCCTCGGGCGGCCAGCGCGAGTTCGTGCCGGTGCTGGCGCGCGCCGCCGTCGCAAGCGGCGTGGCGGGTCTGTTCATGGAAACCCACCCGAACCCGGACAAGGCGCCTTCGGATGGCCCGAATGCCTGGCCGCTCGCTATGATGCGGCCGCTGCTCGAGACGCTGGCCGAGCTCGACCGCGCGGTGAAAAAGAACGGCTTTGCCGAAAACAATCTCAAAGGGAACCACTCATGAGCTCGATAGTCGACGTCGTCGCGAGGGAGATCCTCGATTCGCGCGGCAACCCCACGGTCGAGGCCGACGTGCTGCTCGAGTCGGGTGTGATGGGGCGCGCGGCGGTGCCTTCGGGCGCATCGACCGGCAGCCGCGAGGCGATCGAGCTGCGCGACGGCGATCCGCAACGCTACGGCGGCAAGGGCGTGCTGCGGGCGGTGGAGAGCATCAACACCGAAATCTCGGAGGCGATCGTCAGCCTGGACGCGTCCGAGCAGGCGTTCATCGACCAGACGCTGATCGACCTCGACGGCAGCGACAACAAGGAGCGCCTGGGCGCCAACGCGCTGCTCGCGGTGTCGATGGCGGTCGCGCGCGCGGCGGCGGAGGAATCCGGGCTGCCGCTGTATCGCTACTTCGGCGGCTCGGGCCCGATGCAGATGCCGGTGCCGCAGATGAACGTGATCAACGGCGGCGCGCACGCGAACAACCGCCTCGACATCCAGGAATTCATGATCGTGCCGGTCGGCGCGCAGTCTTTCCGCGAAGCCCTGCGTTGCGGCGCGGAGGTGTTCCACGCGCTGAAGAAGCTGATCGACGGCAAGGGCATGTCGACCGCGGTGGGCGACGAGGGCGGCTTCGCGCCGGACCTGCCGACGCACGCGGCGGCGATCGAGCTGATCCTGGCCGCAATCGACAAGGCCGGCTACAGCGCGGGGCAGGACGTGCTGCTCGCGCTCGACTGCGCCGCCTCCGAGTTCTACCGCGACGGCGTGTACGAGCTCGAGTCCGAGCACCTCAGCCTGAGCGCGTCGGAGTTCTGCGACTACCTGAAGAGCCTGGCCGACCGCTACCCGATCGTGTCGATCGAGGACGGCATGGCCGAGAGCGACTGGGAAGGCTGGAAGCTGCACACCGAGCGGCTGGGACGCAAGCTGCAGCTTGTCGGCGACGACGTGTTCGTCACCAACACGCGCATCATCCAGCAGGGCATCCGCCAGGGGGTCGCGAACTCGGTGCTGATCAAAGTCAACCAGATCGGCACCCTGAGCGAGACCTTCGCCGCGATCGAGCTCGCCAAGCGCTCGGGCTACACCTCGGTGATCTCGCACCGCTCGGGCGAGACCGAGGACACCACCATCGCGGACATCGCCGTGGGCTGCAATGCGCTGCAGATCAAGACCGGTTCGCTGTCGCGCTCGGAGCGGGTGGCGAAGTACAACCAGCTGCTGCGCATCGAGGAAGACCTGGGCGATTCGGTCGGCTACCCCGGGCGCGAAGCTTTCTATCAGCTGAAGTGACGTGAAGATCCTGGCCGGCGTCCTTGCCGCCCTGATCGTCCTGATCCAGTACCCGCTCTGGCTCGGCAAGGGCGGCTGGGTGCACGCCTGGGAGGCCGAGGGCAAGGTCGCGGCGCAGCGGGCGAGGAACGGCCAGCTCGAGCTGCGCAACGCCGCCCTGGCGGCCGAGGTGACCGACCTGAAGCAGGGCACCGACGCGATCGAGGAGCGCGCGCGCTACGAACTCGGTATGGTGAAGCAGGACGAGGTATTCTTCCAGATCGTGGAGGAAAAGAAATGAAGCTTACCCAGACCCAGCTCGAGCAGTTCGACCGGGATGGATACGTGTTCTTCCCGGGCCTTTTTTCGGAACGGGAAATGCGGGTCCTGACCGACGAGGTGCCGGCGCTGTACGCCCAGCGCCGGCCGGAGAACGTGCGCGAGAAGACCGGCGACGTGGTGCGGACCAACTTCGCCGCGCACATGTACAGCGCGCCCTTCGCGCGCCTGGCGCGCCATCCGCGCATGATCGAGCCGGTCGAGCAGGTGTTCGGCGAGAAGCTGTACATGCACCAGTTCAAGATCAACGGCAAGATGGCCTTCGACGGCGACGTCTGGCAGTGGCACCAGGACTACGGCACCTGGAAGAACGACGACCTGATGCCCGAGGCGCGCGCCATGAACGTGGCGATCTTCCTCGACGAGGTGAACGAGTTCAACGGTCCGCTGATGTTCATCCCGGGCAGTCACAAGCTGGGCGTGATCGACGCCGCGCACGACACCACCACCACCAGCTATCCGCTGTGGACCATCGATCACGACACCATCTCGAAGCTCGTCGCACGCGGCGGAATCGTCGCCCCCAAGGGTCCGGCGGGCTCGATGATCATGTTCCACTCCTGCCTGGTGCACGCCTCGACCTCGAACCTGTCGCCCTGGAACCGGGTCAGCGTCTACCTCTCGCTGTGCGCGGTGTCGAACCACATCCGCCGCTTCAAGCGCCCGGGCTACATCGCGCACCGGGACTTCACGCCGATCGAGTCCCTGCCCGACGACTGCCTGCTGAAGCCCTGCGATGTGCCGCTGCCCTGGAAGGACGGCACCCCCGCGCAGGAGCTGCAGGGAGGCCTGAAAGCGGCATGAATCTCTACTCGAAACTGCAACAACGACGCGACAATCCGCTGCGGATTGGCGTGATCGGCGCGGGCAAGTTCGCGGCCATGTACATTGCCCAGGTGCCCAATACCCCCGGCGTGCACCTGGTCGGCATCGCGGACCTCGCGCCCGACAACGCCAAGCGAAACCTGGAGCGGGTGGGCTGGAAGGCGGAGCAATATTCGTCACCTTCCATCGATTCAGCCTTGAAGGACGGGCGCACTCACGTTTTCGACGACTGGCAGGCGCTGGTGTCGCATCCCGCGATCGACATCGTGATCGAGGCGACCGGCAACCCGATCGCGGCGGTCGAGCACGCGCTCGCCGCGTTCGCGCACGGCAAGCACGTGGTGATGGTGACGGTCGAGGCCGACGCCTACTGCGGGCCGCTGCTGGCGAAGAAGGCGGCCGACGCAGGCGTGGTCTACAGCCTGGCCTACGGCGACCAGCCGGCGCTCATCTGCGACCTGGTGGACTGGGCGCGCGCCGCGGGCTTCGGCGTGGTCGCCGCGGGGCGCGGCCACAAATGGCTGCCGCACTTCGCGCAGTCGACGCCCGAGACGGTATGGGGCTACTATGGCCTGACGCCCGAGCAGGCGCGCGTCGGCGGCCTCAACCCGAAGATGTTCAACTCCTTCCTCGACGGCTCGAAGCCCGCGATCGAGACCAGCGCGGTGTGCAACGCCACCGGCCTGACGCCAGCGCCGAACGGTCTCGCCTATCCGCCGGCGGCGGTGGACGACATTCCCTTCGTCATGCGGCCGAAGGACGAAGGCGGGCAGCTGCACCACAAAGGGCAGGTCGAAGTGGTCTCGTCACTCGAGCGCGACGGGCGCGCCATTCCCTACGACATCCGCTTCGGCGTCTGGGTGGTGTTCGAAGGCGAGACCGAGTACGTGCGGCGCTGCTTCATGGAGTACGGCGTCAAGACCGATCCATCCGGGCGCTACGCCTGCCTGTACAAGCGCTGGCACCTGATCGGGCTCGAGGTCGGCATCTCGGTCGCCTCGGTGGGCCTGCGCGGCGAGCCGACCGGATGCGCCACGGGCTGGCGCGCCGACGCGGTGGCCACCGCCAAGCGCGACCTCAAACCCGGCGAGCTGCTCGACGGCGAGGGCGGCTACACGGTGGTCGGCAGACTGATGCCGGCCGCGGATTCGCTCGCCCAGGGCTGCCTGCCGTTGGGCCTCGCGCACGGCTGGAAGGTGCTCAGGCCGGTCGCCGCCGGCCAGGCGGTCAAGTGGAGCGACGTCGCGGTCGACGCCGGCGCGACCGCGGTGAAGTTCCGGCGCGAGATGGAGGCGCTGTTCCGCGCTCCGGCGCGCAACGCGGCCTGAAGCCGTGAGAGGAATTCTTTGCGCCGCGCTGTTCGCCTTCGCCCTGCCGGCCCTGGCCGGCGGCGCGGCGGTAGCCGACGCCTGGCTGCGCTATATCCCGGGCGGCACGCCCGCGGCCGGGTATTTCACGCTCAGCAACCAGAGCGACAAGTCCTTGAGCCTGGTCGGCGCCGAGTGCGCGGATTTCGGCATGGTGATGATGCATCGCACGCTCGAGCGCGGGGGAATCTTCACCATGCGTCCAGTGCACGAGGTGACGGTCGCACCAGGCAAAACCTTCTCCTTTGCGCCGGGCGGCTACCACCTGATGCTGATGCGGCCCAAGCATCCGCTGCGCCCGGGCGGTCGGCTGCCGATCACGCTGCGCTTTGCCGACGGCTCGAGCCTGCCGGTCGAATTCGTGGTCAAGTCGCTGCAAGCGCGCTGACTCGGTGAGCGGCTGGCTCGCCTTCCTGCTGCCGTGGGAATTCTCCCCGTTGGCGGCGGCCCTGGCGCTGGGCGCTGCGGTCGCGTTCGTGCGCGGCGCGCGCCGCGTGCCGCCGGGCCAGGCGGTCGGCGTCGCGCGCCGCATCGGCTTTTTCAGCGGCCTGGCGCTGCTGTACTTCGTGATGCAGACTCATTTCGACTACCTGTCGCAGCACATGTTCTACATCCATCGCCTGCAGCACCTGGTGTTGCATCACGCCGGCCCGTTTCTGATCGCGCTTTCTCAGCCGCAGGCGGTAATCGCGCGCGGCCTGCCGGCGCGGCTGCACGAGCGCGTGCTGACCCCGGCCTGGCGCCATCCGCTGGTGCAGGGCGCATACCGCGTGCTGCAGAACTGGTTAGTCGCCCCGGTCCTGTTCGTCGGCCTGATCTACCTCTGGCTGACGCCGGAGATCCACTTCTACGCCATGCTGAGCGGGCCGCTCTACCACGTGATGAACTGGAGCATGCTGCTCGACGGACTGCTGTTCTGGTTCCTGATGCTCGACCCGCGCACCCGCGAGCAGGGCGCGCTGATCGGCCTCGGGCCGCGCATCGGCCTGCTGCTCCTGACCGCGGTGCCGCAGATCCTGATCGGGGCGGACATCGCGCTCGCCACCCACGACCTGTTCAACGTCTACGGCGTGTGCGGGCGCGCATGGACGATCGATCCGCTCGAGGACCAGCAGCTCGGCGGCCTGGTGACCTGGATTCCGGCGGCGATGATGCACGCCGTCGGCACCCTGGTGGTGCTGTCGCACTGGATGCGCAGCAAATGAGCAGGCTGCGGCGCGCATGGCTGGTGGCACTCGCGCTGCTGCTCGCTTCCTGCGGCGGCGGCGGGCCGTGGCAGCTGAAGGACATCAAGGGTGTGGTGCCTGACCTCGCGTTCAATCTGACCGACGACTCCGGGCGCAGGGTCAGCGCGGCGGACTACCGCGGCCGGACGGTGCTGCTGTTCTTCGGCTACACCAACTGCCCGGATGTGTGCCCGACGACGCTGGTCAAGCTGGCGGCGGCGCTCAAGGACCTGGGCCCTGCGGCGCACGGTGCGCAGGTGCTGTTCGTCACGGTCGATCCCAAGCGCGACACGCTCGAAGCCTTGCACCGCTACGCGCGCGCCTTCGGCTCCCACGTCACCGGCCTGCGCGGCAGCGCGGCCGAGCTGCGCGAGCTGGCCAAGCGCTACCGCATCAGCTACAGCTACGGCACGCCCGACGCGAGCGGCAACTACGACGTCACCCACAGCAGCGCGGTGTTCGTGTTCGACGCCGAGGGCAACGCGCGGCTGTTGGTCATGCCCGACAGCGGCGAGAAAGCCATCGCCCACGACCTGAAGCTCCTGCTCGGCGCGCGGCAGGGCTAGAATCGGCTCCATGAGCGCCCCCGCCTCGATGTACAAGTACGGTTTCCGCATCCGCACCCGCAGCGGCACGCCGGTGGAGAACCTGGTGGTGCAGGCGCGCGACCAGGCCGAAGCCGAGCGCAAGCTCAACCAGGTCTACCCGCACTGCGAGATCACCGAGTGCCGGGTGATCCACACCACGATCGGCGACGACGGCCCCAGCCTGGAGAGCATCATTTCGATGATCTCGAAGCAGACGGACGAAAAGCCCGGCGGCTAGGCCGCGGGCCGAGGCTCGATGAAGCCGCTGCGCACCAGCTCCTCGACCAGCTCGTCGTAGCTGCGTGCCCCGGCGCTGTCGGGCGCGTGGGCGAAGACGTCCTTCTGCTCCGCCGGGCTTTCCGCCAGCGCGACGTTCTCCGAGATTCGGGTGTGACAGATCTCGTCGCCGTAGCGCTCGAGCAGCTCGCGGAAGATCCGGTGCGAGAGCTTGCGCCGCGTGTCGAAGCGGGTGATGACGTAGCGCCGCGCGACGCGCTTCTTGAGTACGTGCTCGAGCGCCTTGAGCGTTCTTTCGCTCTGCTGCACGCCCTTCAACGCCAGGTAATCGGCCGAGACCGGGATCAGCACCCGGTCGGCGGCGAAGATCGCCGACAGCGAGAGCACGCCGAGCATCGGGCAGCAGTCGATCACGATCGGCCGCCCGGTGTTCAGGTTCTCCCTGACGATGCCGTGGTTGAGGCGGTTGAGCACGTTCGCGCCCTTGCCGAACTGGGTGTCGACCTTGGACAGCTCGACGTGCGCCGGAATCACCAGCCAGCCGCCGCTCGAGGCCCGGATCAGCTGCGTGAGCGGCTTGGACTGGTGGTAGAAGCCGAACATCGATTCGTCGGCGCGCTCTACCGCGGCGCCGCAGATGTACGACAGGTGCGCCTGGGGATCGAGGTCGATCGATAACGGGTTGTAGCCGCGGCGCGACAGAGCCGCGCTGACGTTCAGCGACGTGGTCGTCTTGCCGACCCCGCCCTTCTGGTTGAATACGGCGATCTTGGCCATGACACCGGGTCCCAATCTAACACACGTCAGGTCGCGGTTTGCCAGACGCAGCGCACGCAAGGTACCCTTGCGCGGGGCCGCCTGGAGGAGGAGGAACTAATGCACGATCTTTGCCGTCAACCGTGAGCGCGGCGGACAGCATTTTGCAGGTGCGGGACGTCGCCGTTCATTTCGGCGGCATCGTCGCGCTCGACGGGATCAGCTTCGACGTGCCGCGCAACGCCATCCTCGGGCTGATCGGCCCCAACGGCGCGGGCAAGACCACGCTGTTCAATTGCCTGAGCTGCCTCTACGTGCCGACCCGGGGCGACATCCTGTTCGACCGCCGCTCGATCCTCGGCACGGCCTCGCACCGCATGGCCGCGATCGGGATCGGGCGCACGTTCCAGAACCTGGCGCTGTTCCACCGCTTGTCGGTGCTCGAGAACGTCCTGGTCGGCGCGCAGACGCGCGGCCGCAGCGACTTCGTCTCCAACGCGCTGCGCCTGCCGTGGATGCAGCGCGAAGAGAAGATGCTGGAGGAGAAGGCCTGGGGCCTGCTCGAATACCTCGACCTGACCGCGGTCGCACACCTGCCCACCGGCGCGCTGCCGTTCGGTACCCAGAAGCGGGTCGAGCTGGCGCGTGCGCTGGCGAGCGAGCCCAAGCTGCTGCTGCTGGACGAGCCTGCGGGCGGCCTGAATCACGAGGAGGTGGAGGAGCTGGGGCAGCTGTTCAGGAAAATCCGCGACGAGCGGCACCTGACCGTGCTGCTGGTGGAGCACCACATGAGCCTGGTGATGGCGATCTCGGACCACGTAGTGGTGCTGAATTTCGGGCGCAAGATCTTCGAAGGCCCGCCGGCGGAAGTACGCCGGCATCCGGAGGTGATCGAGGCCTACTTGGGGACGGGGCACTGATGGCGCTGCTCGAAGTCTCCAACCTCGAGGCGTTCTACGGCCAGACCCAAGTGCTGCGCGGCCTGAGCTTCAAGCTCGAGGAGGGCAGCGTCACAACCATTCTGGGCGCGAACGGCGCCGGCAAGACCACCACCCTGCGCGCGATCTGCGCCATGGTGCGCACCGCGGGCGAGCTGGTGTTCGACGGCCAGCGCATCGGCGGCAAGGCGACCGAATCGATCGTGCGCCGCGGCATCGCTCACGTGCCGGAAGGGCGCGGCACCTTCGTGCGGCTGAGCGCCGAGCAGAACCTCAGGCTGGGGGCCTACGCGCGGCGCGACGCGGCCGGGGTGGAGGAGGATCTGGAGCGTGTGTACGGCTATTTTCCGCGCCTCAAGGAGCGCTGCGCCCAGCAGGCCGGCACGCTCTCTGGCGGCGAGCAGCAGATGCTCGCGGTTGGGCGCGCCCTGATGCTGCGCCCGCGCCTGATGCTGCTCGACGAGCCGTCGTTCGGTCTCGCGCCGCTGCTGACCGAGGAGTTGTTCCGCATCCTGGGCGCGATCAGCCGCGAGCGGCAGGTCAGCATGCTGGTAGTGGAGCAGAACGCCTCGCTCGCGCTCGGCATCGCCGACCACGCCTACCTGCTGGAGACCGGGCGCATCGTGATGAGCGGCAGCGCGGAGGAGATCGGCAAGGACGAATCGGTGCGCAAAGCGTACCTCGGCTACTAGGAGACGCGCGGTGGACCTTTTCCTGCAGCAGACGTTCTCCGGCCTGGCCTTCGGCGGCATCTACGCGCTGGTCGCGCTGGCGGTGGTGATGATCTACCAGGCCACCGACCACCTGAACTTCGCCCAGGGCGAGATGGCGATGTTCTCGACCTATATCGCCTACACCCTGCTGCATCACGGCGTGCCCTACTGGTGGGCGTTCCTGCTCGCGATGGCGATCTCGTTCGTCGGCGGGGTGCTGGTGGAGCGGATCATCGTGCGGCCGGTCGAGGGCACCGGGGTGCTGAACGAGGTGATCGTGTTCATCGGCCTGCTGGCGATTTTCAACTCGATGGCGGGCTGGATCTGGGAGTACACCATCAAGCCCTTTCCCAGTCCGTTCCCGAAGCATGCGCCGTTCGGCATCACCTTCATCGGCCCGCACGACTTCGGCGTGATCGGGGTCACGCTGCTGGTGCTGGCGGCGGTGTTCCTGTTCTTTCGCTTCACCCCCGTGGGCCTGGCGATGCGGGCGGCGGCGCAGAACCCGGATTCGGCGCGCCTGGTCGGGATCCGGGTCGGCTGGATGCTGGCGCTCGGCTGGGGCCTGGCGGCGGCGATCGGCGCCGTGGCCGGCATGATGGTGGCGCCGATCGTGTTCCTCGAGCCGAACATGATGGGCGGCATCCTGCTCTACGGCTTTGCCGGCGCGCTGCTAGGCGGCATCACCAATCCGCTGGGCGCCGTGGTCGGCGGCTTGATCGTCGGCGTGCTGGAGAACTGGGTCGGCACCTACGTGCCGTTCATCGGCAGCGAGCTCAAGCTCTCGGTCGCCTTGGTGCTGATCGTGGCGGTGCTGGTGTTCCGCCCGAGCGGCCTGTTCGGCTACGTTGTGGTGAAGAGGGTCTAGGCGATGGCGGCGGATTCGAAACCGGACACCAGGCGGCTGGCGGCGCTCGCGAGCGGGGCCAGGCTCTCCCGGGGCCAGCTCGTCGGCCTCGCCCTTGCGTTGGCCGGGGCGGCGGCGCTGCCCTGGTTCATCAGCGACTACCGCACCTTCCAATTCACCATGGCGCTCATCTACGCCATCGCGGTGCTGGGACTGAACATCCTGACCGGCTACAACGGCCAGTTCTCGCTCGGCCACGGCGCCTTCTACGCCATCGGCGCCTACACCGCGTCGATCATGATGGAGCAGGGCGGCATGGCCTACTACTGGACCATCCCGGCCGCCGGCGCGACGTGCCTGGTCGCGGGATTCCTGTTCGGGCTGCCCGCGCTGCGGCTCGAGGGTCTGTACCTCGCGCTCGCCACCTTTGCCCTGTCGGTGGCGACCCCGCAGCTGCTCAAGTACGACGCGATCTCGCCCTGGACCGGCGGGGTGCAGGGGGTGACGATCATCAAGCCGGATCCCCCGTTCGGCCTGCCGATTTCGCAGGACCGCTGGCTGTACTACTTCACTCTCGTCGTGCTGATCGTGATGTTCGTCTGCGCCTGGAACCTGCTGCGCGGGCGCACCGGGCGCGCGATCAAGGCGATCCGCGACAACCCGATCGCCGCCAGCGCCATGGGGGTCAACACCTCGCTCTACAAGTCGCTGACGTTCGGCGTGAGCGCGCTCTACACCGGCGTAGCCGGCGCGCTGGGCGCGATCGCGATCCAGTTCGTCGCGCCCGACAGCTTCAATTTCTTCCTTTCGGTGACCTTCCTGGTCGGGGTGGTGATCGGGGGGCTGGCGTCGATCCCGGGCGCCGTCTTCGGCGGCCTGGTCATCGTCTTCATCCCCAACTTCGCCGAACAGGTCTCCAAGGCCGCGCCCTGGGCCATATACGGGGTGTTCCTGATTCTCTTCATGTATTTCATGCCGACCGGGATTTGGGGATTTATCCGTTTGTTGTATGCTAGGTTCGCAAGAGGGCGCCGGGCGGGCTGAAGCGTCCGCGTGCCTCGCCAACTGAGACTGTCGTCACCATCGCAAAAAGGAGGAGTACATGAAGTTCCAGAAAAGACTGCTCGTCGCGGCCGCCGCAGCGGCCTTCGCGCTCGGCGCGGGGACCGCGGGCGCCGCCAAGATGTACGGCCCGGGCGTGAGCGACACGGAAATCAAGATCGGCAACATCAACCCGTACAGCGGGCCCGCGTCGGCCTACGGCACGATCGGCAAGGGCATCGCCGCCTATTGGAAGATGGTGAACGACAACGGCGGCATCAACGGGCGCAAGATCGATTTCATCAGCCTGGACGACGGCTACAGCCCGCCCAAGACGGTGGAGCAGGCGAGGAAGCTGGTCGAGCAGGACCAGGTGCTGCTGATCTTCCAGTCGCTCGGCACGCCGACCAATACCGCGATTCACAAGTACATGAACGCGAAGAAGGTGCCGCAGCTGTTCGTCGCCACCGGCGCGGGCAAGTGGAACGACCCGAAGCACTTCCCCTGGACCATGGGCTGGCAGCCGTCCTACCCGGGCGAGGCGGAGATCTACGCGGCCTGGCTGCTGAAGAACAAGCCGGACGCTAAGGTGGGAATCCTTTACCAGAACGACGACTACGGCAAGGACTACCTGAACGGCTTCATCAAGGGCCTGGGCAAGCACGCCAAGAAGATGGTGGTGGCGAAGGAGTCGTACGAGGTCACCGACCCCACCGTCGATTCGCAGATCAACAAGCTCAAGGACTCGGGCGCCGACACCTTCTTCAACATCACCACGCCCAAGTTCGCCGCGCAGGCGATCCGCGCCGCCTACGACTCCGGCTGGAAACCGCTGCAGTTCCTCAACAACGTGTCGCAGTCGGTAGGCGGCGTGCTGAAGCCGGCTGGCCTGGACAAGTCGGTCGGGCTCATTACGGCTCTGTACGGGAAGGAAGCGACGGATCCGCAGTGGAAGGACGACGCCGACATGAAGGCCTGGAACGTGTGGATGGACAAGTACCTGCCGGGCGCGGACAAGACCAGCAGCTTCTACACCTACGCCTACTCGGTCGCCTACACCATGGAACAGGTGCTCAAGCGCGCTGGCGACGACCTGACGCGCAAGCACATCATGTACGTGGCCTCGCACCTGAAGGACCTGCATGTGCCGCTGCTGTTGCCGGGCGTCACGATCACCACCTCGCCAACCGACTTTGCCCCGATCCAGTGCGAGCAGCTGGCGAAGTTCAACGGCAAGGAGTGGGAGCGCTTCGGCGACGTGATCTGCCCGAAGTGAGCCTCTAGCTCTTCTTCGGCGTCGCCGCGGCCACGCGGCGGCGCTGGAGCAGCAATATCGCTCCCAGCAGCACCAGCGCTGGAACGAACAGCCATTCCTTGGCCGGGCGCGGGCGCTCGGTCTCGATTCCGGTCACGTTGAAGCCCTGCTCGAAGCCGGCCTTGTCGGCCCGGCTATTGAGCCCTACGCCCATGATCTGCGCCCCGGCGGGCGTGACCAGCACGCTCATGCCGGCCTTGCCGATGCGCCGCAGGCCGCTGCCGGGCTCGCCGAGCGGCAGCAGCACGGTCTTCATGACGTTCTTGCCTTCAATGGTCGTGCCCGCGATGCGCACCCGCAAGCCGCTGTCCGGCGGCGCGTCGGCGGCGAGGCGCACGAGCTCCTGCGGCGGCTTGACGTCGTAGCGCGGCAGCGCGAGATCGAGCCAGAAACCGGGGCGCAGGAAGGTGAAGGTCACCAGCAGCAGCAGCGCCGATTCGTACCAGCGGCTGCGGGTCAGGAACCAGCCCTGGGTCGCGGCGGCGAACACGAGCATGCCGAGCACCGCGCCCGCGATCACCACCGCCAGCTGCAGCCAGCTGCCGACGCCGATCATCAGCAGCTGCGGGTTGAAGACGAACATGAAGGGCAGGATCGCGGTCCGGCTGCTGTACCAGAACGCGGTGGCGCCGGTCCTGATCGGGTCTGCGCGCGAGATCGCCGCGGCGGCGAACGAGGCCAGCCCGACCGGCGGCGTGACATCGGCCATCAGTCCGAAATAGAACACGAACATGTGTACCGCCACCAGCGGCACGACCAGCCCCGATTGCGCGCCAAGCTCGACCACCACCGGCGCCATCAGGGTCGAGACCACGATGTAACTCGCGGTGGTCGGCATCCCCATGCCGAGCACCAGGCAGATGAATGCCACCAGCATCAGCATCAGGATGATGTTGCCGGATGAAACGGCTTCGACGAACTCGGTCATCACCAGTCCGAGGCCGGTGAGCGAAACCGTGCCGACGATGATCCCCGCCGCGGCGGTGGCGAGCGCGATGCCGATCATGTTGCGCGCGCCGCGCTCGAGACCGTCGATCAGGTCGTCCCAGCCGGCGCGGAACACGGACCACGGCAGCGGCTGGCGGCGCATCAGGGCAATGAGCGGCTTCTGGGTGAGCAGGATCACGATCAGCAGCAGCGTGGCGTAGAACGCCGACAGGCCGGGCGAGAGTTCCTCGACCATCAGGGCCCAGACCAGCAGCGCCACCGGCAGCAGGTAGTGCAGGCCGGCGAGCATCGTTTCCTTCAGCGGCGGAAGGGTCAGCACCGGCGCGTTGGGATCGTCGATGGTGAGGTCCGGCTCGGCCGCCACCACGCGCAGCACCAGCACGTAGGCGGCCGCGAGCAGGCCCAGGATCACCCACAGCGCGCCGGCGCCGAGCAGAGGCTTGAGCCAGCCCAGGCCGAAGTACACCACGTTCGCCAGCACCACGATGCCGGCAACGGTCATCAGAATGCCGAGCAGCCGGCCAAGGCGCGAAAAGTCCTTGCCGCGCGGGATCCCGGCGATTCCGGCCTTGCAGGCTTCGAGGTGGACGATGTAGAACAGCGCGATGTACGAGATGATCGCGGGCAGGAACGCATTCTTGATGATCTGGGTGTACGGCACGCCGACGTACTCGGCCATCAGGAACGCGGCCGCGCCCATCACGGGCGGCATGATCTGCCCGTCGACGCCCGCGGCGACCTCGATCGCGCCGGCCTTTTCCGCCGTGTAGCCGACCCGCTTCATGAGCGGGATGGTGAAGGTGCCGCAGGTGACGACGTTCGCCACCGACGAGCCGGAGATCATCCCCATCAGCCCGGACGACACGACCGCCGCCTTGGCCGGTCCGCCGCGCATGTGGCCGAGCAGGGCGAAGGCCGCTTTGATGAAGTAATTGCCCGCGCCGGCCTTCTCGAGCAGCGAGCCGAACAGCACGAACAGAAAGATATAGCTTGCCGAGACCCCGAGTGCGACGCCGAACACGCCCTCGGTGGTGAGCCAGTAGTGCGACACCGCCTTGGAGAGCGAGACGTCCTTGTGCGCGATCACGTCCGGCATGTGGGTGCCGGCGAAGGCATAGCCCAGCATTAGCAGCGCGATCACCGCGAGCGGCGGGCCGAGCACGCGCCGGGTCGCCTCGAGCAGCAGCAGCACGCCTACCACGGCGGTGGCCATGTCGAGCCAGGTCGGCTCGCCCGGCCGGGTCGAGATCTCGCGGTAGAACAGGAACAGGTAGGCGCCGCAGAACGCCGCCAGCAGCGCGAGCGCCCAGTCGGGCGCCGGGATCCATGCGCGCGGCGAGCGTTTGGCGAACGGAAACGCGAGGTAGGCGAGGAACAGTCCCAGTGCAAGATGCAGCGAGCGCATCTCGGTCGAGTTCAGAACGAAGACGCCGAAGGTGTACGGCAGCGGCGATGCGTACCACAGCTGCAGCAACGACCAGCCGATGCAGGTCCATGCCAGGATGCGCTTCGCGAACCCGGAGGGCTTGCGCCCTCCAAGGTCGGCTTCCTGGACCAGCGTTTCGGCGTCTGCGCCGAGGCTCACTTGATGAGGCCTTTCTCCCGGTAATAGCGCGCAGCGCCTTCATGCAGCGGCGCCGAGAGGCCGTCTTTCACCATGTGCTCCGGATCGAGGTGCGCGAACGCCGGGTGCAGCTTCTTGAATTCGTCCAGGTTGTCGAACACCGCCTTGGTGATGGTGTAGACGATGTCGGCCGGGACTTTGCTCGAGGTGACCAGCGTCGCCAACACGCCGTAGGTGTGGGTCGGCTGCGGGTTGTTGGCATACAGGCCGCCGGGGATGGTCGCGTAGGCGTAATAGGGATGCTCTTTCACCAGCTTGTCGATCGCCGGGCCGGTGAGCGAGATGAGCTGCGCGCCGCAGGTCGTGGTCGGGTCCTGGATGTTGGCCGAAGGGTGGCCCACGCCGTAGAAGAAGCCGTCGATCTTGTTGTCGCACAGCGCCGGGCCGTGCTCGTCGGCCTTGAGCTCGGAGGCGAGCGAGAAGTCGGACATCTTCATGTGCAGCGCGGTGAGCAATTCCTCCATCGCCGCGCGCGTGCCCGAGCCGGGGTTGCCGACGTTGAAGCGCTTGCCCTTGAAGTCGGTGAAGGTCTTGATGTTGGCTTCCTTGCGCGCGACCACGGTGAACGGCTCGGGGTGGACCGAGAACACCGCACGCAGGTTCTTGTCGGGCTGTGCGAACTTCCCCGTCCCGTGGTAGTCCTGGTACTGGACGTCCGACTGGGCCATGCCGAAGTCGAGCTCGCCGGCCTTGATCGTGTTCACGTTGTAGACCGAGCCGCCGGTCGATTCGACAGAGCAGCGGATGCCGGTCTTGGCGCGGTCCTTGTTGACCAGGCGGCAGATCGCACCGCCCACGGCGTAGTACACACCCGTGATGCCGCCGGTGCCGATGGTGACGAAGCGCTGCTCCGCGGCCGATGCGAGCGGCGAGGCAAGCATGCAGGCCGCGGCGAGGCCCGCCGCAAATGCGGCGGCGACACGGACAGGGCGCGTTTGAAGACGGGTTGTTCGCATGACGGTGATCCTCCAGATTGATTTGACGTTTGTTGCGCGGGTCGGCGCGAAGCGTCCCGGCTGACTGGAGTGTAAGAGATATTGTGTCCAAGGCATATACTTGAGCGCATGGCGGCATCCAGGCCGAGCAGGGGGCCGGACCTCATCACCCAGGTTGCGCGGCTGGCCCGCGGCCAGCTCGATGCGACCCAGGCGGCGCTTGCGGAAGCGTTCGCACGCCTTTACTACGGCGGCGCGGATCCGTTCGAGCTCGACGAGCGCGACCCGGCCGACCTCGCAGGCGCGGCGGCCGCGCACCTCGATCTCGGCCGGCGCTTTTCCGGCGATGCGCCCAAGCTGCGCATTTACAACCCGCGCCTCGACGCGCAGGGCTGGCAGAGCACGCACACCGTGCTGCAGATCGTGGGCCACGACATGCCCTTCCTGGTCGACTCGAGCACCATGGAGATCAATCGCCAGGGGCTCGCGCTGCATCTCGTGGTCCACCCCGTGATGCGCGTGGTGCGCGACGCGAAGGGCCGGCTGCAGTCGGTCGCGGCGCCGGGAACCGCGGGCGACGGGCGCCTCGAATCGTTCATCCACCTCGAGGTCGACCGGCAGACCGACCCCGCGCGCCTGCACGAGATCGAGCAGGGGTTCGAACGCGTGCTGCGCGACGTGCGCGCCACGGTCGAGGACTGGAAGCCGATGCAGGAGCGGCTGCGCGGGCTGATCACCGAGATCGACACTGCGCGTCCGCCGCTGCCGGCGGAAGAGGTGGACGAGGGGCGTGCTTTCCTCGAGTGGCTGCTCGACAACCACATCACGCTGCTCGGCTACCGCGACTACGATCTGGTGACCGAGGGGGGCGAGGACGTGCTGCGTGTGGTCAGGGGCTCGGGGCTCGGCATCCTGCGCGAAAGCGAGGGCACGACCGTTTCCACGAGCTTTGCCACGCTGCCGCCGGAGACGCGCGCGCACGCGCGCCGGCCGGAACTGCTGGTGCTGTCGAAGGCCAACGCGCGCGCCACGGTGCACCGCCCGGGCTACCTTGACTACGTCGGGGTCAAGCGCATCGATGCCGAGGGCCGCGTGACCGGCGAGCGGCGCCTGCTCGGGCTGTATACGCACACGGTCTACACCGCCAACCCGCGCGACATCCCGGTGCTGCGGCGCAAGCTTGCGCAGGTCCAGGCGCGGGCGGGTTTCCTGCCGGCGAGCCACGACGGCAAGGCGCTTGCCTCGATTCTGGAGGACTACCCGCGCGACGAGCTGATGCAGATCGAGCCGGGCGAGCTCTACGCGCACGCAATCGCCATTCTTCAGCTGGGCGAGCGCCAGAGGACGCGCGTGCTGGTGAGACGCGACGCGTACGGCCGCTTCGTCACTTTTCTGCTCTACGTGCCGCGCGACAAGTACAACACCGAGCAGCGCCAGCGCTTCCAGCGCATCCTGGCCGAGGCCTTCGACGGCACGGCGAGCGAGTTCAGCGTCAGCCTGTCCGAGTCGCCGCTGGCGCGCATCTTCATGGTGGTGCGCACCCGGCCCGGGGCGGTGCCCGAGGTCGACGTGCGCGAGCTCGAGCGCCGCATCGTGGCCGCGACGCGCCGCTGGGAGGACGAGCTGCAGGCGCTGCTGATCGAGCGCGCCGGCGAGGAGCGCGGCAACCTGCTGTTCACGCGTTACGGCCAGGCCTTTCCCGCGGGCTACCGCGAGGACCATCCGGTGCGAAGCGCGCTGCTCGATCTCGAGATGATGGACGCGCTCGGCGCGCCGCCCGCGCTGGGCATGACCCTGCACCGGCCGCTCGCCGCGGATCCCGGCACGCTCCGGTTCCGGCTGTTCCGCTCCGGCGCGCCGGTCGCGCTCTCGGACGCGCTGCCGATTCTGGAGAACCTTGGCGTGCGCGTGATCGACGACCGGCCTTATCACATCCAGCCCGCGGACGGGCGCACGGTGTGGATCGTCGACTTCGGTCTCGCGCTGCCCGGCGAGGCGGAGGTGGCGCTCGACCGGGTGCGGCCGCTGTTTCACGAGGCGTTCGAAGCGATGTGGTCCGGCCGCGTCGAGCCCGACAACCTGAACCAGCTGGTGCTCGCCGCCGAGCTCTCGGCGCGCGAGATCGCGATCCTGCGCGCCTACACCCGCTACCTGCGCCAGGCCGGAATCCCGTTCAGCCTGGCCTACATGCAGCAGACGCTGGTGGCGCACGCGGGGCTCGCGCGGCGCCTGGTGGCACTATTCTCGGCGCGCTTCGACCCGGCGCGCGCCTCGGCCGAGGCCGAGCAGAAGCTGCTGCGGGAGATCGAGTCCGGGCTCGAGCTGGTGCCGAGCCTGGACGACGACCGCATCCTGCGGCGTGTGCTCGAGACGATGTGCGCCACCACGCGCACCAACGCCTTCCAGCGCGCGCGCGACGGCTCGCTCAAGCCCTACATCTCGCTCAAGTTCGACCCGCGCAAAGTGCCCGAGCTGCCCGAGCCGCGGCCGATGTTCGAGATCTTCGTCTACGCGCCGCGGGTCGAGGGCGTGCACCTGCGCGGCGGGCGGGTGGCGCGCGGGGGCTTGCGCTGGTCGGACCGGCGCGAAGACTTCCGCACCGAGGTGCTCGGCCTGATGAAGGCGCAGATGGTGAAGAACGCGGTCATCGTGCCGGTCGGCTCGAAGGGCGGCTTCGTGGTTAAGCAGCCGCCGCCGGGCGGGGAGCGCGAGGCGCTGCTGAAGGAAGGCATCGAGTGCTACCAGACTTTCCTGCGCGGCCTGCTCGACCTGACCGACAACCTGGTCGACGGCAAGCCGGTGCCGCCGCCCGAGGTCGTGCGCCACGACGCCGACGACGCCTATCTGGTGGTCGCCGCCGACAAGGGCACGGCGAGCTTCTCCGACATCGCCAACGGCGTTGCCGCGGAGTACGGCTTCTGGCTCGGCGACGCCTTCGCCTCGGGCGGCTCGGCCGGCTATGACCACAAGAAGATGGGCATCACCGCGCGCGGCGCCTGGGAGTCGGTCAAGCGCCACTTTCGCGAGCTGGGCGTCGATACCCAGTCGCAGCCTTTCACCGTGGCCGGCATCGGCGACATGTCGGGCGACGTGTTCGGCAACGGCATGCTGCTGTCGCGCCACATCAGGCTGGTCGCCGCCTTCGACCACCGCCATATCTTCATCGATCCCGAACCGGATGCCGAGGCGGGTTTCAGCGAGCGCGAGCGCCTGTTCGCGCTGCCGCGCTCGTCCTGGGCCGACTACGACGCGAAGCTGATCTCCAAGGGCGGCGGCGTCTGGCCGCGCAGCGCCAAGTCGATCCGCCTCTCGGCCGAGGCGCGCCGCGCGCTCGGCACCGAAGCCGCATCGCTCGCGCCGGCCGAGCTGGTGAGCGCGATCCTCAGGGCGCCGGTCGACCTGCTGTACAACGGCGGCATCGGCACCTACGTCAAGTCGAGCCGCGAGAGCCACGCCCAGGTCGGCGACCGCGCGAACGACGCCTTGCGCGTCGACGGCGCCGAGCTGCGCTGCAAGGTGGTGGCCGAGGGCGGCAACCTCGGCCTGACCCAGCTCGGGCGCATCGAGTACGCGCTCGCCGGCGGGCGCGTCAACACCGACGCGATCGACAACTCGGCCGGGGTGGACTGCTCCGATCACGAGGTCAACATCAAGATCCTGCTCGACGCCGCGGTGCGCGAGGGCGAGCTCACGCTCAAGCAGAGGAACCGGCTGCTGGCCGAGATGACCGAAGAGGTCGGGGCGCTGGTGCTGCGCGACAACACCTTCCAGACCCAGAGCCTGTCGGTGGCGGGGCTGGCGGCGCCGCAGCTGCTCGACCAGCAGGCGCGCTTCATCCATGCCCTCGAGGCATCCGGGCGGCTCAAGCGCCGGATCGAATTCCTGCCCTCGGAGGCCGAGATCGCCGAGCGCAAGTCCAGGCGGCTCGGCCTGACGGCGCCGGAGCGCGCGGTGCTGCTGGCCTACTCGAAGATGGCGCTCTACGAGGAGCTGCTCGCCTCCGATATCGCCGACGAGCCGACCATCGCCGGGGCGTTGGAGCGCTATTTTCCCCATCCGTTGCGCGCGCGCTTCGCGCGCCACATCCAGGCGCACGCGCTGCGACGCGAAATCATCGCCACCTACGTCACCAACAGCATGGTCAACCGCGTCGGCAGCACCTTCGTGCATCGCATGCGCGAGGAGACCGGCGCCGGCAGCGCGGAAGTGGTGCGCGCCTACATGGTGGCGCGCGAGGCCTACGGCATGGTGGCCTACTGGCAGGCGACCGAGGCGCTCGACGTCAAGGTGCCGGATCGCAAGCAAGGCGCCTTGCTGCTCGAATCGGGGCGCCTTGTCGTGCGTGCCACGCTCTGGCTGCTGCGCAACCGCAAGCACCTGGCGGACGTCGCGGGGGCGATCGCGCATTTCCGTCCCGGCATCGAGGCGCTCGCCGCGCTGCTGCCGGGCGTGCTGGCGGAGCCCGAGCGCGAGGCCTACGAGAAGACCCGCGCGGACTGCGCCGAGGCGGGAGTGCCGGGGGCGCTCGCAGCGCAGGTGGCGGGCTTCGACGCGCTGGCGGCCGCGCCCGACCTGGTCGAGGTCGCCGAAGCGCTGGGGCGCAGCGTCGAAGACGTTGCGGCGGCCTATTTCGCGCTCGGCGGGCGGCTCGAGTTCCCGTGGCTGCGCGCGCGCGTGGCAGGGCTCGCCGCCGACAGCCACTGGCAGGCGCTGGCGAAGGCGGCGCTGCGCGACGACCTCGCGAGCATGCAGCGCCAGCTGACGGCGGACGCGCTGCGCGGCGCGGCGGGCAAGGGCAATGCCGCGCAGGAGATCGGCGACTGGGAGCAGGGCAACAGCGCGCTGCTCGAGCGCTTCCGCCAGGTGCTCGCCGACCTGAGGGCGCAGGGCGTGCTCGATCTCGCCATGGCATCGGTCGCCATGCGCGAGCTGCGCAACATTTCGGCCCGCTCCTAGCGGGCGGCGCCTAGCCCTGGGCCAGCGCGGCGTCCACCGCGGCGCCGAGCCGGTGCACGATCTCGTCGATTTCGGCCGGGGTGCAGATGAACGGCGGCGCGAGCAGCACGTGGTCGCCGGCGCGGCCGTCGATGGTGCCGCCCATCGGGTAGACCATCAGCCCCTGCGCCATCGCCTGCGCCTTGATTTTGGCGTGCAGGCGCCGCGCCGGGTCGAACGGCTGCTTGCTCGCCCGGTCCTCGACCAGCTCGATCGCCATGAACAGGCCGCGGCCGCGGATGTCGCCCACGTGCGGATGCTCGCCGAAGGCGATCTGCAGCCGCTCGCGCAGGCGCACCCCGAGCGAGCGCACCGCCTCGAGCAGGCAGTCACGCTCGATCACCTTCTGCACCGCGAGCGCCGCGGCGCAGGCCACCGGATGGCCGATGTAGGTGTGGCCGTGCTGGAAGAACCCGCTGCCCTTCGCCAACGCCTCGATGATGCGCCCCTGCACCAGCAGCGCACCGATCGGCTGGTAGCCGCCGCCCAGGCCCTTGGCGATCGCCATCAGGTCCGGCGCGATGCCTTCCTGCTCGAGCGCGTGCAGGGTGCCGGTGCGGCCCATGCCGCACATCACCTCGTCCGCGATCAGCAGGATGCCGTGGCGGTCGCAGATCTCGCGCACGCGGCGGAAATAGCCGGGCACCGGCGGCAGCGCGCCGGAGGTCGCGCCGCCGACGGTCTCGGCCACGAAACCGATCACGCTGCGCGGCCCGAGGCGCTCAACCGTTTCCTCGAGCTCGCGCGCCAGGCGCTCGCCGTAGGCTTCGGGCGATTCGTCGGGCAAGCGGTCGCGGTACTCGTAGCATGGCGCCACGTGCGTGACCTCTATCAGCAGCGGCGCGAACTGGCGCCGGCGCCATTCGTTGCCGCCGACCGCGAGCGCGCCGAGCGTGTTGCCGTGGTAGCTCTGGCGCCGCCCGATGAAGTGGCGCCGCTGCGGCTCGCCGATCTCGACGAAATACTGGCGCGCGAGCTTGAGCGCCGCTTCGACCGCCTCGGAGCCGCCCGAGACGAGATACACGTGCGACATGCCGGCCGGCGCGCGCGCGATGAGGTGGTCGGCCAGCGCTTCGGCGATCTCGGTGGTGAAGAAGCTGGTGTGGGCGTAGGCGATTCTGTCGATCTGCTCGTGCATCGCGCGCAGGACATCGGGGTGGCCGTGGCCGAGGCAGGACACCGCGGCGCCACCCGAGGCGTCGAGGTATTGCTTGCCTTGGCCGTCGACGACCGCGATACCGTGCCCGCTGATCGCGACCCGCAGCGTGCCGCGCAGCTGGCGATGCAGGATATGGGTCATCGCTTGGCTTGCTTGCCGACGAAATCGTAGATCGCGGTATGGTCGGCGCCCGGGCCGAGCGCCTGCAGCGCCTGGCGCCAGATCTCGGTGCAGTGGCGCGCGAATTCGGCGCTCGCGCCCACTTCTTCGGCCAGGTGTGCGGCGGTGGCGACGTCCTTGACCATGAGTGCCGCCGAGAAGCCTGAAGCGAAGGTCCCCGAGAGCATGAACTGGTTCACTTTTACCTCGGTGGTGTTGTTGCGTCCGCTCGAGGCATTGAGAATGTCGGTCATTACCGCGGGGTCGAGGCCGAAGCGCGCGCCGGCCACCAGCGCCTCCGAGGCAGCGATCATGCCGGCCGCGGAAACGTAGTTGTTGAGCGCCTTCATCGCGTGCCCGCTGCCAAGCGGCCCGGTGAGGAAGATGCGGCCGCCCATCTTCTCCAGCAGTGGCCGCGCGCGCTCAATCTGCGCCGCCTCGCCGCCCGCCATGATTGCGAGGCTGGCGTCGATCGCCTTCTTCACTCCGCCCGAGACAGGCGCATCGACCAGCGCGACACCTGCCGCGGCGAGGGTCTCGCCCAGGTGGCGCGTGCCGACCGGGTCGGACGAGCTCATGTCGAGCACCAGCGTGCCCGCGTGAAGCTGCGCGCCGAGCACGCACTCACGCACCGCGTTGCCGTCGGGCAGCATGGTGAGGAATACCTCCGCCCCAACGGCCGCCTCGGCGGCCGATTCGCAGTTGCCGCCGCCCTTCAGGTCAAAGCTGCGCAGCGAAAAGCCCGCCTGTTCGAGGTTGGCAGCCATCGGCCGGCCCATCTGTCCCAGGCCGACGAAGGCGACCGTCCTGAGCGGGGTCACACTCCGCGGTCCTTGAAGACTTCCTTGGCGCAGCGGAACGCGACCACGGCTGCGGGCACGCCGCAGTAGAT
>JADEYI010000459.1_pt1 | contig 56773 bp, 55 predicted proteins | sample 8542331 | NCBI WGS metagenome assembly JADEYI01 (sample SAMN16510988, study PRJNA670497) | mine drainage metagenome | isolation source: biofilm near Copperflume 1 | place: Germany: Marsberg coppermine Kilianstollen | collected 2018-02 | reverse complement strand
CACTCTCCCGGCGCAGCAAAGCGGCGGAGTGCCGGCCCTCAGCGGCGCCGAGCGGGACATGTTGTTGCATGTGCACATTCCTGAGGACACTGTTGTATGTACCCAGACAGCAGGTAAAAGGGCTCGACAGAATGCTTTCAAAGGATCAGACCATAGGTTCTTACACTCTCCCGGCGCAGCAAAGCGGCAGAGTGCCGGCTCTCAGCGGCGCCCAGCGGGACATGTTGGTGCATGTGCACATTCATGAGGACACCCTTGTATGTACCCAGACAGCAGGTAAAAGGGCTCGCCAGAATGCTTTTATAGAATCAGATCATAGGTTCTTACACTCTCCCGGCGCAGCAAAGCGGCGGAGTGCCGGCCCTCAGCGGCGCCGAGCGGCCGGCCAATACTGCGGCTGCGGCGGCGGCCGAAGTCGTCCAGCGTGGCGGGTGCGGAGAAGTCGGAGGGAACGCCGCTGACTAACGGCGCGAGCGCGGCGGAGGGAACGCCGCTGCCCCGGAACACCGAGCCCGTCCGACGGCGTCCCCCGGCGGCGAATGACGAACTGCGCATGCATGACCCAAACTGTTATTGTTATTTTATTTCTTGGTATTACATATTTCAGAATATATTGATATTCTTTGAAATAAACCCTTGTATCTGCAGTGCCTTGATGTTTGCCCCATGCGGTATCTGCAGTAAAATCCATGAGGCATAAATTGTCGTAAGACACCGGTGAGGAACGACCGCCCACCATGGAGGGAGAAAAGATGCGCAAAGGAAGATGCCGTCTCTCAGGTCTTGCGACAGGGTTTTGGGGATTCAAGATCAGGTGGGGGAACTGGCACGAGCATATAAGGGGCCGCGCACCGCCGGAAAACGTCGGTGAGGGACGACCGGCCGCCGCCGAGGGAGAAAAGATGCGCGAAGGAGGAACGCCGTCGCTCGCGTGCGCCCGCGTCCTGTTCTGGCTCGGGGGGAGCCGCAACGAACGCAACTATGGCCTCTACCGTTGGGAAGTCGAACGCAAGCGTGCTTGGAAGTGCCATGCCCAACTCGCTGCCCAGCAGACTCGCCAGCTGCGCAACAGCAGAACATTTTTCACACATATATCTGGTCTGGCTTCATGCTCATGTCACGTGTTTGCTGGAATCGGGGGCTTGCAAATGGTGCCCTCAAAGGGCTGTGACTCGCAACAAAGGGCCACACCTGCTCTAAGCAACCACAAGACTGGAATCGTTATATAGAGATCCATACAATGGAAGATAAATTCGGCCCCGGCTGGCGGGGGGCGTTACAAATACTGAGCACCGTGCCCTCGGTTGATTGGGTCTTGCTTGGATCTGGCAAGTCCAACAAGGGGTAGGATTGTGGCAGCCTTTAACTGCAGCTTGTCTGCAGGACGCACCTTGCCTCTTGGCAGGAAAAGCGTGTGATAATAACAATAATAATTCACTTTGTGTACCCCTTTTGCAGAGCCCAGACCCATATTCAGTGGGCAATTTTTGTGCCTCTAGTTCTCTGTGCAGACCAGACAGCTAACGCCATGCATGCACGTGAATAGAACCCTTAAAAAGACATGCATGCTCAATCTTATTATTATTATTATTATTATATAAAGAGGATTGGCACAACTGAAGCACAAGATTGCAAAAAGGCCAATGCGCCTGTAGCAACGCATGCCGAACTGAAGGCATCATTGAAGACTAGCTGCATTCCGGTGTCAACCCTTGTTCGTGTAAAATAAGTCAAGACAGGGGCTGTACATGTACATCCACGACCCCAAGCAGTAATATCATGACGCACCTTCAGCAGGTCAAGGGAGTCGAGCCCGGCCTCCATGAAGGGCGTGTCGTCGGCAAAGTCCCCCGGTGGGTCCCCTCCATGCGCCACCGCCAGATACTCGTGCACCACCGCCCGCACGGCGGTGGTCGCCGGGTCCTCCCCCTCGTCCGTAGGGGACTCCTCGCTAGCCAGCGCAGCCAGCACACCGCTGTCTGCTTCTGCATCACCTGTGGCGCACAAAATGTCTCAACCCTCAAAGCAGGCAACATAGATGGCATGTGATTGTGTCTGCACCAAGGGCATGTTGCCAATAATTATTTTGTTTGTCTTCCTTCCTTCAGTGTTTTCGAATTTAACAAAATTTGTATTTGAAAGAAGGTCCAATGGGAATGACAAAATGTTTTGCAGGTGCACTTACAAGGTGTACATGTGCATGCACTGCAATCATATAGAAGGTTCCTGCTGTCAATGCATGGAACCCTTTAGCCGGAACCCTTGGCCCCGATTTGGCAGAATACTATGGATAGGTGGCTGCAGATCAATTTAACCTTCGGCCATGTCAGGCCACGAGTCGCCGTTGGAAGCAGCGGCCGCGGGTTCTTCCCTGCCGGCGCCAAAAGTGGCACCGCTGGTCCCCCCACCGGTCACCACCGCGGCCCCCCCGTTCCCCGCCGCAAGTACCCCCCGCACCAGGGAGTCAAAGTCCAGATTAGGCGCAAACCGTATCTCTCGTATCGCTGAGCTGTCCTCCGGAAACGCCACATAGCAGAAATCCGCTATGCGCGCATGCCGCGCCGACAGCGGCAGCCGGCCTGCAGGGAATTTTTTAGATTATTGGTCGACCTGACAGAATTTATATACATGCTATGCAGCAGGAATGCACCTGATCTCATTTATTTGAAGTGTCTACAGATCACTGCATGCCATCCAAGGAAGTTTCATGAAAGAGTCGTTTTGCGGTGCCATTTGCAGTGGCATGCGATCCAATAGCCTGGCTCTCAGCACAGACTCTCAGTTTTTTCTTAGGGTGAATCCAGTAGTTTTCCAAACGAAGGCTTTTCCTGTCTGTACCCGGCCCGGCTCAAAAAAGAACATGCCCTATGCCAATGTGACATCATTGATGCCGATGTGATGTAACGCAATGATGTGAGCGGGGTGAGGTGGCCGCTGACCTGGCAGCAGGCACGCCACGTCATCGTCCGCCAGCAGCAACTGCAGCACGAATGCCAGGAGACACTCCAGCAGCTCCTGCTGCTCTTCCAGATCCTGACCCACGTGCACGAACGCCAGCTCCACTGCTTTTGCATCCCCCTGCATTGCATGCCATTTTTTAGGTTGATAGATTTAAGGGTTGGGGGATTTAAGGGTTGGGGTTTAGGGTTGCCCAAAAAAATTATGCCATGCTGGTCTTGAATAGGCCTGTCTGGGAAACCCCATGCATTCATTGCATTCGCTTTAGATTTTGTCAAGCCGTTTAGAACATACTATTGTTGCTGCCTGATACTCACTTGCAAGGCATCCCGTCTCCTATAGCTGGGATTTGCTCTGCCTTGATTTTTAAGGTTTAGGGTTTACCCTCAATCCGAAACCCCTCCCAAAGCCATTCGTATAATTTTCAGGGAAATCTGCATGTGGCTCGGGGGTTGGATTGACAGAGCTGTCCTCGACAGAGAGCCATGGGCAGCTTTGGATCTGCTATCTTCTTGACACATGCACAGCCTGGCAGCATCGAAAGTCAATCAGGAAAAAATAGCTAAGAAAGGGTGTGTAATCCTTAGGACGTGCTGCCCACAAAGATACTATCCTCTGAGTAATAGTGAGTCACCTGGGAGGGGTGCGCTGTAAGCGCTGCAACGATGTCACCGCTGAAGTCAGCGACAACGCTGAGGCGAGGGTGACTCATCAGACACTCTGCCAGCTGTGCCTTTTCCATTATTGCCTGCCAGCATTGTATAGAAACCGCTCAATCGTTCTGCATGTCTTTTTGTGCATTGCTTTGCCCGACAATGCTTGGGCACTCATTGAAGTTGCATATGTTCCCAGAGGTTTTTTGGGCCAGAACGCCCTGGATCATCGGGTGGATCACCTGGGGTGCGGCGCCAGAATTGGCTTGCAGGCGCATGAGGGAGGCAACGTCGGCGGCCACGGCGGGGCGCAGCGTCAGCGGAACCTTCACCAGGTGAGTCAGCATCAACGCCGCCTGAGACCTGCGCGCAACCACACAGCACCAGCTGAGACTGACTTATTTCTTACTGCTTTTGGCTAAGCCCTAAACTCTGCAGGAAGCCCAAGGAAAGAGGTTATTGGAGTGCGATGCGGGGAATGGAAGAGTGTGCCCGAATCAAGACTGGGCAGGAGTAATCTCGACGTTAGCGGCTAATTACAAAAACATTAACAAGGCCGCTGGCTGTTTTCCTGCAACTGGTGGCAAGGATCTTGGTTCCTTGATCTTGAGAAATTGCATGCCAGACCTTGTCAATCAGCCAGGGGGTTGGGTGAACAGTATTTGAAGGGTGCGGTCTCTCATCGATAGGGCACCAGCTTTTGTGTGACGAGAGTGTAGAGATGACCCTTCTGTTGTGTGTACCTGGAAATTTCAATGCTGAAATTCGGGCACGGCACAAGGTTGGCATTGGCGGCGGCCGCCGCCAAAATGTCAGCGGCGGGGCGGGTTTCCAAGTTATAACAAATGGCGATTTTTTGTATGCTCACAGTCCTTGGAGTAGTCTCACGGCAATATTTAAATCAGTGATCTGCACACCTGGAGAATCGAATGCTAGAGTCCGGCCGAGGAACCAAGCCGGCTTTGGCGGCTGCGGCGAGAAGCGCGGCAGCCGGGACGGGGGGCTGGCCTCGGAGGGAACGCCAACAGCGCAGCAATGGAACCAGCGCTGTCGCTGGGAAGGCCGTGCCTGCGCGGACAGTCTATGATTACCCGTAGATACATGCGGGTGTCTGGGACCTGCTCTTCCTTACCTGGCATGCCTCCGCAGCAGTACCTGCAAGGCTGTAGCTGACCAACGCAGCGCCGTTGCACAGAAGATTAAGAAGGCCAGGGGAGATAAAACGACATTTTGAAGAAGAGGTGCATGTCCATCCCTCACAGCACCCTGGCTTTGAACAGCCCTTTCACACCGGGGCTTGGCACACTTCACCAGCGGCGCAATGCATTTTGTACTCGTCCAGACACTGAGCAACGGCGGTGAGTTTCTGTCGAAAACAATTGTTTCGGGCACAAGCAACTCTGATCCACCACAGGTCGGGTTTGCTTGTGTCAACCGTTGCACAGGTTCAAGCACCGACTGACACACTAGGTCATGCATGAGATATTGGCGCTGACCTGGCGCAAGGCCGGGCATGTCTACGGTGACAAGCCCGTAACGGTCTCCCACCAGCGCCGCCCAGCTCGCGGCGTGCGCGTCCAACTCCTGAACAGGCAAAACACTCGACTTTGAACATTATATTCGAACTGGACCCGATGACTAATTATTACAGCCTGCAGGCAGAAGTTTGCCCTTTAACTGTAGCTTGCCTCGAGAATAACCAAGGGTTTAGCCTGGGAGATGCCACGTTGCGTCTCCCAGGGTCTTCCTCATGCGGATGTCACAAAGAATTGTTGTGCCCTGATTGGGGGCACGTAGCCTTCATCTCATAAGGGTTGCTGCTTGAGAGTACTTTCCTAAACACACCAACTTGGCCGCGACAAGTGGTGACATGATAGGTTAGTCACCTCTGCAATGCTCTCCGGCGTGTCCATCGACGGTAACTCCCCCCGCTGTTTCTTCTCGTGCCTGATCAGGTAGAATGTTTCGAGCAGAGATCCCAGCCAGAGGTGCTCCTCGAAATCGGCAAAGCCGGCTGCGGCTGCAGCGGCCATTACGGCGCCACCGTCCTCCAGGGTCCCCACGGCGGTGGAGTGGGGGATTCCGGCTTCCGTCAGCTTCCTGCCCACCTCCTCCAGGTAGCTGCGCAGAAGAAGGACAAAATAACCATTCCCTGGATTCTGGAACCCGGATGTGCCGCACAGACTGAGACAGAGATTGCTCTGTCTATTGCGCTGTTTCATTCTTACTTCCGTACTAGCTTTCGTTTCCCAAGTGCAATCCAGTATTGTAACTTCAAGAGCAGGCAACTAACACAAACCCATAGTCTTCCACCTTGAAATCACTGGGACAGTCGGAAAACTTGAGACTCAATGCACAATCCTGCTTCGGGGCGTACGTTGGATGGGGATGCACGATGAATATGGAGCAGCTCTGACTTTCGCCACCCCTGCAACAGCACAGACCACTTCATTCCCCTGTCTGTCAATGCTGCCCATCCTGGCGAGTCCATAGTGGAGGCATTAAAGCTCTCAGACTTCAACAAATCTCTTCGTCGGTGGGTTCTCACATGCGCATGCGTCTATGCACAAGTCAACATGCAGTCCCTTGCAGGACCAACACGCCATGTAGGCAATGCTACCGCAAAGGCTGCTCCGGGGAAATTCTGATGCACACTGCATTGCAAGCACTTGTTCTTATGACCTGATTGGTAACCACTGCCAGGTCGGCTCTGACCTGGAGCATGCAGCGTGGTACAGTGATGTCAGCAACGCTGCCTCAGACCACACCGGGCCGCTGCAAAATCGCGCGAGTCCCTGAGGCACTCCCAGCCCCGCCTGACCCTCAAACACCCTTGCTCCGGCGTCAATAACCTGCAGAAACCCCCTAGATTTTAAGCATGCAAGTACGATTGCAATTTTTGTGAATGTGAGAGAAATCGCATTTGCTGCTGCATGGTTTGTAGGGAGGCGCAAGTTATTCTGCTGCCATGCAGTGACATCCTCGAAAATAATTCTGACACAGCACTTGCAAGTGCCTAGTTGCATGCGCATAAGCTGCAAGATAGCAATATGATATCTGGGGATTGCTGGTCGTGATGGCTCGCTACTGAATGATTTGATGATGGCTGTAAAAGACGATTGCAGCAAAATTTGTCGTGAAGCCCCCATCTTCTGTGCTAGTACAGCAACCCAAATAAGCTGCGATACTGTGGGGCGATCAGGATGCAAAAGCCTTAAGAATATCTAGATATCACTCATTTATCAGGAGCAGATTGCATCACGGTCCATCTCCAGACACTTGGGGCAGTATGACAATTGTTACGATCTACAATCACGCACCTGTTCTTGATGGCTCTTCCAAAAGGCCTGCTCGTGCTCGATGTCGCAGGCGGGATACAGCGAGAAATGCTCGTCGAAGGGTACGCACTGGTCCTCAGTGCCAGACCATTTTGCGATATCGCCCACAAAGTCTGTTACATGTCGCAGTAACGCCAAATCCTCCTGCAGCAGCTGCTCTAAGCGCCCGCCCTCTTGTTCCGCCTTGTTGCAGGACACGTGACCATCTTTTGCTATCTGAAGTGCTTTCAAATTGCTGCTAATGAAATTGGGCAGCCTGTTGTGGAAATATGCTGGCGCAGATGCTGTGCATTCCCCAGCATCCTCTGGCTGTCTGCGCACTGTCTGCAGCAAAGCATCGGCTGAACTCACAAGCTCAACCAATGATCTTGATAAATGTCCCAAATCGTCTTGGGAGGTTCCCATGTACTGCAGGACTTCCTGCAGAGTCCCTGCAACCTCCTCCATGGCTGCAAGGGACTTGAAAGGATCCTCACCGAAGCATTTTGAAACTAGACTTACAGCAGCACTACCGTATCAACTTAGTACAACATTGAAAAGCTTAGCGTCCTTTTGTCACCTTCTTCGGAAGCAATGCCCCGAAACCGCAATGAGAGATCAGGCAAGAATTTGGGGGTCGTTAACCTTTGTGTGAAAACCCTATCACTTTGAGCTGCATCTGACCACGAGAGGCTTCGCATAAAGCTGCTTGCGCACCCTGCCGTTTTTTTATTTCTGCGCTCGTTGTACTTGCTGAAGTGTTACCTAATAACAGGAGTCGACAACTGTTTGTCAGCACCTCCTGTACAAGTCGAGCTTGGTCTCGGAGCAATACATCTTGTTATATAATGCATATTTTGCTGGAAGTGCCCGGTGATACTTCCGTGAATTGGGCTTCATAGCAGTTCCTCTCATCTGCTTACCCATTGTGTCTGTATTGTTGACAATTTGGGGACCTAATTTGCTCAACAGGGGACACATAAACTGCAGCAGCTCACTTCTATACCATCGGACAGAGCCAGGCCGTGGCCCAGTGAGGCATATGGCAAGGCGTTTGGTGTTTCTGCTGCTCTTGCTTGCGGCGGCTTCAGCAACTTCTGCCAAGAAGCTCATCGCCTTTGGAGACTCCATCACAGACAATGGGAATGGCACTAATAAGTTTGTGCAGGCCTATTACAGCCAGCTGCTCAATCAGCCCGTCACAGCGGTAAGCTTGTTTCTTAAAGAAGGGTCTTCACATTTGTGCACGTTCCATATGATTCTTATTAGTCACTTCCAGCAAAACTGCCTGCCTGTGTGTATAATGCACTGGTTCTGTGTGCGAGAGTGCATAACAACGCATCCTCAGACTGTGTGAGGAACGTTTTCGAGAGGATGGATGGCCACTCAAGCATAGACAAAAGGGTGCAAAGGGCATATGCTCACAGACTTGGTTGTGATGCTTGCAGTTCTACCCTCCTGGCCCTTTCTTCGACCATGGCCGCTGGTCCAACGGCCCTGTCTGGGTTGGTGAGTCTCCCGGGTTTACACTTCATGTTGCTTGCAACAGAAAGGGTCAGACCACATTTGGACTGCCAAAAGGCCGAGGATTGCTGCAACAAACAGCCACAGGATGGCCAGGAAAGTGGCAGAGCATGTTGTGCAGCATTTGTCTGAATCCATTTACCAACGTATGGTTTACAGCGCCTGTGAGCTGCAGTGAGATTTTTAGTCCTTAGAGCGCACAGAGTTTGCAGCTGCCTCTTGAGAGGGTGACACGTTCAGCAATGATGCTCAGTATGCCTCCAACCTAAATCAGACTTTGCATGGTGCTCCACTGGATTTCATCCTTGTGATGCACAGACAATGACAAGACTCTTTTTTGCGGGCGCATGCAGAGTACCTGGCGGACATGACAGGCTACGAGCTGAATGACCAAGCGGTTGGGTCATCGGTGACTAACCGCAGCATCAGCTACCACGGAGTCGGGGACTTCTATCCCAGCAGCCTGCTCAGCAACAAGAAGGGCGCCAGGAATGTCACCCTGCCGCTCTTCTCAGACTCTATTACAGCGTGAGTCACCCCTTCTCCACTTGTAGTTGTCTTTCCTTAACACTCCAGATCAACTACAGTTGGCGTTACCCATTACAGCATGCAAAGCAGCTAGTTGCATGCGTAATCAGCAGTCGAGCAGTCAGGAATTTAGGCCTTAAATAGTCAAGAAGTTAGGCAGAGGGCATTGCTGCTCAGCAACAAGAAGGGCGCCAGAAATGTCACCCTGCCATTCTTCTCAGATGCTGAGCCTCCCCTTCGTGCAAGTCTTTCCTTGCATCTCTGTCAAACATTTATTTTCAGTTGACTGCAGGTTGCCAGCCATGCCTTTCAACGTGTGTACAACAATGAAAAGCAATGAGTCAGAAACAGCAATGAGTCAGAAAAGCAGAGTTGCATTACAAGCTTGGCATGGCAGGGAGTGTATCTTTTTGGCCTTGATTAGAGTGCCTGTGTGCAGACATATAGCATCTGCTATACATCGTGCATTTGCAGTGCAGCTCTTATGTAGGTCTGCTGGGAAGGTCAGGGTGTTGCTGGGCAGCTGCAAGGAAGCTGACGGTGCACTGTGCATGCATGCGCAGGTATGTGAAGAGCAACACGATAACAGCGGAGGATGTGGTAGTTGTGGAGATAGGTGCGCTGCTTGTGCTGTCACTGTTGAACGCAAATTTGCCTGCCGAGCCAATCAATCAATCAGCTTTCTTATTGCTGGCTATCATGTCGTAATTCGCTCCATGCATGCCTTCTTTTGGGATTTTGCTGACAGTTTACTGCGTGGCTTGCAGGGGTGAATGATTTGCTGGTGAGTTCTTCTTCTTGCTCAGGCAGGCTCCGCATTTAAACAGGGCCTCTGCGTCTGCATCCTTGTCAGAAGAACTAAGTCTTGCATCCCAATATCAGCCTATTGGGATTGAATGTCTTTCCTGTACTCTGATATTCAATGCCGGAGATTCCAGCGGCCATCAATGACGTGCTGCACCGGTGGTAGGCAGCCTGAGTGCTAGTCATGCCGGTGACTTATGTGGGTTGGCTGACTAAACATTACGGCGCTTACTGCAGGGCTTCTTCGAGGCAAACCTCGTACAGACGCTGGAATTTGTGGAGGAGGCCACTGTGACCGGGGGGTCCTACCCCACTTACATCATTGACAACATCTCCAAGGCGATCAGGTCTGACTCATCCTAAGCAGAAGAGAAGAAGCTGATGGCAGTTTTGACGATACCTTGTCTTTCCCTGCCCAGCGAGAGGGTGACATTTCGGGAGCAATGCTGCATTTCCATGATACCTTGACTCTGCCGCACCATGCCTTTATAAAGACAGGGCATTTGTCAATCTGAAGGTCTCGTTGTTGCAATCCTGCTGCGGTTCAGGCAGCAGCAAATTCGGTCCTGCCCTCTCGAATAGGTTCGTGTTCATTTACCTAAAGTAGCAAACACAGGCAGGATGACAGGTCTCAGGACGGGGGGATTACACATTGTAGTCACGGCAGTGAGCGTCTGCAGCAAGGGCAATTCTCCACCAACGTAACAAGCGCCTTTGAGCTGAAATATGCTTAAAATGCCCCAGTATCACTTCCGTGCAGACAGCCTTCACCTGAAGTGCAGGCAAGAAGGGGTCTTAATCACGGTGAGACGTGATCAAGGGAGATTGCTGAGGGGTTATGAAATGTGACTGTCATCCTGCATGACTGTGCCAAGACTGGCCTAGCACGCGACAGTAGCTTGCAGGAAAATTGAATGACTTCTGAGGGATTTTCAGGATGTGCACTCTTCAGCATTTGCCTCTAATTGCCGGCTGCCGGCAGCCATGGCCTGCCCACGCATGTGCGGTAGGCATGCACGAACTCTGTGTCTAGGGCTGATTCCACAGTTCTCCTGTGCAGGATATTTTCAACCTTTTGCTTCAGGGCCTGGCCATGCTGTATGCAGCGGGCGCGCGCAAGTCCATAGCGTGGCAGACTCCTGATCAGAGTGTCTAGGGTTTAGAGGAAGTCCAGGGGTGACATCCTTAGGGTTTGTATATTTCAAGGGGTATGTTCAACATCTGAGCCCTTTTTTTTTATGCCTGCAGCGATGGGCTGACGACATTGTATGCGGCGGGAGCGCGCAAGTTCATAGTCTGGCAGACGCCGGCGGGGGAGTCGGTGCCGTTAGTCAACACCATCAACGAATTACTAAACATGGTCAACTTCATCCTGAGGGGCCTGGGCGCCGTGGACGCTCAGACCAACGCTGTCAAGATCTACACCAAGGGATTTGTGGTAGGTTTTCTTTCCTTTCTGCATGCGAACCATTTGTTTCTAACAGTCAATGTACAGGGAGGCGCAGCAAAATCTGCAGCAAGGGGTTTGTGGTGAGCCCCTTGCCAGCCTGCATGCTGTTAAATAGCAAATTCAAGGTGACTTCTGGTCATTCTGTGCACTTCGGCCGTCAATCTCTCATGTGTATGTGGTCGCACGAGGGTGCGCAAACCACATCTGCGCTGTGGGCTTTGTGGTAAGTGCGTTGCGTGCTTGCATGCATGCGTGAATGCATGCAAGTAGTACATGTGGTCGACATTGCACATGTGGCAGCACAGAGTAGCACTGTGATCATCTGCGCTTCCGCCCGCCATACGATACATCACTCGCCCTGCGCAGCCTTCATCTTGTAGGTGTCTCATTTGTCAGAGACAGGGCAGAGGCGTGCAGTTCAGATCTTTAGGAAGAGGTTTGTGGTGCGCTCGCTGGTGTGATCGCCACTAGCATACAGTGACCACCGTAAGGGTGGCAAAATAGGAGCCCCATCTGGAACCAAGTATCTCGGACGAGGACCAATTCAACAACGGCGCGGGCCAAACACTCCCACACAGAGCCACCTCAAATACTCGCTGTTGCCTGTATGCTGAGAGGTCCTCTAGATAAGTGAATGACACTCAGTGTGCGCAAGCTGCACACTTGAGCAGTAAAGGGTACTGTCTCGGCCAATACTATGCTTGAAAACCGCTATTGTCTGCTTCTGCAGGACCTTGCAAACGCGGCCATCAGCAACCTGGCGGCCATCTTCGCAGCAGCGCACACAGATGCACAGGTGGGCCCTCACTTCCCCAGACACCTGAAATCAGCAAAACGCCTGCAATTACAGTCTTGTTCTGTCCCTTATGGGTCAGCAGATCTTCGAGTAAACTCGGACTGGGTAGATTGCACAAATGAAATGGCCCCGCACCCCTAGCTAGCATGGTGACTTATTTGTTTATGCTTTGAGGTTCCCTCGGCCTTGCAAATACATTGGAGACAAGCAGGAAAACAGAGGCGCTGGCCCCGGCAACTGGCTAAAAGGGGTCTGTTGCCCTCAGATTCTTCAGACAGGAGGCTAGAGGAGTAATCACGTGGCTGCCGAGCATATGCAGAACTCAACCTTCAGAATAATTTTCTCTGCACAGCGTTGTGCTGATGAGCTCAGCAATCACCTTTGTTGACTACAATTGTCTTGCAGCTTTGGAAATCTCCCTGTGGACTCCCCCTTCAAATGCAGTACGTAATGGGGCTAAGAACTATTGTGAAATGAAGTGTTAAAATTCTTGAAGCCAGACGTCAACAGGGCAGGCATGCAGGCCGTCTGCAGCCACATCTGCAGGGCCCACAAAATTCTGCAGCCTAGTTTTACTTTGCATGCATCGCATCGTCAATATTATTGATAGTGGCATTCTTATTGATGGTTATGTAATCGGCGCGCAGGTGGTGGTGTTCCCTTTTGCGGACGTGCAGCGCCAGCTCATCGCGAGCTATGACAGCATGGGATTTGTTAACGCTGGCTCTGGGTGCACGAGTGACCTGGCAATTACTCAGTACTCGACTGGCAACCTCTATTCGCTCGGCAACCCCACCTTCACCAGCGAAGGAGCCAAGGTGCGCAACACTCAATGGCAGCCTCCTTATGCATGCAGCTGGGTATGTCAGTGTTTGCGGTTGCAGACCTGCATGGACACCTGGCCCATGCAAGCTGGCATGCATGTTTTTTAGGGAGGTGATGGACCAGTGTTGGCACTGGCAGCATGCAACAGGGCTGGCATTCGGTGAGAGCAGTGGCTGTTATTGAACCTAGAGGGATATGGTTCAGACAAGTAAGAAAGATGGGTTCGCAGCTGCAGCTTGTTGATTATCCTAGGGATGCTCTTCAGTTGAATCCAAACATTGTGTACGGGCAGCCTGGTCTGACACAGACGTGCCTTAATCCCTGCGCCTGTCTTGAGCTTTCTGCAGACTTCTTGCAGCCGTTCTTCACTACCCACAGCTGACTCATTACCCATGCCTCAACCAAAATTGCTGGATCCAATGAAGCACGAGAGAGTAATTGAGCTGACTGTGTGTGCTTCACCGCTGTGCAGTCATGCAATACCGCTGCTGCGCCGTTTTGTCTGTGCTGCTATGCAGACACGCCAAGTGATGCTGCTGAGTCAATTTGCTTTTGGATGCTATGCAGGCAACGCTGACGCTGTCACCGCTGTTTGTCAACAAGCTGAACAAGCTTGGCAGCGACTTGAATGGCAGCAACGGGCGCCAGAACGTTCCCTCCTCCACCGCTGACTTCCTGCAGCGCCTCAAGGATGTACTGGCCAGTGAGTCACCCCTCTCATAACCTTCACATATCCAGCACTGATCGCTTTGTTAGCTTCCCATGTGAGCTCCCAGCATGTGTGCTGCGCTGACAGGAACACACCAATAACTGTATGTCCAGTGCATGTGCATTGACTTATGCTGCCTTCGTGGCAGGTGTTGAGCAAGATTTGGCTCATTTGACCCGTCGCATGACTTTCCTGTGGAGGCTCTGCAGAATAGGCGGTGCCTGCTATTCTCTAGCCTGGATATTCAACGAGCCAAGGGACTCACTGCTGATGAGAGTGTGTGTCTTTGCAGCGTATGTGGACGACAGCAACACGATTGGGCACATCACGGGGTACATCCTGACAAGCCTACCCCTGGGCCGGGGTGGATGGAGCCCCTACAGTGTGGTGCCCACGTGCATCCTCCAGGCGGGCGACCACCTGTTTCATGATGAGGTAAACCCCCTGGTTAGGTTTGTTTTATGGGGTTTGTAGGGTTTTCAATTCTAAACATACGGCGTGGTGCCCACCTGCCCTCCAGCAAGCAGGGGACCACTTGTTTCACAATGAGGTGAAGCCCCTTTTGTAGGGCTTATTATTCATGAGATTTTAGGGGTTGTAGGTTAGGTTCTTCAGCTTTACGGTCTTGTCGCTGTAGCGTGGGGGATCTGCTAGCGGGCAACGACTTGTTTGCAAATGAGGTGAAGCCCCTTTGCCCGGGTCTTTATCAGGGGTTTGTAGGGGTTCAAAGTGGCCCCTACCGCATGGTGCCCTCATCATTTAGGGTTGAATGTTTTTTCCCCTTGAAGAAATGTTCAAGGAAACTTTGTTGTAAACGTCTTTCTCAGCGATCCTCTTCCAGGGGCTCCTAATGAAAAGTGCTCTGACAAGAAGTGTCAGAAAGCAACATGCTTTAGACGACGTGCTTCAAATGTGATCTAGGAAAGAACCATCGCAGCTGAGAGGGGGATCCTTTGCGCACAGGTGCACCCCACTACCAGGCAGCATGCACTCCTCGCGCAAGCGGTCATGAAAGTGGCCGGTCACCTTTTCACATGAGTCACGGCGCCAAAATCTCTTATATCTGGGGCTAAAGAGAACATAGTGACGTCATGTCGACAGCAGTCAAGCTGCTAGGGAACTTCGACAGACCCATACCAGAATACCAGGGTTGCCCTAGAAGTCAGTTTTTTTTTGAAGTTCGTACTTCTGCACTCGTACTGGGAGGACGTACTGAAGTACTGGCGCTTGCAAGTTTGGTGCTCAAGGACTTTTAGTACTTCAGTTCTCCGTGTATTGGAGCGTCCAGATGCAATTAGTGCACGCATAAGACATTTCCGATACTGGTTACTTGGTGAAGCTTAAGATCCTGAGTTGCCGGGCAAAGTTGCATGTTGTTGACACTGGTATCATGGCAACTTGAGGATGTGATGCCAATCAAGCCTTAGTTCAGTGACCTCACAAAAAGCAGTCGCGACGTTTCAAACAAGTTGTTTAGTGCAGGTGCTCATGCGATTGGGCTGCGCTACAATTGTGTGTGCATTCACGTCTCTCCATATTGTATTCATTGAGAACCCTTTGCGCCTTTAGGAATGTCGTGTCGTTTTGTTGAGTTGTTTCCTAGAAGTTCACAATAAGCACTACTTATTTTAGTAGAAGACACCATATGGCACAGTGATTTGCTTACGTTGTACCTCAGAAGCAAGTCTCCTAGGCTGCCAAGTGTGGGGTTCTTCAACAAAAATCTTTAAAAACAGCATAGCAACTGTTCATGCCATAGTAGACCTCAGAGGAAAACTCATGACACAATTGTTAAGTTGGTAATGATTGAGGCCTTTGTTGCTTGGACCCACACCGTGTTGGCACATTGGCAACCTGAATAAGTAAACTCGTAGTTTCCTTAAGGAGGATTTGACAATATGGACATGAATGCCCTTCTGCAATCACCAACTTGATGATCAGGAACTTTCGAGTAATGCCAAGCCCGAGTTGGTTCAACGTTTGTCTCATGCATATGCGCGTTCAAAGCAAATGCCACTGCAATGAACGCACGAAACGGGATAATTGGTGTCTTCATGCATCCCTTAAGCTCTGGCCGACTGGGGTGAGCGTGTAGGTGCGGCCGCCGCTTGCAAGGTAGTTTGTTGCAGCTGAGCTTGGAGCCGGCAGGCTGTACCACGCGTACCTCTCCACAAAGGGCAGAGCGTTTAGCTTTGCAATTGCGAGTGTGACAAACCGCGCCTGATTCTCCCAACTTGGATAGACCGTGGTGTAAGTGCCTGTGGCTTGATTGTAGTTGGCAAAGTTGATGAGCGCAAACTCTGTGAGCCAGATGGGTTTGCCGTATTTGTCATACACCCTCTGCAAGTACTGCCTCAAGTCCTCGGCTGCGGTTTCCGGGTTGGTGATGTTTGCCCCATACCTGAAAACACCAAAGACTTCACTCGCTCACCTCTTCTTCGCACAATGAGACTGTGCCCCCAATAAAAGTTGAAAGATACACTTGCTGTTGCCCTAATGGGCCAAATAGCACTTTCAAAGCTTTCGGGGTTCCCAATAGTGCGGTACAAATACTGAGCAATGTGCTTCACGGTTGGTTGGCTTTTGCTTGGATCTGGCGAGCTCAACAAGGGGCAGGATTATGGAAACGTTTATCTGCAGCTCGTCTGCAAGACGCACCTTACCTCTTGGCAGGAAAAGCGTGTAATAAATTCTAATAAACCATATATTGGGGATCATCCGGATCACCGTATGATACCGATCTCGAGTATGCCTAAGCCGGGACTCACAAGTTCAAACATGAAATTGATTGCACACTGCAAACATGTAAATGTTTTGCATACAGTCACTGTGCAACGCGCGCATCAACGACCAGCGTTTATTGAGCATAACCACTGACTGTTCGGTCATGGTCCAGATGCCATCACTCTATTACCAAAGGCCAAAATGGACGCTTTTTGTGTTTTGTACTAAGTGCATACCATCAATTATGAATATTGTTTTTGATAGGGAAGATAAATGGTCACTCTCACGTGAGTGCCATTTATTTTTCTGATGACAATGCTCGAGCTCACCAGTGGTCACAGATGAAGTCCACACGCAGGTTGTGCTGTTGGGCTTTGCTCATGAAGTCTGGCAGCCAAGTGCCAGATGCAGCGTCTCCCCCGACTGACGGCGAGCCCAGCCTTATGCCATTGGTGGCAGCGTTTTGCAGCTGAGGCCACAGTGAGATGGCTTCGTCCACCTGCAGATGTGTACACCTTATAAAACAATGGGAATGACCACTAGAGATTTAGATTTTTGAGATCTGTGAGTCTGCAGTATTGAAATGTCAACAATATTTTCGCCTGTGCCGCAAAGAGATGATGCAATGCATATTACGAAGAAGTATATACCCCTGACATGTATTTTTCAAAGAACACGCAGCATGTAACCACTGAGTGCACTGGTACTACTGGCACTTACTGTAAAAGTATCGGTGAGCACCTACCGCCATATTTGAGCCTTCCACACGGTCAGGCTCGTTGAAGCCCATGATGACGTTGCTGCCGTAGTAACTGGCCGCCCATTTTGCCATGTCCAGTTCACTTCCCTGTCCCGTGACTGCACACAAGCCAAGCATCTCACTCCGCCGCTGTCGCCATTCTTCCATCAAGCTTATAGCAGCAATTTTGGCCGCAGATTTCAAATAGTATGGCACAATTCCCAAATCTCCTGTCAAGTCAATGCCTGTCTGGCAACTTGCTTGAAAATAGTTTTGTTTCTAGTGCTTGTCTTTCAACTTTAAACATGAAGTGCTTTAGCATTGCTAATGATTGTTTGGCAAATAATTGGTAGTTGCGCGGATGTATGCCGACAAGTATAGCGAGGGATTTTTGTATCTGCATTTATGGCAAGAATGCTCCGATGAATAGTGTGTTGATGGGTGTAGGGTTATAGCAGGCTCACTGTGCTTGGTGATGTGGTCTCGGCCCCAAATCATGGGCACAAATTGGATGCCGCTTGGAATGGTTGGCACCAGGCTGCTGGGAACGGCGGCTGCTTGTTGCCCATATGTCCAGATGCTCGTGCTCCATGTGTGCATCTGTCAACCACAGAATTTAACATGCCTCATTGCTCCTCACAGCCAAAATTCATGATGAGCCTATATGATAATTGTGTCATTGTAAATGCACGTGTCACATGGCATTTGACTGCCAAAGCCCCTAGAGGCAACACCACATGCCCCATTTGGTCAGGTATATCAAAACCTGACTTCAAGTTTGTAGGCAGGCTAGCCACCAACGCTGTCACAGTGCATACTGCACGGTGCAGTATAAATATTAAATAGTACCATTCAACTCTTTGAAAGCAAACCCTCTGATCCAAGACAACTGCAAGACTAGATTGACCGCCGATGAGCTGGCAAACACTTTCCAATGGTGACAAATCTACCATGGAGTAAAATGCTCACCCATTGGACGTGCATCTGAGTCATGGCACCCCCGCTGTTGAGGGCCTTGTTGTCTGAGCTGTACGAATATGTTCCCACTCCCTTCAAGGCGGCCAAGGTAACTTTTGAGTTCGCAGCTATCACGATCAGCATCATAGCCTGCGCAACAATAGCTTTGAACTCAACATTAAAAGCTGGGTATACCTCGAATATGAATTATCAATAACACCGATGGTTGTAAACAAAAAAGCGTGGGCCATTCAATTGTGGAAGGTAGTACAGACCGGTGCTGCATCCTTACCATAGAGGTGAAAGAAGCATGTCGCTGAGTAGTCATCGCAGTTCGAAACTTGAGTGATATTTGTTCTTCTGCGAAGAAACCGCTGCTTGAAAGCTATATCCCAAAAATTGCCGTGACGCGAAGTCTTAAAGCATCGAGAGTCGCTTACGTGTGGTTCCAACATAGATGCAACATTCCTGAAGTGTTAACTGTTGGACCTAACAATAGTAGAGTACCTATTCGCATTCTCATCGAGGATTGAAGGCAAGATAGAAAGGTGTATGCCGGGCCGCTCCCTTGGAGGATGAGGTGGCACCTTTCTAGACTTCAACGAGGTGTAAGGCTGGCTGTGACTGTAGCTGGGGTGATTCCGATATTGAAAAGCAACTTGAATGTTGCAGAGCCCTAAAGTTTGCAATCGAGACCTGCGGGCACAGAGTCCGTCACTCCGTTTGGCGGGAACCATTGCCGTGACAGGTCTGATTGCTCAGCCACAGCGGGTAATCACAGCGGGCGTGCCTAATAAGCGCACATGCATCACGTTGATAAAGATTGCCATAGATTTTGGTGTTCAATGCAGTCGGACCAATGCAAAAATGGCGCCGTAAGCTAATCTGGCTTACCACAAAGAGATTCCTCTCAGTGTTCGAGATATCTCCGGTGCTTACGCAGACAAAGTGCAATGCATCAGAGGCCCATTTCTGTCATTAGGTCCCTTCACAAGAACAAAACCTTCTTCTGTTGCCGTTCTGTGTCTGGCGATTGGAGGCAACAAAATTTGAATCAAGGCCACGTGCGCCCAGCTCGGTGGGCAGGTTCTCGGGGTGGACTTTTAATCCTTCGGAGGGGGGCCCGCCACCGTGTTCAGCACATGTTAGACATGCAGATCCATGTGTATATGTTTGCATAATGGCGACTCGCGACCTTCTTGCTCTATCTTGAGAGAGTTCCCAATTGGGAGCAGCAAGTGACTCACTCGGATTTGTTTATAAGCGTATATATACAAGCTGTTAGTAGCCCCCCCTTGCTCTAGACTATGTTCCTTGCCTCAGGTGTGGCACTTCATCCAAGTGATGAGCTTGTGGACCTTGATCATATTTCAATAAAAACTGTCATACTAATTTACACACTTTTCCTGCCGGGGTAAGGTGCGTCTGCAGACAAGCTGCATGCAAAGGCTACCAAATTTCTACCCCTTGTTGGAATCGCCAGATCCAAGCAAGACCCAATCAATTATGGGCACGATGCTCAGTATCCGTACAGCCCCCGTCAGCCAGGAACTCGGTCCAACTCAACTTGGCAAGGCAGTATTTCACTCACTGCATCATATGCATTGGGGATGTGGCCTCTCATGACTATCCACGTTTGGCACTTGCATGCATGCACATCGTGAACGTTCCTCTCTTTTTGTAGTTAACGTACTACAAGCTAACAGCAACGCACTCAGTCTTCTGCCCCCGCGACGAAGCCCTGAGAAGAATAATTCGAACATGTTTTCGATTCGTGTTCCACAGCCAAAGACCGACATGGTCACATGACCCAGCAGTGAATCTGTAGCTGCAAAGAAAAAAGATCCCAGTAATCACTGACATCAAATACGATGCGCCGTACTACCATAGTATTGACTGTACTGTTTGACTTGCAGTGCACAACTCCTGGGATCATGACTGCCAGTGTGCCCGGCAAGACTAGCCAAGCATAACTCTGTTGTGCAATCTTACACTGCCTGGCAGGTTTGCTAATGCGCCAGCTGAGGGCTCTGCATAATATGCGTCACGGCCTTTCAATTCCTCTCGCATGCCTGCCAGATAGATAAATCTACAATCCTTGTTTCCAGCCTATAATGTCAGCTACTGTCAGTAGTGCCTGTGCAGCTCAAAATGCTGGCGCTCGGGCCCTGGCTCAGATGTAGGGTCAGGGACCTGCTTGCAAGCCTGTTGGTCAGCAATCCTAAATAAGGTTTCACGGCCCTGGAGGCAGGGGGACTTCAGCATCAACAAGGGTATCGGAGATCTCCAGGGGTCCGATAGGGTTGATGACTGTTCGCGTGGGCGCAATCGCGATCAGGGCTGGCGCAATGTTCAGGCCCTGCAACACACAAATAATACAGGATTCAAGGCTGTTTTTTTATATAATATCTTTACTTAGGGTTTTAGGGTTTATAATTTATAATTTTAGCTTACACGCTACACGCTAACTAACAGACCTAAGCCGTTGCACTTGCACAGCCTTCTAAGGGAATTTTGTACAATATCACCTTATGGTTGAGTCAACGGTTGCACAAGAAAAGGTTCTGTTATTTTGTTTGTCCAAAAGAATGCAAGGGTGGCAACCCACTGCAGAAGCCTTCAGAGGTTTGTCAATCCACAGCAAAGGATCTGGCATGCTTGAACGCAAAGAATAACAGAGCAATTCCTAGGCATATGTTGAGGCCTATGACGATCAGCTGCTTGACAGGCAAACTATGGGAATGTAAGAATTAGCAGTGAGCACTCTATCACACCCCTGATGAATGCCAAGGGAGGGGTGTCAAAATAATGGACAGGGTGTTTTACCTGTCCGGCAACTGTGGTGTCATAGGGACCAATGACGATGAGATTTGGAGCGATGTTGACTCCCTGCGGCTGAATGTTGACACCTGCCGGCACATGCCTCACAGCTCAGCACAGTAAAACGTCAACAAGACGGGAGACAAATCTAACCCTGCCTGTGAAAACAAGGCTAGGGTTCTTCTCCAAGCACTAAACAGAATGCAGGTGCTCAATAAACAAACATCCGGGTGGCGGATTGTATCCGCAAGTCTGTCTGACAGAGTCTGGACATCACATGCGCTCAAGACTGCACAGGAAAAGCTGAACACGCAAAGTGGCTGCATCTATGTAATTATTCAGAAATTCTACACAGAGCTGCCTGTCTTCATCACATACACCAGGTCTCGGCAAGTCTGACTTTGAGCTACTCCACAATGCAGCACAGTGCGCACACAACACAGCTCAAAACCAGCCTGTGTTTGTCACCAAGCAAACCCGGGGGCAGGGCCCTCAAGAGGGAAGCTCAATAAAAGCACTAATCAGCGGCCCCTTCGGTGTCCTGAAAGAAAGGGTGGATATTGCAACACAGGGGTTGAAACCTTAAGAAAGGGCCTGACCTGTGGGTGCGATATTTAAGACCTGGGGCTGGATGATGGCGCCCTGGGGGAACACGCCAACGCCAAGGGGCGCGATGGGAATGGCGCAGGGGGCGTATTGTGCGCCGACGAAGCCGAATGACACGCCGGCAGCTGCGCGCACATGGCATCGGCATGTCAGTATCCAGTCAGAATGCAGCAGTTGCTGCTTTGTAAAGTACCTAAAATTCTTGTTTTTTACCCGTCTTGCTGCTTACTAGCATGGCGACTCCCGTCCACTCCTACAGGTACGCTAGCATTCAGCTTATACGCATATGTGCCAAGGTCCTTGCACGCTACCTTGTATGCACAAGCCCTTGGGACATTATCGAAGGCTGCACAAGTGTAAGGGACATACGCACAAGTGCCCGCACCTCTGGTGCCACTCCCACTCTTTGGGATAAACAAAAAATGACCACGCATAGTTTCAAGCCCTCAGGGCAGGCTGCTTGTGGGCATTGGATGTACTCAAGTATATAAGGGTTTGCGTACCGCTGCCGCTGATGAGTGAGTCGGGACCGCCAGCGTTGTCGAAGAAGACCGGGGCGCTGATGTCGATGCGCTGAGTCAGCAGCTGCTTGATGATGTCGCTGATGTCACCCTTCTCCAGCTTCTTCAGAGCTACGCCCTGGGCACCCCACAGAAAAACGGTTCAACTCCTTCAGGCGCATCCCCGTGTCCTTCTTTCAAGCACTCTCATGACATGTCAGCCCAAATATTGCATGCTGCTCTAGATGCAGCAGCACAATTCAGTTTGAAAGGCGCCCCGTCCTATTGGTCACTTCCTGAGGGAAGCAGACAGCCTCGTTTCTCACAGGACTTCAACACCAGACAGCGGAGAGCTGGAGGCTTAATGCAAGAGCCCATTCGGCTGCAAGAACCTCCAACAGGAATACCAGTGAAAGAGCTACACGTGAGAAACTTCACGTATGCGATACAGAGATGCAACCGTGAGCCAGATGTTGTCCATTTGAAGGTTCACAGGGAGGCACCTGCTGCTGCACTTTTGCGGCCACGGAAGCCTGGAAGCTTTTCAGGGCCTGCAGAGAGGATGCCTGGTTGCGTCCGCCAAAAGACATTGCCTTTGCGACGACGCCTGCCCATTCCTCGAACCCACTCGTCGCCACGGGCAAATCCAGGCACTGTACAACTCGGCTGCTCGCCAGCACTGCCAAAACCAGGGCCGCAGCGAGCGTAGTGTACCTGCGAACAAGGACATCAGGGGCGTTCACCGAAATGTCCATCAACCTGATGCAAGCAACCTGTAAGTACGGCCAGAACATTTCCAGAACAGGGCTTCTCTCAATAATTATAAACTTCATTACTTGCCACGGAAGGTCAAAAGTCTCTATAGATTGACTCTCCGTCACGGTGCTTAACATCCGGATCCCATCTTGCAATTCCTGCCAGGTGAGAGATTAATCCAACGCAATATTGATTGTTGTATTCTTGTCACAAACCCTTACACTCTCGGTGTGATGAGTTTCTGCAGATCCGCCCTCCGTGTTTTCACATCTTGAAATATGGGATAGACACACCCAAAACCCAGAACCAGGACTCAGGTGAAAAATACCCCGAAACAGCCTGCCCCCCTTTAATCTGTCGTCCTCGTCACAACATCAACGATGAACATAGACTGCCGTTCTATCATCGCGACGAAAGGCGGTGCTTGATGTCAACAGCTCCCATGCTTCATCACCTGGCCATCGTCACTTGAAGCGTCGCAGGCCTGGGTACTCTTCCCATACCGAAGAGTTACTCAGCAATTGATGTCTCCGTTCTGACAATGTCACCGTGACAGCCTTGGTCATGCGAAGCTCGTGTGGAACGCGTGCTAAGCGATCTCTCGTTTAGGAGCCTGTTCAGGCCCTTTCCACCTTTCGGACGAACAAGTCATGGATAGCTTTTGCCGTGCATGCAGTACCCTGCCACACTTATAGCAGGCACATGCAGCTGATCTCAAGAGCTGTGATATCTAAGGATATCTGATCTTCTCTTTTCCGACCTGAGTTATTGGACCCTTATAAGCTCATGCTGCTCACTTCAGCTGGCGAGTTGAATTTTCTACGCGAATTCAAGTTTAATGTTTATCAGCTGAGAGCTGATGATATCAGCTATCAAGTATCTGCCTAGAGTGCCAAGGAGGTCGAATGTGAACATTTCAAGTGCACGGTCGTGATCAGCATATTTGGAATGCCCAAGCCTGCAAGTTAAGTCGGCAAAGAAGAAATACCTTTAAATTTCACAGTGTGTACATGACCATTTTATGGCACAAATTATCCCTTGAAGCCCTAGACCTATATATCTGCAGATGTGCATGATCATGACTCCTCAAAGATGCTCTGCAGCTGCTTACTAAACCCTCAATCATAAATAAATGCTCCATCATGCATTAAGTGCGCATATGTCAACCACAGAAATCAATATGCCTCATTGCAACTCACAGCCAAACAACATGATGAGCCTCATAATATTAATCGTCCTCGTAGTTTAATCATCCTCATAACTGCCTAGTATCACATGGCACCTGATCCTCCAAGGGCCCCAAAGCAACACATGTTCCATATGGTCAAGTAAAGCAAGAACCGATTTTAATGGCAGGCCCCCCCAAGCAAGAATTAAGCTAGCAGCGCTGTGCACTATACAGAGGGATCAGTACTTCTCATATGTTATTTATCAGCCTCTAGAGCAGATCTGATTCAAAACACGCTTATTACAATCCATTCTGCCGGAGGCAAGGTGCGGCTGCAGACAATTGATTGCAGACAGCAAGCTGCCTGTACAGGTTGCCAAATTGCTACCCCTTGTTGGACTCGCCAGATAAAAGCAAGATCCAATCAAACGTGAACACAAAAATCAATATTTTATACCGCCCCCGCTAGCCCGGTACCCGGCTAAATCCAACCCAGTGAGGCAATGTCCCACTCAATTGGTCAATGCATGATAGGCATCCTAGATGTGGCCTCCAAAGGCTATCCACGTTGGGCAATTGCATGCATGCACATCTTGAACGGTCCTCTCTTTCCCAAGTCAACATACGACACCGTGTCGTAGTGACTAACAGCAATGTACTCAGTCTTCTGCCACGGGGCCCAGAGAGGAAGGTTTAAAGCATGTATTCAATCAGTGTTCCACATCCGAGGGCCAACATGGGCACATGACCAAGTAGTGACTCTAGAAACCTCAAAAGTCATGATTTGTATCAGTTGAACGAAACAGGTCCATATATTCACTGACATCAAGCAGATTGGCCATACTACCAAGGTATTGACTGCACTGTCTGACTTGCACTGCACGCTTCATGTCACATCACAGTGTGATCATGAATGCCCGTGTGACTGCCAAGACTATCCAAGCTCAGTCATGGTGTGCAACATTACACTGCCTGGCAGCTTTGCTAATGCGCCAGGCTTAAGGGTCCGCGTAACATGCGTCACAGCCTTTCAATTACTCTTGTATGCCTGCCAGATAGAAAAATGTGTGTTCAAAATGAAACTGCAACCCTTGTGTGTAGCCTCGGTAAGATAATGTCAGCTTCTATTGATATTGCCTGTGCAGCTCGAATGCCAGCGCTGATCAGAAATGCTGGTGCTCGGGCGCTCATGTGTGGGGCCAGAAACCTTCTTGCAAGCCTAGGCAGGCCTATTCGTCAGCAATCCTAACAATGTCTTACGGCTGTGGAGGCAGGGGGACCTGAGCATCAACAAGGGTATCGGAGATCTCCAAGGGTCCAATAGGGTTGATGACTGTGCGCGTGGGCGCAATCGCAATGAGGGCTGGCGCAATGTTTAGGCCCTGCATTGTGGAACCAATATAGAAGTCAAGGCTGTATGATTTTATATCTCCCTCTTTCAAGGTTTTCATGTTTTAGGGTTTATATATTTTCGGGTGTGTAGCTTAGGGTGTATATATTAGTTAAGATGTATATTTATTATATATCTCACCTGTCCGGCAATTGTGGTGTCATAAGGACCAATGATGATGAGATTTGGAGAGATGTTGACTCCCTGCGGCTGGATGTTGACACCTGCCGGCACATGCCTCACAGCTCAGCGCAATAAATTGTCAACAAGACAGGTGACAAATATAGGCCTTGCCTGTCAACACAAGACAAGAGTTTCCTTGCAAGCCTTCAACAGAATGCAGATGCTCAGTAAACAAACACCCGGGTGGGGGATTGTATCCGCAGGTCTGTCCGATAGAGTCTGGACATCTCGTGCACTGAAGTGTGCACGAGAAAGCTGAGCATGCAAATTGGCTGCCTCTCTACGCGCAATGGAAAGTTTACACAGAGTTGTTTGTCTTCATTTTGGGCACCAGGATATGGTAAGGCTGACTTGAGCTCCACAGTGCGCACACAATAAAGCCCAAAACCAACCTAATTTTGCCACCAAGCAAAACCTCAAGAGGGAAGCTCAAACAAAGGTAATGATTAGCGGCCCCTTCGGTGCCCTGAATAGAAGTGGGCGGACATTGCAAAATGGAGGTTGAAACCCTTCAAACGGGCATGACCTGTGGGGCCGATGTTAAAGACCTGGGCCCCGATGATGGCGCCCTGGGGAGACACGCTGACGCCAATTGGCGTAATGGGAATGGCGCAGGGGGCGTACTGTGCGCCAACGAAGCCAAATGACACGCCGGCAGCTGCGCGCACATGGCAAAGGGCATGTCAGTATCCAGTCTAAATGCAACAATTGCTGCTTTGTAAAATACCTAAAACTGTTTGTTTTTATGCCTGCTGCTTACTAGCATGCCGATTCCCGTCCACTCCTACGTAAACCTAGCAAGCAGCTTATACGCATATGTGCCCATGTCCCTGCACGCTACCTTGTATGCACATCCTTTGGGACATTGTCGAAGGCTGCACAAGTGTAAGGGGCAAAAGCACAAGTGCCTGCACCTCTGTGGACACTGCCACACTTTGGGATGACCAGCCATAGTTTCAACCACTGCTTGTGGGGAGGGGATGTACTCAAGTATGGAAGTTTGCTTACCGCTGCCTTTGATGAGTGAGTCGGGGCCGCCAGCGTTGTCAAAGAAGACCGGGGCGCTGATGTCGATGCGCTGAGTCAGCAGCTGCTTGATGATGTCGCTGATGTCACCCTTCTCCAGCTTCTTCAGAGCTGCGCCCTAGGTGCCCCACAGAACAACCGTTCAAGTCCTTCAGGCGCATCCCATGTGCTTGTCTCAAGCACTCTCATGACATGTCAGCCCGCATATTGCATGCTGCTCTAGATGCAGGAGCGCAACTCAGTTTAAAAGGCGCCCCATTCTATTGGTGTCTTCCTGACGGAAGCAGAGAGCCTCGTTTCTCACAAAGAATCACCGAATCAGAGTTTTTGCAGCTGTGTGGGCTGTTCCGTTAAGCCTCCAGCTCTCTGCTGATTTGGTGAACCTCCACAGGAATGCCAGTGAAAGAGCTACATATGAGAAACCTTACACATGCGATGCAGAGATGCAACCGTGAGCCAGATGTTGTCCATTGGAAGGGTCACAGGGAGGCACCTGCTGCTGCACTTTTGCGGCCACGGAAGCCTGGAAGCTTTTCAGGGCCTGCAGAGAGGATGCCTGGTTGCGTCCGCCAAAGGACAGTGCCTTAGCGACGACGCCTACCCATTCCTCGAACCCACTCGTCGCCACGGGCAAATCCAGGCACTGTAAGGCTCGGCTGCTCGCCAGCAGTGTCAAAGCCAGAGCCGCAGCGAGCGCAGTGTACCTGCGAAATTGGCCATCAAGGGCGTTCACCGAAAAGGCCTTCAACCTGATGCAAGAAACCTATAAGTACGGCCAGAATATTTGCATAACAGAGCTTCCCTCAGCCATAATCACCTTGGTGGCTTGCCACGCAAGGTCCAAAGTCTGTACAGACTGACTCACCACGCTTAACATCCAGAAGCCATCTTGCGGTTCTTGCTATGTGAGATACCAAAATAATGGAATGGTGTTTATAATATACTCTTCACCAACCCCTTACACTCTCTGTGTGATGAGTTTCTGCTGATCCGCCCTCCGTGTTGTTACATATATTGGTAGACAGCAACCAAAATCCAGAACCAGGACTCAGGTCAAAGACCGAAACAGCCGTCCTCTTTCCTCATATATCATATTCAGCATCATACAAGCCATTTAGTATGGGCTGGCTTTGAACCATCAACAGCTCCCATCCTCATCACCTGGCCATCGTCACTGGGAGCGTCGCTGGCCTGGGTACTCTTCCCTGAGTACCGATTTCCGCATTTTGTGATGTTCTTTATATATAAGCCTGATAGTGTCACCGTGACCGCCATGGTCATGCGAAGCTGGGTGCTGAGCGACCTCTTATATTAGAAGCCTGTTCAGGCCCTGTTCATGAACACCTTTCGAACGGACAAGTCATGGATTGAACAAGCCATGGGCAGCTATTGCGGTACATGCAGTACCCTGCCACACTTATAGCAGGCACATGCAGCTGATCTCAAGAGCTCTGATATCAAAGAATAAATGTTCATCTTACTTCCGACGTATGTGACAGGTCGCCCTAAGCTCTCGTGTTGCTTACTTTCACTGGCCAGCTAAAATAATTCAGCTGAGAGCTGATAGAACGACAGCCTGCATAGATAAATTGCACTGAATGCTTTCGAGGATGCTATTGTGCACGTCACAACGAAATGGGCTTGGAGTTCACACGTGAACTCCTTTGAAATGGCTCCGTGTACACAAGGCCTGGAAAGACTTGGGTATCTCCCTAGATATTACCTGCAACACTATGGATCAGATATCGTTGGCCCAGGTTCGGCAACAGTTTACAGGATCAATTAGATGCACACTGGGAGGGTTTGGCTTTGTGTCCTAGGACCTGTGCCACACAGAGGGCTCGACTTTGTACCTATAAGAACTGGTCTCAGACTGCAGGCTGCTGCTACCCATCCCGTTCGCCGTTGTCTTAGGATTCTTGTGTCTATTACAACACTTCCACTCTTCCTGCGATTTCGCACTGGTTGTCACGATCTTTCACTTGATCAGGGTCGTTGGAGAAATCGAGCTACCTCGCTTAAAACGTTTCTGTCAATTGTGCAACACTCAGGCCATTAGTGATGAAAGGCAAATTGTCTTTGGTTGTCCTGTGCTTCATGATCTGCGTGCTAGGGATGGCAACCTGTTTGCGCCCATTATCACCACTATGCGTCATTTCATGTGGCAAGATAATCCAGGACCGGTGGCTCATTTCATGTCAGAGCAGCCTGATATTATAGAGACCGAAAGAGGTCGAATTTCAAGTGCACAGACGTGCATCACGAGTAGTGATCAGCATATTCGAATCGCCCAAATCACCAAGAAAAAATGTACATGACAACTTCAAATTCATGGCAAAAATTATCCCTTCAAGCTCTACACTTGTATATCTGCAGAGCGCATGATTATAGCTCCTCAAAGATGCTCTGCAGCTGCTTACATGCGCACTTTGCAAGCTGCCCTCCAACCTACAGTCAGAGTCTAAGATCGTAACTTAACCATTAAGACCGAGGCCTTGACAGATAGTGGAATTGCAATTGCTGACAAGGATTGCTGGTACCACAGAGGCTCAATATTCACAGTGCTGGTATGACTGCACAGTGCTGCTAGGCTTTGAACTCAACCCAAATGTCTCCAAAAATGTCCCAATGCAACCAATGTACTGCACAATGCGCATGCTTGCCAGGCAACTTCCTCATTCCACGCACGCATATGATATGTGCAGTTGAGTGAGGAACTCTTCACAGACATCAATCAGATCAGTCTTCTAATAAGCAAGAGCTGCACAGCATTATCTTTCCACCCTGCAGCATCAATCGGCCAACGCGGGTCCTGACTAGTGCCATATCTCTCAATTGATATAAAACACTGTCAAAGGATTGTCACACCATCACACCTGTCAGGACAATGGTGTCTCTTACATTTTCAGTTGATGTCAGACATGTTCCTGTAGGCTTGTTGTGGACATGCCATCGTCCCAGGCAAGTTCACCAATAATGAGTGACACGTCAAGGACTGGCTATTACACATGCACAGAGTGACACTGGACAGCCAATATCTATACATAAATATATGTATATATGTATCAAAAAACATATCCTTATAGCTATCTGTGGGTTTGCTGAAGCCACAAGAGGCTTTCAGACAGGACGCCGGCAGATTAATTCTATTTTTCAGAGTGTCTTGAGGGACACAGCTGTTGGATCTTGACAAAATCAGCGCTGTCCAGAGCCTTGGATGGCTCATGTGCTCGGACTGCTGACCCCTGCAACTTAAAACTTCTTCCGAAAGTCAACTAATGGTGAAAACCAATGGGGATCCTTCACTTTGAGACATCCCTGGGATGCCCCTCAATTTGAATAATATCTCAAATTTGCCGATATATCAGTGGGCGGCTCATTTCATTCCTTTACTAAAATCCGTCCATCAATGCGTCAGTGTACTAGAGCTGATGTGCAACATATCGGTCCAAGTCAAGATGACTGGAGACTCTTCTGCTTCGGCGCCGAGGCAGCTGCGGCCGGTGACTATTCCTGAGTCATCCTGTGGGAGCTCGTGGGCTCTTGCTCATCGAGGGCAAGTCTAAGCTGAGATACCAGCAGACCTCCTGTCCAGAGAGATAATCAATGACCGATCACCAGTCATCCGCTGAGTGATCATGAGTCATCCTCGTCCAGCTCCTGCTGCCACTCGATGAGCAGCTGGTGCGCAGCTGCCGCCAGCTCACGGTCCCACGTGGACTTGCCAGCGTGCTCCGATGCTGATGTGGCACTAATGGCCTGCCCAAATACATCCCCTGCAACAAAACATGCCAAGAAATCACCTGTCAGTCTGTTAAGTCAAATAAGTAGCCATCTCTTGCAATTTCTGAGGATACCCTCCAATTATAAAATACAGGTTGCAGTAACGTCATTGAATGCAGCATCAATCTACAGATCTGCCAACATCCAAAGAAGTGCTGTTACGCTTGCAGGTACATAAAGTTCTAAATTGATTCAACATGGAGCAGGATTGGGCACAAACTACTCACCAGTGTCCGTGGATGACTCACTCCAGTGTTCAAAGCCGAGAGCACGCATGAATCCCTCCACATCAGTGGCCGCCACATGCTGCTCAAAGGCGTTGTGCACCTGCCAATTCACAGAAAATAACCAGAAGCCAATAAACAAGAATATCAGCTTTATTATGTTCTCTTCTCTCCGCAAATTTGCAGCATGGCCATAAGAATGGTTCTCCAATATATGACCACGTCAAAGGAGCCGTTGCACGTTTTCCTGCATGTGGATCAATACCGTATCATGAGATGTACGGCATGGGGCAGTCGAGTCCAGTGGTGCACGCAGGGCATGGCATGCCCATAAGAATAGTCAAATTATTCAAAATTACTTCAAGGTATTACTCTGTGCTTCAAAGGCCGACGGGGATGACTCACCTGCTGCTCTGCCAGCTTGGCCATGAGGTCGTCCATGTCATCGAGGGCGCCCTCATGCGCGTTCCCTCCCACCGGCTCGTGTAAAGCTGACTCATCTGGCTCGTGATTGGGTGACTCGTCCGACGCCTCTTCTGGCTCCGATGCCGAGGAGCGCCGCCAGAAGAGCAGCGGACTAATGATCCCTCCACCCTTCTTCGCCTGTGAATGTGCACCAATCTAAAGGCGTCAGACGACAGTTGTATGTCAACTAATTGTTCGCAGACCATCATAGGTCTGTTGAACTGGCTAAGTAAACACTGAGCACTGAATTGCTCTCAGGAGCCAGTAGGGCTTGGAAGACATCAGCAGAAGGAGAGCACAAGCATTTGAGGGGTGCAAACACACATAAATTTCCAGGAAAGCTTCTATTTGTGCTCACCAGTGCTGCAAAAGGTGAGGGCATGAAAAGTTCCCAGAGAGTGCACCGGAGGAGGAGGCTTTTGTAAATTATAATTCCCTTACCTGGGGCTGGGTTTTGGGGGATTTGGGGTCAACGAAGAGCACGCCGGAGGGTTTGCTGGGAGACGCTTTCCGAGGTTGAGCAGCTGCTTTCTCTGCGCAGCATGCAACGAATTCCTTACACCTCAAACACACCATATCCGAGCTCTGCTTCTGAAACCTCATCCATGTATATTGATGCCCGCTGCCAGCAAGTGCAAGCCCTTGAACCCAACAGGAACGCAGCGTTTGTATGATGCCAAAGTTTGTACTTCAGTTTAAGACATTTCTTTTTCACGCATGCAGTGCCGCCTGATTCCCCAGGCGTGCTAGATGTGTGCAATATGGTAGGTACTGCAGCTCCAAAACGTTCAGCCAGCTGTAAGAGATGGACAAGCAAACCCACGAATGGCACATGTTGCTGGGGTCATCCTGGGGCCTGAATTCTACATTACAGTATAAAGCAGAAATAGGGGTAGGCCTATTAAGTCCTGGAATGACTATGTTAGGAAAGACTTGGATAGTCTTGGGCTGGCCCTGACATGGTGGAAAGGTGCCAAGATAGGCCGAGCTGGAAGGCTGTCATAGAAACGCTGCTGCGACGCACCTAAGCCAACTGTGGCTTGGATAGGCGTGTAATAATAATAATAATAATAATAATAATAATACTAATAATAATAATAATAGTAATAATAATAATAATAAAGCTGAAAAGAAGTGGAGGCTGACCTGGCGTGGGCAGCTTGGGGGGTTCCTCGGGCTGCCCAAAGGTCCTGGGGCTGGGCAGCGTCACCCACAGCGAGCTGCCCGGCTCGGCCACCTCGGGCAGCTCTCTGGGCAGCTGCGGCGCCGCCTGTTGAAGCACCCACACCAAATGTTAATGTCACAGACCGTACTCATGCATGTGATACTTGCTGAATAATAATCTTTCTTGAAGGAGGTGGGCAGTGTCAAACATTTCTACCTCGGGGTTCTAAGAATAGAAGATGTCTCTGTGTCAACGATACCAAAGCACTGACATTAGCTTCTTTTTCAGCATCCCAGGGACCAAGAATATGTGCAGATGTTCGCAAGACACTTTTGCAATTCAAGGGTGCCTGGGGTTGTCGCCTGCTGACTTACCTGCTGACTCACCGCCGGCTGAGTCACCGCCGGTGGCGACGGCGGCCGGGGCTTGGCGTCGCGGTCGCTTCCGGGCGGCTTCCCCTCGAGCGCCGCCAGCTTCCTGGCAGCTTTCGCGATGCGCGCCTCTGCCACGGCCACGCGGCGTTCCATGTCTGCCTTTGCCAGCTTCTCACTCTTCAGCGCCGCCTCCGCCTTCGCCAGATCAGCCTGCGGGGGGATGGAATTATCAGATTCTCTATCTTTGAGACCGTTGCAATTCAATTACTGCAAGAGCTATTTCTTGGCTTCCTGTCTCTACAGCAGAAGCCATGTATGTACTGAAGTCCTGCAGAAACTCCCGAGAGTCACACACCTGACATGCATATTCTGTTGATGCAACGGCGTAAGCACATTGCCTCAACATCCGTCTCTTTTGATTTTTCGATGAATGGTGGAGCAAATCAAGAAACCCGTGCCCATGTTCCAAGAATGTCAAGGGCGAGAGGTGGGAAGGAGGGATCACACCTTCAGCTCTGACACGGCCTCTTCGCTGGCGGCCAGCCGCGACTTCAGCGCAGCTTCCGCCTTCTCCCTGGCTGCCACGGCTGTGCGTACCTCCGCCCGCAGCTTCTCTGCATCTTCCCCGTGCGCCTGCCTCGTCTGCTCGACAGCCTGGCACCATTGTGAGAACCTCAGCCCAGTTGCCGACTACTGGATTTTGTTCAGTGAAGTTCCTTGCGCATTCTTACGCCGAGTGCTGCCGGCGCTGAGCTTGATCTTGGAATGTTATCTAAGGCCACGGCAGGCTTGTACCAGTACACAAGGGACGCTTTACAGTCCATCTTGCTTCTTGCGCTGATTGACAGTGTCTTCCACAAAGCTTACTAGATCGTTCTCTGACATCGCCAAAACATGCTCCCAAGCCTTCGATGAACCTCTATAAGCTTATCGTTGAATTGCTTATTCTGTAGGCACCGTCTGTGCAACGGTCCATCTGCGCTCTAGGTTCCCCGTTTTTTTATTCATATATTAATTTTCGGACCATTACTCTGGACATGATGCTCTCAATAAAGGTGGGCTCAGTTTCCTTGCAAAAGAGCCGCACCTTATTGCCGGCCTCGACGGCGCGGCCGTGCGCGGATCGCGCAGCCGCGAGTTCTCGTTCGAGCCGCTCCAGCTCGCCGGTTGTCCGCACGGCTTCCGCCTGGCCGCCGGCCGCCAGCTGCCGAGAAGCCGCCTGCATATGGGGCATTAATATAATTATTACACACCTCCCCTGTCAAAGGCAATGTATTTCTGCAGGTAAAGGCTGCCACAAGCAATCTTGGGCATAGGACTCAGTTTTGTACCGCCCTCCACCAGCCACGGAATGACTGATATACAAGTGCAAAAAAAATTGACACACATTTGAGGTCAACGTGTGCCCTCCTCAGGTGTCGCCAGCATCTTTGCAGATGCAGATGCACCAATGAAAGTCTGTTGCAGATTCCAGTCTAAGCCATGCTTCTTTAAAAAGCTGTCACTCCAAAATATTTGTGCTATCTTCATTCATGTGGAATTTGAATATTTGATTCCCCCCACCTGTGCGCGCTCTAGCTCCCCGTGTAGCTTCTCTGCCTCTGCCGCCAGCGTGGCGGCTTCGCGGCGGCTGTTCTTCGCCTCCTCAGCGTGAGATTCCTGCAGCACCAATGGGGTGTCACTTCTGCTATTGAGCTGCGCTGCTGGAGTGCTGTACCTACTTCACATGTAAAATTATCATCTACAAAGCATATTGGAGGTAGATAGACAGAATGCATGCAGGGTCACAGCTCCAAGCCCGTGTGATGGGCGGTGACAACAGGACGCTTGGTCGCACAATGTGATCTCCCAGGGATGCCTTGGTTGGCTGCCAAGAGTGAAAATGAAGATGACAATGAACTGAGTGGCCGAGCGCACCTGCAGAGCTGCCAGTTGGGCAGCCAAGCTGGTCCGCTCGTGGGTGGCGATCTGCAGCTGCTGCGTCAGCTGCTTGGCAGCTGCCGCTTTGGCGTTGGCGCGTTCCTCCAGCTTCCTGCACAGCTCCGTCTTTGAGGCGTGCCTGTCTTCCAAGCCCTTCTTGGAAATGGCCAGCTTGTCGTGGTGTGCGCGCTCCGCCTGGGGATTCACAACAACCCAAAGTCAGTCAGTACCCGTCTGTCGGACAAAGAATGCGACATTTCCCCAAGAGCATGGGTGCATAGACACAGAGCAAAGGTCCACGAAGAGGTATGAAAAAGGGTGGGTTGTTCCAAGCAAACAGAAGACGGGATAACAGGCCACAACAGAGAAACGGGCATTGCGGCTTTTATTTCTCCTCTGATCACTCTGCTCCATGCTGTACGTACAGTTGTACATTCAGTGATGGACTTGTTTCTTGCTGGAAACTGAACAGTTTGATTACTTCGGGCCGCCAAGGTCAAACAGCTGCCTTGGAAGCTTTCCATACTCTTAAAGTGACCTTGTTGCTGTCTGGTAGGACGGGTGTCATCTTTTGCTTCATTGGAAATACCTTAGATCGTAGCACCCCTACAATTCAAATTTTAGATGTGAATTATACATGTGAAATTTTCTCAATTGAAAGTTGACGGTAAGGTACCTGTAGCGCCGAGTCGGCCTTGACAAGCCGGCCCCGGGCACTCTCGGCTTCCGCGGCAGCTTCCTCCAGCTTCTTGGCGGCTGCCCGCTCGCGCTGCACAGCCGCTGCCAGCTGCTCCTGTATCTCCCCCTTTGCCGTTTTCTCCCCCTGCATCACACCACTCGTTCTTTTGAGAAGTTTTGGAGGGGTTCTGGTTAGGAAGCATCATCCCTCTATGTAGGCTAATTTGTCATGTTCTCATGCAATATTTTAGGGTTTAAAGGTTTAGGGTTTAGGGTTGCTCTTTGGCTCACAGCTGACAAAGGCATTTTCGCATGCCTCAGTTTGCTGGGGAATCCAGCATGGCAAGTGAATATGAGACAGTCTTCTTTTAAAGAAGCTGCACGCGCTCACCATGCTGCCCTTGATTTGAGGCATCCCTCCTCGTGCAATCATAGCTTTACACACATCAATAAAGGTTCAGAGAATGCCAGGTACAAACAGCATGCGCAGCCTAGCTGATGACTCACCGCCAGGTCATCCTGCAGCCGTGTTGTCTCTGCCTCGAGCCGGTTCTGCGCGAAGAGAGTCTGGTCCGCGAACTGCTCCGTTCTCAACAGCCGTTCCTCCAAGTCCCTGAATCGTTCCCGCTCCTCCTCGCGCTCCTTCTCCACCGCCGCCAGCCTGCAATTTCGAATTCACATTCGAAAACTTCGAAATCCTGTTCAGCAGGGTACAAATGAAAGAACCATCCTTAAAGCCAGCCTGCAAGGTTCAACCCAAAATATGCAGCGTGGACGCTCAGAAAGAAAGCTCCCAGCAAGCGTGTGGGCCTGTCGACCCAAGGTAGCTGAACCAGATATTTGACTCCTGCTTGGGAACCACATCGTAGGGCGCACTCTACTTCCACAACCTAGGAACCAATGCCAAAACTGATCGGATGACCCACTTCTTGGGTCTTCTTGGGGCATGCCTGCCACTCGGCCGCCAAGAAACAGAAGTCAACCCTCAACTCCCCTGAACCTACAGGGTCCCAAAACCCCCAAAATAGTGATGTAATTTGGTAGATTTAGGGTCTGAAGAGGAGCGCACTTGGAAGCAAGGTCGGTCTTCTCAGTGGAGTCAGATTGTGATTGCAGCTCGGCAGCTGCAAGCACAAGTTTTAGATCACGCTGCGCTTTGCGCTCCGCTCTGACCTGGCCCTCCAGCTCAGCGGCCTTGCCTTGGAGCTCAGCCTGTAGGGACAGAAAGATTATATGTATTAGGGTTTCAAAGGCTCATTGTAAATTCGAGGTGCACCTGGGAAGGGTGTCTTCCTCTGCAGCTCAAGTTGCATGAGGCGAGGAGGTGAGTTGTCTTTGAGGTGCCGAAAACTGATCGTCCTTCCGCTGGGCGCCAATGTACCCCTGTCTTGACTGCAATCCCTTGGCAGACCAGTTTGATGGAGCAGGTCTTGGCACATCTACAAAACCTTTACACTCTAGACAGTTGAGCATGTAAGTAGCACGCATTTGGTCGGTGCCCATGATTGCATCTCCTGCAGATGCACCAGGCTGGTAAAGCGGGCATCAGTGCATTTGCAGCAGGGATGAGACTGTTAGGCTTAGAAGCAGTGAAGGACGCACCAGTGCTTCGCTCGTCGGCAGGGAAGAGTTCTCCCGCTCCAGCTTCTTCACCTGCTGCTGCAGCTTCGCCGCCCCCTTCTCGGCGGCTTCCAGGCGGCTTCCCAGGTCCGCAACCTTTGCGGCAGCTTCAGTCGCACCCGTAGCGGCCGCCGCCGCGCCGGCGTGCAGCTCCCGGTTCTCCTTTTTCAGTGCATCCAGCTGCAGAAATACAAGACACATTTTAAGTACCATGCGTCTGATGAAACGACACAGGCCTGAAATTTAATAATGATCAAGCCCTCAAGCCCAAGAGAATGTGCAGCCCTCTGTAGCATGCACATAGCTGGCAATCCAAAACCTCATTTTGCCAAGGCAAGACTGGCCATGCGCACAGAACAACCCAGCATGCAAAGTGCTCCATTGGGGTCTGCTAAAGGGGCAGGAAATTGACAAGAACGTTCTCAAAACGGGTGAATTCCGCAGTGCAGTGAGCTTGTGCCACAGAAGACCGTCTATTTGCCAAGCTATAACAAATACAGTATATGAACATATATTAATGCTCTCACCTGTTCCCGCTGTGACTTGATCTCCTCCCTTAGGGTGACAATGGTGGTTTCGGCATCGCCTAATTTGGCCTCCGCTTCGGTCGCCTTGCTGGAGGCCAGCGCTGAGCTGGCGCCCATCTCACGGTTCTCCCCCTTCAGCGCATCCACCTGCAGAATTGAAGTTCAGTAATATACAGGAATATAGGGTTCAGAGCATCCTATGACTCAACTTGTGTACTTCAGTAGATAGGGTTTCATATTTCTGAAAAAGTCATGGATGCACCCAACGCAAAAATTAAAGGCATATTGCACGTCCTGATGTCCACTACCTTTTTCTTTAAGCTACCGTATTAACCTGGTCTCTCATTTTTGACAATTCTCTTTCTCCAGATCCAGAACTGACATGCTGGGCCTCCACAGAACAGGGGGCTGTACCATGACTGCATCTGCATGCCGAATAAGTCATAACTAGGCATGTGCGCGCACCTGCTCGCGGTGCATTTGGATCTCCTCCCGCAGTACGGTGATGAGGTGGTTTGATTCTCCCTGCCGGCTGCGCAGAGCATCCATGTCCGCCACCTGTCGCATTCCAACCACCACAATCAGCACACAAGAGCTTTCAGGCCCCTCCAGGTTTGGTAAAAAATACCTCTCGGCATCGCCCCCATCGGGTGACAAATAATCAACAGAAGCACCTCCCCGTAAGATAAGGGGTCGAATATCAGTGACAACAGCAGGATCAAAAGGGGCGGTTTTGTGACTTATTAACTCCCCACATTTTCGCCTCTGAATTGAAGATGCACGATAGTCCTTTGGGAGTGTGCCAGCCTGCTACGCTGGCAAGACCAGGATGAGTGCCAGTCTAGGCAGCTGCGCCTTGCGGCACTCGCACAAATAAAGTTGCCAGGCCACCTTGATCCTACATCACACCTGTGAAGCCGATGTCTCGTGGCATGCCACAGGTAAAGGGATATCCAACACAGATCTGAAAAGCACAGCCCACCTGGTTTTTGAGGGCGGTCAGCTCGGCAGTGAGCCCAGGAAAAACAGCCACTCGTTGACCATGCCCGAGCGCCTTACCTGCCTAAACCCTAACCGCATCTCCAATTCAAAATCTTTCAAAATAGGAAACCTACCCGGCTTTTCAGGGCTGTGAGCTCTGCAGCCAGCCCTGGCACAACAGCCGCGCTCTGTTCATGCCCGAGCGCCTCGGCCCGCGCGGCCGCCAGGCTGTTCCGTAACGCCATTGCCTCGGCCCGTAAGCCCTCCAGCTCAGCCAGGCGGCCCGCCTGCTCCTTGACCAGCGACTCCTTCGCCTCGATCTGTGATTAACATGCAAACCGCCCTCTTCGACTTTTTTATGTAAACCGCTTCTAAGAATAGCACCCTCTGGTATGCGTCCCTGAGGCCCTGATGCAGTGCAAGGAAGTAACGAGAGACTTCGTAGCTTTTGCAGCAAGCTGGGCGATTTGGAGGCTGTGGGAGCATGCATCTTGCTGATGCAACAGGGACAACCGAAGACGCAGACACCGTCGCTGCTTTTGAGTCGGGGATTTGAGATGTCATTAATGGGAGACCCCTCATGCCTGACCAGACATCACAGGTGCATCATTGCCTGGTATTACTAAGTTGATGTTGTAAGCGCGCGTCCACAAGGACTCCAGACAATCGCCTTGGCCTTGAGGGCGGCGGCTACAAGGGTTTTTAAATTACCCTAAACCCTAAATATTTATTTAAAAAATGCTCTACCCTACAGCACGGTAAGAAACCCACATTTTTGCATGACTCTCAAGCAGCAACCACTCCTCCAAATATGCAGCCCGGGGGGGGAAATGGTTTATAATCTGGATCTCACCTGCGCCTTGAGAGCGGCAGCTTCAGCTGTGAGCACGGCAACGAGCGCCGCCTTTTGGCCGAGTTCCTGGTTTTGTGCGCGCAACTGTCGCACTTCACCGTCCTGTCGAGTCGTCGTGCCTCGCAGCTCAGTCACCTCCGCCACCTGGACAGGGAATTGAGGAGATTTCAGGGTTTAGTATTGGGGTTTGCATGGAACAGGGAAACCTCTACTGACGAGGAGGCGCCATATCAGAGCAATTTTTACTGTTTCCACCTTTTCTGCTGAACCAAAACATGCGCAGGCAATACTGCGTGACAAATCTCTGATGCCCTGCGGGGCAGGCAACTTATACAGTTCTGATTAAGACAGTTTGATACAGTCAGGCAGGCTTCGATTGTCCGGCAGTCACACTAATTTATCCATACAGAGGTGGTCTCCAGTGCTGCAATATATGCACGAATTTGCACCTCTCGCTACCAGTGATACAAGAGCATTGAGTAAGAGCTTTGAGTACAGCCACCAAGTGCTCATATCGCTATGCTACCAAGATTTGAGAAGATCCCCACCTGCTGCCGCAGCGCGTCTGCCTCGGCTGCCAGGCTGTCGGCGAGCGCGCTGCGCTGGAGCAGCCGCTTGTTCTCCGCACCCAGCGCCTCCAGCTGCTGAGCCAGCGCCGCCTTGGCAGTCCTCAGCTCCCCAAGCTCCGCCTTGCTGGCCGCCAGCTGTGACACCACACCCAAGCCACATTTACACATGGAGTTTAATCATTCAAAGGTACGGCACCTAGAAACCAAGAGATCAGGTAGAATTGACGATGCGCAGCTAGCCAAGCTCTGTCCGGGGGTCCGCCGAGGGGAAAGCATGACTTCTTGGTTGCCAACATGGGAACAAGGTCTACAGCTTTGCCGCTTGTACACAGAAACAGAGCCTGCAACTCGAGTTCTCATGCTCGCTTTACCTGCGTGCAAAAGCCATTCACCTGCTGCTGCATTGTCTTGGCTTTGGCAGTCAGCGCCCCGAGTGACATGCGCGCTTTGTCGGCCTCGGCCGCCGCTTTATAATTTTTCTTTTCTGTTTCTTTTTCTTTTGGGGAGCTCAAAATAAGAATCCCTCAAGCCAGGATGTTCCTAGGTTGCTCACCTGCTGTCGCATTGTCTCGGCTTCGGCAGTGAGGGCTCCGAGCGACGCGCGCGCTTTGTCGGCCTCGGCGGCGGCGGCCGATTGGCGCTCAAGCTCCTCCTCGAGGCCCTCGATCTCCTCCTCCAGCTCCGCCACCTGGCGCTGCGTCCTGAACAGGCGACACCACAAAAAGGGTTAGTAATCTTATTAGCTGGATCCTCACATTTGAGTCACGAACTTCCCATTCTTCCTTATCTCTAAATTTGAAGTAAGACTTAAATGAAGCCATTGTAAAGCCTCCCAAAGAGGGTACTTCTCGTCCCTGAGAACGCACCCTACCTCGCATTCCTCCCCATTGCCTCTATATTGTTTTCTTGAAATTGAACTTCAGAAGCAAGGTGACTCACTTTTGCAGGGCCTCCTCTAGGCGGTTATGGTCGTACCTCAGCTCTTTACCTCTATGACACTTTAAAATCTGTCTTATTTATTAGTTTGATTGAGATAGTGAGAACACTCACTTTTGTAAGGCTTCCTCAAGGCGGTAGTTCTCATCCCTGAGCTCGCGCCCAATCTTGGCCTCTCTCCCAAGCGCCTTCGCCTGCCCCGCCAGTGCTGCCGCCTCCGCCGCAGCTGCAGCCGCCTTCTCTCGAGCCTCCTCCGCCTGTGGTCCAAGATAATTATTTTAAGTGCATTCTAAGCATGGCAACGTTTTCCAAGGTGCGGCAGACCCAAGCCAGAGGCCATAGGGCACACAGGCAGGCAGTCTGCAGGCACATCAGCGGGGGCTACAAGAGTCTGCAGCCGGTGAAAGGGCGACTAAACCAGGGCAGCGCAAGCTCCGTGGCATCTCCTCACAGCCTAGCTCAGGTTCAGTGGCATCAATTTTAAAGCCAAAAACATCCTCAGCTCAAATCGTCTTGCGTAAGTCCCCAATTGGCGGGAGCTGTGTCCTGACAGGGAGCCAGAGGATGTCACGTCAAGCAGAAAAGGGGCACAAGAGGGCGCTATGGGATTCTTCATGTTGTTTCCACACTCTCATGAAGTTCCCTTGGAAAGAGCCGGCACCTGGTTGGGGTGCTGCCCCAAATCGGAGTCATCTCAAGCACTCTAAAGCCGAGCGCATGATCCAGATTGTATGATGGTAGGGTATGTCAGACATGTTATTCACCTCTTGGAGACCCTTGAGGGCTTGCGCCAGGTCGGAGTTGACCTTCTCCAGCTCCTCGGCCATTTTGCTGTTGGCCGCCTGTATCTCCCCCAGATTAGCGACAACCCTAGGGCTTCCCAGCCGCGCAACAGTCGCCTGCCCCTTGGGCACGACCGCCATGCTGCCCTCGCTGCTGCTGCTCCTGCACAGTCAGCGCCATGTCAGCATCCAGTCAGCACACTACCACAGCCCCTTGACAATAGCAAGGTCTATAGATGTATGTATTCAGCTACTTCAGCTTGGCGATGCAAGGCATCCTCCCAGCTCAAACCTGCTAAAGACCCAATCAAGCTCCTAGATAGATAGACAGTCGCTGCTGACACTCAATGCAGGTTTCGAGGGACAAAAGGGGGCTCCATATTTAAAATCCGTTCAGGACAAATTCATGTTTTGTCACTGGTAGCCTTGCCTGTGTGTTTGCTTGCCACCTTCTAAAGGTGCTGACGGTAGGATCAATCACTGATCCCCTTTACATATGTCAGGCCTTCATGGCATGGTCGTGCTCTAGGGAAGCTATCACTAGCTTGTACTTCATACAGCGGATAATTTCTAGGGTTTTGGGGGCATCAGGGGCATCTTCTTTCAGGAAAGATGGGCAAAATCACTCACGCCGAGGGTGTGGAGGCGTCCTTTGCAGGGGACAGCTGCGTAAGGCTCTCATGGGGAGAGACCCTCTAAACCTCAGGAGCTACCAAGGGGTTTGCGCGTGCGAATCTAGGTTAAGGGGTGTCAAGAAGGGTGAATGTAACGCACGGCGAGGGCGAAGAGGCGTCCTTGGGTGGTGACAGCTGCGAGAGGCCGTCCTGCGGGAGGCTGATTTCGCGCTGCAGGCTCTTTATCTGCTCCTCCAGCCGCCGCACAAGCACCGCGCTGTCGCCTCGCGCCTGGTCCTGCATTCAAGTACACATGAATGAGAGCGCAGGCCCCAGAAAATTCTAGATTGGAAGGAGAAGTAAAAACACATCAAAACCGTGCTGTTGCTGTCGAATGGGAGGTGCGCGGTCCTGCATTCAAATGCACATGAATGAGAGCGCAGGCCCCAGAAACTCCTAGATGGGAAGGAGAATACATCAACACCGTGCTGTTGCTGTCGAATGGGAGGTGAGCGGGCAAGATGAGGCAAGTAGATCTTTGATAGCGCAACAGAAGCAGGAACTACAGAACATGCATCTGCCTAGATGCTTGAAGGTGGTGGGCCTGTCCACGGCACCGGCACACAAAGCCACAGCAATTAAAGCTGACTATCTTAACATCAGATCTGATCTGCCGGGCATACAGGGTAGGAAGGAAAGTCCCAAGCTGCACACTCCTTCTCCTTCTTAAGCTGTGGCATGTAGTCATGCGCCAGCACCTTGATGTTGAACGAACAGCATATTCTTTATCATTGCAGAGGATTACTTATCATTGCAGAGGATTACTTATCATTGCTGAGGATTACTACCTCGCGGTGTCCGTATACGGAGGGCGGGTCTGACAGCTGGCTGCAGGTGTCAGAGCAGGCGTCGCTGCCGCGCAGGTTCAGCCGATCTATCACCGCATACAGCCGCGTGTTCTCCCCCTGGGGCCAGGGGAAAGAATCCTTGTTAGGGTCGAAGCAACAGGTATAAAACACGTGAGTTTCCACAATTACCCCCTGTCCAGCGAAAAAAAAAACCCTACTTAGGGCCTGAAAAAGCAAAGTCATCTGAAATCAGGGTCCAGGATTTATCAAAAGTCTGCCAGGGTTCAGCAATGCAGCGAGGCCCAATGCAGAACTATACGCAGCTATTCTAAGCAAAGGCGCAATGAGAAGGTTCACAATTTTCATTAAGAGGACCCTTTCACACACTCTGCAGTGCTTAAAATTTCTGAAGGATGCAAGCAAGTGGCAGCAACTGGTGTGTGTGATAGAAAAAAATTTGCAAGGTGCGAAACACAAGAAACGTAATCTGTACCTCAAGCCGCTTGTTCCATCGCTTCAGCTCCCCGACAAGGGCCGCATTGTAGTTGTTTGCGCGCCGTGCCCCCGCCAGCACCTGCCACATCAGCAATGTTACTGATCAGCCACCGAGCAGAGGGGAATAGCAGACAGATTTCAGCATTGCATGCATGCAATATAATTGGCGGGCATGTATGCATTGGGTGTCTCAGGAGATGGGATGCTGGTCAACATGCAGCAGGCAGGCTAAAATACTTTTTACTTGCAGCAAGCCAAATACCCATGTATGAATTTCCCACTTCTGGTCTTCCAACGACAGGTGCCAACACCCCCAAATGCTACTTTAAACCCACAGGCTTTCAAGGTAACAATGCTTGACTCACCTTGGCGACGCGGCTGCCCACGTAGCTGGCCACTCGGTTCATCTGCTCCACCTCACCTGCCAGCGTGGCATTGTCGCCGCGCAGCGCGCGGATCTCCTCCTGTACAACATGCCCCTTTATATACCCCTGACGGCTTGGGGTTGTGTCGGAGGATTTGAACTGTTTCATCAGTGCCTGACGAATTGCCTATATTCACATTAATTGCACCCGTGACAAGCATAGTAATCTCTGTGCCTTCGAAGCCGAGAGAGGATGCATTGAAGAGGGATTCATGCAGCATGCATTCACATGCAGTGCAGGTGTGTCTAATAGTGGCCTTGCTTTCAAGAAATAGTGCCAGCTTCACAGCAACGACCTCCCCTACCTTCATTTTGCACTGCACACATTCAGATAAACACAAAGATGCTGTGATAAGATCGATGTTGTGAGGCTCTGGCGTTCGTGTTGCCAGCGCATCTCTGCAACCGCCAGTGCCGCAGTGGTCTGATCATCGGGATATCCTCGGAGACACGGACCAAAGAATCCTGAAATCTGACACTACAGACCTCCTTTCTGGCATGATCATTTTTGCATTGAGGGGCCAGACACAGCGTACAAGATATACAGTGTTTGGTTGGGAGATTTTGGGTTCGAATTCGGACCTCTGCAGCAGCCAGCGTGGCGGTGGTCTGCTCGTCGGCAGCGGAGGAGGCGGCGTCCGTCGCGCGGCGTTCGGCGGCTTCCACGGCAGCGGATAATTCTGCGTTCTCCTCGGCCAGCCGAGCGTTCACAGCGTGCAGCGTGGCCAGCTCGTCCTGCAGCAAGCAAAATCCAGGGCCTCAGATCCAAGATGAGCAATAAATGACTGCTGAGCTCAGTGAGAACCCTCCTCCTTGCCAAACTTATGAGAACTAAATACTTATATTACCCGCCTGTGGAAACACGGGTCTGTCCAATGTGATTTTTGCTTTGATGACTCTCATGGGGAGCAAAGACATCAGGTCAGGAATCATCGTCAGCCTTTCTTCCTCAAGAGTGTTAAGAGGCCAGCATTGGGTGTCTTAGAGCGGCACCTCTTTTGGCTCCAGGGCCGTCTTGAGGCGTTCCACCTCTTCCTGCAGCGCCGCGTTGTTCTCTGCCAGCCGCGCCACCTGTGCGCAATGAGTCACCCGATGAGTCAGCATTAGAACATTCATTGGAGTCCGGCCCTGCAGCTTGTGAGAGGAAGAGCTTAGGGACTTTCGTTATCGAGTGATTTGCCGGCCTTGTCCTCTTGTCTGGGTGTATTCTGAGTGATTAGTCCCCATGCATTGCCATCTGAAATATGCACAAAAAAGCAATGGCATGGCCAGAGATGGCGGAGACCATGTTCCAAGCACAAACAACTTTACATCCAGTGGTGAGGGTGAGTCAGCGCTGACCTCATCCAGCATCTGCTGCCCGCGCGCCGGATCAAGCTGCCCCGTCTCCAGGGGCGAGCCCCACGCCGGGTGCGATTCAGCGCACTCACCTGACGCCTTGCTAACCGCCTCGTCGGACCCCCCTCTCAGCCGCACCACTGGGGGGACCACCTCCGGGGGAACCTGTATGCATGCATTGTTGTGACAAATCACGACGACGACCATTATAATTGCTGCACAGCGATTATTTTCTCCAACGCTTGCTCTGCCTTGATGTTTGAATGTCTGTTTGTGTGTGTAAGGTGATATCTGTAGCTTGCTGTCTGCCTCCTTGCATGAGCTTCCTTTGCCACAATTCGTCAGAGCGCTCTCCCTCGGACAAGAGGGAGGCATCCCCACCCAATCCCATCCTTATGTTCTCTTTTCAGGCCTGACAATATCTGGCCCAACTCTACATGTGAATTACTATGTCCTTGGAGCAGCATTTCTCCCTCATGTTGCTCACCTCGCCGCTGGAAGGGGCAGTGAAACCGCTGGAAGAGCTGCGCATGCGATCAGACATCCCATCACCCAACGGCGACGTCGGCATCTCGCCATCTTGATCGGACGGCGCTCTTTTCAGCTTGAGGCTGCTGGCCCTGCAAGGCAGAGTGGAGGGTATTCTCAGCATCAGGCAGTTAAGTGCATTAAGAAAGAAGGAGTACTCAGTATGGCGCGCAATCTGGCCACCATGGTCTGCGCGCACTGTTGATTAGGTGCCATTTCTCCCGCAGGGCAGGCCATACTGTACAGCCATCCTCTCACAGGATCCCATTGATCAAGTCAATACTGGATGAAAGGTGCAATGCTGGCAAAGCTCAGCTCCGACATGAAGTGAGTCGTTAGCAAATTGGCAGCATAAGTACACTTTGGTGTGCTTGCCTGAAGGGGCTCAGCAGCCGCGGCGGTGGCATGGCTGCTCTGTCAGTGTTCTGTGGTGCACAACCCCCTCCGCTTACATCAGGCACTGCGGCAATTCCACCTGCAAAGCAGAGCCCACAGAGACGATCACGGTCCAAACATTGTTCAGGCTAGCTTTGATGGTGTGAAGGGGCCGCCTTCCCTCCTCTGCATCTCTCCTGCACGCCTCACAGAGCCTATACCTGCCAGCCCACCTAGCATCAGGCCCTGCGCTGCACCGATTCTGACTAGAGTCAACTGCTGCTGCATGAAAGCTGATTGTGATTGTTCCATTCCCGTCGTTTGGTCTGCCTGTGGAGGTCAACAACTGCCTCGCTGAAATGAGTGCATTGATACTGCTGCCTAGGTCCATTTCTGCTGCAATTGTGCCAAAGTGCACCCTGAGCATCTGCCCAAGAACCTCATGCATGATGCATCCCCACTCCTGCTTAACTATAACAACGCTTACTCAGTTAAACGACTCATCCCAATGCTCAACGCATCGCCTGAGCTGCAGCAGCAAGGACTTCGCGAGGTGGGGGATAGTAGTCAGTGCTGTCCTGCAATTCCGCGAAGGCAGTTTCGATCACTGCTCTCAGGCATTGCAGCGCCGTTTTGTTCAAATTGTAACGTTGATTTATCGTCAGAAACGACCATCGCAAAGATCGGCACCTAAACTGTGCTGCAGGGATCACCACCTAGGCGCCCGAGACTCCACAGCTCGGCAGTGTACGGATAAAGACGTCAGGCCACCAGATACACAAGATCTCGTAGCCGTTACTGTAGTAATTGTGGGAAAATACAAAACAGCTACATTCCAACCACCGCTGTGTAAATTCGCCAAAATAAAGTGCTCACTTATCACAAATGGGGGTGCTTGACAGCGCATGTACCACAATAACAATCATTGAGGTGCTCGCACCTTGTTTGCAGGCTGCCAATCCTACATGTCGTGATGAAAATCACATATTAACATGCGTCAGAGCTGCTCCTTGACATCAATTTCTGGCTCCAGCTATGCCTGGCATCTTCCAGTACTCACTGCTAGCAGACTCGCTTTGCGCCGTTGAGAGCTCTGTGAACACACTCAACCCTTCGATGAATGCCAAAACTTGAAAGGCGCCAGCTTCCATGTTCATGCCTCCGGTGCTGGCTTGCATTCTGCGGTCTCCAAACTTTCCAGAATGGCTGATCGCGAGGGGTGAACCACTCGATCGAAGCCAAGCCTATGGGTGAAAGCAACATTGAGCTGAAATGGATCTTCCGAAGGAAACGTCTTGCTGTTGGCAAATGTAAAAATCTGAACACGGTAAAGTTGCTGTACACCGAGATCCTAGCCGAGATCATGACCAGGATTGCGAAACAAGAACCTGAGTCTTTTCGAAGGCTCACTAGCCCGGCGAAAATAATGTAGGTGAAAATATTGCACCTATATCATTACATACTTCTTTGATTTTCTTATGTTCATCTTGCCAGCGTGATATGAAGGCAGATGAGGTTGCAAAAAGTCACCAAAATAAATAGGTGATCACTAGAGATGCTGCAAAGTCCTCATCACTGATCAAATATAAGTACACGTATGCCATCATGTCTATTGCATCGCTTTTCTGTAGCCTTTCTTCCTTGCAGGATTAAGAACTCGATTTTTCCCCCTGCCAGGGGCCCTGGGCAAGGATAGAGCTCCAGTAACTTTCCTGTGGCTGACCATAAATCAAAGGTGAATCCATCACCCGGTGACTAAATACTGGATCTGCATCGATGGCGCATGTGTCACACCTGTGAGGAGGGCGGCCAGGACTCTGCGCCGCATGTCTGCAGAGACTTTTCCGGCAAACCTTCCAGTGACATGCTGGCATGCCATCATGATTGTGTTCAGAAGTCAGACCTGCGTTCTCATATTGAATCTCTTGCTCAGGAACGAATTTCATGTCTACGAAGGAGTCTGATCCACGCAGAAGCGCTCCTATGCTCTGAGCAGGCATGGTATGCCCGAAGACACAATCAAGGCTTCCCTGCTATGCTGAAGGCATTCTTTTGAGTGTTTTGTTACAAAAGCAGGATGTTTCATTGCAGGATAGGGTGAGAGCTGCGGTGGACCGGGCTGTGAAGAGGTACAAAAGGAAGAAGAAAGAAAAAGTACGCCCTGTCTCCTTTTGTATCGTACAGGAAGGTGACAAACATTACAATGTAAGACGCAATCACTTGCAGAATCTTCTATTTGTGGCGCAGAAAGTCGAGAAGATGTGGAAAGAGCACATGGCAGATCAAGAGAGGGTGGCCCAGGGAACCGGCATCCTGATCCTTGGACGATGTGCGCCGAATTATTGCTATATTGTATCAGCACCATTGTTGATCAAACGTTCGTGCTTTGGTTAATTTTTCTGTACGCCGAATCTTCACTCACTGAGAATTTGGTGCAGATCCCACCAAGCAGGAGTGGGAGGTGTATCACGAATCGCTGAAGCACCACAGGCACCCCACAGAAGCAGAGTTTGATGACTTTGATATGACGCCCATCCCTGAGGGTTACGATGTTCCTCCTGCGACGGCTGGACCACCCAACAGGTATTTCTTTTCAGGAGAACACCAAAGTGATACCCACTGCCAGCTCAATAGGGCCCTAGAGATGGCGTCGTGCTGCGCACGTGAAGGACGATCATGTTAAAGCCCTGGCACCTTCCATGCGTGCTGTTTTGCATTCTTATGAATAAAACAGATACCAGCAAGTCCCGAATGGGCAGCCATGACTTGCCTGGCACCTTCAAGGCAGGCTGCTATGCATGCCTATGTATAGAGCAGTTATCAACCATTCCCAAGTGGCCAGCTATGAGTAGGCTCCTTAGACTAAAAGCATACAGAGTTGGTCATTGGTCGGGGATCCTGTATGTGAATCTAAACAGCTGAGGCGCAGCATTTGTGTGGTGCCACACTTTAATCCATGACACCGGTCTGAACCCACTGTTTGTAACTTTGCAAGGTGCCCTGCCTGCAGCTAGCAAGGAATATCGTGTGGGTCTTGGTCTTGAAGCCTGAAGCGCTGTATGTCTAAACATGCAAATTTGGCCCAGTATAGGAATTGCAGCTTTTTGAATGGCTATATAAGTGCTCTAGTGCAGCAGAGGGAGCGTTGCGCCCGACCCCTTATTCGTTTGTTCTTGTCAAGCTCTTACGGTCGCTGAGAATCAGTATCCAGGTCTCTTTCAATTCTTTTGCAGGCACGATGTTTCAAGACCTCAGAGACATCGTCAAGAGAGCTGGGCACAGAAGCTGGGTCTGAAGAAAGGCTCTGTCAAAACCGATCGAGATGATCTGAAGGCTTGGAGCGCCCGCGATGAAAAACGGGAGCGTGCCAGACAGGCAAAGGTGGCCCCTTGACGCATTTATTTTTGTTTTTTTTTCTTTTTTTTCTAGTTAGTGTTGTTGCAGAATTGTTCATCGACTTCAGCAGAATACGCTATACTTGTCCATCAACAACAGTGATGTGCAGACGAACCGCAAGATCAAGAAGTATACTGAAGAGAAAGAGAAGTACTATGCTGAAAATCCACGCTCAAATCCAGGTATGTTGCCTGCAGTTGGCAGGATGCTGTGTGCTTGTTCTGCAGTGTGTGATGGTACAGTGCGCTCATTTGATTTTATATATTTTTATTATTATTATATAGAATTATTTTTATAAAAATTTTGTCATTTTCTTGCATGGCAGCTTTGCATCCCGATGCGGTGGATCTCTACGATTAATTCTTCGGGCATGGAGTGGGATTCTTTCCCAGCACCCACTACTCCAGACTGTAGTGATGAGCTTTTGCAGTGTCCACTGCACTTTGGAGGGAGCTGAAGACCAGGCTGAGCCTCTGTGATGAATATTGCCACAATTTATGAATGAGTTAACGAGCAGCAGCCTGGGTAGGTATTCTCTTTCTGTACACATGTACATGTAAGCTTTCTTGCAAGGACGTAGGGTGCATGCAGTGTGCAAGTCTGTCATTGCAAAGGCAATCAAAGACTTAAGATCAGAAGATGATTTGTTGCGCCTTGTACATCCCTGGTTTGGGGGCGCAATGATATTGCATGATACTTGAGATGTCAGGGGACATCGATCTAAACATGTAAAATTGCAGCGCATGACATTGGGATTGGAACGATGTGTATGTGGAACGATGTGCGTGATCAATCTAATTTTTGTGTTGACAACAGCCATTAGGTCTTCCTTGAGTGTTGTCCTTGACCGACTGTTGCCGAAGGCAAGGTGCCTCTGCAGACAAGCTGCATGTAAAGGCTGCCAAATTCCTACCCCCTTGTGGACTCGCCAGATCCAAGCAAGACCCAATCAACCGTAGCCACGGTGCTCAGTACTTGTACCGCCCCCCGCCAGCTGGGGCCCAACACTCTTTAGTCACAGAAAAACACACGTTTCTTTGTGAGAGCCTGCAAAGACTCGCAATTGCCGCAAAATTGTCAATGAACCGACAATAGTACGCAGACATGCCCACAATAGACATAACTTCTTCTGCTGTTGGTGGGCCATGGCATACTCACTATACAGGCAATTTTGTCAGGATCGGGTGCACCTCGTTGCTTAGACACAATGTATCCAAGGCATTTGACAGAAGGAGTAGCAAAGACACACTTTAGCAAATTGAGTTCCAGACCTGCCATGCGCATGCGCTGGAACTTCCTTTCTTGAAGACCTCATCTTGCAGGTGGCTCAAGTGCTCTGTCCATGCGGCAGAGTATACAAAAAAATCATCAATATGAGAATAGCAGCAGTGGCACCCAGCCAACACATGATCCATCAGACGCTGAAATGTGCTGGATGCATTCACAGTCAAACTGGGAGGATGCATGCTCATGAGATTCTTGCATTGCTTGAACATGCAAGCCGCTCGCAAGCAATGCACCCCCAATCTCATGTTGCTTGCATCCCTGTTGAGACCCCCAGGCTGGGGGTCTCACCAGGGATGCATTATGAGATGCTGGGGGCCCCAGCAATCCAGGTGCCTATGGCGAGTTGCAAGAGAGGAGAAGAGCGAGAAGGAGGGCGCAGGGTTTTTCTCAGGTGACAGTTGATAAGGTCGTCAGACAAGTCTGGGGTCTCTGGGTTGATTAAACTCTTGGCTCACGGTGTAAGACGCAGCGCCAGCCATACTATGACGTACTCAAGGATCGGGAGATGAGCACCACGCCATGCACAGCAAGAATAGCGGAGACGCTGTACGGCAGAAGAATATGACAGCAGTCTTCTTCCTGCGCATCACACCAGCACCCAGCCGTGCCAGGCCAAGATCATGGAGGCATAAGCGAATCTGCAGAGATCCAGGCTTTGCTGCACCCCAGAGATAGTGATCTGTGCCTGAAGTGTGTCAGTGAATGCAGCGTACCTGGCATGCAACTGGGCAGGTGAAAGACGCACATCACAAAGCAGGTGTGGTGGCACAGCACAAGATGACAGGTTACCACTGATGAACCCGGCCCCGCACACTTGTGATCACCTTCATGAAGGCTGGGACATATGACAATGGGGCAATTTCTGAGAAGTTCAAGACCGTGACAGCCACTTCAGCCATACTGCACGGAAATACAATGCAACTCCATCCAGAATGCAAGATGAAAACTGCTTCGAGGGCTCATTCGGCTTTCCAGCATTTTGGATCCCTGCAAGCCCTATATAAGGACCCTGCATTACTAATATCGACGTAGGGCTTATTTTGGTGCACAACACTCTCGCTTTCACCCCAATCCCTTTGGATAAGAAAGCACTTGTTGATTTCAGGAAGTAAGTTTGAGAAATCTAGCAATATGAGGGCCCTGGTAGAGACTCCCGTTTGCAGCTCGCACCGAGCTTCTTCATCTGGCAGACAGCTTCTCAACGCTGCAAGGCCTGTCCATACTGACCGTTGCCGGCCGCATGCTCTCAGATCGCTCGCAGTAGCAGCTGTGGATACCAAGAAGCAAAGCAGGCTAGCGTTTGTCGACCTGCAGCCTCCCGATCCGATTCTTGGTGCGGGCGCGAGATCACTTTATTCAAATCCCAGCAAAATATCATGCACTTCGCATATGTTGCTTTCCATTTTGTTCAGCTGTAACAATGAATCTCCTTCCGAGCGGGCATTCTCAAATTAGAGACGTCTCTATGAAAGTAGGTCACTCATATAAGACAATCGCTTTGTGTGGAAGCGAAGGTCAATCGAGTATGATTATGGTGCAGTGTGTAAAGATAAAAGGAACAATTTCAGAGCAGTCGGCGTGGCAGTGCAGCATGGCCTGACAGGTGCCCCTGTGGGATCCCATGGCTGCAGGTGTGAGCGAGGCCTTCAAGCGCGACACCAATGACTTGAAGCTCAATCTCGGCGTGGGAGCATACCGAACGGAGGAGCTGAAGCCCTACGTCCTCAATGTTGTGAAAAAAGTGACATCCCTTGGCTGCAAAACTTGATGCACCAGTGTCAGGCATTCGACAGGCAGCTGCCAGCTTTGCGTGTCCTGCATGCCTTCCTGCACCACTTCCAAAAGATGCTGATGCTTCCCTTGACCCGCCAGCGGGTGTATATAGCATCTTGATTCGTCTTTCTCCTCTCACATAGGCTCAACTACACATGCATCGTCTTTGCAGCTTCACATGCAATTAAGCAAGAGAATCAATGAACTGAAGTAAGAGATATAAAGACAAGCCATGGTGACTCACAGGCTGAGAAAATCATGCTGGAGAGTGAGGAGAACAAGGAGTACCTGCCCATCCAGGGGCTGGAGGCCTTCAACAAGGCCACCGCCGAGCTGCTCCTGGGACAGGACCACCCCGCCATCAAGGTAGTCCTGGAACTTCGATTGCTGTTTGATTTGAAACTGCAAGGTCAGTAGTTGTAGACATGTACCATGGCATGGCCTATTAGATGAGCAAATTGGACACTTGCGGGGTGGGTGAATGGCGCTTTTGTGTGGCAAACTCTACTCGGGGAGCTGATGCCAGAGATTTGTGGCATGCGCACACCGCAAACATGCCCTGCCGTGCGCCACTGGCACTTGGGGCAGAACGCAAACATGGATACTCTTACAGAAGACTCCATTCCATTAGCTCTGTAATGTTGAAAGCTCATCTTGTTATTGCCCAGCGCCAAGCAGTATGGTACATGTATATCTGCCCCTTTCTGTGACAAGGGTAACAGAGAAGGACATAAAATAGCTCTCTGCTGCGCTCTGCAGGAGGGCCGCATCGCGACGCTGCAGTCTCTGTCGGGGACGGGGTCTCTGCGAGTGGCCGCGGATTTCATCGCCAAGTTCCTGCCGGGGACGACCGCGTACCTGTCAAACCCCACCTGGGGCAACCACAAGGTGCGCCGAGAATCCAAGGGGAATGCTTCAGGGGGGATTAAGATAGAACAACATGAAACATTTCTCTCTATGTTTCATGGGGGAATGCTACTTGTGGGGCACTCACAGGGTGTGGCCAATATCCAATGAAAAACCCCAATTCAGAAAGAACACTTTGAGTACCGCAGAATAGACATTCCCTCCGTTCATGAGGCAATGTAGATGGGCTTTGGACAATCACAAGGTGATTTGAGCGGAACGCCTATACGGTAGTACCATCATTTTCCTTTTAGACGCTGTCCTGCCAAGACAGGTAAAGTACGTCTGCAGAGATGCTACAGGTTGAGACTGTCACAGCTTCTATCCCTTGTTGGACTCACCAGCTCCCAAGTAAGACCTCGTCAAGCGTGAGCACAGCGCAATTATTATTCACTGCCTCTTGCCAATCGAGGCCCTTGCAGGGGAATAGTGCAGGGGAATGACATAGCGGACAGGTGCCCTTCTGTAAATTGTGAGGCAATGCTAGACCTGCATGTTATAAGGCTGTCAGGTCACATACTGGATGAGTTCTCCATCTTTTTTGAGGGTTCAACTGCGACACTCGCACTTGCTCACAAGGATGGGAGGCACATGCATGTGAATGCTACTGCCTTCCGTATACCATACACGTCAAGGCAGCCAGGAACTCCCAGCCCCGCCAGACCGCAGTCACAGTATCTATATATACCAATTGCTTGCTAATTTAAGTGCGAGTGCGGTGCACTGCGCAGCGCAGAACACCTTCTCACTCCCCAGAAGAGGAGAGATGCAGAAGAGCAGGTGCACTTCTGTTTGGCACAGCCCACAAGGTCTGTGATACATTGCACTAGCGCAGATCACTGAAAGGACCAAAATTGGATTTTGGTGGAAATGACACCTTGCACAAGCCCGTCTCCAGGGCAGCATTCCCTTAAAATAGGCCCTCGGTAGCCTTGAACTCCAAGGGTCTTTCTCTGGAGTGTGGGCGCGCTGTGGAGGCAAGCTGACAAGGCCACACAGGCCCTAGAGGCTGAGCTTCACGAGGCCTGCCCTCCAGATCATTGAACTGACAGAGTTCTGGCTTTTTCCTGCGCAGAACATCTTCGCGGATGCTGGGGTGGAGTGGAAGTGGTACCGCTACTTTGACCCCAAAACTGTCGGCCTTGACTTCGAGGGCCTCATGGAGGACATCCGCGCGGCGCCCGAGGGATCAGTCATCGTGCTGCACGGTTAGTCACTGCCTGTCATGGCCTGACAAATTTTCTCACCATTGTAGGGTGGGGTTCCGGGATCAGGAGGACCAGGGTTCAGGGTGATGACGGGCCGACAATCGAACATGAAACTGCCCCACACCTCCCACTGGCGCCTTTCGGGGCAATTTGACATGATTTTTTTGCAAATCATGAAATCAAGTGGTGCAAAACACATCTGCAGAAATTTTGCACCTTGGACAAAGATGCTAGAAACAGAGTAGGCCTGGCGTGCCTTAGTATTTGCTGCATGCATCACACTTTGCAGCCAGCTCTAGCGGACATGTCTTGCACATTCATGAGACAGCATTGACCAGACCAAGAAAATGTCGGCAACTTGTGCGTGCATTGTGGGGCCAGGCTGCGCTCACAACCCTACCGGGGTGGACCCTACAAGGGAGCAATGGGAGAAGATCGCTGACCTGGTCATCGAGAAGAACCACCTGCCCTTCTTCGACGTGGTGCGCACCCTTCACACTTTGATTCACCACCCCATCGCTCCCTTTAGCAAGGACACCTTCATCTGCCGCTCTGGGCAGCATCTCAGACATACAATAGGGAGTGAGCTTGTTCCTTGAGCGCATTGTGTAGAGGCTTCGCAAGGGCGCTCAGTAGGGCAGTTGCGTGTTCCATTGTTGAGACTGGCTTTTCATACCTGATGGGATGTCTGGTTTCCATGCAACCTCTGTGAGCATGCGGCCTGACCCGACAGGTGTCCTGAACAAACCCATGCCACAATTCTGTCCATACGTATTGTGGATGAGTGCGTTCTGATTAGGATGAATCGTGCGCGCCTAATCAGGCAGCATGGAGCGCATTGCTCACACGCCCATGTGAGCTTTTAGGGTCTAGGCCTACGCTTTATACTGTCCTTTAAACTGTCCTTATCAGGTGCATGCAGCACGTCAATCAATCAGGCGCATGGCACATGAGTCCTGACCAGGCATGTGATTGGCATCCCGTGTGTGCTAGTGTCAGGCATACCAGGGGTTCCAAGCATCACCAAAGCTGAGCGTGTAATACAACAGCCCCAGCTAGTGTTGTGTGTGAATTTGAAAGTGAAGTTTGCATGTGTCCTGATCAGGCGTACCATTGGTTCCGCGCATCATCAAAGCTGAGCGCGTAATACAACAGCCCCAACTACTGTTGTGTGAATTTGAATTTGAATTTTGCATGTGTCCTGATCAGGCGTACCAGGGATTTGCTTCCGGCAGCCTGGACGATGATGCGTGGGCGCCGCGTTACTTTGCCAGCCGAGGGATCGAGCTGCTCGTCGCGCAGTCCTATTCCAAGAACCTGGGTGCGCCTGCCATCCTTTTTATGAGTTTGCTTTTCAGTAGAGACCGAAAGATGAGGTTGGGATTCAGAAAGTGGGCCTAGATAATGGTGGTGGGAAGTGCAAGGTGTCTGTGGCGCAGTCCTATTCAAAGAGCCTACGCCTGTCTCTATTTACACTGCTGAAGAGGCGGCAATTTCAGACGCCTTTCCCTGAGTCTGTGACCCCTTTGTGAGCCCTATCGCTGGCGTGGCATCTGTCAGAGTGCAGCAAAGCTGCGATGAACTTCAAGTGCCACATCTGTCACCCACTGCCCTCCATTGTCGTTGTTAGATCTCACGATGCCCCACGACTGGAACCCAGCAGGTCCATTTTTATCTGTGCGTGTTCTGAATTTAGTCATCGCTGCAAGGGCGATTCCAGGGGTATTTTCACTGCATAGGGTGGTTCCTTGCCACATTATCGTACCCAGATTCAACTCAGAACTAGCTGTTTGAGCCATGAGCTTCTTGCTTAGGAAACACTCAGGTTCACTCAGAATCAAATTTTGGCGCAGGTTTGTACGCGGAGCGTGTTGGCGCGATCAATTTCGTGTTGAGCGATGCTGAGGCGGCGAAGCGGGTGATGAGTCAGCTCAAGCGAATCGCGCGCGCCCTCTACTCAAACCCCCCTGTGCACGGTATGCGCCCCCTGGTTCACCCCCAAACCCTACTGTCTTATGTATTCAACCTGGCCTCCGCTGTCACACTGTTTTGTGGCAAACCCATGCATGCTGCCATGCAGGAACCTCTGCTTGCAGCCTCCTATTACATTTGCATTATTGTTATTATTGTCAGTATTATTATCATTACACGCTTTTCCTGCCATGAGGCAAGGTGCGTCGTGCAGACAAGCTGCACTCAAAGGCTGCCACAATCCTTCCCCTTGTTGGACTCGCCAGATCCAAGCAAGACCCAATCAACCGTGGGCACGGT
>JADEYI010000458.1_pt1 | contig 56906 bp, 86 predicted proteins | sample 8542331 | NCBI WGS metagenome assembly JADEYI01 (sample SAMN16510988, study PRJNA670497) | mine drainage metagenome | isolation source: biofilm near Copperflume 1 | place: Germany: Marsberg coppermine Kilianstollen | collected 2018-02 | reverse complement strand
AACCGTTCCGATATTACCGCTAGCTGCGTTTAAGGTTGTCCCGCTCATGGAGAGATTAGTACCGAGTGTAATGTTAGACGTTACGCCGTCTGATGAACGGAATCCTAGCAATGTGCTATGGGTAGATGTCGCAACAAGCCCAATATGATTGGATGTGATAGCCACAAATGTATTGGCGTTTACATTGGCAGGAGCACCGCTATTATCAAATCCTAACAAAGAATTAGCCGTAGAGTGAGCGACTGAAATCGTACCAGCACCCGTAATTGGACCACCACCTGTGGTTAAGAAAGAGCCTGCTGCAATGCTAGTAACCGTTCCGCTTCCGCCAGCACCTAGATTTACCCATCCGCCATTTTGATAAGCGCTAAAAGTATTGGCATCTAGGTTGTAAACTATCATCCCATTAATTGGAGTCTCTAACGCATCAATTTCAGCCTGTGTTAAACGAGAAAGCAGCAATGCGCCGGTCGTTGAACTTAGCTCTACTAAAGCATTTGTAGAAGAGCTGGAAGCACCAGATTGCGTACCATTAAATACTGTGCAAGCTTGCGTTAAACCACCTGTCGTATTTAACAACATATTTTGTGATAAATAAGCGTTTGCATCAGGGTCTATACTAGCCGTTAAAAACAAACCGCCTCTTGAATTGGTGAATTCAACCAAACCGATTTCGGTTAACATCGTTACTTCAACGGCTGTAAAAGCGACGCCTGGTGGCGGAATTCGCGTAATGGAAACCCCAGAATCTTGTAATAAAGTGCCGGTATCATTAGCCCAGGTAGCAATGTTATTAATAACGGATACATCTGGTCCCGATACATCGCCAGTCCCAGCGCCTGCCGTAAAGGCTACCCATCCGTTAGCAATTCTTAATTGGAAGGCGGCATTATCAATGCTATAAACCATCATCCCATCAACTAGCGGTCCCTTTGATGGTAATGCGGCTATTTGTGCATTACTCAGGCGAGGAATTAATAATGTGCCTTCAGTAGATCGTATTTCTAAAGCTGCACAAACATTCTGATTGTTAACTTGAGTTAATTGTCCTGTATTGCCAATAGAACCATTAACGCTATTGTAAGAGTCAGCGATTAAAAGTCCGGCAGAAAAAACTTGTTGTGCAATTAAATTAATAGACATCATAGTCTCCAATTAAAATTTTGTAGGTTTCGGCGTATCTGATTTTGCGAAAGCATCGGAGGCGTTTGTGGCGCATCAGTGGTATATAGGGGTCCAGGACTTGGCGAACGCTGGTCAACGCCAGGGTTTTCTAACGCGTAAGGTTGTCCCGTTGGCGATACTTGTTCAACACGTGGCAACAATAAAGGGACTGGGTCTGGCGGCAATATTGGCGGACGCAACTGCTCATTAGGCGTGTCGACTTGGTCAAAGCCAACCATAAAACCTGTCCAAACCAGCGCATTACCACGCCATTCCATCTGTTTAACCAAGTCTTTATGCTGATAAACAAATTGAGTTTTATCGCAAATTCCAAGCCCGAAAGGAGCTGATTCATCAATGAAAATATGCTTACCATGCGGACGATAACTCATGACTGCGCCCATCCTTGCATGTAATCACCATAAATCCGAAGCGGAACACGCTCTCTGTCTTCTTCTTGTGCGATATTGAATTCTTCTTTTGCTAAGCCTTGTAAAATCTGTATTTTGTCTGAATCTAATTTTTCTTTAATGCCAAGCTTTAACGCTAATTCTGCGCATAATGCTTCTAAGAAACGTGCTGGAATAGCAGCACTATTAACCATGGTTCCGATGTCTTCAATCTGTTGAACGTAGGTGTAAAAAAGATTGTTGTAATATTGATAAGGCGTTGGCCAAATATATAAAACAGGATTAATTTGTCGGTCTACATAAAAACTAGAAGGTCTTGCAAGTGTTGGTGTTCCCTTATTAGATAAGGCGATATATTCAGAGCGTGAGATTCGCGTAATAATCGTGTCATAAACACTAGAATTAAAAAATAAACCAGAGATATTTAAAGTAGCGCCGCCCGTTTCTCGAACACGAAATTGTGTGCTTGATACCGGAGAAATAACGGCATACCAACTAATAACGCCGGCTAAATAGGTGGTTAAAACAGGTGTACCATTAACACCAATCCAATTATTATCAACATTTAAATATTCGAAATCTAAGGTGTAATCGCTATCTTCAAAGGCTAAAACGCCGACCATTGAGATTGTGAAATTATTATTAACGCCCCAATTATAGCTAATATAGCCATCTGGGGCGTTCTGAGCGCAAGACAGAAGGGGGTTACCTAAAAACGCATTATCTGCGTCCCCGCCTGCGCTCGAGAACGCGGAGCCGTTTAAATTCTGAACCGATGTTCTAATAGTTGCTTCTAAGATGTCAGAAGTATAAAGCGGCAAATTATATTGATTTTGATTATTGTTAAGATAAAGCATCGCTGATTTAACCGTCCAAAGCTTAAGACCTCGATTAATCCAGGATTGCAAAATAAAATTCATGCTGCGTTGAGCGGCGAAGATTTTTTGGGCAGTTATGTCAGATGGAAGAATACCACAACGCTCGTAAGCGTCCTCAATTAAGTCCTTGCTTTGTGGACTTGCGAATAAGTGAGAATTTGAGGTTGACATTTACACATAACCTTAATGGTGAAACCCTTTTAAGGTTTCAGCCAAATTAGCGCGCTTTCTCAATGTTGGATTTTCAGAATGCTCAGCACGCTTTAATGTTTTTTCAGGTATTTTCTTACCTTTTGGAATTCCTAACTCTTTATGAAGTGCGCCAGGTTTCTTGATAGCGCCCTGAATCCATCGTTCCTCTTTTTGTGAGCGACTCATACTGCTTCTCCGCCGTGGCATTCTTTCTTAAGTTTAGCGACGTGCTCACGGAAACTAGCGTGACCACCTTCTTTTAATTCTTTTCGATGTTCTTTTACCTTTTCCACTTTTTCGTGCATTTTTCCATGTGATTTACCGTGTTTTTCGAACATGCTCATTTAATTGGCTCCCTGTTGAATAAATGTAGAAACTAATCCAACGGTATTGGCTGAAGCAGCCGTTATTTTAATGCAAGCAAATGCCCAAACTTTTGGATAAAAATCAGATGCAACTATCGCAGCATCGTTATAATTAGCGGCAGCAGCGCCAGCCATAATGGTCATCCATGTAGCGCCAGCGGTTGCACCGGTTACATTGGTGGGATTAGGAACTATTGCACCAGTCGTAACAGCAGGCGATGAAGTTTTTGTGACATCATCAAATGTAGTTGCGAGGTTATAAGTAATATTTCCAGCCGTTCCAAATGCCTTTACCTGAATACCAGAGCCTAAAACATTCGTGTTGTAACTATAAGGAATCCAAGCAGTTTGTCCCGTTGTGCCAGTTCCAGCAGAAACAGCAGTAACGGCGGCGTTAAAAGAAATGCTGGTAACAGAATCGAATAATTGTGTGGTGTAAACCGTATTATTATTTGGTCCATTCAGTGTTTGAGAAACAATATTTCCCATTAAAGTACCGGTAACGGTGAAATTAACACCGCTTAAATTATTAACTGAAGTCAAGCTAACGGTTCTATAATTACCGTTCATTGAACCATTACTAATGCTAAGACTACCCGCCACCGCCGATGTTTGTAGACCTGCGATTGAAGTTGGATTTGGTAATCCCCATGTTTGGACGACGGGTTTAGTCATTAATATCTCTTATACCTTTTCTTCGGTTTCCATTAATTGCTTGACTTGCTCTTTGTTTTCATTAAGAGCTTGAACATAACCTTGTAATGCTAATAATTTTTCAGCATTAGCGGTTCTGTCAGCCGTAATCTTTTCAAGCGCCTGTGCACACTGTGCTACATAATTTGCAACTTCTTGAGCTTGTTTGCTCGCTGCCGCTACTTTTGCGTCAATTGCATCTACCACTTGTTGTAAACTCATATGAACCCCCTTAAGTTAAAATTAAAATTAGCTAAGACCCGTAATTAGGTAATAGCCAAGCGTGACAATTAATGTACTATCTGTACCATTGGTAAAGTTGCCAGTTAAATTAGTTAAGAAAACACCAGCGCCTATAACGCCAGTAGAAGCAACGCCAGCGCCTTGAAGAACACCGGAAACATTATAAATTGTGTTTTGTGTTGCATATAAAGCATCAGGACGAAGACCTATGGTTGCAGCGCTAGCTAAGCTTGCGGGATGTGCACCGTTTCCATATTGTGCAAATATTTCTCCACCAGTTGCTAATGCAACAGAGCCATAAACAAGCTCAAATGTCATATCAACCACTTTAATAGCAGTGTCGGCGATAGCAGCAATTAATTGAATAGGCGTGTCGTATAGCGCTAATAATTGCGCATTAGTAATTGTGACTTGCGTAACCAAATATTGTCCCAATGAAGTAGGTGCTACCCAAGACATTACTCCAGCCATTGTGCTAGACATAATTTTACCGTCAGCATCAGGTGCGGCAGGTAATGTGTAAGCAACTGTTGAAGCTAGGGCACCATCAACGGTCAAAGAAATACTATTGTCTGCTGCTGTATTTAATAATTCTAATACTGCTGGACCGCCATCATTAATGGATGCAATTTTAACGGAACCAGCACCTTTATAATAAAGCGCTAAATTAACATCTGTGTCAGCGCCTGATGCTTTTATAATGACAGGCTCAGTCGTAAGAGAGCCAATGACTTCTAAGAAATTTACAGCCGTAAGCGCTGCACCAACTTTTAAATGTGGTGTAGAATCTGCTGCAAAACCAATGACGTTATCGGCAGACAAATACATACCGCAAGTTAAGCTATTAGCAAATGTGTATGTTGGCGCATCAGCAGCACCATCACTTAATTGTACGACAGCGGTATCAACACCATTTTGTGTTACAACACCTTCTGCATCAATTAAAAGTGCACCTGATTGAATTTCATTAGCCGTTGCATTGAAGGTTACAATCGCATTCGTTGTTTGAACGCCATTTACACTAACCGTTCCAGCGGCAGACCAAGATAATTGACTAACGCCAGCAACGGGCGCTGCTGCCGATAATACTTGTCCGACTGTAGGAACAGCTCCCGGCAAAGCATAAATCGTATTAGCTGTTACGCCAGCTCCGCTAAATCCTGCCGCGAAACTACCGGCAGCGTTTTGCAATAACAAAGCGCCTGCGGCGGTATTACCAGGTGTTGCGATAACTGTAACATTACCGGTTCCTTTTGCTTGAAGGAATAAATTAGGGTTTGCGTCAGCGCCAACAGAAGCAATCTTAGGACTAGATCCGGTTACTGAACCCGTAATCGCTAGATGATTAACAACATTAGCAGCCGCATTACCAACTGAAAGATTTAAAGCGCCATTAGATGCGAATCCAATGATGCTGCCGGCTGATTTATAAATACCGGTTGTTGCATCACTTGTAAAAGAATAAGACGGAGCTGCTGCATTATTGTCAGCAATTTTAATCGTATTAACTCGCGTAAAATTACCTTGGTTATCTAATAATACGTTATTAGCGTTCGTGTTCGTGTTTGACGAAATTGTTGTTCCAAGTCCATTTGACCAAATTGCGATAGCGTTTACTTCAGAAGCGCCAGAGTTATTGCTAACATTCCCACCGTCGCCTTCACCATTGCTTAAAGCAACCCAAGCATTACTTTGTTTGAAAAAAAATGATACGGCAGTTGTATCAAAAACAATCGTTCCATCAACAACATTCATGGCTTCGCGAACAGTTGAAGTAACTCGCGGGATTAAAATACCGCCAGAAGATGCTTGAAATTCTGCAATAACATCGACTGGAACCGTTACACCATCTACAACAACCGTTGTAGGTTTTGGTGTCGTTTGTAACGAACCATTAGCATCAGTCACTTGTTCTGCTACAAACAGACTTGACAGCTCTGTTTGAGAGGTTAAATTAATCGCCATTGCGATTTACTCCTTCGGATTAATACAAGCCAGAGCCAGAAGCAAATCCACCACGGAAATTTGAATATCCGAAAGAATATCGTTCGACTGCTTTCGCCATTAAATTATCCGTACTAAAATCTGTGTAAACATCTGTTTCAATTTTTTCGCGCACATAATGTTTGAACGCATCAGGCGCATCAGTTAACGCCATCCAAAACGTCGGGTTATTCAAGAATTGGTTAACACGATATCCTTCAGGAATCGCGCTTACGTTATAGATTGCCGAAATATCATTATTGGCCGTGTTAGTCCTGAAAGCAGAACCCAAAAGCCTTTCCGCAACAAATTGTCCTTGTGGCGGGACAACTAATTTCTTCGGTTTTGTTTGAACAATTAAACCTGCTTGGTCTTTAAATTGTTGGATACCGATGATTGCAGATTCTAATGATGCTTCGTTTAAATCAGCAGCAACAGCCAATCTATTTGCAACAACACCACCATCTATCGGATGATTTGCTGAGAATAACGGTTGTCCGTCACCACCAGGAAATGCTGCATTAAAGCCATTATTAAGAATGGATGCGCCCAAGATTTCTTTGGTTTGAGCCATTGATTTCTTCAATGCACGAACCATTAATGGGAATTTGGTTTTATACAAATTGTCCATAATAGCTTGTCTTGTGATGTTAAAACTTAAAGCCACATATTGATGGATGTACGTGGTGATGATGCGTTGCCCCATCGTATCAACCGCAGTTGGTGCACCTTCTGCACGAATTTGCGCAAGGCCTAACATCTTCATTTCGACTTCAATTTCTTGTTGTTTGTCGGATTCGTATACTTCGAATACGTCAGACCACATCGATGCGTACATCGAGTAATCGCCAAAAACCGCAGCAAGACCAGGCCGTAAAAGATTGGCGATTGCCGTTGTATTAATTGCCATTTGTTAAACTCCTAATTCTTAAACGCCAGTAGTACCGACTGATTTATAGTTGTGGGTGTTAATGATTACGGATGCATTGTTGAAATTACCAACAGCAACACCAGTTGTTCCATTCGGATAAAACACGTTTTGGATTTGCGGTGTTAAACCGATAATCTTTAACGGTAAAGTTGAAGTTGTGTTTTTTGTATTTAATGCTAAAAACACAACCGATTGCCCACCGTTATAACCAACGCCTGTTGGAACAGCAGCATTATTAGGAGGTGGATTTGCAGTAAATGTACCGCCAGCAGCAAATCCTGCGTTTTGGAAAATATCTTCAGCAGCCAGACCTAACTGAACGTTAGCAGCAACTACTCCATTTCCAAATGAAGAACATTGAATGTCGTAAATAATATTTGGGTCATCTGTTACAAAAGCTGTAACCTTTGTACCAGCTTTAATAACGGTTCCTGTAATCCACGAGGGTGAATCTACTAGGAATCCGTTTGGGTCAATATATTGACAGCCTTGGAAAGAACCGATTAAAAGAGTTCCAGCGGTAACGGCAACTGTTGGGTCTTGATAAGCAGCAGAAGTAATACCACCACCTGCGGTCGCAACAACAGGGTCATTAGTGAAAATGCTTAAATTAGAAGCTGTATTTAAGATATATTTATTAGTTTGGTCATTCCAAGTAGCCCCTGATAGGAACCTGCTTGGCTTCAACCCGAAAGGTGCGTTTACGCCGTAAGCCATGAGGAAAACTCCGTTAACTGATAGAAAACAAATAGCTCTTCCAAAGGTTTTAAAGGCCCTTCGTTTGACGCCATCTGTTCTTCAGGTTCAGTAACCGGGAGTTAACCCACGCAATGTTTTTAGTCTGTTGCGCTTAAGACATCTGATATGTGATTCAGTAAACAAGTTCAATAAAAAAAGTAGAACATGTTTTTTAAAAAGTAGCAATACATTTTTAAAAAATTATTTAAACATCATGCTGCATTGTTCTAACGCATAAAATAACATTCGCTCTTCATCATCAAAATATCGTGACGCTTCGTTTAATTCTTCCGCACTCATATTATCTATTTGATGTATATGCTCATAAAATCCTTGTTTTACGTCATCTAATAGATGAAATGTATCCTTATCGAGCTCAATTTTTGATGAGCCCTGAATATGCATATGTGATTCATCTATTAGACAAACGCCATCTTTTAAATTATGTTTAATTGCCAAAACTTGCCGCCTTCGTTAACCATGTCTTATTACCCATCTTAGCAGGTATTCCGCTTTGGTCTAAGAAGTTTTCCAATCCTGGCATTGAGCCTGTGACTTTCATGCTGTGGTCTTGGTATTTTTTCATTTCGATTTCATTCATAGCTGTTGGTCGTTCGCAAAGGATTAATCCTTTTTGAAAGATGTAACCTTTAAGATGTGAATCGCGACCGAAGAAATCTTCAAACTGAAGTTCTGGGTGTCTATCTGCTGGAACTGGACTCCAACCTTTGCGTCGCATTTCAATAACACGTCCCGTATCAGGTTCGCCGCCAGCTCGTATGCTTTCTCTTACCCAATAATAAGTCCAACCTGGCGGAATTAGATTTTCAGGAATGTAGAGAGGGTCATCGTACGTCATGTTCATGACGGGATTTAGCTCTGCCATTCTTTCCTCGGCTCTGCGTGTTTCTTGAATGCGTTGTTCTTTTGAAAAATGATTAGACATTATTAATACCCCCTTCGTTTATGTGGATTTTCTCGTTTGTCCAATTGGACATATTTCCACATGGTTTTATCGTCTACTCCCATGCGTCTTGCGATATCTCGCTCAGCCGGTGATAGTTGCATGTTTTGATTTTGAGCGCCTTGGAAAGCTCTGCCGCCTCCTCTAACGCTGGAAACAGACCCCCGTGGTGCACTCATATTCAGATTTCTCCTGTTGGTTGGTTGTTGCTGTGCCTTTAATGACGCAATATGATTGTTGATGACGTTGAAATAATCAGGCGTCCCGATTTGTTCGCCATATCCTGCATTGATTAAGTTTTGATTAAATCTTGCCGAATAAATTTCTGTTTCAGCCGCTAAAGCATCATCGAAGTTTTCACTATCTCGATCGAACCATTCATTTTTACTCAACCATTCACTAACCACGCGTTCCTTTCCTTGAAAAGGATTTAGCGGAACTTCTGGTTCTTGATATTGCTGTTGTCTTGCTTGATTGGCTTGATACTCTTGGCTCGCCTTCCATTGCTGCGCTTGTTGAGCTTCATTAATGGCTAGTTGATATTCAGTATCGGCATCGAGTATTTTTTCGGTGTCACCAGACTCGTAGGCATCAGCTTTAGAGCGTCTAGCATTTGCCAAACGCATTGTTGCCGTATCCAAATAATGCTTGACAGCGGCCTCAGTAGAAATGTTGGCAGCTTGTCTTAAGCGCTCATTTTCTTCCTGCATTCTGTTTAAAGCATCAATCGCCTGAAACTTTTCATGGTTAACCTGTTCAAGTCTTGCCTTCAAAGGATTGTTTTTCTTCTTTGGCTTTTCTTGATTTTGGTTTTGACGAAACTCTTCTTCAGGGTCAAAGTTTAAATCAGGGTCTGACTCATCCGGCAAATCTTCAGTGCCATCAAATACTTTCTCAGGCGCTAAATCATCATCATTACTCATATCCTCTAAGGGGAGTTCATCTGGTAATTCATCAACGCCGCCGAAATCTGGGTTAAATTCATCTCTTTCCATGGTTTCCTCCTTAATCTCTGCTTATTCTTGCTGGGTCATCGACGACGGCAACAATTCGATCGTCAGGGATTAATTGCATGGCGATTCCTTGTTCACCGTATTTTTCGACTGAACCATGGTCATTGAATTGAATACCTTCATTGCGAGGTATCATTACCCAGTCACCAACCTTGCACCATGGACCTGATTTTTCGAATCGAGCACCTTTATACGCATCTGGTCCAATTGCTAAAACAAGCGCCGTACAACTAACCCATTTGTCATTTGCACGCGTGCTATTTGAGATAGCAATGCCGCTGCTGCCTTCATACGTTTCTGGTCGAATATAAAGTTTCACCAACAGGTGATAGCCTGCGGGTCTGATAGGTTCAAAACCTAAATGACTTTTAATAAAGTCTTTGGCTTCTTGTTCTTCGTGAACTTCTATATAGCTCAAATCATGCTTCTTCGTTGTCTCCGAATTCTTCGACATCTGTAACCCCCTTTTTAATATCAATTGATTCGTACATTTCGTTGTAGGTTCGCATCACGATACTTTCAGCTTCTTTAATACCGATTAACTTACCCGCAGAAAATTTGTACTGACTGTGTTCCTCAAAACCACCAGCCAGAATGAGGTCTTCATACATAAGCTGATGGTTACGAAGTTTTTCTAAAACAATTTCAACAAAGCGTAATGGCATCAAAACAGGTTGTTCCTTGCCACTTTGGTTGATTGTTTTTGTTCGCCGGACTTGGTGCTAACACCATGACGAATTTTTCCGACTCCACCCATGGCAAAATTGTGAACTTTGCTTCGCGGGCTAAATTTCTTTGCTTTTTCCATGGCTGCATGGCCACCATCGGCATATTGATGATGTGATTTATCCATGGAACGTTTTGCAATACGGCTAGAATGAGTCGCTTTGCGTTCAGCGTGAGCACCCATCATGTCCGATTCGTAATTGAAATGAGGACGCTTTTTACTAGGATGTTCGCCAACCATTTCGCGTGTATAAGGATTTCCGCGACCCATATGTCCACCGTGCGCAGCGGTGAATTTTCCGCTATCAATGCGCTTGTTAACGATATTGTTTGTCATGCCAGGAACAACTGCCTTCCCAATACTTCTTCCAAGTTTAGAGCCGAAAGATTTAGCATTTCCTTTTATTTCAGCATTGCGCTCAGCACGTCCGCCTTTTTTCATGTTGCCGCCGTGAAACTCTCTCGACATTTCTTTGCTATGTCCGCCATGAGCCATCTTTTCAGCAGCTTGAAATGATTGAATTTTTAGCTTCGGTGTTTTTTCACGATGAGGCAGCTTCATGTCGGTTTGAGACTTAGGCATGCCATGATGTTTTACGTGACCGCCAGCCGCATAGGGGCGAGCTTTTTCACGTCCAATACTAGAGGCGCTTCTTGGCTGTTCATACTTATTAGCAGCCTTAATGTCGTCCCTGAACATAGATTCCGCTTTGCTTCTCATTGAGTCTTTGCCAGAAAATCCTGGTTCCCATTTCATGATAGTTACTCCGATGGTTTACAATTGTTTTTTAACGATTCCATAGCCGCTTTTTCTTCGGCTATATCTCTTTGTGCCTCTATTTTGGCTTTATCTCCCTCGAACTTAAGTTGTGCTTTAAAGCTCTCCATTTCGACTTTTTCGTGGGAAATCTCTCTATCCGCTTCTACCTTCATGTGTGCAACTTGTGCCTCACGCTCAGATGCTTCTCTACGCTGCGCGACATCTTCCATAGCTACCGTTACAGCGGTAGGTTGTTGAGCTGCTGCTTGTTGCGCTTCTGCTTCTTCTGTCATTTGTTCGATTGCTTCGTGCGCAGCTTTTCTCGCAAGCTCGTTTTGGATGTCTGGCAGATGTAATATTTCTTCTGGCGGAATATCGTCTTGCGGCTCCTGCATAGCCATTTGTAATTTTTGTTTTAATAGCTTGTTAGCCTCATGTTGCTGAACATGCAGATTCATTTGAGCCACAATCATGGGTACATTAGGGCTGGCTTCAGTCGGTGGTAATTGTGATAATGACTGAACATCCTGAATAAACTTTTTATGCGAAATAATGTGGGCATCGTCATCCTGAAACATTTCAGTGATAAACGGCTTTCCTAACAACATCATCATATTTTCGGTAACAGGGTCATAACCCTTTGGCTCTTCTTCTGGCGGCAATAGCGCATCAATATCTTCAACGCCAATTGCTTGATACATATCTTTGAATGCTTCACGCATGTTGTGAATTTCAGGATTAGATTGAGCCAACTGAAGCTTTGCCTCAGCTTTCATGATTCTTTGCGTAGCCGTTAAAGCATCGGGGTCTGATACGGGCGTAATATTAATCTTGTCGCTAAAATCATCACGCATGATGGCAGTGTCTTTACCAGGCACAGAAAACGGATAAGGCTCATTCGGTAGATATTCACCGAACAAGTCATACAGCAATTCAAATTCATTGGTTAATGACACATGAAATGAACGCAAGACGCTTGATTGCGTTCTAGCCTTAACTTCTAATTGCGACATCATCGTACCAACAGGCGTTTGACCTACATTCTCAAGACCAAGCTCTGCGGTGCCTGCAATTTGTTGTGTTTCTTCTTTGAGTTCTGCCCTTAGCGCCATTAATACCTGAGATGGTTCACCATACGGCATCAGGAATATATGGTCAGAGATAGGCGTTCCCCCAGTCTCTACTTCTTGGAAAGAAGCAGGTCCTAAAGCAACATCGTTATTTTCAGAGCGTAACTGTCTGCTTTTGAATCCGCCAGGGAAGTTCTTTAAAGCTGCGGCATCCATCAATTGTCTTTGAATGCTGGTGAGCGTGATAGCGTTAGAGCCTAATAAATGGGCTAGGCCATTAGAATAAATGCCGAATCCTGGGAAGTATTGATAAACGACGTAACATTCTTTTCGTTTAAAATCCTCGTCATCTTCCTTCCAGTTTCTCTTAATAGAGACGACTTTTTTACTGTTAACACAAATGGTTACCACATAAGGTTTAGGAATATCTTCGTCGTCATCTTCAAGGGAAGGGTCAATATCAGTTTCAGATAGCTCCACATGACATTCATAAAACTGAAACAATGATTTATTTTCAGTGTTTTGAGTGCTAATGCCCTCAATTTTTTTGATGTTTTTAGTAATACTGGATTGCTCATCATCAATCTCGTCATTAATGTCTGGGATAGAATCCTTAACGAAATCACCGGACTGCTGGTTAAGAATGACTTCACGTCGAGTTAAATACAAAACTTCTGTTAGGCGGGTAGAACCTAAAATACTGACGGTATGGTGATTGATAATAAAGTCTTGCGGGCGGATCAATCTCGCCATTGGCCGCTTTTCGATAGAATCTTGCCAGACTTTCCTAAACGCACAACCAAATAAAATGGTGTAAATCAATAGACGTTCGGAATCGGGGTAATAATCTTTGTCTTTCTTAGTGAGATACCAATTTAGAAAAAGCTCAACGCGTTCTCCAATATCTTGCAATTCTGGCGTAGAAGCACCGCATATCTCATATCGACATGGACCTTTAGCGGGAAACAGTTCAGCGCGAGCCACTGAATAAGCTTGAATCAAAGCAGTAGACAAGGTTGTGTCAAACGCACCGCAAGCACGCATAAAAGGTACATTGCGGAATTCTTCAACGGTAAACCCGCAATACTTCAAGCCAAGATTAGCCGTTTTTTCCCATCCGCTGCGTGATTCTTTATCATTTTGGATATCTTCTAAGAGCCTTGCAGCAAGAGATAACAAGATACCAGGCTCTAGCTTCTTGGCTAAATTGTCATAAAAGGTGTCGTCACGTGAAGAAGAGCCTTCATCCTCCCCCTCACGCTCATCATTGACGACATGAAATTGGACGCTACCATCGGGCAATTCTTCAGGAATAGCACCATCAATAGCAGAGAATTCTTCTGGTAAAGGATTTTGTTGCGTTATAAAAGGTGAAATATTTTCATCAAAAACAAACGACATAAAGTACGCCTTGCAAAGCTACAATGTCGTCATCTTGATGAGAGAAATGACTAATCATTTAGTCTAGGTCATCAAATCACCTTAAGCAAGTCATCTAGTAGGTGTATTCTAAATTTGACAAAATTTATTGTTCCATGTAGAACAAGTACCTAATAGATTACAAGGAGATGAAAAATGTTAAGACGTTTCAAATGGCATAAAAGCGAAACACAGCAAGAATGGGATGCAGCTAAGGGAAGAATCGAGAAGATGGATGATATAGAGGAGATGACGGAAGAAGATTCACACGAAAAAGAAGCTAAGGATGATGTGGCTCCTATTAGTAGTCCTAGGCCAGATAAAAATTAGAGAAAACGGTATCTAACTGGTATAGTGGTGCGATGTTTAAAAAAGTATCGTTTGTTATATTTTGTATTGCCATCATCAGTTTTATGGGCGTATGCGTTCAAAAACAATTAGAAGACATGCCACCAGTTGAAGACATCACACAGCACGATCACCTCATCGTAGAGCTAAAGGACTGCAATAGCGGTTATCTTGATGATGAGATTGTGATTCAAGATGTCATGGCTAGAGCTGCCGAAGAAGCAGGTGCCACCATTGTTAATGGCGTATTTCATAAGTTTGAACCCCAAGGCGTTACTGGGGTTCTTGTTTTAGCTGAAAGCCATTTATCCATTCACACATGGCCTGAGAAGCGATACGCAGCCGTTGATATTTTTATGTGTGGGAAAGCAGAGCCTAGAAAATCGGTAAAAATCTTAAAAGAAGGGTTTCTCTGTGAAGGGATACAAGTTTTAAAACTGAAGCGAGGTAATAATGGGAGTATTGTTGTTAAATGATTCTGTTGACACCTGCGCAAATTAAAGATATTCGAGTCAAAAAATTACACATCTCACAAGCTGCCGCTGCCTCAATTTTTGGAGGTGGATTACATGCTTTTTATTTTTATGAACACGGCAAAAGAAAGCCGTCTATCCCTCTTCAACAGTTATTAATATTGTTAGATTGGCAACCCGCATTGATACATAAACTGAAGGATACCGGGCTTAATTACAGGAAGAAAGAATGACGCCGATAAAAGTTAAAGATTCAACAGCAGCATCATGTCGATGGGCGGAAGAGGTATTCGGTCAATATTTTGACTGGGATGTGATTGATGATAAATCTTATAGATGTTATCAAGGGGATGTTTATTTAATCGCAACAGATGGCACTAAATACATTTTTGTTGAATATTCATATGGTAGTTGTTCTGGTTGTGATGGGTGGGACGCTTTCGAGGATAAAAGGACGCCCGTATCAGAAATATTAGAGATACAGGGAAGCATGAACGATTGTGTTCTGGTGCTAGATAATGAGGAACAATATCAAGAATGGCTTAAACGACGAATTTCTGTTAAGGAGAAAGAATGAATTATATTGTTATATTTATAACGATAATCACATTAATCGTTACATTGGTAAATATTATTGATATTACATACCCACAGTTATACAAAAAAACAATTAACAAAATCATTAATGGGTATAAGTATTTTTTTGAGCGATTCACCTTTAAGAAAAAATATAAGCCAACATTTAAAAACCTCAATGAATTAGCAAGAGAAATGTATCTTAAGAATGCCGGAACATCCTATGTGAAATGGTTAAATATTAATTTTCCTGGAGAAGAGCTTAATCAAATCGCTTATCAATTAATGGCGAAAGAGGAAAAAACCGAATGGGGAAATGTTCGTTCATATCATACTGTTTATGGGAAATTATATAAAGATTTTGAATCTAGCGATTTTGTCGAAATAGATTCGCGTAGTGTTGTTGGTGATGGCACAAAATGTCGTACGCGAGATGCATGTTGGTTCGAAGTATCATTAGATAAAAAAGATGTTGATTATGCAGTAAATAGGCTACAAAAACTTATTGATGAATTACGATGAGGTTCACAATGATTAATCAACAATACCTTCGTAATAATCATTGTAAAACGTAGTAGTTCTTTGTGTATTTTTTAAGAAATTTGGGTCTTTTCGGTGTGTCAGAGCGCCATTATTCTTTAAAAACAGGATTATCTGACTAATTGTATCGACGATATCGCGTGATTCACCTGCTGGAAACAGTTTACATTGATTGATAAGTTCTTCGGACATTGGTCTTAGTCTATTGAAGTCTGGGGGCATAGCTGGCACATAAACCAATCCATCTCGTAAAAACGAGCTTGCCATGTGAACCCGATGCATCTTGTCACCTTCTTTCGTTGGATTAAATTGCATTGCGTTCATTCCTGCGCGACGTAAGTCTTGCACCAAAGATATACCGTTTGCTTTAGCTTCTACCAGCAACATATCCATTGTGTGATTACCGTCTGGCGTAATACTCTTTGAGCCGTCATTACGATAATCGTCATAGACATTCACGCAGAGCTTTCGAAGGTCTGGGTATTCAATCTTTCCACGCCATGAGTTAAGCAGTATTAAGCACGCTGTGCCGTCTTCTTCGATGAAATAACCCCAAGTAGTTAATGCAGACCATGCGTTTTCGTCTTTTATTTCAAACGCTGTATCAAGTGAGCCAATCTTGCGTAATAGCTTAGGAGGAACTGCTTTCTTCCATATCTTAAAGTCAGAAGCTTTAATAATACCACCACCTTCTGGTGAAGGCCATTGTTGTAATTGGCCACTAATAGCATAAGGAGAGCGAAGATTAATCTTTAATGACTTTAATTCTTTAGCACCTACTCGTTCAGGCCATAGAAGCTCACCTTCTGTTGTGCGAGGGTCAACCCATTTTTTACCATTAGTGGATGGCAGTACAATCGTTTTGGCTCGTCGTGATAGTTCAAGTTCCATCGGTAGGATGAGTCTTGTGTATTCGCGGTCTTTATCGTTTTCTAAGATATCGCCTGTTACGTCTTTCTCATGCAATCTTTGTTGTATTACTAATTTTCTGCCTTTCTTTGGGTCATTTAAGCGTGTAGACCATACTTGATTGAACCAATCCAGGGTTGATTGTCGTTTAGTTTCTGATTTAGCATCATCGGCGGAATTCGGATCGTCCGAACACAAATAATCTCCCCCTTCACCGGTAGCGGTACCGCCCACAGAAGTTGATAATCGATAGCCATTCTTATCATTCTCAAACCGAATCTTAGAGTTTTGGTCACCGGATAATCTGAATATTTCGCCCCAGCGTGTCTGATACCAGGGTGAAGTAATTAGACGACGACATTTAACCGAATCTCTAATCGAAAGAGAAGCTGCATAACTAGCATATAAGAATTGTGAATAAGGCTCATGGATCCATACCCATGCAGGAAACATAACCGATACCAATGTGCTTTTTGAGCAGCGCGGCGGAATGTTTATCAGCAGGTTTCGGATTTGACCTCTAAAGCATGCTTCAAGATGCTCACAAATGGCTTGAATATGCCAGCCATCAACGAATTCCTTTCCGCCCTCCACATGAGGCCATGCTTGCTTAACAAACTCGTGAAAGCTCTTTTCAGCTCTTAAGCGTGATTCAAAAACATTGAAATAGGATTGATCGCAAAAAGCGGTTAGAATAGGCTCATCTATTTGGAATGGTGTATGTATTACTGCTGACATACATTAACGATACAACCAAACACATAAATTGTATAGGTCATAAGATGGGTAAATATCCTAATATCCCGAAAGTTGGGCAAGATATGCGCGAAGAAGTTTTTGACGAAATAATAGCGGATATTGCTGAAATTAAAAAATTAGCTGTTGATGGAGAAATTTCTATCGAAGCGATAAAAAATTATTCGCGATCCAAGAGGAAGAATGAAAAAAGATGAATAAAGATTTAACAGAAGATGAATTAGAAAAGGCTATTATAGCGATTCAAGATTTTAAGAATGAAAAAGGATTAAAGATATTAACTGACATGGAAAAAATTATGAGTAAAAAAATAGAACACATAACAACAGAGGATAAGATTTGTGACTGATATTGATATAGATGATATTCTTTCATTTCCTTATGTTACCGTAGAATATAAAAACGATGATTGTCGAATATACTACGATAAAAATATTTACCCTAATTCAGAACCAGATAAAAAATTTGGTTTTTATTTTTGGGTTATTGAGGTTTTATCGTACAAAGAAGTACAATATTGCTCTGATTCTGAACTTAGAATTCTTTTTTATGGATACGCTAGATATGATGGGTTTGATAAAATATATCTTGGAGATAAAGAAATTAATGGTAATGAAGGTATAGGAGATCCAAATATTGGGATTCTTATTAAAGTTTTAGAAGAACTAAAGAAAATGGAAAAACAATATTGTGAAACCACATTTTATGAGTAACAATTAATGCACATTAACTGGATTGGTGAAATATTAGACACCTGCTTTAGTTTATCGGGTAAATACGCCAGATGGCTTAACATAAAAGGCAAACGCATTTGTTTCTTATTATGGGCAGCCTGCGCTACTTACTGGATGTTTAGAGACCTTTATCTTGGCCTTTATTCGCAAGGTATTTTTTGCTTAGCCAGTATATTTTTAAATGGATACGGGTTTTATAATTGGAAGAAAAATAAGATAGGCGAAAGTTAATGAGAGAAACGATGGTGATTAATTTCAGTAATCCTATATCATCAACTAACAGCGATTTTAGTGCCGTTCACCAGAAAAGTATATCGGTTAGCATAAAGGGCGAAGATCGAGATTTATTAGGCTTTAGAGACAGAATTATTTATTTTATAAAAAATAACGCAGTTGATTATATGATAAGTAATGCAGAAAAATATTATGCGCTTGATATTGAAATAATCGATTAACATGAACAACGAAAAAGAATCAAAACCGCTGTGGGATATTGCATTAATTTATAGGTATAACTTTTATAAAAAAGAGTATGAAGAGCTAGGATATTGTTCTCGTGATGAGGCTATTTCTTTTAATGAAAATAATTCAGAGATATTGCCTAGATTAAAAAAATACAGAATAGACTTGTTACAGAAAGTTAGAATAATAGATATTCCAAGGTCTATTACGAACTAATTAACCCATCAGAAACCATTTTTTCAATCTCTTCCTTCGTATAACCGCTTATCGCATTCTCACCTATCGCAATAGAACCTTTGGCTGCTTTAGCGTTTTTTCCAATAGCGACCGAATTGGCTGAATGCTCTATGATTTCACGAAAAGCTTCCGCATTAATAATGACAGAGCCTTCTCCGGCGAGACAATCATTGACTTCGGCATAACCTATCACAATTGGTTTACTCATCTAAAAAAATCCTTATATTTCACTTTAGCCATTCTACCATCTGGGTGATGGTATACGATACCTTCATTTTTAGAACCTATCTTTCCTAAGAAATTCTTAATAAATGATAAGCTTCTATTTTTCATTTTTGTTATTGATAAATCCGTTTGGTCTGCATTAAAGCAACAACTATCTTCATGATATACAACAGAACCATGCTTAATAAGCTCATGCTTCGAAAGACCTTCTCGATTTGTATTAACCTTTGGTCCGCATAGTTCGTAGGTACCATCTTCCCAATCGTCATTAAAAATATCTATAGTTCCACAATAAGCTTCTGCTATTCTAGCGTCATAACTTGATGAATCAAAATCATCAACGTCGCATTCTACCCAACCAGGCCAATGACCTGTAACAGTATCAGGCTCTTGGCATGGAATAAAACCATCTGGTGGCGTTTTACCATGCTTTGCATCATATCTTTTATAGATAACACCATCTTTAATCATGCAAGCCATACCGTCAAATTTCTTTGTGGCTATACCTTCACCATCTAATACCCATTGGCATTCAGGGTTAACTTCTTCGGTTAATAACTTTGTTTTCATGTCTCTAATAAAGACACTAGGTATTTTTTTCATTATATCCACCCCCAATATTTACAAAAATAATAAGCAAATAAAAAATTAGCAACTATGACAGCAAACCTAATAGTCTCACTAATAAAAAAACTTAATATCTTCATTAAAACACCAACTTCCAGCAAATACTTAAACGCTTAACCACAAATAAAATAAACAACATAATAGAGCTATGTAACAAAATAACAGCAGCTGTCACGAATTGATTCCTGCGTGCTTTACTGCGGAAGTAATACCATACAAGCGAAGGCATGATGATAAAAAATATGAAGAATATTATTGATAGCATTTATTTATCTTTCCCCGGAATAAGCTCAGGATTATCATGGATGTTGCCGATTACTTTAAATTCGTTACTAATATCTTTAGAGCTACAATCATCTAAATTCCATCCCAATACAATTCTACAGCATCCGCAACTTTCACCCATTTTAGATTCAATTAAAATGTTAGAAACAGGAACACATCCAAGAGATACTTCCCAGCCCTCAGCTTGATATTGTAAAATATCACCCTCGTATATCTCTTTTCCTGATTTATCTTTAATACCTATATACTGCATCAGGAAAATGTGATCAAACGGCACATTATCAATCAAGCTCGGCGTTCTAAATGAAACCGTTTCATTTTCGAAATCTATAACATCAACATCGAACATATGACCAATCTTATCGAAATAAGCTTTGTTTAATGCTTCTTCTTTTATGCATTGAGGTGTCAGGTAGCATCTAAACTTAATTTCACGCATTATTCATCTTCTCCCGGAATAAGCTCAGGATTTTCGTAGATGTTTCCAATTATTTCCGCATCATCATAAGATTTAACTTGCCACCCGTAGATTGGATCATCACCAAAACACCATTTCATTTCACTTTCTATAATATACGTCTGATCATCATCATTATTTAAAATATCTCCCTCATAAATATCTCTTCCGTTTCTATCCTTAAGGCCTATATATTGGGTTGGAATAAATCCATTACCGCCTGATTCACCAAGCTCCTGAGATGGATATTGTAAAAGGTCAAATAATGTCCATTCACCTTCATGAAATTCATTTTCGCCTTCATCCCAAAATCTGAATTTAATTTCACGCATTATTCACCTCTCTTAATTAGTTCGTCTAGCGTACTAATAATCATATCCAGCAGACCTAATGTAAATTTATTATTTATGGATAAAATAAAATCAATAACATATCTAATAAGCTCCAATATTAAACTTATCCCAATCAAAACGCTAATGGCTAAGCCAATAAATAATGAGGCGATTATTATAATAGTTTTGTAGCTAAATGTGATTAATGCATTCATAAATCAAAAACCTTACTTATCAGGTAATACATGAAGCTAACGATAGGATAAATTATATAAATAATAGACATTGCCATAAGTACGGTGAAACACATATAAAATATATTTTTCATTATAACAAAAATAATAAACATTGTGACAATCATTTAATATTAATCCTTATTGCTCCCCCATCACTATTTATCCTTATCATTAAATAATTTATCTTTAAGCCATTCATTAAACATACGATCTAAATCAAAAGCCAACAGAAACACCTTAATTACTGCGACAGAAACAAAAATACATACTGCTGCCATAATAAACATAAAAAATAAACAAGCAATTGTTTCAGACATCACCATTAATCCTTATTGCTATCCAAAAACAAAAAAATAATGGGATAGAAAGCCCCATAAAAAAACTAATCATCAAACGCTTCCTTTATAATGTACGGAATATGCTCAATAGCTGAAAAGATATATCCTTTACACTTTACGTGATTTAAATCATTACATAAATCAGATGCTTCTCGTGAATTACCCCAAATGAATATCTTAGCGACGCAAATCTCTTCATCTACCTTACTTTCGTATACCTGAAATATACTTGCTTGAGAATGACTAACAGAGACAGAACGAACTGATACTATAATCATATAATCTTCACCAGATTTTATGCAAAAGAACGAACCATCAGTCTTATCAGATATCGCCTTCCACAAGGCCTGCCCTATAGCGAGCAGACCTTTAGCTTTTGATACACGCTTAACAGGGCTTGAAGACGATTTTGTCTTCGCCGTCTTCTTGTTCGCAGAGATTACTGGTTTCTTCGTCGGAGACTTTACCTTTTTCACATTTGTTTTCTTGACAACCTTCTTGTTTTTTGGCTTCTGTGATGTAGTCATAAATATCGTTCAACCTTGTTAATATTAAACTAAAGAATGCTAAACAGTCTGTATAAGATAAGTCAATCACAATATTGCTCATTTTACCTTTATCAACCTTTGACTCTTTAGCATTCTTTGTTGAAAGAGCAGGTCTTCCACGCTTTGAAGCAGCTTTAGAGACTTTCTTAACTGGCGCTTTCTTAGCAGTTGTTTTAGCTGAAACCTTCTTATTTACAACTTTAACAGGCTTCTTAGCGAGCGCTGGTCTTCCTGGTTTCTTTTTAATCACTTTAGCCATATTATCTACCCCCTTTAGTTATTGAATTCATCATTTCACGTAAAATCTTGTTTTCTGCTTCCATGAGCTTAAGCTTTAGCTCTTCTTCCCATGATGCAACAGGTTTAACGTTTTCTTTCGACTCATTTACTTTTTGTTTCAGTTGATTCTCTATTACTGCCTGTTCATTTTTCAAGAGATCTCGAATGTTATCTTCATCCTTTTTGTATCTATTCTGCCAAGCATTCTCTATCTCATTGACAACCTGTTTAGTGTCTTCTAATTCCGTAGTATTTTTAGACATATCATTTATATTATACCCACCACTCTTAGCCATTCTAAATTTTTCCCGCTGTTTCTTACCCATTTTACGGAACTCAAGACCCAATTCTTTTTTATATCTCTGTATCCATGTGTGCATTGTTTGAAATGGAATGTTCTCAATTTCTGCAAATTGTTGTACGGATTTCTCATTAAAAGATTCATGGCATTTTTTAACCATTTCTTTTCGATGCTCTACGGTAGAATAAGTATATCTTTTTTTCGATGTATTAGACTCGCTAACAGGATTAACTTCAGGTTTAGCCGATGTATCACCCTCTACTGCCCCTTCAATCTTTTTATTATCTATCTTATTGTTAGCAGCTTTATATTCTTCAATCCATCTATAAATAGCAGACGAAGATATCTTTAGCTGATTAGACATTTCAGCAACTGAACGACCACGCTCTATAATAGCCTTAACGATACGTTCACGATATGGTCCATCAATTGGTCCAACTTGGCGTTGGCTTAACCCTACATATTTATTGTAATTTGTTATCATTTTACCCCCTGTTTTTCCGACTTTTTCTTTTCAGTATACTTTTTCATTCTAAGCAATATCCTTTCCTTATTTTTTAGATAATGCTCTTTTTTCCTGGCTGCTATCTTATCTTTATTTAAACTTCTATATTCTTTCTGCTGAGCTTTTCTTTTTTGTACCGCTTCTGTATCAATCATTTAACACCTCTCGCTTCTATATTTAATAATTCATTTTGCTAATAATAATTGATTATTTGATAATGTCAATAAATTTATATTATTATTTAATCTCTTCGTGAATATTACATGGATATATTAATGAGTGAGACTCTGAAACGCACTCGGCTGGTATAGCATTATTCTTATTTTTAATATAATAAGCTGAGCAACCAATTAAGAATATAAAAAACAGAATGCAGATGGCTATGTTGTGCTGTACTTGAAACTTACGTTCTTGTTCTTTGTTAATCATTTGTCTTATCCTTCCTTTCAAATCCATTCCCTACAATTGTAATGTTAGAAATTTTACCTAGCGTATCATAACGTAATTGCTCTGCTAAAATATAATTTGGCGCATCTCGATCAAGTATGCCGACTGGGTTAATTCTAAAGGCGCCGTTAATTAACGATACGAAATATACTAGAGGACCATAAACGGTAACAATGTCCCCATCAAATATCATTTTACCATTACTATCTCTAAAACCAGACCACATACCAATAGTCATTCTGTTGTATTTAGGATTAGTGATTGCGTATCCCTCTATAGGACTATAGTACAACCATTCCTTAGATTCTGAATCTAAAACTCTAAACATATATCTTCTTTTATAATCATCATCAGTCATTCTTTCATCTTATCCTTATTACGTTCAAGCCATTCAGGCAGTGCAGCTTTGTATTCTTCCAATGTCAATTCTTTTTCAATTTCCAAAGAACGCTTATATTCATTATAAACTTCTGACCAGCTTTTAGGATATTCAGGATATATATCAGGCGGAAGTATCCAACTCATTTGTCTTTATTCCTCTCTAACCACTCAGGTAAAGCTTTCATGTAGTCTTCTAGCGTTAGTTCTTTTGGTGTTTGATTGGCTGTAAAATACTCCTTAACAATAGATTTAGATGTATATTTAACAAAAGACGCCTGCAATGTACTAGAAACGTATCTTTCAGTTGCTTTAATCATCATATCCGCTGTTTCAAAAGAACTTCCGGTTGTCACGGGAGATTTAATCCGCTCACCCACTAAAACAGTATTTCCATCACGAATATAGGTTTCACTGTATGTGTTATATAAATATTTATCGCCAATTTCAGTTAAGCCAATAAGAATGTTATTGTTTCTACGACTAATAATTGGCGATAATATTGTTTTTAGTGGAACCTCAAACGTTGCCCCCATCACTAACGATTTGCCAGCATCCTCCACTCTTTTTTCCAATAAAAAGAAGTCAATCGCATAATTAACTTCATCAGCCTCGATGAATCTCTGAAATGAATATTTATGATAGATACGATGACGCATACACTTCTCAATCGTTTTACCTTCCCTCACTAAATAATCATTTATCTCCTGCATCAATCCAGTCTTCCCAGATAACGGTATCTGATGATTACCCCATAATGGCGGTTGTCCTGGTTTTCTAATCAAAATTTAACCTTCCGCGTCTTAATTTTAGTTTTAAAGAAGTTAATAAACTTGGGAACCATTTCATTGGTATCTTCTGATGTTCTGATGCAATTATCTTTTCCGTAATATTCACCCATATTTTGATTAACACCAATGCCAAGCAATACGCATTTTTGTCGTAATATTTCCGTAATGACAGATTTATACGAATCTTGCATCTCTTGATAACTACTACTACACCCAGGAAGGCCACAATGAGCACAATCACAGCTTGGCCTGCCATCAGATAAATGAATCAATAAGCGGCGCTGATTTAAAGTATCACCCCACCATTTATCTTTAGCAATAATATTCAACGCATAACCATCATGGTTACCGCGATACAACGGATGCGCATCACCAACATTTACATCGCCAACAGAACGACCCGCCGACCCCATTTTATTACCACACCATCTAGCTAATTTTCGACATAATAACTCTAATGAACCATTCTTTTCTACAAACTCACGATAAGATGAATAACTAAAGCACTTTCTGCCTAGAACCGTTTTAGCTTCTACCGTTAAACGATTGAATAAATAAACCTTAACGTTTGTTTTTCCAATTGATTCAACTAAATAATAATAAAGCTGAATGATTTGTTTAAGAATATGGTCATACTCCGTAAACTCACCATCTGTATGCCTAGAACCAGAGCAATCTATTGCCAAGCAGCATTTGTATGATTCCTGCAATACAAAGCTGTAGTGACGATTGTAGATAGCTTTAGACCCCATTGCAGCACGAGCCAGATACTGATTCGAGATACCTTTACCTCGTGTCTGACCAGGCAGCACATAAGGCGCTGTATTAACAGACAATGTCTTCTTTAGACTTCTGACGATCGTAGCTCGATTAGTCATTTTTAGTTTTCTCAACATCTGATTGCTTGCTTTCAACTTCTTTCATGAAATTAAATACAGCCTTACACTTGCTAATGTTTAACATGAAGAAGTTCATGGCTTCGCTCTCTTCGGTTGTTAGATTCTTAATTGAGAAATTCTTCATCTCTTCTTCAGGTATCTGATTAATCGAATCAATGAATAAGTTATTGATATACTGCTCAATACCAAAATCAGTGTAATCTAAACTGACATAAGTCATTATCTTTTCAAAATCACGCGCTGATACCGGAACATGAATAGACCACTTAGCAACGCTTTTACGAAACGATACCAATAAGTTAATGGTCTTTTGGCATAACACCTCATTAGTATGACGATAAATACCGTGAAGCTCAGATAACTCAGGCTCTCGCATCTTAAATATCATAAATCTATTTAAGAACGCTTGATTCATGTTTCTAACACCGAAGTATTCATCGGATGGATTCATTGTTGCTAAAATACGAAACTCAGAATGCTTTACTATCTCTTCTTGTAGGATAGGAATATACACTTGTTCTTTATTATTCTTCTCAAGCAAAGCATGTAATGAGAACAATACTTCAGGCAGCGCGGCGTTCACCTCATCCAGCAATAACCAATGACCATGGGTAACAGCATCAACAACGGGACCCGTCTTAAACTTAATGATAGATGAATCACCATCCTTCACCAGAACATTCTGCCCCCATATATCTTCTTGTGTAACGTTAACATTTAGATTCAAACGTATAATCTTCTTGCCAGCTTGTTTAGCAATATGTTCAAGCAATACGTTCTTCCCACATCCAGTCACACCTTCTAGGAGTACTGGCCAGTTTTGGGATAATGCACCTGTTACTACTTTTAATTTATCTTGCTGATTAGCCATTAATGTGGTCATTCGCTTTCATCTCCTGCTGTTTTATCATTAATAATGTTAGAAACCATTTCTTTTAACCATTCTGGCTTTCCTTCAAAATCGTATAGTATTTGTTCTTTAACGTCCTTTGGTTCATCCTTTGGCTTTTCTTCTATATCAACTAAAGCCTTAAACACAATTTCTTTGAAATCTGTTTTCAATTTAGAAGCAGCATGAATCCCACCCATAATTAAAACTACAGTTTCTACACAACGAGTAATAGACCTATTAATAATATTAATACTTGTGTCAGGATGATACCAATAACCATTGGTATCCGGATAAGAATCTTCAATGGAGAGCGCGCCTACCAATGAAAGCATTGCGTTATCAATCGCTTCAAAAGATTTGTTTAAATCTTGTTCATGGCGATTAATAAATTTCATAGTTCTCTTACGAATAGCACCAGAATCTGCATATTTCTTAGGTGTATCTACGACAGCGCCTTTTTCTTCTTTATCAGACATGTTAATTCCTTTAGTGTTTAGTAGTATTTTCAACCTTTAGTTTCTCTTCCAACAATTTTAATAAAATTCCTTTAAGATCTTCTTTTGATCCGGTACTATCGTGAAATAGCGTAGCCAGCCGAATTGCATTCTTAAGAAATAACATTAAGCACCCATCAGAAGTTTGCGTGATAGTTTCAGGATGAACATATTCACCCATTGGGTCAGGATAAGAAGATTCAATAAATAACAAGCCAATAATACCAAGCAAATAGGTTTCAATATGTAAAAATTCTTTATCGATCAAGCCAAGTTGTCTTTTTAAATTTTCGGCTAAAGTTGGTCGAATATTGCCTATTGGACTATATTTTTTATCTTTATCGATAACTATCATGTTAATTCCTTATTGATGAGAAACAAGTGCCCGCTAGCTAATGTTGCGTGGGAGCTAGCAGGCAAAGGAATTATATACCTAATAGATTATAAGTCAAATGATTATTTCTTTTCTGTTTCAGCAGATTCAACAGGCTCATTTTCTTTATCTAATTTAATTTGTATTTCTTTTAATTTACCCGTTGAATGTAGTAATCGAAGATATTCTTCTTCTTTACCGCGCATAAACAATTCAAGCTGTGAACGCGTCATTTGGTCTGCTGGAATGAGTGATAATTCTTGGTCTACATCATGATTAATAATAGTTTGTGAAGGCTTACCAATCGCCCTATCAACTATAACATTCAGCAATGCTATTTCTTCCCTTCCGATCTTACGAATACCTAGCTCCATTTCTGAAACCACCGCATCTAACAATTTCAAAGCTCGAGGAGATAGCTTTAAACATCCGTTTTTTACAAGCTTCATGATTTTTACTTCTTCTTGTGTCATGCCGCCTGGATTACCACTTTGACCTTTTTTGAATGATGTCGAACTTAAAGCCATATTCCCCCCTTAGTTCCCTGCGTTCAGGGCATGTTAAATAACTAAAGATGGTAGCACATCATTCATCACTTTGGTGATGGTGCTTATCTAAATAATTTCGGCTATATGGTCGTCCCATGGTTTGTGTAAATTTGATATCAACATGATCGTCGGTTGAATTTGAAACGGTAGAACCAATCAATACCCATCCTTTTCTAAGGTAACTATTAATCGTGCCGTGAAAGTTTTCCCTTACCATCGCAACGGTTTCCTCGGATGCAGAAGTAGCGCAATGAATAACTCTGTATTCAACAATCCTTTGATTCACTTGGTATCTCCTGGGAATTTCAGATAAACGACAGTCCGAAGAGCGTAATCTTCCTCAACTACTGTCTCAGGCCCTCTTATTTTCACCCAACCTTCTAATAAGTATTTATTGTATTCATCATTAAATTTTTTAATTGCCCTAGAAAATACCGACTTTCTATCTTTTGGTCGAATAACATACTCAATTGTTTTATTTTCCATTTTTGCATCTCCAAAAAATCAATATCATAACCTACTTGATATTATTTGTAATCTATCAGATACTATTGTAAACTAGTCGCCTTAATACAACAGGAGTAACAAAATGGCAGCATCACCATTGCTTGTTTCAGAAGCTAAAAAACACTTAGGACGCTTACGATTTAAAGCTGAACGCCAAGGTATCATCGTTAAGGTTTATCCTAAATGCGATAAGTCTCGCGAGATGCTAGCGCGCGTAAAAGCTGAGTATGTTGAATTCCCGTACATAGTTGCGCTTGTTAAGCATGGCTATAAGGTCACCATCTTAGGCCAAACCCTATGTCTTGCCTCTGAGCTGATTAGTTACGATCAGTTTGACGGGTTCGCACTTCAAGTCTAAACTACGTTTTCCGGTATACTCCAAAATAACGGAATTTTATAGGCGGCAATCTCAGCATCTCCGAGAAAGTCGCCTTTTTTATAAGCGCCTATAGCTCAGCTGGTCAGAGCAGCCGCCACAAACCGGCCGGTCGGTGGTTCGAGTCCATCTAGGCGTACCATTTAAATATTTTTAGCGTTCGATAAAATAATTGTTGACAATACAGCTTATATATAATAAAGTACCTATAAGATGATTAATTGAAAGAAAAGGAGAAGCGAAATGAGTAACAGAGATGGAATATATTTAGTAGGTAATAAACACATTAATGTTCTAGTGAATAGTCTCTTAAGTGAAGATTTTGATAATGAAGAAGGTTTGAAGAGTTTGGCGGAATTTGGTCAAACATTGACGGATGAGAATCTTAGGAGTTACAACTATAGATATAATGAAGAAATCACTGGAATTCTACCTTTTGTTTTTACAAGAGTAGAGCCAGTAAGTTCTGTACAGCTTTTTAAAGCATGCTCTTGTTACGAGCATAACTCTAGCGCATTGCCTGACTACAAGAAATCTAAAGCTGCAAATATTATTCATGAAATTAGAAGTCGGGCAATAAGACGGCTTCCAGGGTATGAAGTGGCAAAATGGCATATTGAGTAAGGAGATGACAAATGACTCAAAGATTACATGATCAAGAATCCATCAGATACGTACCAGATGCCGTATATCTAGTAGGTAATAAACATATTAATGTTTTAGTTAACAGTTTATTTGATGAAACAGAAGAAGATATCGAAATAGAAGTGGAACGGTTGACTGAATTTGGTCAGATATTGACCGATGAAAACCTTAGAAGCTACAACTATAGATGTAACGACGAAGTCACGGGGATTCTGCCTTTTGTGTTTACAAGAGAAGAACCGGTAAGCCCCGCACAAATTTTAAAAGCTTGTTATTGTTATGAAGGTCAATCTAGCGGATTACCTGATTATAATAAATCTAAAGCTGCAAATATTATTCGTGCAATTAGGGCGAGAGTAACAAGACGGCTTGAAGGTTACGAGGAAGCTAAATGGCATATTGAGTAATGATTAACATGTCCCCATCGTCTAGTGGTCTAGGATACAGCCCTTTCAAGGCTAGGACATGAGTTCGAATCTCATTGGGGACGCCAATAAATTTAGGAGACTATTATGTTTAAAAATGACGAAGCACAAGAAAAAGCACGTATAGAAGAAGCTCGTAAAGCTGCTAAAGCTAATGCGCCTGATGAGGCTGAGAAGGCGTTGCTGTTTAAGCAGAAACAAGAACAGCAGGCAAGAGAAGCAGCAGCAAAGAAAGAGGCCGAGAGAATTGCTGAGATAAAACGAATAATGCAACTAGAGGGTTTTTAATTTAAGGATGTTTTGATTATGTTTAAATATAAAGCGGGTTATAAGTTTAAAACAGAAGCAACAAAAGATATTTATACTGTCGACGAACCTATGAAGAGGAGCGAGGTATTAGAGCAGGCTATAAAGGATAATATAGAGAAGTTTTTACCGACCTTTGATGAGGACAACGATAACATCTATCTTTGTCATATGATTTTGGATGGTCGTGCTGGATATAGAAGATTTAGCGAAAAACAGTTAGATAGTCTTGAAAAGGTTGAATAAGATTAACGACAATAGCGGATGGACAGTGACATCACTTCGAGTAGGTAGCAGGTAATAGGGGATGAGAGCCTGCTTTAACGGGATAACGGGAACCCTAAGCGCTTTAATATATCCCAGACTCCTAATCACCCTTGCGATGTTGGGTATCGTAATGGGTCATAGAAGGATACCCAGGCGGTGCAATTCCGCTCTATTGTCACTTTATTATAGTTAAGGAGATAAAATGTTTAATCAATTTAAAGAAAAAATGACGATAGCCAAAGATGATCGAAACGATGTAGTTAAAGATACGAACGCTTATATTAATGAAGTAGAAGAATTTGCTGTAAAAATTGACCTGAATTTCGAATATCTAAACTTGATGATTAATGGTGATTTCGATGATCTTATTTTAATATTGCAGAATAGACACAAAAAGATTAATGATTTAATAGAGAGAGGAAAATCCTTATTGCCAACTAATGATAATTCTGATAACGATATTATCGAGAAAATAGAAGCGCTTGAAGAGTTTCAGGATAATAATCAGAAAATAATTGATGTTGTAGAGGAAACAAAAAACATTAATAAGGCAAAAATGAAGTAACGTTATAAACCAAAAGGAGATAAAATGTTTAATCAATTTAGATTGGGTTTAATCAAGGGTAGCAACGCGGTTAATTTAGCAAATAGAATCTCTACGGACTCTAATCAATTTGTTAAAATGTTTCAAAGAAAACAATTTTTAGCAAAAACTCAAATGATGATTATGGATTTGGAGACTCAAGCCAATACAATATCTAATTCTTCCATATCATTTAGATTTCACATGCTAAAATTAATGGGAGCTAAGATTGAAAAATTAATTGAAGAAGGCAAATCGTTGGTGGAAAAGAAAGAAAAAGACGATGCTCACGATGATGAAGTTGCTAGTATTTTAGAATACTTAAACATTATGCAGGATGACAATAAAAAGCTAACTGAAATAATTGATTCTTTCAAAAAAGAAATCGATCGTATGCATGATAAAAAAGATTTTAAACATAAGCCTGGTAAATAAACCAAAAGGAAGCAATCATGAAATTAACCGTTAAAGACGAGTCAGTCTCAAAAGAAACAGTTTTAGAGCTATCACTTAAAGAGTGTGGAGATGGCAGTGGCGATATTGATTTATCAGCATTAAACAAGAATACTGGTAGAACTTTTTATCTGCTGCGCATTAAAAAGGAAGGTTATATCGATAGATATCCATTAAATTGTACTGAACTATCTCAAGAATTTAGACTTACTGCTAGAGGTTTAATCGTTGCGGATATTGGCGCGGATATTATGTATGAAATTAAAGATTAACGATGAATTAAGTTTAAAGTTTGAATTGGCAGAAACCCATGATGGAGATGTTAGGTTGTGGGTTACTGCTACGAGAGCGGATGGAATGCCTGCATATGGAATTACTTGTGCTATCCTGGCTTTGAGAAAGGATGGTTACATCGTAAGATATAACATGAATAATAGTGATCCTATAATGAGAAGACAATTTCAATTAAACCATGAAGGTAAGATTTTTATTGATGCAGACATTTATTAAGGAAATTAAAAATGCTTTTGTGTGATTTAAAAGTAAAATTTTTTAGTTATTCTGAAGATGAAAACGTATTGATGGTTGGACGCAAAGATAGTCCTTACCTAAATAGCTGCGTTAGGTTTTCAAAAGAAGATATGGTATCGCTTAAAAAGATAATTGATTTTATCACAGACCCGGATAATAAAATAAGCGAAAACCTATATCAAGCAGCTGCGGAGATTGGAAACGAAATAATTGAATATTTTAACAAAGGAGATGACAAATGAGTAATTACGTAGACTTACACCATATTTCAAAGAAAGCTGAGATATTGATTGCCTCTAATACGGCTGAATGTATAGAATGCGATGAGGATTTTCAGCATGGCGTCAATATGTATACAACGCATTCATGGGATAATGCTGTTGAAGTGGGTATCTGCGAAGATTGTGATTTTAAAGAAAACCTAACCAAATATATGTTATAGGGGAAATAATGGGTTTATACGTCACGTATGACTGTTTTACGATGAGCTATAGCACATTTAGTGCTTGGCGTGACTTCTTGGCTGATGCTATCGGAAAATCCTGTAAGCCTTATAGTCGATCGAAAGATGCTTGTCTTGGAATATGGGATAAGCCGCCAGAGGATATGGTGGATATTATTTTAGAGCATTCAGATTGTGATGGTATTATCCAAGCTAAGTATCTTAAGCCATTGGCTGATAGGTTAGAGGAAATCGTCAAGATTGCTGAAGAACAACTTAATGATAGAGGCGATAACTATCAGTATCCATATTATCATCATAATATCAGCATAACTCATCAATTCATCAATGGATTGCGTAAGGCTGATATTGACGGTAAAGATGTGGAGTTTATGTAATAAAAAGGAGATAACATGGCAACTAAATATAAAGTAATGCAAAGAAAATGCGGTTCTTTTAAAGTATTATATCGCGAAAAGAATGATGATGAGTGGGAAGTAATCAGTAAAAGCTTCTTTACAAAAGAAGAAGCTCTAATGAATATCGCTGAGCTGAAAGAGGATGATAACTCAGTCGCTAGTCGAGTAAGCAAGATATTTGATGATAAAGGTAATGAGATTACAGGCAACGACTTTGATAATGTTGTTGAAAACATAGAAGGCTTTTAAATATAAACGATAGGATAAATAATGAGTAAATTTAGAATTGTGCAAATGCGTAATCTTGATTATACGGCTCAAGAATATGATTCAAGTAAAAATATCTGGTATAGTCGATTTGGAAATTATAAATCATTAGAAATTGTTAAGCTTAGGATAGCGGAGGAGAAAATTGATGAGGAAGAACTTAAACTAAAGGTTCAAAAACAAAATGAAGATAGAGAAATAATTAAGATATTTTCTGACGAAGGTGTTGAAATCATAGGAGCCGAAACAGTCTCCTAATCACTTCCGACCCAATGCCTCCATCATGGGGTTAAACCAGGTGTTGATGATAAAGTCATCTTCTAATGGTTTAACCTCTTTGGAGTCCATCAGATGTTTGAACATCATGTGTTTCCACGCAAATATATTGGCATGTCTCTCTCGCTCCGCATGCGGGAGGGAAAGCCACCATTCTTTGTTTTCTTTTTGTGAGTGATGAATCACCGGAATCGGCATTTCTACAGGAAGACTACCTTTCTGTGTGTCTTTAGTAGACTTCTGAGAAGCCACCTGTAGTCTCTCTAGCAAGCTTTCAATGAACATGACGCAGAATGTATCTTCAGATGTGACAGCGGTTCGTATGGCCTCCATAGCGCGCTCCCAGCCGTGCCCTTTAAGCCATTTGATGAGATGTGATTCTGTGATGTCATGAGGAATGCCAAATGAGTCTAGGCGAGCAACAGCACGTTTGGAGTATTCGGACAGTTTGTCGTAGTTGCTAAGGTCGGGTTTCTTCATAAATATCTCTAATGGCTGCCCAGGCTCGGATCGAACGAGCGACAAAATGCTTAACAGGCATCTACTCTACCACTGAGTTACTGAGCAATAACGCGATCGGTTCGGAATTCAACCGAACATCTTCCTTTTATCATAAGGCTTCTCTAATCCTGACGTACTCTCTAGAAGCGAAAAAATAGAGAGTGCCAAGATTTTCTTTGAGCTACGATCGCCTCACAATATTACCAGATTTATGGCCTACTTGGTATATTTAAAACGAATATCCAAGACCAATGCCAAGTATTAATGAATCTTTCGGCTTTACTTTTGGCTTAATCCTGTTTGGAAGCCCGTTATGAACCGCTATCACCACACGCCGCGTATTAACCCATCCTAGTGTTCCGCGAGCAAATACGTTTTCATTAATATCGTATTGAGCGCCGCTCGTTAAGCGTAAAACAATCTTATGCTCTAGCAACTTTCTTTCTGTTGTTCCGGGATAACCAGCGCTCGAAACCGTTCGTCGTTCAGAGGTCGCTTTTAAAAATGAAACCCCCAACCCATTCAGAAATGTAAAAGGCGTTCCATCAATCGAACAATGGTGCATCAAGCTAAGATAAGGTCCTTTAATCCTAACTCGGCTCTCAAATATAATCGGTGAAAGCGTAGCTACTATCGCGGCGCCATTAACAACATCACCCGTTTTCATGGCGGAACGACGCGTCTTCATGTCATCTTTGCTAAACCCAACCTCTAGCGATAGATTATCATTCACCACAAAACCTAAAAATAAGTTTTCTTCCCGCGCAACGCTCGGCAAAGAATTATCGCCATAGCCGCCTTTAAACTTCATCTTCCTAAGCTGAACCTCAGCACCAGCGTAACGGAGATTGCCGAAATGGTTGTCTGCATGAACAGCCATAGACATCAATGCCAATAAGGCAAAAGTTAACATTTTCATTATGGGTTTCCTTGTTATGATTGACATATAAACAAATACTAACATGATATTTAATGTAGTCCAATTAGTTATTTAACCACAGTGTTTCGCCGAGGGTTGGAAACCCAGTATTCAAACAATCAGGTGCTCCTCTAGGATTGTAAAAAGCTGTTGTAGGCGATGATGGTTCGAATCACCCTTTATTACCCGCTTAGCCAGCCCGTAGCCCTGCTGAGCCGACGGAGACACTCCGGACGGAGGCGAAGCAGCAAGCCTAGGGTTTATTGAATATATTAACTATCTCCATGAGTTCGCTGTCCCCATTATATATATATTCTTCCTTTGTATTATTAGTGTCGCATCTTTTGACATGAGGGGATAAATCTTCGGCATTATCATCATGTAACATAATTTGACATGAGGTTATTAAAGGAAGGTTTAAAGCGTACTCGTTAGGTTTGTGACTCCCCTTAATACCGAATGTCTTTATCAGGAACTTCTTTCTAACCAGTTTGCCAATAATGGCGACCACTCTTTGCCTGGATAGGAAGCTTATTTGAGAAATAACAGCATGTGAGGGTTTGATGCTGCTGCCATCGTCTTTACTGAACTGCGCCAATAGGCATAGCATTCGCTTTTCGCTAAAAGAAAGACCCGATTTTTTATCAATACCCTCTGAAAGCCGAAGGTTCTTAAAGTTAATCCATCTAGTTGACATTATACTACTCGTTGCCAATAGCCATACGAATACCTAAGTAATCTATTAGGTATTTACCTTTTGTTGGACTTATGAGAGGATGGGATTGCAAAACCGGTATGGTTGGCTTCGTTCTTTCGGAGCCGCCCATCACCACATAAATAAAACTGCTTTACTCTACCATAAAAAAACCCATCGATTTGATGTAAAATAATGGTTGCAATCATCTTTAGGTTGGGTATACTGACATTGCGTTTTCATGAAATACTCCTCTGTAAAAGCAATTATAGTAAATCATGAAGAAAGCCGAGGAGAGGGCTACGCCAAAAGCTACGTTGCTCTCCTCACAGTTTTATGGTCAGTGAAAGAACGGCATCCATTCCATCGTGCACGATGGCTATGTCTAAACTATGTCATGTAAATTGGACGCTAAAACTGGCCGCCATTTTATGGGATCGAGGATGATTGGTCTTACGCATCTTTAGTTATCTGTATCGCTGCGGAATGCGCTAGTCTAAAACTGATTTCCTTGATTCCTCCATTTTGAGAAACACCATGCAAGTTAAGAAAAAAGATGACTAGCCGTTATAAGCTGGATCCAAAGTTGGTAAACTTGGGTCTTTACATGGCAGCTTCTTTACATCCCGGGATCGATTTCCAGAAAAAACCACGCAAGAAATCCACGTTCGAAGAGTCTGTCATGCAGCAACATTTTGTAAGGTGGCTTCATCTCAAATATCCCTATGTTGTTAAAACATCCTTCGCTGTTCCTAACACGGCTCGTAGAAGCCTTCAGGAAGGCTCCAGATTTAAGCGTGAGGGCGTTAAAGCAGGTGTAAGCGACTTCATCATCCTTTATCCATCAAGTGGCTATCACGGCATGTTAATTGAGTTTAAGACAGCAAAGGGTAAGATGACCCCAGAGCAGACAGAGTTTCAGGATAATGTTAGAAAAGCAAATTACTACGCCATTACCTGTCGAAGTTTAGATATCGCCATGGCTGAAGTGACAGGTTATATAAACCCTACCCAAAAGGAAGGTATTCCGCTCGATCAGATGAAGAGACATTAAACCTTTTCTTTTAAGCGTTTATTTTCAATATATCGCTTTTGAGACTCTTTTCGCCGCTCTTTAAAGCCTTCATTTAATGAGTATTGTTTTTTAGCCCATCTCGAATGCGTATTTTTAGAACAAACCTTACAAATATATTTTAACTTAATCTCACCGTTAGCCAGAATTACCGTTGAATGCTTATAAGCTTCCTCAGCAGTTAACGCCCCATGCTTTCGGCAGGTAACAACAATATCAGTCATTAAATTCTATCCTTACAAAAATAACACCTAAATCTTTTTGTATCGCATCAATGTTTTTCTTAATGTGTAAGATATTCCATTTGCAATGATTAATAATCATGCGGCCATCTTTAATCAATCTGTTTATTTTTATTTTAGTTATCTTTTCCATAATCTTCCTTAAATGGCGCGTCACCCGTGGCTTATGCGGGACTTGAACCCGCATCGCTCTACAAAGGTAGAGATTCTCCCGTTGAATTAATCAAGCCAAGCAGGTGACGCATAAAACGTTAAAATGGTAAATCATCTAAATCTGCATCAAATGAAGCAGCAGGTTTTGTTTGTCCCTCTATAGCACTTTCTGCCATGGATACTAAGCCGCCATTCTGCTTATTATTCAACGAGACTACATCAAAGAATGACAGCGGTATATACGTCTTAATCTTCGAAACCTTAACTAAAGCTCCCGTCTTGCCTTCATAGGTATCCGTTGTTAATACCGCACCTGAAAACTTGTTTTGTAGTATGTCAGTATTGAACTCGCCATTTACAAAGAAATCTTTAATCCCAAACGCGTGTTCGATATTCTTAATACGCCAAATAGCGTCCTCATAAACAAAGTCATTGATAAAAGCATTTTTTCCTTGCGAGTCCGTCGTAAATGCAGAAATATTGCACATTTTTTTGTTGCTCTTCGTTCGCAATGGATGCCCATTTTTATCTACTACAGAGCATCGATTAACCTCTATATGTCCAAAACCATCTTTTAATAAAAATTTCATCGTGTTTAGATCCTTTTGATTTATCATCTCTTGACAATACATCTGGTAAGAGTAATACTATACACTTATATTGTCAACAATAGATGATTAGGAGCGAAAAATGAATCATTCTAAAGAGATTGCAAACCTTGCAAAAGCTTTATTAGCAGCGCAAAAAGACAGAAAAAATGTAGTACGCGACAAAGATGTGGTTAATAATTATGGTAAGCATATGTATAGCCACGCTGACTTACAACAGGTTCTTGATAATGTGATCCCAATTTATAACAAATTTGGTGTAGTAGTATTACAACCGCATGATGGACTGGGGATTGGTTTAATGCTCTTGCATGAATCAGGGGAGTATCTGTATTTTAAGAGCGAATTAACGGTCGAACAATCCACTAACAGAGAGGGATTCAAAACTGAATCCTGGGGGCAAGCGTTAGGAAAAGCATTGACCTACGCTAGAAGGTATGGGTTGATGGGCGCTGCGGGTATTACACAGACAGATACGTCTAGTGAAGAAGAAGGGGAAGCGCCTATTGAGGTTCAGGTTAAAAAAGAGGCTGCTAAACCTGTGACGAAAGAGACATTAATAACGCTCAATGAATTGTTGTTAAAAGTTAAATTAGATGATAGAAAGCCTATATTTGATTGGTTTGAAAAAATAGGCATCAAAGATGTTAAAGATTTAACAGAGTTTCAAGGACTTGCGATTATCAAAAGACTAAAGGGGAAAAATTTATGATAGAAATGGTAGAGCTTTCATTTGGGGTTCTTATAGTGTGTTTGTCATTAATAGCATCAGGTTATTATTTGAGGCAGAATCAAGGTAAAATAAGAGAATTTTTTAAGGGGATTTAAATGATTGGAATTATAGTATGTCTCTGGGCTGGCTGGATGTTGCATAAATATGAAGATAAAGTTTGTGGCATATTAAGAAAGGTTATTAATTTTATTAAGGGATATTGAGATGATCGATTTAAATAAATATATTGGTAAATATGTAGTGCTTAGATGTTATGGATCTGGTAATCATGCTGGGTTTCTGAAAGCTTATGATGCGGAAGTAAGACACGCAATTTTAACTGATACAAGATGTATATTTTATTGGAAAGGCGCTTTCTCATTAAATGAGGTTACTGAATTTGGAATTTCAACCGAAAGTAAATTATCGGTTAAAAAATCAGAATCTATTTTCACTGACGTTTTACAAATATTGCCGTGTAGTGAACTAGCTGAAAAATGTTTACAAGAAATGGAAACATATACGCCATGAAATTAATTTTTAATATTAACCACTGTTGGATAAAACGATCTAACGGGGACGGGTGCGGGAACGGGAACGGGAACGGGCACGGGCACGGGTATGGGTACGGGAACGGGAAAGGGCACGGGTATGGGTACGGGGACGGGTGCGGGAACGGGGACGGGCACGGGTATGGGTACGGGGACGGGGACGAGGACGAGGACGAGGACGAGGACGGATAATATGATGACCTCACATGAACGAGGTCTTAAGCGAAGACAAATACTGTTAGAGCGACGTAGGTTTAGAGATTTTAAAGGTAAATAATAGATGAAAGCGATTTGGATGACAGATATTCATTTAAACTTTTTAAAGCATAAACAGCTTGAGGATTTTTACAATGAAATGTGCGAACGTGTGAATAGTGCTAACGCTGATTATGTGTTTTTAACGGGAGATATTGGAGAGTCGAAAGATTTTGAAAATATCATTTCGAATTTAAACGCTAGATTAGCCAAAGCTTGTAAGATTCTTTTCGTGCTGGGTAATCATGATTATTATGGTGGCGGTGTTGAGGATGTCAGAAAAAAAGCGGATGATATTAACGGGGTAACTTATTTGACGTGGCGCCATCCGATTATTCACGGAAAAATAGATTCATCTAATAAAGTCATGATTTGTGGTATCGATGGCTTTGCTGATGGCCGCCATGGAAGCTTTGCTAAAAGTACAGTTTTAATGAACGATCATGTTTTAATCAGAGACTTTAGTCTTGCCACTTATATGGGTAACGGAAGAAATGGCCTAATAAAGAAAATGCAAGAATTAGCGGATTCGGACGCTAAGTTACTTGATAGCAAGCTATCAGAACATCTTGATAACATTTCCCATGTTATTGTGTTAACACATATCCCACCATTTCCTGAGGTATCAAAATACCAGGGAAAAGTTGCAGGTGAGGAATTTTTACCTTTTTACACATCAAAAGCAACGGGTGATGTTTTAATGTCTCACGCGATCGCTAATCCAAGCATCCAATATCTAGTATTATGCGGGCATTCTCATCATGAATCGCATTTTCAGCCATTACCTAATTTAAATGTTTATTGTGGTAAATCTGAATATGGTAAACCGCATGTTCAAGAAATGGTGATAGAGTTATGAAGATAAAATTTCACATTTGCGGTGCCGGAGGCGTAAATGTCTGAAGAAAAAATCATGTATTCAGGCGAAAATATTTTAGGTAAAAAATATCGTATGCTTACGGTCAAAAAAGAAGCCTGCAAGAAAGGCAGGCATAGGATGGTGGAATGTCTATGCGACTGTGGAAAACAAACAGTAGTATTTATAACCAATATTGTATCAGATAGAAGTAAATCTTGTGGGTGTCTGCATTCTGAATTTATTTATAAACATAGATATACATCGCATAATTATATTTCACCCGAGTATAATGCGTGGTGTTCTATACGGCATAAATGTAATAATGTTAATGACAGGCAATATAAAAATTATGGGGCGAAAGGCATTAAAGTCTGTAAGCGTTGGGACTCAGAAGATGGGTTTATTAGATTTATACATGATATGGGAGATAAACCATCTCCTTTTTATCATTTAACCAGGATTGATGAAAACAAAGATTACACGCCAGAAAATTGCAAATGGGAAATGGGTAATAATAGATATAGCGAGTAAGGAAAAATAAAGAATGGGAAGAAATTCGTCGTCGACTTCCCTATTTTCCGCCAGAACACGCTATGAAGCTTTTAGAGGAGCTTAAATCCCCCAAAACACCATCGTGACATATGTCCAATCTGTAGCTGTGTCAGTAGAATCAAAACAATTAATCTGACAGGATGTAGTGGTTCTACCAGCATTAAAGACAGCATAAGATACGTTTGTACCAGGACCACTGCCTGTGTCAGATGGACTCTGCAAGCTGTAGGTCATTCCGTAATTGGTGTTAGTGAAAGTGCCGGCACTAAATGTGAAGAGATATTGACCAACGCCAAGTCGCGTAACGTTGGTAATTCTTCCTTGATTATTAAGCCCTGAAATACTTCCAACACCGTTAAATGTTGCCCACCCTTTAGCAATGATGCTTGTGTTATTAAAGATAGCGACAGGCGTAACAAAACTCAAATTAGCGGGATTAGCACCATCTGTTATAATAACATCTCCATTATTACCAACAGTTGCGGGTAAGTTTAAGGTAATATTGTTAACACTAGCAGTTGGTGCGCTTAAACTCGTTATCCCGCCAGCCGTCTTAAAGCTTAAAATAGCATTATCAGAATCTAACAAAAACGCTGTACATAAACTGCTAACGTTTCCCGCTCCAGCATCTAACGTAAGAATATTATTCCCTTCGGTAGCAATGCTTAAACCGCCAACCAAAGCTGATATCGTATTATTGTTTGCTATTCCTAGTTGAATATTATCGACAGTTAAAGCACCAATTCCTGTTAAAGCGCCTGGTGCGCCTGGAGTATAAATAACGGAGCTGCTCGAAATTTCACCACCCGTATTCGTAAAATAAGGAATTGCATTAACGGTAGCTGCTCCGCTCACCGTTGGGATAGCTGCCCATTGCAGCTGAAAAGGTGTAGTGGCGCTTGTGTTCTTTAGAACCTGATTAATCGCTGGTGCTGCATCAGGAAAAATAAGCGAATAAGTAGCTCCCAATGTAGCGTCATTAACGCCTAGGGATAATGTATGACCAGCATTGTTGCTGATAAATTTTAAATTATAGCCATGAGAAACCTGTAATTCTCCTAAAGATAGCACCGGAAAACCTGCGGCACCCAAATTAAGCGTCGTATTGTTATTGGTGGCAACGGTCGTACCGGAAAGGATTAAATTTCCAACCGTGATTGAATTTAAGTTGGTAAGATTAGATGCGAGCGTTAAAACGGGATTTCCTAATACCCCGTTACCATTCGTTACCTGAATAGCGCCAGCCTGTCCTGTAATGGTTCTCAAAGCCCACGTATCTGCTGCTGTTCTGACCGAAAACCCGGATGCTGTATCAAAACTAATTAATGCTAATAGGTCTCCTGCAAATGCAAAATTAAATACGCCTGAAGATGTGATAGGGTTGGTGGTGGTTGAGGTGATGATAAGATTTTCTGCGTCTGTGGCATCGGGCACGTCAGCGCCGACGCTTGTAATAGCTGTACCACCTCCAAATGCTGTTCCTACGCGCCATGTTCCTGCTTGGGTAGAGTTATCCTCTAAATAATAAAAAAGCATGCCCTGGTGCTCAAATTGATTGATTTGAGTGCTATCGTTGGCTTGAATGATGGTTGTATGGTCATCAAGATTGTTAATGATGAAGGATGTACCCGGACTAGTGGTCATGGCGTTAGGCAATATTAAAATTTGCTCATTAGCGGTAGTGGTTAGCTCCATGATAGATGCTACAACATTAGGACCATTCTGAAAGTTATTTGGCCAAGATAATAAAGTTGGTTCAGCTGTTAATGTAAAAGCGGCAAACTGATTAAAGGATGGAATCGTTGGGTTTCCAGAGATGGTGGTATAGCTGCTCATTTTTCTTCCTCTTTGTCAGTAGCGTGTGTAGCGCTCATACGGGTTATGTCGCTCATAAATTGGTTGAAGTCGGTTTGATTCTTAAAGGTACGTTTTAATACTTCATGCGCTAATTTTTTATCAGCAAGAACTTCGCTTAAGGCGTTAGATAATCGCTCTGGGCGTTTTGCTAACCAATCACGAACAAATGGGAGATTTCTACCCCATTTAGCGGTTTGTGCTTTAGGATTTAATGAATACCAGGGTTCGTTGTAGAACTGAAATTCACGATCAAGCGCTTGCTGGCTTCTTAACCTGCCAGCAGTCGGGGAACCCTGTCCTACACCTAATGTGTTTTCTCGATTTTGTGAGACAACGGCGCGATTAGCTTCATCTATAAACTTTTTCTGGTCTTCCGATAAAAGTTTCTTTAAACCCAATTCATGTTTTTTATTAAATTTATTCATCTTGTTAAACGAAAGAACACGTGCCGAACCTTCTTCGCCAGCATTCGTGATGGCTTCATAATAGTGATTAATGGCGGCTTTTCTAATATCATTCATAGCATCAGATTCTTTGCCTAATGATTTTTCGAGTGAGTTAATATTGAAATGTGAACGTTTATCGAAGATAACATCTGCAATATTATTTTCGCTTAATGTGTAATGATTACCTTCTTTTTTAAATATTTTCTTTAAGCTTGGGTTTTTAAGCTCTGAAATAGGAATACTCTTTTCGGCGTAAGTTTTCTTGACTGCGGCATATTCAGGAAAATGTTCTAAATCCTTTCCTAATGCTTCTTTTGCTTGTTTATAAAGCGGTACGCGGCTTGGTTGTGTATGTCGATACTTTTCGATGCGCGCCGTTAATGCTTTTTCAGCTTCAGTTAATCGCCCGATGGTGGATAAATTTTCCGCCTCATCAGAGAGCTGGATAAATGATTTTTCATCGGTTGGTTTAACGGATTTCTTTATATAACGTAAATCTTTTTCTAAATCGCCAGAAACATTTTTATTTTCTTTAAAGAATTCTTTTAAATTGGATGTTTTAGCTAATGATTCATTCTTCTTGATTGCTTCATACTGCGGTTGAGTCGCAGCTCTCCTTTCAGATGTCAGTTGTTTTAATTTAGCATTTAATCCTTGACGTAATGTTTCGCCATGCTCTGCGTGCGTTAAGGGACCTGCATGCTTTTTAAAGCCTTCTGTAAGTTTTTCAGTGCCGGCTTGACGCAATGCACCAAGGTGTGGATTTGTAGAATCTTGTTGTAAGCGATGTAGATGAGCTAAGGCTGGGCTATTGGCTTCGCCAGCAACAGATGTTTCGAATCCGGTTTCTGGGTAAGGCGTAGCGTTTTCAAGCGCTTCTATGGCACCCTTACGCTCTGATTCTCCAATCTGTTTTTTTAAGAATTTTGCTATTTGCTTTTGGTTTCCCGTTAAACCAGATGGAGCTAATTTAGATATTGCCATGGGTGCTAACGCTGTCGTTCCAATAGACGCAATATCAGCAATAGGAGCAGGCACACCAACCTCTTGTAAAGCGCCGCTTCCAGTCCCAGCAACGCCTGCCATAGCTGCATTGCGAGCAAGTCCTGGGATACCACCAAGGATTGCGCCAGGTAAGGCTCTCAAACCATGGCCGGTAATGCGCTTTAAGGCTGTATCTTCTGGTTGAGTATTTAAGTTGATACCCAGTTTCTCAGGAACATATTGCGATGGATAAGGCTCTGAACCCGGCTCAGGCATTTGATTGGTTCGCATGCCGATATCTTTTGCTTTTTCTTTCCATTCCTCAGGAAATCTCGGATTAGGTAGAATATTTCCAAGCAATACAGGTAAATCGGCAAGTTGTAACGTTCCCTTAGCTAATTGCTCACCAATGAATCGTGATGTCGAGAATTCAGGCTTTGCTTGTTCGGGGCTCTGAACGGGTGGTTGTTGTGTCGTTCCGGCGATCGCGTCTAATTCATTCATCCAGGATGGTTCTGGGGCCTGAGTCGGTGTTATTTTGTTGTAACCGACTGGCACAGCTTTAGGAGAAATGCCCGTAATAGCATCTAATTCATCCATGAAACTCATAGAAGACCTCGTGATTGAGCCCATTCCATTATTTGTTGGTCAGAAAACTTTTCAGTGCCAGGATATTGAGCGCGAATAGCTTGTACGGCTTCATTACCTGAGCTAGCCGGAATTTCCGGTGAGTTGGATTGTTCAGGAATATCTACCGCTTCGCCTTCCTGATATTTCTTAGTAATTTTGTGACTGCCTTTAACGGGGGTTCGCCAGTAAAGTCCTTCCTTTGCGTATTCTACTTTCTTGGTGCCTACATCGTAATTGAATGCATGTGGCTGCTCTAATGAATCAAGCATTTTAGCGGCAGCAGCCGGAACCGTTCCTAAATCAGGAATAGCAGCATTCATGCGTTTTTCCATAAACATGTTTAAACCTTTTGCTGAAACGCTATTAGAATTTGCGACTAATAATTCTTTAGAATAGGTTGCAAGCTCTTGGAAGTCTGCTAAATCTTTTTCGCTAACGCCAGCATTTCTAGCCATCGTATTAAGAAGGGTAGGATTTAATTCGTGTTTTTTCAAAAGCGCAATATCAACCGTTCCCCAAAGTTTTGGGTTTCGATTAAATATTTCTCGCATTTTTGCAATAGAATGCAATCCAATGGCTGCCGTATTTGCTTTTTCTCCCCATTTTTCAACATCCTGGTCTTTAACTAATCTTAATCGAGAATTAGGCGGATATTTATCAAATAGTTCAAAGCCTGGACCGTATTTTTCTTTAACGCGCTTTTCTTCCTCTAATAATTCTTCGGTGTTGCCATATTGCATTTGGTGATGAAGTTTACGCTCCGCTAATAAATCTTTGTGGTAACTCTCTCGCTCCTTAATGGTATCAGCAAGATTCTTATTCTTATAGGCTAGTTCATCTTCGAATTGTTTTTGTTTTTGAAGATTATCCATTAGCTTATAATTCAAATTCATGGCATTATCACGCTCTTGGTTATAAGCTTGGACAGCCGGTAGAAATCCTTGATTTATGCCTGCTAATGGGCTTCTATTCTGGTCACCGTATTGCAAAGGTTGAGAATTGAATGCCAATAATGCCATCCCCAATGCTCGACGTTCTTCACGCTCGTTCATTTCGAGTGAACGTTTAGCAGCTTCAATACCAGTCTTGGCGCCTTCTGCAATAGCATTACGTGGCGCAGGCGGTTGCTGTTGGGCTTCCATTTGCTGTAAATATTGCATGTTTTCTACTGGACCATTACCGTATGGCATAATTATTCCTTAAAAAGGCATTTCTTGTAATAAGTCGGGATCAAAATGAGATAAAATCTTTTCCCAAGCGCTACCTGTTGCTCTTGGTGAATACCTAGCAGGCTGCATTTGTTGACCTAAAATATTTTGCACATAAGCATTAAGCGGTGACTGCTGTTCATTTACTTGATGCTGTGGAATCATTGCTTGCATTCCATGATGAGGTAGCATCCAAGGCGGTAACTGTGCCGGTCTTGCGTGTTCTACGCCTTTTAAAATATTAACAAATGGATTTTCTTGCTCTTTAATGCTATTTGCTTGCATTTGATTTTCTGGGTTGAATTTCTTTTTAGCAGCATCTAACTCTTCATATTCTTTAGCGTAGTCATCATATCGTTGTTGATATATTTTTTTATCTTTTTCTTGCGCTGGTTTAGAAATTTTATCGCCATAATAATTCAATCCACCTTCTATTTCAGACATTTTTTTTTCTATTTCTTCTTTCGGTAGTTGTGCTATTGTACGTGGTTTCTCTAACCATTCACTTGCCCTAGCAACAACTTCAGGATTTTTTGTTGCCAGATCGCGATACTTTAATTCTAATTCTTTTATTTTATTTTCATGCGAATGACCTTTCGGCAAACCATATAAATAATCAAGATGCTTAATGATCTCGTCTATCTCTTTATTACCAATAACACTCAGCCCACCGTAGATATTCCTGGTAGGAATTTTTTCTAAAATAGGAGCGATCGCTTTTATCGCTGCAATAGGTGGTGGTGGAGGGGGGGGGGCGCCAGGATTAACGTACTGTTTTGGTTTAGCCACCTCCTCGGATTTTCGAACAGCATCATTATAAGCTTTTTGTGCCGCAGCTGCCGCCTCTTGTGGCGATGGTCTTCCGCTTCTCATCGCGCTTTCCTCTCAACGAATTCACGTAATGAAGTTACTTTGGCTTTACGACGAATCACATGACCACCGCGTTTATGTCCGGTAGAAAATAGCGTTCCAGCTAGGTTTTTCATTAAATCAGCGACATCGCCTGCTGTATTCATGCGGGGAGGATTTTGTGCTTGTTGTAACTTAAATTCATGCGGTTGCAATGGAATACCGGAAACAATAGCTGACATATCAGCAAGCTTATTACGTTGATTGGCCTCTTGAGCCTGGAATTTCTGCAATTCCGCTTGTAATCGTGCATGCTCTTGTGCTTGATTATAAGCACCCATTTTCTCTAATTGCTGAATATCTGCGCCACCTGACGCTCTTTCATAAGCACCAATAGCCGATAACTCCTTCGCAGCTTCCAACATCTTAGCCATATCAGCACCATAGGTTTGAGCGGCTTGATTGTATCCTTGGCTTAAATATTTAGCTTGTTGACCCATGATTTCATTTTGTACATCACGTGCAGCTCGTCGGCCTAAATCAGCGTGCATGGATGAACCTGGCTGACCTAATGCCACAAATTGGCCTTCCAATGTTGGCATAATGTTCTCGCGAAAATTACGATTTCCTTCAAGCGCAATGCGGTCTAAAACCTGTTGCTGATAAGGGTTCATGTATTGCTGAGCCATTTGAGGGAAATTGGTATTAGCAGCGTTTTCAGCAATGCCTCTGGCACGTCTTACATGTGGTGCATAGCTTCCTTTCATTTGTTGCGCCATTTGTTGCGCTTGTAATATTTCAGGCGGAATATTGGGGACTAAGTTTCCTTGATAGACATCTTCTGGGCTAACTTCTGCATTGGCTTCAGCTTGTGCGCCAATTTTTGCATAAAGACGCTGCAACCAATCGGGTATTCCTGCTTGCTGATACGCTCCATGATAACCTGGTAAAGGACCTGGCATTTTTCTACCTCATATAAGTGTGCAATGGTTTAGTTTTAGGGGGTAAAAATATTTTCTTACCATTACCGGCTTTAACGCCTTTTTGCTTTCTGACATTAACTCTGAATTTATCAAGTTTTTTAGCGCCTAATCTATCATTTCCTTTTCCAATAGCTGCAACTATTTCAGGTTTAATCGCATACTCGCCATCCGATAAAGCAACATCCATTAAACGTGTATTAGCGCTTGGTTCGTCACGAACAATTCCGCCACGTGTGAATTTATATTCGAGCTCCTTAATCTTTTCAGCGCCATGTGCGCTATTCCCATCACCCAAAAGTGAGGTTGTCGTTGCATCCATGATGTAAGAACCTTCCGGGATTTTTGTAAAAAAGTCATCCGTTTGTCCGCCTGAATTACCTGGAATATAGCCTTCATGAACATAACCATGCGGTGTATGGCGAGCAGTTGCATGACCACCTCGTGCAAAATGATGCATCTGTGGCTCATATTGAAAATAATTGTGATGAGGCGATATTCCTGGTCTATAACCTTCTGGCGCAGGAATATAACGTCGTTTTTGAATCTGTACAGGCGCGGGTTTTTGTGCAGCTGTTCTAGCCCTTTCAATCATTGAAATTTCATCACCTAAAGATGTTTCATGTTGTTTTTTAGGCTTTTTCGCAAATTGTCCTAACATACCTGCAATCGCTAATAACGTAGAAGGTTTAGCATTTTGAATAAAATCAGCAATACTATTTTTTTCTTGTTTTTCTTCGTCCCCACCGCTATAACCTAGAAATGGCTGTTCTGCTAATGGTTGCTCTCGTTGAGCGCCTTTTCCACCTAAGAATTGCTGACCCAGGCCTGCTGCTTGACCCCATAAGGATTTACCGCCAACCCCCATAAGCTCACCAGTTAGACCGGATGGGTCAATTCCCATCATTTCACCAAGACCTGGGGCAATTGCACCATAAGCAAGCCCTGTAATAGCGCCTTTTAAGAGGTTCTTGCCGATATTTCCTTTATTGGTAGAAGCTTTACCGACACCACCACCGATAACAGCACCTAATGGTCCTGCCATGCTCATTCCAATGGCTGAACCAGCAAGAGGCGCAATCTTTTTAACGGGTTTGCGAAATGTCTTTTCCAGTTTCTTGAAAAAACCAAATTCCGGCATACCGGTATGAGGGTTAATGCTCATACCTTGTGTTTTCGCTAAAAATTGCGCTTCATGCGGATTAATGTGCGCCAAGATATCATCACCGCCAGTCCCGCGGGATTTAACACGTTCAGCAGCAGCACGTAATCCCATGCTCTTACTTTTTTGTCGGTGAATGCTCAAGAGCTTCTCCTTAGTAGTACACACCGCCGCCAGTTGCAAAATGGCTGTGTTGTGGCATCATTTCGGATGCATCACGAAGACCCATCATCGGTGAACCACCCATTGCATAACCGCCTCGATACATTCCTTCTGGAACTGGCATCGTGCTAACTTCTGGTTGACGTTGTTGCTGAGGAATACCCAATTTGTTTCCAGCAAAATTCATGCCCTGGTTTAATGCTTGATTACCAAACTTATTAATTCCACCACTAATAGCGCCTTGAGCCATTTGACCATATTGCGGTCCTAATTTTCCGCCAATGAATTCACCGGCTTTATTGCCGGCATATTGAGCGCCTTTGTTTAAAAGTCCTTGACCTTGCTGTTTAGCAAAATCCATAACTTGCGGACCATATTTATTGGCCATTCCGCTAAACATATTTTTAGCGCCACCCCACATATTGGAAAGCATTCCGCCAATACCCATATGCGGCATTCCGCCATGTGCATAACCGCCCATTGCATAATGGTGCATCATCTGGTCATGCGGATTATTAATCGGTGCTAATTGATTTAGGGTGTGCATCATAGAGCCACCGTGTGCATAGCCGCCCATGCCGTAATGCGGCATAGAATCGGAAGGCATCGGATAAGGCATGATTGACATTTGCCCTTCTGGTTGGCCATTGTAGGGGCTATTAATAGCGCCACCGTCGGCATATCCGCCGTATGCCATTGGTCTTTGATATTGATTAGGATTGGTATATTCACCAATCATATTCCCAGCAACTTTACCGACTGGTGCTAATGCTTTCATAACTGAAGCAAACATACTCTCACTCCTCAAAAATTTACCATGGTCTTAAATAATTCGATCGCCCACGATTCCCAATCGTCGTAATCAGATGGGTCTGGTGCGCCGTTATCGGCAAATGAGTTTTCTTGAATTAAGAAGCGTCCCCACGATTGCCAATCTTCATTGCTATTCAGCAACGGTATATTGTCATCGGGAAAGTCTATGATGAGTGAGGCTGCCCAATTCTTAAGAGAAATACGTAGTGGTAAAATCATTGTCTGCCGTCTCCGATCTTAATGACCATGAGACATTGACCCATTTCAAAATAACCACCAATCGTATTGCTCTCGAAACGCAACGTCATTTCACGACGTTGCTCTCGCATATCTATTTTTACATCATTTGGTAAAAACGTATAGGGATTTGATACAATTAATTCGTTTTGACTGGGTGATGCTGTCGTTCTAGCATAATTTGAACCTTTAACCGTCAATGTCATTTCACCACTTTGAACGAAATCAGGCTCAAATCGATATAAATACGTCCATCTATCAACTTCCTGATACTGACGGTTAGCATCTGCTGCCACCAAGCTAATAACACTCGATTCGATAAACGTATCAATAGCTGTTACTGTTCCATCCGCTGTTTCTTGGTCTAAACCTTGTTCATGCCTCCAAATAGGTACATTATTCGTGTTAAAAACCAATCTAAAAATATCTAACGTTTCACCACCATGTTCTACAATCTGAAAATGCGTGTTCGCAACAGGTGATGTAATCGTAAAGGTGTATGGTGTTCTAGCCGTATAAGTTTGTTCAGGTATAGCAAGAACGGTTACAGGCGCATCTGCACCATTCCAGCTTTGCAAATTCAAGGTATAATTTTGCGTGGTATTCGAAATAATTGTAACCGTTTGAATCAAAAATTCGGTTGGCCATTCATAACCAATCGTTCCATCAGACGCATTTTGTGTGCATGATAAATTAGGCGTTGTTAAATCCGGCAAAAAAGCATTTGCAGCCGTTCCGCTTGTGGCATAAGCGCCAGTAGAATAAGGGCTATTTAATTCGCGCACTAATACCGGCGCATTACCGCCCCAAATAGGTTGTGAAAAGGTTTGGTCATAATATCCGCATCCCCTATCAATCAGCGTGTCATACCAACAATCTTCTCGAACGTTATAGATAACGGCGGCATTACATTCGGTATTATTTCCCGTTGGGAAAAACCACCAGATTTCACCTTTATTTGGGATTTTGCTCGCCCAGACTTTTTGTCTCTGGTCATAATTAACATTATTGAAAAAGAAATTAAGCGACATGTTATTAGGCAGCTCTTGCACCACGCCGTTGTAAGTTAGAAACCTGTCTACCCCAGCCCAATAGTAGATACTGTCATATTCTATGATGCTGTTAGATGAAAGAATCGAGCTTTCTGCCGTAATGGTGTCAAACTGAAAGGTTGGACCACTGTTAGTCTGAATGAATGTCGCACGGATTAATCTATCCAAACTCCAAAACAAACCAGCAGGAGAAGTATTACCACCGCGAGTGGCAAGTCCGGCAACAATTTTATACGGTGCCACACGAGCTGTATTGTTAATCGTAGTCGGATCATTAATGTTACTCCATTGAATAAGACCAGAATCTCCGTACATGAATAGATAGGGATGTAATACAACAATACCGCCCGTTACGCTAATACCTGTTGGCACTAATGGCGTAGTCGCTAAGACATCACCATAATAAATAGGGCTCGCAACCGATGCATCAATAGCGGTTAAATTCGGTGCTGCAAATGCAATAATTTTGCTGGTATTAGAAATAACGGAATACATAACATCAAATTGCCAATCATTATTTGGATTTGCATTAAAAAACGCAGGCGTTCGATTAACAATCGATCCAACAACACCACCCTCAAAATCAATAGGAATGTAATTTAATGAGGCTTGGTCTCCGATATACACATTAAAATTAGGAGTAACGGGCAACACATAAATACCACGAGGGATATTTGGATTATCCGTTGGTATTTCCTGATAACCTAGAATCTTTTGCGGTAATCCTCGATAGAAACGAGTCCATTGACCATCTATCCAATTTTTTTTAGCAAACTTAGTCCCATCGCGCTGAATACCAGGCTCAATGGTTAATGGATAAATCTTTGGAGCATTAACATCCGCCATTAATCAGCCTTCCTCTGGCTACCACGGTCTGCAACCCGCATTTCATCAAGCGCGTTAAGTCTTCCAATACCTCTATCGTAGAGTTCTTGGAACTTAGTGCGTTCATCATCTTTTAAGTAAGGAATGGCTTCTAAAAGTGTGCCGTAAAAAATAACATCAGGAGCATAATTGGTTAACCAATTTGTTTGATTAGAAATACTTAAGGGTTCTGGTAATTCTAAATACGACCATTCAAAGGGATAATTTTGGTCGGGCGTTGGTGCAACTAGAATATTGTAATAGCCATAATCACAATAATATTTCGGTAATCCTGTTTGCGTTCTATCCTGCCAGTATAAATTGACGAATTCGTAAGAGCGTAGCTCTACTTGATTACGCGTGTTAAAGCCAGTACCGTTACCAACGTTAAAAGTAATATTGCGCCTCCAACGGGAGGGCTTAGCGAGTGTTGGCTGGGTGGCAGTAAATGCACCAATAATATATTGTTCAAGTCCTAAATCCTTAACCTCTCCGGCAATACGAGTTTCAGCGCGAGAGATAAAATTGGGAATCTGATCTCGCGTGTCCTGGTCTGTCCTGTCAAGTTCAGACATTACATTAATTATTAATGTATTATACGTTAATGACATTATAACAACCCTTGTCCAGCCAATGCGTTTTCTAAGCTAGTAAGTTTTGTTGAAAGCTGTTGAACGGCCTTAACTAATGGAGCAATAAAAGATGAATAATTTAAGCCATCTGTTCCATCACCGTTTGACGAATGAATTCCACCAAAGTTTTCAGGAGCAACACCAATAACGTCTTCGAAAATAAATACATGGTGAATTTTATCTAAATCGATATTTGATAGAGGTATTTCTTTCCACTTCCAACTTTTAGGTTTAAGTTGATTTATAAAGTCTAAACCAAGTGTTGAATCTTGTTTTTCAACTTTACTATCGGCTGCAGATGTTTGAATTGTGCCATTTACTGCCCAAACCGCCCCCCATCTATTTGAAGAACTACCGCAATCTCCACCAGCATCATCTAACGTAATGATAGTAGTGGCAAAAGGAACAGGAAGTTGACCGCTAACGTCACCAGGACAACAATCAAAGTATGTTGATCGATCATCCGGTCTTCCTCCTTCTGATATGATCCTCAGAACACCTTTGCTTGTTCCAATATAAGAACTATTACCAAATAAAATTTGTCTGTTAGTAGAGCTGTTATAGCTTAATGCTAATGAGAATCCGTTAGCATTATCAGTAGGTCCTCCCCCTGTTCCAGTTCCAGCTAAAAGTATTCCGAGATTACTGATGTCACCCGACTGGATAATATTAACTAATGGAAGAGAATTAATATTAGTGGTTCCACCAAAGTGACCAGTATTAATCGTTGCGTTTATCGCATTAACGTCTCCAAGATATGACATGTTTTACTCCTTAAAATATGTTCCAGCTAGAGCCATTGCTATAGATGCTCAGAGAGCCATAAGCAACATTAATAACGGCGCTTGTCGAGCCATCAATATGTGCTGTTCCACCAGAAACAGTGATAGTTATATTGTTTACATTTGCAGCACCAGATTCATCTTTAACGATGTATACTTGTCCGGCGTTATCAGCGGTTGCTCCTGGCAATATCACAGAAACTGATGATGTCGTATCCGTAATACCAATAATGTAATCGGTGACTAACGCTGAATAAGGGCTTGATGTTGAAGGAACTGCTGTTCGATTGATAATCTGACCACCGACAACATGAAGCATTGCTTGTGGTGTTGTAGTTCCGATACCGACATTAACTTGGTATGAACCTGTACCGCCGAGAACTAGTGAATTGCTTGCGCCAACAATTGCTTGGTATCCAATGGCAGTTGCGACAGCTAAACCATTTGAAGATGTATCAGCGCCAGACCCTAATAAAGTACAGGAATAATAATTTGTATGGTTAAACCCTGCGCTTGCTCCTACGCCCACGTTGTAATTTCCATCCGTCATTTGTCCAAATGGTTGAAGTCCAACGCCCGTATTATAATTTCCATGTGGTAATGAAGTTAGAGCGGCAACACCAACGGCCACATTTCCTGTTGCATCCGTAGCATGAAGTAAAGATTGATTCCCAAAAGCACAATTATAAGAACCGCTCGTTAAATCTTGTAATGATTGAGCACCACTAGCGGTATTATTATTGCCCGACGTAATAGATGGCATGGAATAATATCCATGGCCTGTGTTCCCATTTCCTGAAACACTACCATTCCCCGAGTTTTGTCCGATGAAAAGATTACCGCTGCCAGCACCATCAATACCGCTGCTCGAAATTGAAGTAATACCGCCACTCGCATTTACCGTTACGCTCGCAAATTGATAGGTTCCTGGTGTTAACGGAGAACTTGCGCCAATGGCAAACGGATAAACCGTCCCCGTTGTGTCAACATATGACGGTGCACCTGCATTATTAAAGATAACAACATCATTTGCATTAGCAGGTGTTGAAGGCATATTGCTAGATGCAGCCAATCGAACACCGCATGATACCGGTGATAAGCTTGAAATATTGCCTAAATCTAACGTGTAGATTGGTGATGTATTTCCAATACCTACAGCCGCTCCAGCACCTAAAACTAAGGCATTATCTATACCTACAAGAGAGTTATAACCAATAGCACATGCATTCGTTAATGAATCTACAGAAGCATCTGCGTTTCTTCCAAGAAAAGTACAATTTGAATAGGATTTTTGGCTATTTCCAGCGCCTGCACCAAAACCTGAATTACCATCGCCACTTCCACCTAAGGTTCCTAATGAAGATAGAACGCCTACGCCCATACCCGTATTAAAGCTATCGGTAGTTATGCCTGGTAAAACGGTTGCACCAAACGCGGTATTGCTAAATCCGGTTGTTAAATTCAATAACGTATTTATTGCACCAAAACCAGAATTGTAACTTCCAGTTGTAAGGGCTGGCATACATATGATTCCGACACCTGTATTATTTAAACCTGTTAAAGTTTTGTTCCCAGTCCCACTGCCTATAAATAGATTTCTATTAGAATCATTTTCAAATCCATCGGCGGCTATCGTGATAGAGCCATTAGCAGCAACTACTATCTTCGGAAAGTAGAATGTTCCGGCAGAAATTGACGATAAGCTAAGCAACGTTGCAACGCTTGAATCGTCAAATTCAACCATCGGCATATTAGCGCCATTGTAAATAACGACACTATTTGCTGAAGGAGTTGCTGGGACATTTGCGCCATTGCTTTGTAATTGAATTGCTGCAATAGCTGTTCCAACTCCACCAGGTGCTACAGGTGCAATATCTAGCGCATAAGAAGGAGAATCGGTATTAATCCCAACAAATTGATTTGAACCAATGCTACAAGCATTTGCTGCATTAACTGTTACATTGGCGCCCAATGCGGTTGAATTTGGGAAATTAACAGTAGATTGGAATCCAATCGCAGTACCCGCAGCATTACCGGACGTAACAAGCGATTTAGCACCTAATGCTGTACCGCCATCAGATGTTGCCTGTACGACTGATTCAGACCCAAGAGCGGTTGCGAATTGTGAATTAATGATAATTCCAGCGCCAATGGCAGTAGAGCTTTTTGCATTAACTAAGGTATTAGCACCAATAATCGTAATGGCATTAGCAAGCACTTCATCTAACGCAACACTAAATCCAATGGTTGTTAATGCGCCAATAACCGTACAATTTTGTGCATATAAAGTGCCATCTCCACTAACGATACCGGCTTGATAACCAAAGAAACTATTGCTAAATCCTGCGTTTAAAATATTTCCCGCAAGATTTCCGCAAGAGGTGTTACCCAGCGCATAATAGGTAGCCGAACCAGGATAGGAACTAAATTGCATTAATTTTGAAAGGCTGTCATTGCCGATAGCAACGTTTGAACTGATATCGGTAAAACTAAGAGTGCCAGGATTTAAAAGCATTAAATTTCCAAGCGATTTATATCCAACCCCTAAATTGTCATTAGCGTAATCAACAGAATAACCAGGAATATGCCGTAAATTAGCTAAAGATTGAGCACCTATTGAAATATTTCTAAGACCGTTTCCGGCGCTTGGAAATGAAGATAATAAGTTTAAAGATAAACCACCAATCGCGATACATTGAGGTACGACAACCGCTGTTCCGGTTCCGCCAGCTTCAAATCCCCAGAACAGGCTTTCGCTGCCAGTTCCAGCACCAACAATAGCCATTTCAGTGACAGCAATCGTACCAACATCCAATAAAGGATTAGGCGAAAGCGTGATTCCTCGATTAGCAAGCGCTGTAATGCTGACAGAACCAGCTGTCGCATTTAAGGTTGTCCCGCTCATGGAGAGATTGGTGCCAAGCGTAATATTGGAAGCAACGCCTACTGAAGCATCAAAACCGAGTAATGTTCCTGGTGTTGAATTTCCAACAGAAATTGTGCCAGTCGAAGTAATCGGACCACCTGTAATAAATCCGGCAGTATCGACCTCGGTAACGGTACCAAAACCAATTGGTGTGACAACAGCACTCGTATCTTTAACGCTCAAAACGCCAGCATTATTAAACAACACTAAATCATGTGTGTTAGAGGGAGTGTCTGGGCTATTGGTGCTCGCAGCAAAGCGAACAGCGCAAGAAATGGGCGATGTTGTCGAAACGTTTGCCAAATCTAATGTATAAGCGGGTGAATTAATGCCGATACCAATTTTACTGTTATGGCCTAAAACCAATGTATTAGAAGCACCAGCAATGGCTAAATACCCAATAGCAGTGGCATTTATTAATCCGTCAGAACCCGCATCGCTGCCTGCTCCCAAGAATGTACAGCCGGTATAACTTGAGTACGAAGCTCCCGAACTACTTCCAATGGCGGTATTAAATGCGCCGCCGACATTAAAGACTAACGCCTCAAATCCAATTCCGGTGTTATCCGTAGAATCGGTACCTGTTAAATTAGTTAAAACAGATGCACCAAATCCTGTGTTATGGATGCTGCCAGGAGATGAAATGTTTGCAAAAACTCTATCACCAAATCCTGTTAAACCGGTAGAGTCAGCAGGATTTGAACCACCCGCTAAATTACCTGCTAAAGTAGAAGCGTTAGAGGTTGTGATGGTTCCGTAGGAAACAGCATGTACCGCTTGCCCTTGTGCATTAATAGTAATTTTCGGGAAAGTATAGGTGTCGGCTGAAACGTCAGTATCAGCAATCGAAATTGTGCCGGTTGTTGTAATGGGTCCACCGGTTAAACCTACGCCTGTTGCAACGTTTGTTACCGTACCAGCGCCGCCAGCTTCGACCGAAATAACACCATCAGTAATAACAATGCCTGAACCTGCCGAAACAACGGTAGGTGCACCATCACCAAGCCATCCCAGGATTTTATTGGCATATTCGGTGTTGCTAATAACATGGATAGTGCCAGTCGTTGAGATTGGACCACCACTTAAAAACACATTATCAGTATCAACACGCGTAACCGTTCCGATATTACCGCTAGCTGCGTTTAAGGTTGTCCCGCTCATGGAGAGA
>JADEYI010000457.1_pt1 | contig 56932 bp, 66 predicted proteins | sample 8542331 | NCBI WGS metagenome assembly JADEYI01 (sample SAMN16510988, study PRJNA670497) | mine drainage metagenome | isolation source: biofilm near Copperflume 1 | place: Germany: Marsberg coppermine Kilianstollen | collected 2018-02 | reverse complement strand
CAACCGTGGGCACGGTGCTCAGTATTTGTACCGCCCCCCGCCAGCCGGGGCCAACATGAGATGAAATAGAGAGGGGCAACAGTTGGGAAATACGCAGTTGAGAAGGCCACGTTGCTGATATTTTGAAGGTGACATGGTTTTGTGTCAGGCACACATACTGTGCCACATGCAAGCAAGTTGGGTGCATCAACTGATGAGGGAATGTCCAAGTGATCTGCCAATGCAGGAGTTGATGATAAGTGTCAAGAGACGGTACGTGTACAAGTCCGTTGTAAAGAGACCGTTATTATGTAATACTTAAATCACTCAAATTTTCATATTGCTGAGCTGCCAGACCTGCCATTGGGTAGCTTCTTCTTAGCTTTGCAAGCAGTCTGCATGCTAGGGACCGCCCAAACAGTACATCACCATCTTGTCAAGCAACTGCCAGGTGTTCTACCCTTACACTGATCTATCTTAACTCTGAGGAAGACTGTCAGAGGAGTTATATTATTGTGAGATAACGTAAAGGTGCATCCTGACCAGCATGGTGTGGGTCACAACAAGTAAATCATATGACCGTTAGAAATGTCACTTCTGGTTGCTGCTTGCACCTAATCAAACCTGGTAACCTTAGCTGTAATTATAAGTCATTTACATGACGTCGAAGCATTGCAGATAACCCGGCAAATCCTGACACCCGCTTGAGTGGAGCTCTCAGCTTCTATTGAGACATGCTTCCCACAAGGGCAGGGCACATTTGCAAGGGGGGCACACAAGTTCGATGCACCTAATTGACACAACAAAAACCGTCAAAGGAAAAGTTCTTCAAAGTCATTCTTGCATGCCCGGCTGTGAAGAGCATCATTCACAGAAATTGTACAGTGCGCCTTGAGGGTCGTGGCCATGACTCATGGCACTATATGGCATGTGCCATGTTGTAAGTTGTACAAAGTACCCATGTTCTTGTACACCTTTCCTTTATTCATGCCATAGAACAACATCCTTCCACAAATTGGATCATCATCTTAAAGAGGGGCATCATTCCATCTTTCCGGTAGCATGCCGGAGACCCATAGACAACAGCCATGCAAGTCAGATCCTCACCACATTTGTGCTTGAGCTTGGGACATCCTTCCCTCCTTACTCATCCACATTAACCCTCAATCACACGTGTCCACCCCGGCCGGCGGGGTATGGTATAAATACTGAGCACTGCCCACGGTTAATTGGGTCTTGCTTGGACCTGGCGAGTCCATCGAGGGGTGGGACTTGTGGCAGCCTTCACATGCAGCTTGTCTGCAGACGCACCTTGCCTTTGGCAGGAAATGCGTGTACAGTAATAAAAACAACATTACTCATCCATAGGGAGACTGGTGGGTGGGGCTCCGCAGCACCTGCCTTGCATAGTGCGCCTTGCAGGCCACGACTGCAGAGACTGCAGCATGCACTCCGTACATCACAACAGTTGCCACCATCCTGCGCAGCGCACATCAGCCCTTCAACTGGAATGTCTTTCTGGAGTTTTGACAGATTGATCTTAAGTACCTTGTACTGAGGAGAACCTATTGATCCATTGACTCAATGACTCGGAGCCATTGACGCCCCCATCTGACCTAGCAGCTTCTCATTGAAGGGAAGAAGATTAGCAGGCCGCCAGAGCAGTCGGTGTATGCTGAAAGGATGTGTACAGGCAGGTCCTGCTGTGTCCCTTGTAAAAGCAAAGAGGGGGCTTTAATAAGCATCCCCTGTCATGAAAGACCTCCAAGGATGGCAAGCAAGTCGGGTAATTTCACAGGATGAGCAGCAAGCTACAGGCCTCGGCACGATTGCGTAGCTCAGATAGAAGATGTCTTATTTAGGCAAAATCCACTGGGTTTTAGACAGAGGGGAAGTATGGGGCGCTCACAGGACTAGGAGCAGGTTGTAGGTCTCTGCGCAGACGCGTTGGTCGGGCGCACATGGCGGCAGGTGCGCGTCATGCGTGAACAGCTGCAGCACGAAGAGGTGCACCAGCGAGGCCAGCGACGACAGCGCCGTAGTCATGAACGCCAGCATGGCGACCGCCTGCATGCATAGAGCCATAATCTATTCTGACGCGTAGTCATGAAAGCCAGCCATAATCAATCTCACGTATTGTGTTTATCGCTGCTTGAGCTGTCCACGATCACCCTGTCATGTCTTGAAGCACTGCGTGCTCTTGCCAAGCAAGCGCCTAAAATGGGTACAGTAGGCACAACAAGATATGGCATGTGCAAGCAAAATGTAATTCACGTACCAATCTGCACTTGCAACACTACCCAACCAAAAAGCACCGACAGATGCAACCTTGATGATCTGCATGACACTTTCCTTGTAATGCCACTTGCCAAAGGCTGCAAAAGGCATCGGATGTCCAGGTGTGGCAAAGCAATCCCTACTTCAGAAGTCCTTTCATTCGAAGGGACCCATCAGGTCCCTTCATGAAACCTCTTGGAAGGGTGATGTGAGTTGCAAGAGACTTGCAACTGACAAGGGAGAGAGGAGTGGTTTGGCAGAGGAGAGGGTTGCCTTGAGCCCGAGCGAGCCGGCGGCTGCTTCGATGTTTGACCGCTGCCGCGCAACGCAGTCAGCTGCCAGAGCTTGAGTTCCGCCCACAGTGCCCAACAGACCCGTCCAGCAGAACAGCACCGCGCACACCTGGCACCCGCATGGCAAATCAGTAATGCTTGCCAGGATGACTGATTCAGACGAAGTGCAGCATAGTGACAAATAATAACGTTGAGCATAATGATGCTGCGCCACTGATAGTCTTGCCTTGGGAAGGGTAAAGTTAGGACTGCTGCAGCATGCAGCAAAGAACGTTTTCAGCGAAGGCCTGGAGGTTCAAATACGGGGAATGGAGACACTTCAGTGCAGAGAGAATGCTGAGGAACCAAGCACTAGGAGAGTCACAGGCATGTGGGCACAGCTGCAAGCCAGGTGACGCATGTCCTAGTATCCTTACATTAGGGAGAGTGCACAGACATACAAGGCAGTGCGAGCGCCAAGACAGGAGGAAGAGCCGCCTTGCAGTTCAAATGCAATGCGTGCAAACATAGAAACACCTTAACAGTAAGAGGGGCCAACCTTTGCAATTGGCACATCATAGAGGGCGGCTATGAGCGCCCCGGCGTGCAGCAGGGTGAGCACGGACAGCAGCAGCCAAAGCGCCACCCACTTGGTCGCTCCCTTCCATAGCCGCATCTGCAGCAAATCAGGAGGTTCTCATGACTAAAAGCTTTCATGTTACTAATACTTTTGTTATTATTTCCCGCATTCCCTGCCAGAGGCAACGTGCACCTGCAGACAACTGTGTCACACAAAGATAACAAATGGTTCTCCAGAGTCTGGTTTCCCATTATACAAATATGCCATGCAAGCACCCACCACGGCAGGATGTTATCAGCAAGATGTCACCCACAAAACCCAAATTGGTGACTCCAACAAATGACCCTTCCCCATAGGCATACACAGCACCGCATAGCTGTTAATGACAAAAGCTGTGTCATAATAATAACAATGACCTGAGAATGCAGGGTCCGGTTTCCTATTGTGCAAACATGCCATGCAAGCACTCACCGTGCCAGGATACCAATATCAAATGTCACCACCCACAAGAAAAGGGACTGGCAACTCCAATGACCCTTCCTCTCACAGCAGCGTACAGAGCAGCACACAGCTGTAGATGGTTACTAATCTGATTAATCATGCGATGACTCAGCGCACCGCGTCCCGCGCACGCTCGGTGCGCGGGTCGGCGGCGGCCGTCGCTGACGTGGCAGATGACATGGCGCCAGCTGGCACTGCTATGACCTGCCCACTGGGGTGCACATAGGGCAGCCACTGCACTGCCTGGGCAGGGGCAGCGGATGATGTAGCTGCGGAGTGAGAACCTACAGATGAAGCATCGGTGTCCAGCAGAGCGTACCATGATTTCGGGGCCTGCGGTCACCACAGCAATACAGTTTCCTGATAAGCCTGCAGAAACAGGTATAGATGAAGAACATCCGGCGTCCGCATGCTCCTATCCTCTCTGATTTTGCATTGGGCAGACGCAGATTAAAAATACAGCATTAGACGCTGAAAGATTGACCTGAAGGACCGTTAAGGTTGGGACTCTTAAGGTTGCAGAGCAACGCTGCTTCATGGGTACAGTTTTCAAGTTTTAGATCTGGAAGTTGAAGTGAGCGCACCAGGCTGCTGGAGTGGGAGAGCGTGGAACGCCTGCTGCAGGAGGGCACGCTGTGCAGGGTGGATCGCCGGGGCGGCTGGGGGGGTGTGCCCGGCTCCTGCTGAGATGAACACATCTCTGTCAGCAAATGTGCAGATCTACCATGAGTCAGACTCACACAAGAACTCTCAGGTCATCCTTTCCAAGCAGTGTCTTATACAGGGGTTAATCTATCAATTGGGGAACCGAGGGCGTCCAGTGTAGTCGTGTTTGATCCAACCCAAGCCCCAGCAAGACTCGCTCTCCATTCCAAATGTACATTATCTCCAATTCGTCAAAAAGGGAGGTCAAGGGGAAATTTTAGCAGCGCGCATGCGCACCAGGTCATCAGACAGACACTCCCCCCCAGACGCGCGGCCGCAGCACTCCGCGCCGCACCCGGCCGCGACCGGCCGGTCGAACGCCGACAGCCGCCGCGAGCCGCTGCTGCGCCGAGAGGACCCCCCGGTGCTGTTCGCGCTGTCAGCGCACCACAGCCGCCGCTGCTGCGGACAGCAGCACTCCTGAATCTCGCCCATTTGCCCCTCGCTTGGCCCATGCATCAAGCATTCCTGCTGCGACTCTGAAAATTTGTTACCGCTGCAGCCGCGGCTGCATCCACGGCAGCTGCAGGGTGAATTGTTAAATGTGTCCTGATCAGGCGGGTCTGAGGGGGTTCCCTCCCTCCGATGCGCCGGGGGGTCCGCCGGGGGTCCCCCCGCTGCACAGGACCCCCCGCTGCGGCGGCCGGCGCGCGGCAGCTGGACTGCCGCCGCCGGCCAGCCCGGCAATAACTCATGCGATATGCAATCTGCATCTGCATGTGTCTGCACCCTGTCCGGCCAACAATTGACTTGTCCTGCATCTGCTGTGCTGCTCTCTGCCGGAAGCAGAGGCTCCGTCAGGGGCTGGTATGCACCAAAGGGATCTGGGGCGATCCCTGACTGCTGCTGCATTGGCGAGCTGACAGAGGCCCAACTGCTGCTGTAGAGGATGGCTTGGCTGGCTGCTGACTCAGCCCTGCTTAGAGAGATCAGGTTGGGCATCTCAGGCTGGCTGCGAGGGGTTGATCCACTTGTTGAGAGTGGTAGCCTGTCACCAGTTGGATGGTGCGATTTATGGTGCGGTATGTTGACTGGATAGTTGTGTGACTGCCTGCGCCCCTGACTTGGGCCCTGGCTAGAGGCCTGCCCCCAAGATGGCTCCGGCAACCCTGGCCAGCAACAAACAGTCTTCTTGTTTTTGTTTGTTTAGGGGCAAGCTTGGATCTGGCGCGTCCAACAAGGGGTAGGATGTTGCTAGCCTATACCTGCAGCTTGTCTGCAGACGCACCTTGCCAGGCAGGAAACGCGTGTGACAAGATAGTAAACAAGCAAGGGAGCTCTGGTTGTGTGACAGGAGATGGCAGGAAGCTTATATGGGTGACTGTCCCCAAGGTCTGTCACCCAAAGATGCATGAGATGGGCTTGCCTGAAGATTGGAGGAGGGGATCTTGGAGGGGATCTGCAGGTCGACTGCCTCGCACCCATGATGCAAGGGACCACATATTCGAGGCCTGTGCATACCAACCAACATCTTTCCGTTCAGGTCAAGGCCTGTGAAACTGCCTGCAGTGTAGCCTGCTGATCGAGATTGCAACCGCGGCTTACTAAAACGAATGAAATGTGGAGAATGACCATCTCATCCCCAGTAAAGATCGATCAAGCTTGAAAAAGTCACCCGGTCGATGCAGAAGTAGGAGCTCAACGTAAGTGCTTCCCGTAGCGCCTTATTGCTCTTAAATGTTCTTCATATAATATTTAATTGATTTCCGGTCACTTTGACCGAAGATGTCATGGTGACGGCCTCATTGACCGTAAGCAATATCACGGCATGTGGTGAAATCTGACACGACCTGTCGTCCAGGACCTTTCTTTTCAACCACTTTGCCCTCTTTTGAACGTTGAAACCAACAGACTCAACCGCATTATCGAACAATCTGGCAATCAAGTCGCGCATGGTCCTATGTTCTGGTCAATTCAGAAATTTTGAATCGCGCAGCCAACTTAGGCTTTCGATGTGAAGCGCACGGGAACTTCTCCCTCTGCGCCTTTCTTGAGCAGGCAAAGCGACAGTGTGACTCGCAAATAATAAAATTGAGATTGTCACTCGCCTACGAAGGGGTGCGAAAGCTGTCATCGTCGCTCTCAGACTTTTGATCTCATGCTCCTCGCACGTGCCAGTAAGTCTCGTTCGAAGTTCCTGTTTTCGTGCCGTTCAAGTAAGATTGCCCAAACTTGCACTTTTGAGCACTTTTGAGAGCAAAGACACTCTAGGTACGTGCAATTCGGGTCTCGCCAGCATCTCCGGGCGAAGGGCATGCCTTGTAGCTCGCACGGCGCGCTGTCGATGGGGAATCCCGCACGGCTGTGGCTTTGCATAGCGCTGTGCTCGCTGGTTCTTTTCTTGACAAGTACACCATGCCAAGGTACTGAGAAGCTTTCTCTTCGCTAAAACCTCAAATATACTAGTAATCAGGAAAATTGCACGTCTGTGTCCTGCTCATGGGTCCTTTGTCCACCACGTGTTGACCCATCTGTCTGATACGAATAAATTGCTTGACATGTATGCACTTTAAAAAAACGCTTTCGAGCTCAAACCCAAGAAATAATAAGGGTCGCTACGTCAACCGATGCTCGCCTCTATAACCATCCTACAGCACGATCACCCTACCTCGAGGGACAAACCCACGCAAAGCATCTCTGGACGTGCAGCAGCTCATCACTGCTCAGTCAGATGTGTCTCAAGTAGCAGCTTGAGATAACGCTGTGCACTTGTGTCACGTTCTCAGGCCAGAGGCTCCGCGCAGCCAGCGAGCTAGCACCTGCGCCAGCTCAGCTGCGCTCGGTAACTCGGCCGCCTAAGCAGGCAGCGCGCAGCGGCGTTCCTCGCTCGGCGGCTGCCACCGGCGAGCCCAGCCCCGGCCCCGGCCGAGCGGCCATCGCGCGGCTGGCCGCCGTGCGGCCGCCTGCGCCTCACCGGCCGGCTTTGCCGGATGCGCCGATTGCGCCGGCTTCAGCAGCCGCAGCGGACGCAGCGAATGCGCCGGCCGGGGCGGCCGAGCCGGCCGCTGCCGCGGCCGCTCCCGTCGCCGCCGCCTCGACGCTGTTTGTCGTCTGCGCTAAGAGCGCTACCGTGACTCAGCTCGGCAGGGGCAGGTGCGCGCCGTGCCCATTTCTGCTATACAACTCGGCCGGTGCACAAGTCACGTAACCTCGCCACGGCTGTAAATCTGTCGTGTGAGCGACTTGTTTGTCGGGTGGGTCACTTGTCAGCCCGATCCATGTGGTCACCCGGTGATGCTGGGGTTATGCCACGGCTGAAAACCAGCTAGGGCGCTGCAGATTTTTGCTTCAAGACGCAGTTTCTCATAACATGAATGCATTGCAGGAATGCTTCCGTGGTGCTGGAGGGCGTAGATCCCTGGGCGACCTGGTTCAGCGACAAGCCGGTGCACCGAGGCGGCAGAATAATGTCATCGCGATTCTTTGGGGCGGAGTTTCAGAATAATGGTAAGCGCTGGGCTCCCAACCTGCAACCTGCACCATATCTGCAAGACCTTGAAATGCTTTCAACAGTCTGGTCTGTGGTAGCAACGTATTTAAACTAGACAGTGGTGCAAATCTCTTCCCTGAATTCTATAAGAGAGGTTTGTGCTCGTCAAGTTGAGGCTTTTTGTCATGGACCTTGATGTCTTCTGCCTGGCTGGTTCCAGATGAATCCATGTGTGAGTGTGCTGATCCGCACTGTGTCACTGCAGGCTCTTGGATGCTCTTCCCGAACCTAGCGCTGTACTCTGGGTGAGGCTCCCGGCTTTCTCTAATTCCAATCATGCCTGCATCCCCCACAATGTGCTGCAGCTGTGGCGCTGCATGCATCACTTTGAGCACAAAGTCCTCCCTCTATAATTTTGTGCCCACCAGCAATGGTGCGGCACTTCCACTTGTGTGAAGCGCTTGAAACAGAGGCCTGCAGGCCTGCATGGCTATGGCTTTGTGCTTTAGTTGTGCTGATGAAAGCTGTAGCTTACTCATCAGTGCTGCAGCAGAATCACACAGTCCGTTAGTCATCCCTGTGGAGCTTAGCTTACTCATTTTCTGTATACCCTTGCAGGGGATTAACAGGGACAAGGGAGCCGATTGACAGGGTGTTGATAATCACAGTGGGGTCCAACCCTGCTTACAGCAACTTCAGTGACTCATCCAGCATGCTGTCATCGATGTCCATTCTGTCCGATGGATCTGTCACATTCCCAGCCGTCACCCTGGGTAAAAGGTGAGCCGCCTGGTGGATCCACCCAACTCTTCATAGGACATGCTTACATCACACAGGTGTGCCAGTAGTGGAGTTGATCACTTGCACAGCACAAATGGAGTTCTAGTGATGCCAGTGGGACGCATGTGATTCAGCTCTGGCCAGGCAACTGCTCATGTCTGCGTTGCTAGCTGAGCATGCAAGAAAGCGGGAGTTTCATACAATGTTCTAAAGAAAAATGCCATCAGTAAGAAATACTGTCTCAGCTCACGCTCCGACTCATCTGTGTCAGACAAATGTATCTTGCCATCACTGGCACTTGTGAAAGATGGCCTTGGTGATCAAAGTCATCTCTGTCTGCCTTGGTGATTGCAGGCACCTGTATGCTCTGGAGATGGACTGAGTTTTAGATGTGCATGCGCAGGGATATTGGCCAAGATACTGTGGCAGGGTACTACAGCGGCGTAAGAGGCACTTTGGCAGATGGGCCCACAGTTGTAAACGGCACAGCGATGGGACGCAGCAGAAACGCTGTCTTCTCAAACGTGGCGCTCTTTGTGTAAGCCCCCTCATCCACCTCTGCTTCAAAGGCACAGCTCGCATCTCTGATCCTGCATTAGTATCGGCTAAAGCAGTCACAGCCATGATCTTACATTGGGATTACCTACAATAGTCAGAGCTAGATATTTATTTTGGGATTGGCGTCCCTGCTATATTTTCAAGCCATCGTTAGCGAGCTTGGCAGAAGCTTGACCATGGGCATCATAGACAGTGCCCATACATACATCGTCTTACAGAGGAATTTATGATCAACGATGCTTTGCTGAGCCAGGAGAGCATCAAACAATTATCAAAGGAGAGGTATAGGCACGATGATACAGCTTACTGATCCTGTAGGTAACACTGAAGTGCTGGATGTGTTGTGTTCTGCACAGGGAGACATCACTGTGTGGATGCAGCGTGCTGGGATCTTGTGGATGTCATAATGCCAATGATGCATAAACCAGCGTCTAATTTCACAGCACACAGCGCTGCAGCAACTGCCGTTGAGCTCCTGAGCTGTAATACAATGAAATTCGAGCCACAGAGGGCAGATTTCTGGAGAGGAATAGTCGAAACGGCAACCACAGAAAGGCAGCAACTGGTGCAGCAAATGCTGCCAGGTCAGATAAGGGGTCTCACATGATGGAGTGGCGCAGAATTGCCACCAAATGAGACCCGGGAGAAGCAAGCGTTTGAATGCACCCCTGGGAATTCAAATTCAAATTCAGTTTCTTGGAGTGGGGGCGCCAAACTGCTGCTGTCTGCCATTTTTCTTGGCCTTTCAGAATGTTGTCAGGCCGAGGCCCTGTGGGAAAATTTTGCCGCAGGGGAGAGAGATATATTTTCGAGCACATCCCTTCAAACCTCTTATCCCCAATATGACAAAAAGGGCGACCTCTTTTCTTCCTTGGCTCTTCTTGGTTGTTTATTTTCATTTCCTGTGACAAGGGTCGGTGCGTTTGATGCCAGCACTGCATTTGTATATTATCTAGATACAAGGGGCGCCTATGGCTAACTGTTCATTCTGGGGTTTCATTCGAGTTGAATCCGCTATTCTGTGACGGACAAACCATTTTAATTTCATTCTGGACTGTGAAGACAGCCTTTTGGGGCGGTTAAAAGGGAGAGCTTGTATGTGTTGTGTGACCGGGCTTGACAATTACTCATGATTATGGGAACAATGGCATTTGGATGGTGCTATATCCATCCCAACTCCATGATGTTTGGGGTGTGTTTCAAATGTTGCTGCTGCTGTTTGTTTGCATCGGTGTTGTTTAGGTTGCTGGAAATGATGAGAGTTTGAGGTTGCATTTCAGGGGGGTGTACACATTTGCCATGATGATTTTGGTGGTCACGAAAAAGTCTTTGTTGTTGAGAGTTGTGTGACAATTTGTGTCTGAGCGATGCCATGCGTGCGAGACTTGGCATATTGATGTCATAGTGGAGACAGTCTGAGGTTTCACTTTGTGTGCAAACGCAATTTTGTGTGCTGTAAGGGGCTGACCCTGAACAGCTGTCATCCGAGGTGCAGAGAAAGTCATTTGGAAATTGCCCGCTGCAGTCAAAAGTGATCAAAGTGGTGACTAGTTATGATTCATGAAAGCAGCAATTGAATGACGTTGATTGCAGATCTTGTGTGTAAAAATATTATATGGACTGCTGTAGCCGCGATATGTCATCTCAACTTCTGAAGCCTCATATATGCACGAGATAATTAATGTGCATGTCTGCAGCCTGCCCAACTTGCTAGGTCACTTGTTGGCATGCTTCACTGAAGTGCTCAATCATTTGCTGAAAGTCACAACCGGTCTAGAGCTAGGGAAAATCCCCACACCATTCAACACATGTTGCAGCCCAGTTTATTGTCCTTGAAAAGTCCTTGGGTGTCCCTATATTGCCTTCCTCTCTCCCTCTCACAACTCCTCTACTTCATACACTCCCTAAAAAACGACTAGCAGCCCAGAAGCAATACTCAGATCAGTAATAGAGCTGCCAAGGCTATACTCCTTGCATGTGCTTGCCAGGCCAGACGGCCCGATCAAGCCTGACACCGCCCGAACTGGTAACATGAATATGCAGTATAGTGTAGCAGCGTGCTCCACCTACAGGTTATCGGCGTACTAATGACCAGGGGATCACACAATCTGGTCACATGGACTTTTTGCGTGCCGGCGGCGAGCCTAGTTGCGACGACAGCATCGGCCGGGGCGAATTCTGCGGCGAGGCGAGGCCGTTTGGGTACCGGAAATAGGTCCACACGTTCGCCATGTAGTTTGACAGCGACCACACCTGCAGCAGCACAGGCAAGATGAAATGCCCAATCACCTGATCAATTTATAAATACAGGAGCCATAACACGGGAATTTTACAAATGTATCCCAGCGGCTGTTGAACAACAACGCTATGCTGGGCACCAGAAAGCCTACACCTGCAAGATTCGTCATCGCTGCACACTATGTGACAGCTCATGCGGTGCTACAAGTGACGATTGTTGCAGTCTCAATACATGCAGCGTTTCCCTTCAAGTTGCATGGACACGCGTTTGATACAGTCAACTCGAGGTCTGACCAGCTGATGATGCACTGCAACAAGAAAACTTGCCCCGCTCTTCAGTCTGCTCCCAATGCGCACCTCTGAGTGGCTTGAATGCTCTCAACCTGCCCTGTTCTGAAGACACAGCAAAGAACTCTAATGTGTGCTGCAACCTAATTCAGCACCCCTGAAGGGTGAGAAACACGCGCGCACCGCCAGGAACGCCCCCGCCCAGAGCACGATGAGCGCCGCGCGGGCGGCCCAGTGCAGGGCCTCTAGCACTTCCTCGCTGCGCCCCAGAACGTTGTGCGCCTTGTGCAGCAGCAGCAGCGCGCTCAGCGCCGCCATCTGCAGCGCTGTCTTCCACTTGCCCAGCGAGTTCACCTTCACCGCCTGCGCAGCCGTGCACGCAGTTCAGAAATAAGTTCAAACTGCCATGCGCGGAGTCACGATCTTGGCGGGCCGCATCTCCTGGCACATATAGAAGCAGGCCTCTCAAAATCTGCGAGAGGTTTCTGCACAGTTACAGGAGCCATGTCACGCCCCTGCCTTCGGCTGACACGACCATCCCCAGCACAAAAATCGAATGCACACCAGCTGCATGACTGCCTTCGTAAGAACAATCACCGCAGGTCAAAAATTGCCAGCGCATGCAAGGAAACGACGGAGGGACTCCTTGGACCACTTGTCATCAACCACACCCAACGGCGGGAGCATGCGCCGCACAAGCCTGTCACCCACGGCAGCTGCAGAAGCTCGTTGTGCATTCATCAACGAGCTTGGTGCTCCCAATTGTGCCTGAGCCACTACCGCAGGGGGCAATGTACCACACGCAGGGAGATATAGACGCAGGCTTCTGCCTCGTCACCAGGCATTGGAATGCAACATCTCCCCGCAATCCCCTCAGAGGACCCCCCGTACTCAGTACGGCCCCATTCACACGGACCTCCCTCTTTTAAGAAGGTGACAAGTGGTAAACTCCATGGAGAGTTGCAGGTTGCAAGGAAGAAGTACCTTGTGCGCGCCGCCGCCGGATGAGGCGGCCCACTCGCGCAGGGCGCTCATGGTGATCTCCCGCCCGATCATGATGACTACAGGGATCGCTAAGTCCTTGTGACTAAGCGGCTCTGGTGGCGACACAGCCAGGAGCACCAGCACTGTGGACACCATGATTTTGTCCGCCACCGGGTCCAGGAACGCCCCAAACGCCGTGGTCACTTTCATCTGCGCGCGCACCCCAGGACAGCCTTTCGGTTCATTCTCCAGGATATACCCGATTTCTTTCGGAAACCACCACCCGCATATGAAGCGGGTTTCCAGGGGCATTGCTGCTTGTGCGCGGCTGCAAACAACCACTGACTCATCCATGCATGAGAGAAGGATGCACAAGCCCACATGCTGCTGAGGGCAACCATGCACAAGGCATATGCCCTTCCCTGACGAAATGGAGATCACATGATCGTCTCTTCACAACCCACTGTTTAGTTTGACGAGGAGTTCTTGATTCTGGGTCCTGTGCCGTGCATGCAGAGAATTTGTGGACTAAATAGCAGCCCCATGGCATGTGCAAGCAGGCTGCACGCTGGCTGCTTGTGCCGTGCGTGCTGTAATTGGGTGCCTCATCTGGTTGCTATTGACGAGAGGAATGCACACCCTGCGCGCAAGGTAGCCGTCGGCCCAATCGGTGATGGCAGCGACTATGAAGGTGATGGCCGCCATCAAAGGCGCCAGCCGGTGGGGATGGAACCAGAGCACGACTAGTACAGGCACCAGCAGGACCCGCAGGAAGGTGAGCAGGTTTGGCGCTGTCAGCAGCGGCTGTGCCTGCCTGCTCTGCTGCTGCAGCACGCCTGAGGGCCGCTCCTCCCTGGCCCGCTGCCTGTAGTAGTCGCTGCGGCGGTCTATGGGCGAATCCAAGGATTCCTGCAGGTGCAGAAGGTGGCTGTCACGCGTGGTTTATGCAAAGTGCAAAGCACTAACGGATCAAAAATCATCGTATCACTGCCGATGCATTGGATTGAAGTAGATATTCGCTGCATCACAGTGAATGTCCTGCATCACAGTGAATGTCCTGCTGGATTGGACGTGCTGAGCAATCGCGAAGGCTGCAACAGGCTAAGATGCGTCGAACACGACACAAGAGTACAGTGATCGCTCAAAAGGAACCAAAGATCATCCGTGAGATTGACTGCATTAGATTCGAAAGGTGCGCTCACTTCAGGGCTGACTCCAAGCAAGGGAATCCTCTGGATGGGAGGGCCTGGTTTGCTGCCCATGCTGGTGGCAGGGCGCCACCAACGCTTCTCTTACGTAATCACAGCGATGTCAATACTTGTCTGAACTACCTTACTGGTTTCTAGGGGCCCCTTCTCTTTACTAGTCGCTGATAGCCACCGACCTAGGTTTCGCTAGAAGGCAGCAGATCGTAAGGCGGGCACCTGACCCAAGCGAGGTCACCCTGCAAGTATCTATATGGGTCAGTAAACGATTGGACTCTGTAAACTTCTCCAGGATCACCATTTGGCCATTTCGCGGCTTTTGGAGTTTTTCATATGACGACCCCTGCCATGCACATCTAAGGGTTATGAACGTAACCCTATTTCTGAGGTGCATTGCGGCTGCGCTGCAGAATTTGCAAAAGAGAGGCTGCCAAGAGGTGCAAGCAGCAGCCCGGACGCGTGGGATAGTGTTGGCAGACAGCAGACACCATGCCGCCCGCCGCTGCAAAGAAGTCTGTGAGTTTCAGAAGTGGATTTCTCCTGGTTGCCTGTCACAAAGAAGCTTCACTGGGCTTGTTTGGATCAGATCGCAGCATCGCAGCCTTGAAAGTGTATTCACAGTCAGAAAATTCAGAAGCTGATTCGCAAGGGATGTGCCCCAATCTTACCTGCTGCTTTTGTGTCTTTGCAGAAAAAGTCCCAGGAGGGCATCAACACAAGGCTCGCCCTTGTGATGAAGAGTGGAAAATTCACACTGGGCACAAAGACTTGCCTAAAGTGCTTGAGATCTGGCAAAGGTGAGATGCCTTCTGTCTTGGAGCCGAAGGGACAACTACCGAGTTCAGCCACACTAGGAGGAGCAGCGATCACTGTTTACAGCTCGCAGCAGCCATTCTGTTACGATAACGTAGATGTACATGGATAAATGGCAGCGTGGACTGCACATATAAGCGGATTAGTCAGGCTGAGAGTTTTCTCGTAGAGGATGCTCACCGATTTAGTATATATATGTACTGATTTTGGTGCTGTTTGTGTTGCTGCAGCCAAGCTGATCATCATCAGCAACAACACACCCCCGATCAAGAAGTCTGAGATCGAGTACTACGCCATGCTCTCAAAGACCGGCGTGCACCACTACACTGGAAGTGAGTTGCTTTCCTACCTTTCCACCCAGCCTATCAAGGATCTGGCGATCATTTCAGAGATGCATTGATTTCCATGACTGCAGTTATTTTGCGCTTTTTACTGTGCATGTGGATCGTGTTGCTCAAGGTCCACCCATCCGTTGATGATCAATCGATTGAGGCCTCCGGTGTCTGTACTGGCACGAGGATTGTGTCAACATGTGGATTCACAATCACTGGTGTGCTCCTGCAGACAACGTGGAGCTTGGTACAGCCTGCGGAAAGTTGCATCGTGTCTCAGTGCTTGCCATCACAGATGCAGGCGCGCTGCCTTTCCCTCCTGAGCCAAGGCTGCACTGCTGCCTTGATGTTGCTGTGTGCTTCAAAGGGCGCTTTGTTGTTGTGGAAGAGGCGGCTTGTGCACAGTATCGTATTTATGGCATTGCGCGTTAGCAGAGATCATGTTGCCTAATGCGGGTGGACAATGGCTCTGTATCCGCATGGGTTACTAATGCTAATGCATATTTGTGTCTTTCAGGTGACTCTGACATCATCAAGGCGACCCCCAACGAGTAAATGCAGACTCAACATGCGTTACCAGATGCACAGCGGGTCTTTTTTGGCGTGTTGTTGTCAGATCGGACAGCAAGCCTTGGCTCGGCTGGAGAGCAGATGGTAAGGCTCAGCCAAGTAGAGGTCATGCGACTGAGCCAGTCATTGGGAGCCATGCTGTTGCAAAAGGGATCACTGTTTCTGTAGTTCTATTGGGACGTCTCTGCTGAGCATTGCATCTGAAGCTGTCACCTAAAAGTGACTGCTGTAATATTAGAACATTTGGCCCATCAGTGAGAGAGGCAGCATCAGGTGACAAAATTGTGACTTTTGCATAGCTCTTGCCTGTCACAAACATGGGCATGCGCATCATGAAGACGTGGAGGCATTCAGAGGCATTGCACTAGGTCACACTTGCGCCGCGCAAGTCCACCTCTGGGCTGTTCCACCTCAGGTGGTTGGTGCATGCACCGATGTATCACCCAAATCAATGGCTTTGCCTGCATATGGACCATTCAATCAGACATCTGCATTGCACCTCTAGCTTCTTGACCAAGTGCAGACCATACATACACAGAATCTAGTGCACAGAAGGAGGGCTTCAGTCACACCAATGGAGGGTTCGCCGCCCAAAGGGGTTCCAGGCTGGCGGTGGCAACTGCTCTCGAGCTCCTGCACACGATTCAACAACGAGAATTCAGCAATTTCGGTCTCACTTGAATTGCTTGGAGTCTTTTTGAAGATCACGACAGATTCGTCCAGAGCAGACGGAAGAAATGGCGGAGAACGGCAAGGGAGAAGAGATCAAGGTGTGTGCCTATCGCCTGGTATTCGGAAAAACCTTTGCTGTATTTCAAGAACATGTCTTATTGTATGGTGGAGCTTTCAATGTTAAATCTGACTCTGACGCACGTAGTTGTTAAGCAGCAAACCGATCTTTTATGCACTGTGACGTGTTGATGGTAACTTTCCTGCTCCATATCACATGTCGAGGTTATGGAGGATGTGAGATCATGGGATTTACAACATCTGACTTCCATCAACCATCAAGTTAAGAGCATCGCCGGTCGTTGGCGAAGCGTTGGCTTCAGAGATGAGCTGGACCCTGTTTTGCGTGCGTAGGCATCATCTCCTTCACCAGTCTTTGGATCGGCGTCTACTTTCGGTGCTGGTACTGGATTTGGTGGATTTAAGGGCGTGGGCGCCGCGGCATCTAGCAGCCAGGCTGAGAAGCCTGAGGATGACACGCCTCCTGAGGAGGGAACTGGTGAGACAGAGGAGGAGTGCCAGGCCGAGTTCAGACCAATCGTGCAATTGGAAGAAGTCGAGCGCGTCTCTGGCGAGGAGGGCGAGAAGACTCTTGCTGACTTGTACGCTCCTTCATCCTAACCAGTCTGATCGCTGCATTTGCTGCTCATTTTCGCATATGCATGTGCCATTATCTGGCTGAGAAGTAAAGATTCCCATCTTTCACATCCTAGTAATTTTTCCTGAAAGTCTTTTCTCGAGTGACACTTGAAATAGCTCTCTGTAGGATCCCGTCCTTACCAGCATGCGTGTGCCTGCAGCAAGAGCAAGCTGTACCGCTTCGACAACGACTCTGGGGAGTGGAAGGAGCGTGGCATTGGGCAGGTGAGGCTGCTGGAGAGCAATGACACCGGCAAGATCCGCCTGCTCATGCGCCAGGAGAAGACCCTCAAGATCCGCGCCAACCATTTTGGTGCGTTACTGCTCCCTGGCAGATTATATAGGGGCTGCTCTGCCCGCTGACTTTGCACTTCACCAATGCTGTTCAAGTTCACACAAGCTGCCCTATGCTTGTGGAGCCTGACATTGTTGGCAGGCCTGATCTGCCCTCAGTCAACTGTCACCTGCAAATTGTGCAGGAGAAATGCGATGCAGTTGACTTTATTGCAGATCGGCCCTGCTCTGAAGCTTCTTGATAGCTCCTTCACCCTGCTCTTGCTGTGGCATGAGTATTAGTGCCATGCCAGAGTCCCCTATGCACTTGTGCGTCTGGCAAACTTCGCTGCACGCCCTTCCATGCGCCATGTCCTGTGTAATTCCTGCATCTTTATCCCTTCTCTATTTCTTTCTCTTGTGGATTGCTTGATCACTGAAATGGCGCGTGCTGGTGCCCTGCAGTGATGCCCGGCACGAAGCTGCAGGAGCACAGCGGCAGCGAGAAGGCCTGGGTTTACTCCACTGTCGACTTTGCCGACGAGGAGCAGAGGCCCGAGCTCTTCTGCTTCCGCTTCTCCAGCATAGAGAGTGCGCCCCTCCTGACCTTTTAAATTAAAGTTTTATGCTTCACCAACTCAGGGTGCATTTTGAGTGTTTGATGACGAGTGTTTGTGCGTTGTAAACCTGCTTGCTACCGTCAGGGCATGCATGGTTGTTCCAGGCATTGTGGTTGCCTGACACAATGCGCTTTGTCTCTCTGCTTCCTGAACGTGGCACGATGTCTCGTGTGCTGAGGTTATGGCAGCTGAAAGGAAACAAGTGCAACGGCAGCTTCAGCCCAGTACAGAGTGTCAGGTCTTGCTGGGTTGTTTATTTGGCCCACGGCTTAATGCATCAATATTGCAAGGTGTCAGATAGGTTGCTGGTTGCCTGAAGGTGGAGTCCGTCAATGTCAGGTTTTGCTGAGCTGGCTGTTTGGCTGACGGCAGGGGCCCAGGAGTTCAAGAAGAACTTTGAGGACGCGATGGCGCACAATGAGAAGTCCCTGGCTGCGGACGAGGAGCAGGGCGAGAGCCCCGGAGAGGGAACGGAAGAGGCAGAGGCCGCCAAGGCAGAGCACGCAGCCAAGGAGGCTGCGGCAGATGAGCTTGCCAGCAAGGTTGGAGAGGTCAAGGTGTCTGAGGAAGATGACAAGTCGAGCCAGGCCTGATACATGGCTGAGTCATATCAGTGCCGAGGGCAGGTCGTGACGGGCTTGATATGATAGTGAAGATTGCTCAGATGGCTGCCTTGCCCCCTGGCAGGGTCAGAGACAGAATGTGGGATTAGTCGTGGCTCAGGCGCACACGTCAGCAAGAGCTGTAAAGCAACTTTTGCAAAGCCATGCGGCGCTTGGCTGCTGCCAACAATTTGCCGCGCTGGGTGTGCTTGGGAGGCCTACCTGTCGCAGAACAGGTCTGTCTCGTGTGACCGCAGGATCAGTGTCGACTGGCAATCAGTGTTTGCTGATCTGGTGAGGCAGATTACACTCTGGTGTCGGCTTATGAGGATGGATCTGTTTCTTGGTGTGTGTGCCTGGGTGCTGGGTTCTTTTCTGATCCCCTGCAGGCACACGGGCGCGGCTTGCTTGATGTGTGGGGTGATCATGATATGCTGGGTGTACCACAACTGTTGCAAATATCTTGGTGTGGGAATTTTCAGTCCTTGTCTTGTGGTGCAGAAACTGAGAACATCCTTGAATTAGATTGTGTCTTCCTCGGGTCAGGAGGGATGAAGGTGGGTTGTGGGACGTCTGTGTGGGTAATGTGGTAAATGTGCCCCAATCTAGGCGGCTGCATGTTTGATGACTCAATCACTCAAGGAAATCTTATATCACCTCTAAATATAAAGAAGAGCAATGCTCTGGCCCAACAGCATTACAATCAATTAAGAAGATGCTGCATGCATCTCAGTAAGTCTAACATTGCATTTGAAGCTTCTAAATTCCGTCCTCTTCTGTCCATTCATTGGCCTCCAAGACTGTCCCAAACTGTCTTTAAAACTGGAGAAAATTTTTTTGGTGCTGCATTTGCAGCATTTGCAATTCTTGCCCACACACAAAGTACATGCAAGGCCCTGCAACATCCCACACATGGGATGCCATATGCATCATCGCTTAAGCTTGGGCGATTCTTGCACGGGCACTTCATTTGCAGGGCGCGCTGTGCCGACAGCAGCTGCAGCTCCACCTGTAGAGCATTTGCATAGAAACTTCTCAGACTTGGCATCTTTGCACAAAACGTGTTGCTACCCCATAGGCAGGAACAGCTGCTGTGTCATGAATATGAGATGGTGTCATGATGGTGCTTAGAAGAGAAGGCAGGAGAGACCGACCTCCCACTGCCAAGAGGCCAGCCCCCTTGGCGAGGCCACCCAAGCCACCTCCACTCTTCACCACCATGGCAGCTTTCGATCCTAGCGCCAGCATGCCGGCACCCATAGCCCTGAAGCAACAGCAACCAAGTGATTTATTCTGCAATTCTGAGTACCGTATTGTCTAGATAGAATTCCAGAAGGTCCTGTGCGTGAAGGCAATGTTGTGAGAATTTTATTTTGTGGTCTGGTGGATTGTGAGACAAATAGCAGAATACCTAAGCACGACGCCCAGCTTGTAATCCCCCATGACCTCTTCAAATTGTTACCTTACGCTGGTGTGACACCACTGCTTCACATGAAAACCTCTACAACATTTAATGGACTGTTGAAGTTTCTCGTATGGAGACGGGGCTGTTTGATCTACAGGTACGAATGAAAAGTCTGATCCAATCGGTGATGTGACAAGCCACTTGTGAAACTTCCTTTTGCAGCACGGCACAGTCTAGTATGGTTTCAGATTTCAATCTTCCTTCAATATTTCTTCCAAGCAAGAGTGATAATAGTGCATGCTCCAGGAAATATGTTGGGCAATCGGTAGAAGCAGCTTCCTCGCTCTGGGAAGCTAGGAACTTTACGCGACCTCGCCGTCAGATGTGCATCTTTCTGTCTTCTCTCCGATCGGAGTTATTCTTGATATACCAGCAGATGTATCGCAGATCTACAATACTTCTTGAACAATCCGTACAATCTAACAAGGCCAAAACGTGTTTCTGAAATGGTCCCCTTTCTCTCAGCTGCTTTTGCGATCGTGGAGATAACAGCAGAGACTTCTTGAATATAAATCTGAGGAATATTACGCATTGTTTTTCAACGCGCAGCTCGATATGAATAGTGTATGTGAGCTTGTTGGCTGGCGACTGCTGCTGTCTACCTTTTCAGAGGTTGACAGCAGACTCCTTGAAGATGAGGCATTTACATGTCAAGGTGAGCAACTGTAATTTTTAGAAACCTAAGATCGATCTGACTCCGCCATCCTGGCACTCATTCTAATGTGCAGTCAAATCGCTCGTCCTGTCCACCTAGCCATCCCCATTCTTGGTTGAGCTGGTTGGTTCATCAAGACTTTGTTCAGGAGTCTTGCAGAGTAAAACATTTCGTCAGCTCTGCATGTGTGCAAGGCAGATGCGACTAAGCTCTTCCCTGCAGAGATGCATGCGTATTCACCGCTGAGAATTCGAGCCTCGGTCTTGACATGTTGCCTGGATTGCTGCAGACACAGCTCTGGAAGAGGCGCTGAACGATGTCCTTAAGGGTCAGTACTTGGCAGCACTGCAAGCAGAGCCAGCTAAAAGGCTGCTCAGGTCAGCAGTGCAAAGCAGGCCACAAGGCGACAAGGAGCTCCATGCAGATTCATACTTCCAAGCGCTTGCCGCCTCTGTCAATGACACACAGGTGAGAGGTCTTGCATAGGCCCATCTACAAGCAAACACACAGTACAGCTGATTGAGCACGGATCAGTGAGAGGGGCATTTTCTGAACTGATTTGATTGTGGCGCAGGATGAGAGGGCATCTGGTACTCACCTCCTTGTCGCAGTGGCGGCATTGCTGGTCTTCCTGCAAGCCAATCTTACAGGGTAAGGGTTATTCCTCCATCTGAATCACCTCAGTAGAAGTAGCAAATGTTCGTTTTTGGGGACATGGTGGCTGCACCCAGGAGCTGTTGAATGACAAGGTGACATTCACGGTAGATATCGCGGGTGCGCTATCGGGGGCGGAGGGGTTTGTGTCAGACCTTATTGTGCCTCCCTTCAATCGGCACCAAAAAGATGATAGGCTCGTGTTCGTGTACGAGCTGCTGGTCCATCAATCCGATCCTGAGACCTTACGGCTCTTTGGCAGAGAAATCACCTATGCGTCTGACTCCTGTAGCTCTCTCTGCAAGGAGCTGTCTCTTAGCTCAGTGCGCTGCGCAGGTTGCCTGTTTTCATGACCCTCTTTGGCTAGCAAGTATGAGTATGTGTTCCTGCCGCAGGCCGATAAATGAGAAAGTTCCCGAGACTGTGGCGGACCTTGCAAGCGGGGCTGACTTGGGGCATGAGACGCCAGCTCAGCAGCGCCCTTTAGGCACAGAGACCGTCTCACCAGGTGTGAAGTACACACAACACACCCTTCGCCTGATCAAAACCATCTCAGCAACATTGCTGTAAGTCACGTTTGGCTCAGCACGAAAGAGGTGTCGAGCAACAAGCGGAGTGTATTGGGACCGTGCAGGTGACAGGTGGGCAGTGGCTCAGCTGAGTGCGAGCGGAGAGGATGTGGTCGGCCGCTTGAGGGTGCCGCAGTATCTTCTGCTTGCCAGGACCCTGCTTCTGCCCCCGCTCGGTGCGTGCCATCTTGCGAAAACCCCCTTTCCAGAGTGGATCCGAGTATGATCAAGCAGCGAGAGCTGCATGCCACTACAAACACATCTTCAGGCTACTGTTATAGCGCGGTAATTGTGATGGTTGTACAACCTGACCCTAGATGCTCCAGAGCTGTCTGCATAGAGGGATATAGTGCTGCAGATCCAACGAAAGCCACGCATCTATTAAAGCCAGATCTGACACCTCGTCTGCATGCATGCAGGGCTGGAGTCCACGGAGGGAGGCGCCGCGCCCTCCGCCGGCACCCACAAAACGGAAGCTTCCGGCGCAGCTGCCGGGCAGCTTCAAGGAGCGGGCAGCGACGGCGCGCCCAACGGGCACAGCGGGCAGCTGCAGCGGCCGCTGCCGTGGCTGTGGTGGGCCGCGCGCGTTCTGGCTGTGCAGCAGAGGGTGTTATCGGGGCCTGCCGCCAGCCTGCAGTCCGGCCTCTCCCAGCTCATGCCTCAGGCGAGTGTGTGCTTTTGGCTCACTGTAATATCACGCGCCACTCCTGCCAAGTGGCATGATGCGCCTGCCGACAAGCTACACATCAGACTGCCAGACTTGGACCCCTTGTTGGACACGCTGGATCCAAGCAAGACCCGGTTAGCCGTGGGCACGGTGCTCAGCATTGGTGCCGGCCCCCCTCAGTCTTTGGCCCTGTTGAGATTTATATATACAAGCAGCTTGCCCATGTCTGCTGCCCAGCTGCTGCAGCAGTGCGGAGCTTGGACTGCAATGTAGCGTGGCATGAGACACTGATCCGTACTCTGTTGACAGCTTGTGGGCTTGCGATCAATATCTGCCAGGAGTCAAGGCGGTCTTTCAGTTTCCCTGCTTGCACAAATGTGCGCAGCCCTGAGGTGCATCTGCTTCATCAGAGGTCTGCGTAGTTGGGAATTTCCCACGAAGCAAATGTGCCTCACCGATCTATTGAGCAGGGGACCTCGCTGTCCGCCAGAAACTTCTTGCAAGGGCTTCCATGTAGACATCATGCAGTGCTGGCATCTTGAAAGCAATCATTCTTGACTGCAGGTGATTGATGGGCTACAAGCAGAGAAGCTGCCGGGCGAGATGCATGCAGCAGCTTCCCGGCTGCAGGCAGCTGCGCACCTGGAGGCAGGTGCCCGAGATCACGATGTGGGCCGCGTCGCTGACGCTGAAGGGCACCTGGAAGCTGCCGGGAAGCTTCTTGGCACCGAAGTTGAAGTCACTGGTGAGTATGTATCGGTTCTTAGGGGCGTACATAGGTTGGGGAATTAATCCCCTGTTGTCCAGCACTTTAAGCAACTAAGTTATATTCGCCATTTTTATGGACGCTCCACAACATCCTCGATGCAGTGGAGGCCTGGTTGGCCATCTCTCTGTGTCAAGTTCAAATTGACCACGCAGCACGAGCTCTCTCGAGGGGACAACCGGCTAAATGCTGACATAGATGAAGGGGCCTGAAGGGCTTGAGCCGTGTGCGGTTAGAGCCTAAATATAAGCCAATAGCCATAAGCTGGGCTTGGATGGTCTGTGTATGCACCAGGCTTTCTGCCTGACCTCAATGTACGATTTGTACATGCTGGTTCAGCATGAAGTAAGACCTTCTGTACCAGTAGCACAAGAAAGCAGGCCGGTCCTTGGCTAGATTACATTATTGCGACTTGTGCTTTACTTCAACGAACTGTCCACCTTGACTTCCGCCATCTGAACCTTGGATCAGAGATTCTCTGAAGAGCCCACAAAGTTTTGCTTTCACTGCGAAAGAGTTGGTGGTAATGTGCATCGCATTATAAAAGCATTACCATGCTTCCATTGACAATGTCAACCTCCCTTCTTTTGATGAGATGGTGGAAGTCGACCTGCATTTCTCGGTGAAGGCAGACAGGGCCCATATGTGGGGCATGCTCAAATGCTAGACAAGGTCAAACAGATAATCGTGGGAGCTTCTTTGCGCAATTAGTAAGGCATGTGCCGGCAGGTGCGATGGGGGTGAGGACGGTGCACCAGAAGGACGCGCGGGCGCAGCTGGTGGTGAAGGCCACTTACTCATCGGTGACTACCGACGACTCTGCACCCGATGACTCAGCAGCTGACAGCGGCGACGAGGCGGAGTGGCTCGACGCGGCGGCGGCCGGCAGCTTAGTCAGCGGCGAGGGCGGCGCCAATTCAGGCAAGGCGCAGCGCAGCGCGCAGCAGAACGTGCGCAGCGTGGAGATGCAGGGCCTCAGCAGCGATTCCGATGTGCTGCCTGTGCCTCGCTTCGTCAATGCAGAAGGTGCGTTGGCTTTTTGGTCTTGCAAGTTGACTGTGAAGACGGATTCATGACCCTTCTCTTCATGGGGAGCAGCAGAGTCAGTATCCTATGCATGAGGGCCAAACCGCCCAGGTTGCATGGACTGGGGAGGTCTTCGTTCCTTGAGATCCTGTTGAGCTTGAAGCGTCAGAGCTCCAAGCACACAGGAATGCAAGGAAATTAACCCCCGCAACCTTGTTCAGTATGGTTATCAGTCTGCGGGCAGAATAGCAGCTCTCCATGCACCAGGCAGGCAGCACATGCTCCTAGGAACTCCCCCCTCCCTTTATTGTTGCATGATTGCATCTCTTTTAAGCCGGCATGTGGGCTGTCACGGCTCGTCTCGGTAGCATCTGTCTTTTTCTCTTTCCAGCTTCCTCGCATTGTGTGCACCTGAGAAACGTTGGCTGCCCATTTTGGGCAGGCGGGGAGGAGGCGGGCAGCCGGCTGGGCAGCGGGCAGCAGGCGCTCCTGCTGGGCCGAGCGCAGGCCGTGCACCGGGGCACGGCGGCCGACGAGCTGCGCGCCTGGCGCATGGCACCTTATATTGACGCCGTGCTGCAGCAGAAAAGGTCGCGGCATCTCCTGCGCTCCTCTGCGCGCCTGCTGCGGTGCGCTGCTCTAGATATGGTTCAGTGATGTTTGTTGATTTGTGTGTAATTAGGAAAGACATGTCTGCGCCTGTGAAAAAGAGCTAATCTCTTGCTGCTCAGCATGGATCCACCTTCAATGCAGTCTTCAGCAGCCTGATCAGGGCAGTGGCCTTTCCTGAGTTGATCCTACAAGAGAAAAGACACAAAACTGGCATGGTCAAGACTGTATCAGACACCTGGTGGCGCCCAGTTGCACAGATAAATTTCAGGCCTTCTAGCATCTAGGGTGAATTAACCGCTGTTGCCCGCTGTGGATGCACTGTGGCATGGCGTGGGAACGGAGCACCAGTTGCAGACAGTGATTTTCCCGCCCATCTCTGCTCTTTTGGAAGCCCCTGGCTACTTTGCTGGGAATTGCAAAAGAGCTGGTATGATACTGTTTGTAGCTGCAGCACCTCTCGGACGCCTAGCTGATGGCACTCTTCTTCAAGACAATATCCAAGGCATTACCTAGAGCAATATGAGCATCTTCTTGCCCACCGTACAGCAGCTCGGCTGTCAGTACGGTGAGCATTCCCCTCTCAAGAAAATAAGGATACTGATAAGGTTATTTGATATCGGTTATGCAGGGCGCGGCACGAGAGGGAACGCAACAGGACGCGCGAGCGCGCACTGTTGTCGCTGCAGCAGGTTGTGGAAGCCACCGAGCAGCAGCTGCCAGCGCCCAGCCACCGCATGAGGTACGCATGCTTTTCCATGTTCTGTCTGTGTCTAAGACAGGCTTCTGGTGATGTGCGTCTCTTGAGGGCATGGCCAACATGTGCTGATGTGCGCACCACTGGCGGATGCTCCCCGATATCATCGATTGGGATTCCTCCCTATACACCATGGATCCCTCTGACGGAGCCAGTTCACATCGGATGGCTTATTTGGCAGCATCCCTGAAGGTGGACTTGTGATCAAGCCCGGGGCGGATTCTAATAAATATTAGGATGTCGGATGCAGGCACGCCTTCAGCGTGAGGTTTCCGATGGGCCCATCACTGCGCAAGGAGTTGGGCGAGCAGCTGATAGCGGCGGGGCTGGTGGGCAGTGCGATGGATCTGTTTGAGGAGCTGGAGCTTTGGGATGCGCTCATCCTGTGCTACCGGCTGCTGGAGAAGAACGTTCAGGCCGAGGAGCTTGTGCACCGGCGGCTCGAGGTGCGCCCTGGACTGGCCTGACAATTCCACTGTGCCTTCCAAAACATTGGTCGGATTTTATCCACGCACGATTGAGCGGATGGTTGCGCATGTGCATACGGTGAGAAAATCCGCTGCAAGGTGAGCGTGCTGCAGCTGAGAGGGAATGGCAAGCATTGTCAGGGGTTCTGCCAGCTTGTCATAGTTCATTGCATTGCTCTGGATTGTCCTCAGCTCAGCTCAGCATGGAGGGTTGCCGCCTATGGTGTACTCTTTCATATTCGTGGCAAGTGTCACATCTCCTGCGTCTCAGTCGGGCTGCGTTGAGGTCACCAAGCACTGAGAAGCAGCCTGATCCAGGCACATGAGTTGTGACAGCTGTCGGGTGCAGACGGGTGGTCAATGTTTTGCTATAGCATACCTCTCGTAACACGTGCTATGGCATACATGAACAAAAAATATGCATGGTGCTTTTGCCAAGAGACACACGGCATGAGAACAAGGGGAGTGTTTGCGAGTCAAGGCAATAAAGAATTCACCGGACTTAGAAGTGTGATTTGTAATTTGCCAGGCAGGGCGGTATAAATACTGAGCACAGCGCCCACGGTTCATTGGGTCTTGTTTGGGGTCTGGCGAGTCCAACCAGGGGTAGGCTTTGGCAGCCTTCACATGCAGCTTGTCTGCATACGCAACTTGCCTCTGGCAGGAAAGGCATGTAATAACAAGAATGATAATATGAAGTTTCATTTATTTTGCGCAGGTGACGCCGGACGATGCGCGGCTGTGGTGTGCTCTGGGGGACCTTACCCTCAAAGAGGAGCACTATGAGATGGCCTGGCAGCGGTCCAGTCACCGCAGCGTCCGTGCACAACGTTCCCTCGCACGCAGCGCGCAGCGTGAGAATAACTACGAGAAGGTGCTGTCCTTCTGCTTTAATTATTATCATTATTATTACACGCTTTTCCTGCCAGATGCAAGGTGCGTCTGCAGACAAGCTGCAGGTGAAGGCTGCCCCATGTTCAGTTTTTGTACCGCCCCCCGCCAGCTGGGGCCCTTCTTCTGCATTGTCTCATCATATCCCCTGGTAGACAGTGGTATAGAATGCAGTGATGTTTGCCGCTGAGATTGCACTGTCCTTGCATGGATGTGGACCTGTCGTTTGGCTGATTAAAGGACTGTCCTTCCCTGTTATGGCGGGCTCAAGGGGTTCCATGGTCTCTCTGGCCTTCCTGCAATGCTCATCAGCATCACAGGACGCCAGGGAAGATCTTGGATCACCGTTGGGCGGGTTGCCACAGTAGAGAAAAATCTATGGGTTTATCTGTGAAATATGCTTCACCATCCGCAGGCTCTTGTGGCTCGTGTCGTTATGGAAGTACAGCATGCGAGCAGACATGCAGCAACTGCTCGGTGAAGGTCTCATAATAGGATGGCAAAGGGCCCTCACATGAAGCTTCAGCCCTGCTGATCCGGTTCCACTACACAAGGTTGACTGGGAGCGTTGCCTGGTTACAGGCAGTGTCCAAGGGTCCCTTCGGGGGGACCTGAATCATTCAAATCAAGTTCAAATATGGTGTACTTACACTGGCTAATTACTTTGCAATCACCTGCGCAGGCGGCAAGTCACTGGGAGCTGGCACTGGCGGTGAATCCGCTCCACTCGGAGGGCTGGTTTGCGCTCGGCTACTGCTGCATAAAGGCGAGCAACTTCGGCCGCGCGCTGCAGGCGTTCAGCCGCGCGGCGCAGCAGGAGCCGGAGAATGGCGATGCCTGGAACAACCTGGCAGCCATCCACCTGCAGGTGCCTCCTGGGCCCTCGTTCGAGTTCATTATAACCATGGACAGCAAATCTCATCTTCCGAGACTCCTGGAAAAGGGACCTTCCATGTTGACATCACAAGCTTTCAAGGTTGCAGACAAGCAAAATCGATGGTTGCAGAGACCTAGAACTGGATGTGTAGCCCTGTCCCGGCTCTGGGATGCTGTAATGGCTTTATGGCACCAAGGTCCTGCATTATGTGAATGCATCAAGTAAACCTGGGAAGTTCCCCAGTGGGAACACTGGAGGTTTCATTGGTTTGGTCGAAGTAGAGGAAAATGGCGATGCCTGGAACAACCTGGCCGCTATTCACCTGCAGGTTTGCCCTGCCCCTGCTCTGCTGGGCTGCTCTCACGGACTTTTGACACCAAGTAGACAGTTGGGGGTTATCCACATGCAGGTGCTGGGCAGCTGGGCCCTCTTCCTGACGTCAAGCTCACTTTTCAAGTTTGCAGACATGGGAAATGGATGGTTCCAGAGAGCCAGATACTGTGAGTGTGTCGCGGTTCCCACTCTGATGGGCTGCTGTTAGGGGTCTATAACACCAAGGTCTTGGATTGATCTAAAACTCTCAGATACATCTCGGGACACTGGAGAATTACCGGTGCTGGACTTGGGAGGATTCGTGGGTTTGGTTAAGTGACAGTTGTAGCCCTGCGTGCATATAGCAAGAGCAGTAGGAAGGAGCAGATCGAGTGAATGCACGCATGCCTTGCAAACAAAGGCCTTTTCCCCCTGGAGCTTGTTCTGCCTGTTAGGGTGCTGGGTTAGGGCGATCGTCATGGCCTCCAGATCACTGCAGTTTTTTTAAGTGCATTTCCAATTTGCAACTGTCTGCTGTGATCTGTGGCAGTTATGAAGGTTGCCCAGACCCAGCATGGCGGTGCCTCTTCGTCAGTAGGTTGCATGGCAGACAGCAGCAGGAACATGCTGGTACTACTTTGTACACGGGTTGACCCGCCTTTCCCTGACCTTTTTCGTTCCACACTTTGTATTTGAAAATTTGAATTGGATTTCGAATTTAAATTGCAGGAGCGGCGCTACAAGGAGGCCTTCTCTGCGCTGAGCGAGGCGGTGAAGTACAAGCGCGAGAGCTGGCAGACCTGGGCCAACTACGCGCACGCCGCCGTTCAAACCAGCAACTTCCTGCAAGCAGCCCGCGGCGTCACCCAGGTAGGCACTGCTGAGTTGGCTACTATAAAGCGAGCTACTCTTGCTAATGCATGCATTGAGACATGGGAGTACTTCAGGACCCTGACCTGCCGATAAGAGGGTCTGGCTAGCAGCCCCCGCGGCGTCAGCCAGATGGGCATGCTGAGTTGGCTGGAGTGAACAGCATAAAATGAGCCACTTTTGCTCATGCATACAATGAGATGTAGGACCAGATGAGCACCTTGAGCTGCCGATAAGAGGTATCTGGCAAGCGGCCCACGCGCTGTCAGCCCAGTGAGCTGTTGTTCTATACATCCAAACATGCCCGAGCATGTGCACCATTGCCTAAGACGCCAGGACGTCACCTAGCCCCTTTGGTGGCCCATTGCGGCCTCGAGTCAGGGCATTGACCATCTTGATGATGAGTCTGAATATACTATCGTCCTGCCAGAGGCAAGGTGCGTCTGCAGACCAGCTGCGGGTAGAGGCTGTCACACATCCTACCTCTTGATGGACCGCCAAATCCAAGCAACACCCAATCAATTGCAGGAAATGCTCAGTACTCACACCGCCCCCCGCCAGCCGGGCCAAGAGCACAAGTGGCCGATAATAATAATGATTATTATTAACAATAAATTTTAGAGACCTTGTGGGAGCCACCTGAGGCTCATTGGTCTTGTACGCAGTCTGGCACTGCCCATCTACATATCACAAACTTCTCAAGTGTCTGAATTCCGTCAATACTTTGGCAATCCTGATACTGCTCTGGCCCTGAAATGCATGCAAACATAGTATAACGGATGCCCTGGATGCAGTTGCTGACAGAAGTTTTACTATGGCCAGTGACACTAATGCTCAAGGAGGCACAGGGACTTTTGAGAGTCTCACTGGCAGCTGTTATTTTGGTGGCCACGGTCATACTTTCCTTCTGCAGCAAGGGTGAATCCCACCACTACATTCCTCCAATTTGATAAAGGGTGAACTTGCGAAGTTTTGCAACAAAGCAGGAGTGAGGGTGGGTGTGGGTGCTGCAGGTAATAGCGTTTTCTCAGGGGCAGCGGAGGGAGGAGGATCTTTTACGGGCGCTGGTGGATGCCGTAACGGGCGCGCGCGAAGCAGCCGGCACTCTGGGCCAGGAGCTGCCAGGTGTGTGTCCTTCAGAGTAGACTGTGTTGGTCGCGCAGTGATACACCTTATCAAAGTCTTGTGATTTTGCAATGGTTGCCTCAGTGCTCATCACTTGGCGGGCTTTTGCTACAGCTATGCAGCACTCTCGCACCATAACCCTCCACCTGCAGCCTGGTACTACAAGTGTCCCATGGCCAAGTAATGCATTGGCGCACGACCCTGCTGCTTGTCAGCCTTTGCAGAGTCTCATCCAGCATTGGTCAAGACCGGCAAAAGTCGGCCACAGCTGACACCATTCTGAATTTGAATCTGAATTCGACAGGCGGCAGGCGGGACCCGGACGCGCAGCTGGAGAGGACGGTCGGAGAGGCGCTGAAACAGGCGAGCGCTGCTGCCTCAGGGGCTGGCGGCCTGATCTGGGATTTGTACGCGGATTACTACGCGGCCACCGGCTTCCCTGCTAGCGCGCGCGAAGCCGCCCTGAAGCAGGTCAGAAGCTGCTGCGGATGCTTTATTTCAAATAGTTGTGCCAGGAAGCGTAAGAGATACTGCTGTATCTATTGGACCTCTGTGCCTGGTGTTTTTGTGCCACTTGGTAGAAGGGCTCCTTCTGTTGGGAACATGACGTTCGGTTGGCATTATTCAGTTTTCCATCCTTGTATTTGCTCTTGGTAGCTGCCCTTTCTCTGTAAGGGGAAAATCAGGGAGCGAGACTAGAGCAGGGGACGAAGAGACCAGCTGGAGCTGCAACGTTTCCTTTTAAGTGTGCAAATTTGTGAGCTTGGAGGGGCACTTGCAGAAGGGCAGCTACATGATGTCCAGAGTTCCAGAAGTGGCTCTTTGCAATGCACACTCCCGGTGATCTGTCATCATGCGGCAGCCCTTTCTCTGTGAGAACAGCGCCAGTCAGGAAATCTTGAAAACAGGCAGCAAAAAGAGCTCTGATGGAGCAATTTGCGTGTCCAGGTGAGGGCGCTGCAGGGCTCTGGATGGCAGAAGAGCGAGGGCCATTTTAGCGCCTATTCAGGCGCTGTGACTAAGTATGCCAGGTGGCAGCTGGAGGGGGTCCGCCGGGGGGACCTGCAGTCTAGAGAAACCTCTTCAGTGCGCATGCTGCTGCGCGGCACCATCAAACAGGTAATTCATCTGCTCACCTTTGTGGAGGATTTGAGTTATCAACCCGGATGAGTCTGGCATATCGGGTGCAGCTCTTGGAGATGTGACTCTTTGCAGATGTAGCTCGCTGCTAGGATGGCACCTGAGAGCCTGCCTTCATGCATTGTGTGTGTTCATGTTCTACAAGAGGAGGAGAGCCCTTGTCTGGTTCTACATGAGCTGTTGGTGTCTAATAATGGCACTCCACTGGGGCCATAATGTGGGGGTCACCAAATGTTGAGTCAAGAAGATCCTTTTTCGAGAATGAGCACTGCTTCTGGGATCTTACGCAGAAATGTGGCTGTACTAAACAAAATTGAGCTCTTGGGCATCAATCATGAGCGAGAATAGTCTGGTTTTCTTCATGAGCGAATCTACTGGGTTGCAGGCTATGGAGCGCTTTGAGGAGACCCCAAAGTATGCGCAGCTCACTGCAATTCTCAAGGAGGTTGAGGACGTTGAGAAGGACCCTTGAAATACATCATTGCCATTGCAAGGTTGCAAGCCCAGGGGCTTGTTGCAACACCACTTGTGACAAGCGCAAAGTGCGGTATTTAGATGGTGGTGTATCTTTGGAAATGTACGGAATGCATTTCTAGGGGCATGCTAGCATAGTTTCGGGATACGTGTTGTTGCAACTCTTGCCACTCCGTTAGCCGCTCAATGTGCGGAATCCACTTGTCTGCATTTAAGGAAACGGATGCGATCATTGGTAAATTTTCCCCACACCATGTTTTGCACATGCATCAATTGACGCAAGGGACGCTTGAATTTACATACATTTGTAAAAATGCCGCCATCATGGAGACTTGTGAGAATGAGGAATTCATCGTAGAGCACCTGGCTAAGCAAGGTACTTCTCTTGGTCTCCATCCTCTCACGTCGGTGCAATCCGGTATGTTCAAGCAATCATTCACTTCACTTTTTGTTTCAACACCGGCGGGCAGCCAAGGCACATGTTAAATGCTGTTGCGTGCAGGTGCCATGGGCATGCCTCGCTCCCAAGGTACCGGCATATTCCAGCTCGCGAAAGGAAACAAGATGCATGTCATCGTCTTAAACTATGTGGGCAAACGACTGCCCTTGGATGAGCTAAAGAATCCAGGGTAATGCATTGATGACGGAGGTTTTCTGCCATGGCCTGGTGAACACCTGGCACTATATGAGTGTATCGTAGGTTTACGCAGGTTCGCAAACAGCTGACGGATGTATTGACTGAGGCACATTGTTGTGGCATGTGAAAGCTGCTTAGTCAAGGTGACGGGCGCAGAGTACAAGACAAGCGCCATGGCTCGAAGATGAAGTACGTGATGCTCAACATCCCTCAACTTGACAAATCTACCACCAAGCAATGGACATGTAAGATCATTGGGAAGGCACTGTTTAAAAGGGAGGACTTGCACTTACATCCAGGGGATGCCCCTGGCCGGGGTCCGCTTTCGCCCCCGCAACACAGAGCGCCACTTCCAGTTGCCCAATCTTATTTAAGACGCTCACTGGATTCTTTGTCAAGATTACTTACTTCCTAAATCAGCTGGGTTAGCTCAACCTCCCCTGGGTGCTCGCTTACTTTCAGTGCGCCTGCCCCCACAGATATGATCATCCTTCATAAGTGAAAGTGCATGTGAAAGTATGAACGTGCCCTCCTTATCTTGAGGCATGTCAATGATTGCGTGCGAGTCTGCTGCAAGCCGCGTGCGAAAGGCTTTCACTCATGAAGTATGATCATATATGTGTGGGGGCAGGCGCACTAAAAGCAAGCGAGCACCCAAGGGAGGTTGAGCTGACCCAGCTTATTTGGGAAGTAATCTTGACAAAGAATCCACTGAGCGTCTTGAACAAGATTGGGCAGCTGGAACCGGCGCTCTGTGTTGCGGGGGCGAAAGCAGGCATCCCTTGAATGTAAGTGCAAATCCTCCCTTTCAAACACTACCTTCCCAATAACCTTAAATGTCCATTGCTTGGTGGTAGATTTGTCAAGTTGAGGCGTGTTGAGCATCACGCCAGGTACTTCATCTTCGAGCCATGGCGCTTGTCTTGTACCCTGCGCCGGTCACCTTGACTAAGCAGCTGTCACATGCCACAACAATGTGCCTCAGTCAATACATCTGCCAGCTGTTTGAGCATCTGCGTGAACCTACGATACACTCATATAGTGCCATGTGTTCACCAGGCCATGGTAGAAAACCTTAGTCATCAATGCATTACTTTGGATTCTTTAGCTCATCCAACGGCAGTTGTTTGCCCACATAGCTTAGGACGATGACATGCATCTTGTTTCCATTCGCGAGTTGAAATATGCCGGTACCTTGGCAGCGAGGCACACCCATGCACGCCCATATGGCACCTGCACGCAACAACCCTTAATAGGTGCCTTGGCTACCCACAGGTTGAAACAGAAATGAAGTGAATTGATTGCTTGAATATACTGGATTGCACCTACATGACAGGATGGACACCAAGAGAAGTACCTTGCTTAGCCAGGTGCTCTGGGATGAGTTCCTCATTCTCACATAGTGGTTATGCCCTTGGTTGGGGCGCATGTGGCCTGACACCAGTGCTAGGCAAGTGCTCCAGCTCCCACTGTCGCAATTTGTCTGACCTGAAGTTTATTTGACAGTCGCGCCTCACCCCAGCAAACGCGCTACAGTAGCAGGCTGCTGGGCAATGATGTTTCACCTGAAGTTTCTTTGACAGTAGCGCCTCGTCCCGGCGAACGCTGTTATAAAGCTGCTGGGCGAAAATGTGGCGCCGGGCAGCGGCGACGGGCCCATCAAGCACAACGGGCAGCTTGAGCGGCCGGTGCCGTGGCTGTGGTGGGCCGCACGTGTTCTGGCGGTGCAGCTGTGGGTGTTATCGGGGCCTCCCGCCAGCGCCAGCAGCCAGATTGGACACTTGGCTGCGGCATGATGTGAGACAAGTGCCCTCCACTGATGATCAATGTGTTCACAACGTCAGGGACTCCATTTTACTTTCAAAGCAATGCAACTGCCACATCAGCCACAATTGAAATTCAGATGAACACCATCACCAGGCCTCTCTTAATGTCAAGATCGAGGCAGCTCCACATGCCATGTCAGTGACCCTTGCAAAAGGGTCAGAAATGTTCAACCTTTTTATACCACATTTCTTCAATTCATTGAAATTCAACGTTCAGAAGGCAGCAAATGCAGAGGCAGCTCTGCAGACTTGAGTTGCAAGTTGCAAAATAAAAGCAGTCTTCACAAACTTGACCACCAGTATCATCTGCAGACCATGTCCACCAATGGGCGCCTGGCAAAAATGCGTGTATGTAAGGCTGTGCACTTTCATTTCACAGAGCAAGAGAAAGCTTGCTGCCCTCAGGGACCCGGCAACTCACCAGCGCATGCAAAGCTGTCCAATTCCAGACACTCTTGCTCTCTCCTACCTATTTTGAAGCGCTCGTATATAATCACATGCCCTCTTACAGGGGTCCCTTGCCCCTTGTACTTTTATAGATTGCCTTCATAGAATACTCTGAGGGATGTCTCTTCCAGAGACAAAAGCATCTCTAGACAAGCTGCCGGTCAATACTGCTACATCCGGGTGCCGTAGCCCTTGTAAAAGTTGCCAGATCCAAGAAAGTTCAAGTCAAGCGTGGGCGTGCGCTGCTCACTATTGTACCGCTCCCCAGCCGGCAAGGGCTGAGATTGAAGCAGACAAAGTACTAATCAGCAGCAGCGCAGGTCTGGTTTGTGGCGTCGCTGTAGCAGGTGAAATTGGAGATGCCCTGGGGGCATGTTGTCCAAGAGACGGGGGTTTCATTCGCTGGGATGTAATCTGCCGGGTTGGCATTCTCAATTGCTTTTGGGTATTTGCATCCCTTCCCGCCATAACTGCATGAGATGATCCTGATTGGGCACTGCATACCACAGACATGAATTGTGGCTCACATTCTTGTGTTGTTGTAAATGTTGAGCACCGTGCCCACAGTTGATTGGGTCTTGCTGTGCTCTGGCGAGTCCAACAAGGGATAGGATTGTGGCAGCCTTTAAATGCAGCTTGTCTGCAGGACGTACCTTGCCCAACGTTTGGTTTCAAGGCTTCATGCCGAGTTACTATTTCTAAGGAATATCGGAAAGAGATTAGCATTTCTTCAGAGAACTCATTTGCAAAAAATTTCAGGAGATTCTGAATTGACAGACTAAGAAATTTCTGAGTTTTTCGTAGTGCCCAAGCATTTTCTGAGAATATTCTGAGTGCAGAACCTTTCTCAGAAATGTCTAAGCTGGTCTCAGAATCAACTGCGAAATTCCTGAGAAATTGCTTGACTGGTATATTTCTGAGTTTCTTCTCACTGTTTTCATAGCCAGAATCCCCATAGTGTGCCTTTTGGCAGGAAGAGCGCACAATAAAAAAAATTGTAATATTACTAATAATGATAACATTAACATTCACATTGATTCTTGTTCACCACAGCACCGTCTAACCAGAAACAGAAGAGCAACTGCAGTGATATAGACACGAGCATCTGAGCAATTCCGACAGCTATTATCAAGAAGGCACTGGCCTTGACTAAGACCAGATCCCTCTAGCGATCTCATTCAAAATCGCCCAAGTGAGCAGCAAGCTGTGTGAGAAGAGGCTGGGTAAGGCCAGCTTCAGGCAGGTCTCACCTGTGCTGCACAGGGGAGTTCAGGGTAGTATGTGTCTCGCAGGGATGCTTGAGGCACGTCTCCAATCCGACCATAGTCCACTGCACAGGGGGAACACACAGCGCTAAGACAAGAGCCAAGGACAATCCCATGCAAGAACATTGTCCTGAAAATTCTGTGCCATCGTGACCACCTCTTCACTGAGGGTCGGTGGATTCTGAATAGAAACACAAGCATAGCAAGACTTTTTTTGAGTGCCAACAATGCTCAGGTGATCTTTCTGTAGGGATGTGAGGTGTGCAGAAAATGGGCAGAGGGATTTTAAGAGAAGACAGATGCAAGGAATACAGGATTCGTGATTTAGACATCATGTTGGACATGGAAGTGCGCACCTGCTATTGTGACATTCGCATAGCTGGTAGTGAGGTTCTCATATTGTGAGCTGACAGAAGGCTGCAGGCTGAAGCTCTGGTTGCCAGGCTCTGCTGTGGTAGAATTGATCACCGCTGTCACTGGTCCTTCTAAGCTCATGCCCTGCAGTGCTGTGTTTGCTGCGTCGCCGTTCGTCCACACAATGCGGCCGTCTCGCCTGATCCGCACCGGAGAAAATCTGTTTGATTTCATTACTCGGATGTCTTCAATGCATGGCTGAACTGTGTTTCGCTATACAGAGGTCTGAAGGATGCTGCTTGGGTCTGCCAGTGAGCAAGCCCGAAACCCAAGGAGAGGAGGAAGTTGCACATCAACTCAACCCAACTGCTCCTCTGTACAGAATCAGGTAAGCAAAGGTGGTTTTGCATGCAACAGGAGACGTCGCCCTGGCATGCAGGGGTTTCGTGCATCGGCCGGCAGGCAGCAGTGGAACAGAAAGGGACCACCATGCGCTGCAGACTTACTTGAAAGGAAAGTCGATGCTGGAACCGTCTGCCTCGAATGTGAGGGGTCCGCGCACTGTGACGTTGGGTGCAAGGAGCAGCGCGCCTGACGGCACAAAGAAGACGCCGGGAGCGTCTGCGATCTGGAAACCGGTTGCAAGAGACACCTGGGTCCCCTGTGTGACGTCGAGGGTCTCCAGCTTCTGCATCAGGAAAGACAACCCTGCTCAGACAGTACTCGATGCGTCAGCAGTGGGAAACTCCAACGAGATAGGAAAAGAGGCAATCAATTATCACAGTGCGTTACCTTTGGTGGAATTCTTATGGTGATTTGCACTGGCCCATCCGACTTGAAGAACGATGAATTTGCGGATATACTTAGGGCCCCATGTTGGGGCATTTGACTGAATCCCTCCAGGCCCGGCGACCAGGTTGTGTTCACAGCCGATATCACAGACGTTTCCGCGTCAATAATCACCTTGTAATATTGGCCATTGGTCGGATGCTCAATCCTGACATTAAAGGGGACACAAAGCCCAATCGCAGCGAATGGCTTGATGACCCGTTCATCAGCACAGTGCGCCGGACTGACAATGAGGGCGCACGCAAGGAGCACACAGAAAAAGGCCCTTGTATACATCTCTGATATAATTGGTGCCACCAGAAATTTTACTGTACGATGAGCAATTGGTGTGTTAAGATGTGCAGACGCCCGACACCTATCCGTACACGTCATTGCATGGCAAGTCCAAGAAAACCAGATTACGTCCAAGGATAGAAAGGGTGCAATGGGATTCTGTCAATTCTGCCCTCACACCCTTTCAATCGATCAGCGCATCATTCCTGCAAACGATTCCATTCATATATCTTGAGTTTTTCTGTTCAGCTGTCTTCAATTCGTCAAGCGCCAGCACCTACGCTTGAAATCGTACGAAGGCCACGTCCTCCACACCGCTCGGCCGGCTTTTGAGAGGTGCTCAGCCCCTGCGAAAGCTAGTTGTAGCGAATGAGCATAATATCAGCACCTTTGTGCTTGGTCTGGTGCTTTTGCTGGCATGTGGCATGAACAAACAGAAGAAAGGTGTCGCACAGATGTCGGTGTGTCAAATACTTGTACTTCGACGGGTATTGTCTAGGAGTCGTCAGATCAAGACGATTTTTATACCCCAGGCAAGAAAGGAACAGGGAAGATCAATCAGTTCTGCAATAGACGCTAATCGTGCGAAGCAGATCCTTTCTTTTGCCAGGGCGCAGTTGCTCGTAAAGCTGTCTCGGCATTCTTGTACACAGCTTGGAAGATGAACTTCTTTTTCAAGGAGATTTCATCTGCTCGAGAGCACCTCAAGAGCAGTTTGCCTTTGAAAGCCACGACTTCTTTACACTCCGTCAGCCACAGCCTTGCAGCTGGTCTGATGCTTCATGTGAAGGCCTGCCAATTCTTTTCCGAGTGTTTGGCTGTCATTCTAGGCGCTGACTCTGAAAATCCCAGTCAGGCATCGCATCAGCCCTGAGTGCACAAGAAGCAATGTGTTGTGACTGACTGACTGCTGTGCAGCAAAGCCCTTGTCTTCACACCTATGACTTGTTTATAAAGGTTTATAAAGCTCACACTGGCCCCGGCTGGCGGGGGGCGGTACAAATACTGAGCACTGTGCCCACGGTTGATTGAGTCTTGCTTGGATCTGGTGAGTCCAACAAGGGGTAGGAATTTGGCAGCCTTTACATGCAGCTTGTCTGCAGACGCAATTGCCTTTGACAGGAAAAGCGTGTAATTATAAAAATAAAGCTCAGAGCCAAAGCTAAGAGTAATCGCAGGAATGCAAGGCAGTGCAAGCACCAAGCGGGGAGAAGGGGCTGCCTCCCAGTTTTTATGCTATGCAACATACAAGAAATCTCCGAGGCAGTCTGCCGCCATTTTATCGTGTACTATGCATTGCTGCAGGAGTCTACGCTGCAGCAATGAAGTTCTTCCACACCGGCATGCTGTCCCTCGTGCTCTGCGCAGCCATGCTGCTTGGCGCATCGGCCGCCGACAGCCGCCGCCACTTGGTGCAGGCGCCGGCAGGTTCGCATGCACAACCTTCTCACAAGCTATGGCGTGCCCTTCTCTTTTAGCTTTTCTTATTGTTCGGGCCCCGGCTGGCGGGGGGCGGTAAAAGCAATGGGCACTGTGCACACGGTTGATTGGGTCTTGCTTGGATCTGGCGAGTCCAACGAGGGGTAGGATTGTGGCAGCCTTCAACTGCAGCTTGTCTGCAGGACGTACCTTGCCTTTCTGCAGGAAAAGCGTGTAATAATGACAACAACTGTTCGGCAAACTCAAAGTCAGAGGCCACATACATACGCGCGCCTCTGACAGTGTCACAGTCCTGTCTTGCCGACTTTGTGATGTGGCAAGCATTCAATAAGCGCTTGGTGCAGAATGTCTGATCTGGGAGCCACAGCAGCCTATTCACCCGTGATTATCTCTCAAGAGAGTCACAGCTGCTCCTGTGTTGCTGATTCTGCAGTTTAGCAATGGTGTATCTTGCTTGTACTGGGTGTTTAATGCCTCATCTGCAAGGCAGGTTGAGACTCAGTATGCAGAAGCAGCTTGCTTGCTCATGCCTATCTCTCTCACACAGCCACAGCTGCTCCTCAGGAGCTGCCACAGGCTGTCGTGCGGATTCTGCAGTCTAGCATCACTTGTTTACACCGGCAATACCAGATTTGGAGCCAGCATGAGGGCGTGCTTGCACTTGCAGCGTGCTTAGTCATTTGTGGCGTGAACCTTAGTCTCTGTGACTCACCCAACTGTTGGCGTTTGTGTGCTGCCTGCTCAGGCAAATGATGCATGAAGTCTGGCCCACTGTGTCTGACCCGTCACTGTTGTGTGTGTCCAGCGGACTGCGTGACTCGCCTAACAAGCCTGGCTGCTGACTGCAGTGCACAGATCGCGTCCATCACTGTGAGCCTCCCCTCTACAAGAGAGAACACCCTTCAATGTCCAACACACTTGCCCATGTGACCGTCTCATGCTCTCGCCCAAACAAGCTGCACTAGAGCAGCTGCGCATCGGCATGCATGCGGTAGCGCGCGATAGCTTTCTGCATGATGCTCATCAGTCGGATCCCTTCTTGCAAGCCATGCATTGCTGTCAATCATGCTTTGTTTGGGGAGGTTGTGGGCCAAGTCGTAGGTAATTTGCAGGTCTGCAGCTTCCCTGCAGACGCCCCAGGCAGGAAATGTATTTAAAACTGTTTTATATAGTAAATTATCGTACATGCTGTTCCTGCGAGAGGCAAGGTGTGTCTGCAGATGAGCTGCAGGTAGAGTTTACCAAAATACTACCCCTTGCTGGACTCAATGAGCCGTGGGCACGGTGCTCAGTATTTATAACGCCCCCCGCCAGCCGGAACGTAATGTTGTAGATGATGATTGACAGGCATGCTGTGCTGGTGCAGTCTCTGGGCCAGAACATTCCAGCGGACGCCACAGACGACCAGATCAAGGCTCAATTGGCCGGCCAGCCGCTGCCAGACGCCAAGTGCTGCGCCACCGCCGGAAAGTTCATCACCGGGGTGAGTCACCCTCCTTATGTCATGGCTCCTAAGGAAAGTGTGAGCTAGAATGTGTTAGCTACCTGGGCAGCACAGCTTGAGATGCCTGATCTATGCAGCTCGAAGCATGCCTCTGGAGTATTTTTTGCTGACCTTGCAAGTGGTGACATCACTTCCTTAATTTTACCCCCCATTGAGACTGGCAGGACTTGGGCTATTCCACGTGAGCCCTTGCAATAAGCTGGCCTTGACTTGCTGAGTGATAATGTTCCATTGGTTGGTGCAGGGGTGCCGCTGTGATCCCCAGGTGCTGACCATTGTTCAGGGGCAGAACATCAACCCCGCCAGCCTCAAGACCCGTGAGTTTTCACCCATTCTCTGTGATGATTGATTCCTGACGAAATGCCAAAGTTGTGCTGCAAGCCCCAGGGCTGCACAGAACTTCCCACTTCCAGTAACGAGTCATGGATCAGCCCCTGCAATTGTCCAATGCTGTGCTTGCCCAAGTAATTTAGCGGCGCAATTGTGTTCGACAATTCTGCACCGCGTCCTCCCGGTACAAACAGCAGGTGATTCAAAGACCGGGATGTTCAGACGTGAGCAGGCGCTAACAAGCACTTGTTGTGATTGCGCAGTCGTGAAAGCCACGCAGCTCTCCTGCAACAATGCGGGCATTGTTGACACGTGCAAGTGAGCGCCTGCTTGCATGCATGCAAGACACCTTCCCCGCAGCTGCCTCACCATGCCCGCCAGAACACATAATAAAAGTAATTGATTGAGAAGTGATTGTCTAATGACTTTACCGGTGGAGTCAGAGAAAGATTCCTGCTGGGAAGGAGCCTTTTGGCAGAAGGGGGACAGTCCTGACTTTGGCCCAGTCAGAATGTTGAGCAGTCTTCCTGCTCAGAGTGCAGTTCTGGCTCAAGTGTCAATTCAAGAGGCCCTGACCATGCGTTTTCAAATTCTTTGAACGACAGCACACGGCGCGTGCAGAAAGTGCGTGTGCAGAGATGTAGAATTTCAATCCCTGACAAAAAGACAAGATCAAGACAATTGAATGGCACTGCGCGTTGGAGAGATTGGAATGCAGGGGATTTCTTATGGTGCCCAAAGTGGCAGGCTCAAAGCACCCGTATGTATGGACAAGAACAATCTGTGACTTGCTGCTTTCAGCGTGGACTTTTGCGTTACATACAAAGCTGAAGCTCCTAGCATGCCTAGCAGAAACACAGACTATCGTGTAATGACTAAGAAGTGCCTCTTCAAAAGCCGATCAGCTAATGTACACCCAGAATGATACTCCTATAGCTGTCAGACCCGTAAGCACGACACAGATTTGCTTTCATTGAAAGATAGCATACACATGAACAAAATCCCCTAGCTTCTTTCCTACGACCAACGGCATGTACTAGTCAATGTGCATGGCTCCTTATTGGCAGAGAGATCAGCTGCCAGGCAAAATTAGCAAGCGGTATGTGATGATGACTCAGCACTGGCAACTGTCCAGAAGCTGACTGACCTTGAGTCACTCAAAGCTCTGCTCTTCAAGATGATTGGCTGAAATTGACTCGAGCCAGTCAAGGCTCTGCTCTTTCGGACCATTTGCCTGAGTCACTGCAGCACAGTGAAGAGGTTTTTGCGTCAGCTGATGACTCAGCTGCCAGACAAATCTGGTAAGCTGCATGCAATGATGACTCAGCATGCAAGTGCCCAAAAGCTCACTACACTCGAGTTACTTGAATGCCCTGCTTTTCAAAATGACTGGGCCGAAACTCAGATTGGCTGACTAAGCTTGAGCCACTCAAGGCTCTGCACTCTGGGACAATCAGCTTCAGTCACTGCAGCGCAATGTGCATCACTGAATCCCCCAGGTTTGTGTCACCGTGACTCAGCATGCGCCTGCCCAAAAGCTGACTACGCTCGAGCCACTCAAAGCTCTGCTCAGCAAGATGATCAGCTTCGGTCACTGCAGCGTAGTGAAGGGATTTGCGTCAGCTGATGACTCAGCTGCCGGACGAATTTGGTGAGCGGTATGTAACGATGAGTCAGCACTGGCAAGTGCCCAGAAACCGACACGAGAATCTGCTATTTGAGGCGATCAGCTTCAGTCACTGCAGCGCAGTGAAGGGGTTTGCATCGCTGAATCCCTCGCGGGCAGGCACTTGCACATGCATGCGACGGGGCAGAAAGCGCGGGTATGCTGCGGTCTGCGCCGGCACCGGCTTGTGCGCCGGCCTCTTCTGCTTCGGCTTGGCAGAGCCTGCCAGCACCACACGAGGCTCAGCCCAGTTCAGCACCATTTCTGCTGCAGCGTGCAGCTCTCCCCCCATGTGCTGCAGTGCTCCAATCAAGTGCATCAATCACTGCTCGCTTGTCCTGAGAGTATTGATTGCGCAAGCTGGCGGAGCAGCAGCCGCTTTGTGTTGACTTGCATCAGTAAGGCGGCATGCCGCGTCATGTTGCGTCATCTATCGCTCAGGGGTGGCCGCTGTCAACCATATCTTCCTGCATGTTCTAGAACCGCCTGACAAGGGTGGTGAATCGACAGAAGAACCTCGTGGTTGGCTCAGCAACCAGACATGTGTCTCTCCTGTCATTTGAGCATGTGCAGACCAGCTCGGCAGCTGTCCCGCCCATACCCATGGGCACCTATGCTGTGACTGGCTCGGCTAGAAAGTTTTAATCGAGCATATTTGCCATCTTCAACCATGGAAGAAGCCAGGGGAAGTGATGCATGTTTGTACCCATGGGCTTTTGCGCTGAGATCGGTTCGGCTAGAAAGCTAAAACCACACAAGTTTGTCATCTTTACTAATGTGATCCAGGGGGGAATGATTGTATGCGCACCGATGGGCATCTGCGTGGGGGCCAGCAGGCCGAGGCGGTCAAAGTCGTCCAATTCGCGGCTGACGGCCATCGTGTTGTCCGCGCGCCGCTCGCCGCCGTACACTTCCTGCCGCAGCATCCTCATGTTACAAGATAGTTCCACAGGAACGGTGTTAAAATTTGAAAAGTGTGCCCACATTTGAGAATTGTGCTCACAGGTGACTGTTCTTGCTTGCATGCGGAGTCCACGCATGCGAGTCCAGCAAGCCGTTGGCATATGCACCTCGTCTCCCGGCAAAAGCAGCGGGTGAGTACATGATATGTCTAAGCTCGCAGATGGCCTCTACTCTGGCACACAAAAAAATTTGTGCCGGTTGTGTGTACACATCAGCAAGTAAAATATGCACAGCCCTCACTTTGGCTCGATCTCGTGCTGGCAGGGGGAAGGGATAAAAGCACCGCACCTGCATTTGGACCACAGTCGCTGCGCCGGTGTCGGTCTCCCACCAGCGAACCTTCTTGCTCGGCTTCGCCTCGGCTGCCGGGGCCTCCCTGCGCGCCACAGGCATCTCTGGCTGTGCCGGGATCCTGCACGCGCAACATGGGATTCTGTTCTGACCAATGACGACTTGCGAGTGCTCCTGCTTTTGTGAGGCTACTGCCGCATTGCAAGGCAATCTGAAATATTCTCATGATGTCTAAGCTATCGTCACCGTAGCAATCTTGAACGCCTTCAGATATCAAGAAATGCATGCAAGCCATGGATGCTCCTGTCTCTTGCTCATTTTCATGTGATGAATGAATCGTTCCTTGTCGCTGGACAAAATTGCTCTGATGCAGGTTTGTCTGTGTCAGATGCAAGCCAGCAAGCTGGGCAGTATATCAGTTGGCACAAGGTGCCAAATGGCGCAAGATTCGTCAACAAAACTGTTGGCAAGCTGGAACCGTCCCGAACAGTTGTCTTCTCGAGTGCATGTGTGTAGTTTCTGTGTGGGGCGCACTTCTTGGGCTCGGGGGCCGAGGGCCGGCGGTAGCTGCTGGCGGCCACAGCGCTGGCAAAGAGCCGGGTTGGGGCAGGCATGGCAGGAGGGCGTTCCATAGTAGCTGTCGGCTGCACCGCCGGCGGAGCGAGCGGCGGCTGCTGCGGATTGGCGGCCCTGAGATGCTGGGAAATTGACAGGTCGTACAGCGTCGGCAGCTTGTGGGCCCAGGCTCCTGCTGGCGGTGCATTGGTGCTGCACCCAGAAACGCTGCATTTCGTGGGATCCTTAGTAATGTCAAGGAAGATGCAACCGCCCTCCGGTCACAGTATGCTAAATACAGTTGAAAGCATGCTTCGTTTCCCGTCGCTTGCCTGTGCCTCGCTCAGTGAAGGCTGGTGTGTGTATGAACAGCAGCATTCGGTGCATTGTCACCAAATTCCATTTACTGTGGAAAAATAATGCTTACAGTGTGCACAAGCACGCCAGCCAGCCAGCGTCACCACTGCTGCAGCTCAGTGACCTGACTTGCACACCTGACAAGAATTAGGCAACAACTCATTGTCAGACATGCAGAGGTGACAGGCGGCAGGGGACTTTTCTACCTCTGGTTGACTGTCGGCTGCAGGGTGCTGGCTGGAGGCGGCTGCGCAGCTGGCAGCAGGCCATTGGGGACAGCAGCGGCTTCTGCTGACTTCTGCTGGGAGTACACATGGCTCTCTGTGCTGTCATATGGCGTTCCCTCTGGGGCCTTGGGCTTGCCGACTGCCAGGAAGAGCGGGCCGAGGTCCGCGGGCCGGCCCGGCTTGAAGCGGCTCTCCTTGGCTGCCGCTGCCGCCTGTGACAAAGCGTTTACTTTTCATGACTCATGCTATGATGACTAGGCTGTATAGGTTCTGCTTCAATTAGAGCATCTTGAGCCTCACTCACGTGTCTGTGGTCCACACAGAATATATCAAGCCACCAAGATTTGGGCATGCATTTGCAAAGCAGGTGTACCTGTACTGCCCCTAATCATTAGTCAGAAAACTAGAGCCTTCTGACAATTTAATGTCTGTCTCTTGAATTATGAGGGCTCAATTTTTTTTTGGAACGCGCATTCGTGAAGCTCTCAATATTGCGTTCCATTGCACTTGCAAGGAAGCCCTCTTGCATTGTGTTGCCTGAGCAATACCTTTCTAAAGATCATCCGACTAAGGCGCAATAACCATTTCATCAGGGACAGCACGTTATATGACACCTGCTTCTTGACCACATTGGCAAAGCTGGTGTGAGCGCTGCCATTGTCTGAGCGCCGGGACTCTTTCTCCTGTGGCTGCCACGCAGTCCAGACCGAGGTTTTTATGGCGGCATCCGCTGTGCGAATGGGCTGCAGTGTGGGAAGGGCGGGGACTGAAGCTGCTGAGCTGGCCTGCTCCTGGATGGGAGTCTGTGCTGCAGTCTGATACATGATGTCTTGATATTTGGCGGCAACCGGGGGGCCCTCTGCTGCAGCTGCAGCTGCCGCTGCTCCCCTGCAAGCCATGGGCACCATTCCTCATTGCCTCAATGAGGATTATGTGCACACATCTTTTTACCGAGCAGGCAAAAGCAAGTGTGCATGAAATTGCCCTAATCCTTCAATCTTGGAGCCAAGAAGGCGTCTTTTCTGCATCGCCCAACAATGCCCATTTCAGCTGAAGAAGCTAGAAATTGGAGCATGATCAGCACGGACATTATTGCATGGAAGGGATGCCGTCTGCGTTAAAGACATTGCATAGAGTTCCTTGCGACCGTGCAATCTGAGTGAATCCCGCACCTGCTGTCAGTCTTTCCTGCCCCTGTGCCAGACTCCAGGGATTGGGCGTGCCCACAGAGGAGCTGCAGGTGCAGTGGCAGATGTGCAAAATTGCTCCGTGCTGCCTTGGCCGGTCCTGCGCAGAAACTTTATTATTAATATTATACACACTTTTCTGCCAAAAGGCAATGTACCTCCTGCAGACAAGCTGCAGTTATAAAGGCTGCCAAAATCCTACCCCTTGACGGACTCGCCAGATCCAATATAGCAGCTGATTTACTATTCTAGATTCCTTTCGGGAGCCACCTGATTCTCATTGGTCTTGTAGGCAGTCATGGCAGTCTGTCACTGCCCATCTTCAGATCATAAACTTTTCATGTGTTCGCACTCCGTAACAAATTGCATGCCTAAATCCTGCAATATTATATATAAAGAAGTTTGGGGTGGGTCTCATAGAAACGCTGTGTGACAAACCTGATCCCCATGTTCTGGAAAGCGTACTACGAGTAATAAAACCAGCAAAAGCAGTGGTATATAGTGCCCACAGCAAGCCTATATGGAGATTGGCTCCAGAAGAGTCCCCATTCTTGACCAAGAGACCGGGCCCTGTTTCCCGGAAAGCCACCATTTCACCCGTATGACAGCTCCAGAGCAAGATACAGGAGCCAACATTTCAACTACAGCAGATCCATGGAAAAGCAGGAAAGCCCAAAGAGTTCCTGGTCTCATGTAAAGAGGAAATGGCTCTCATCCTAACATTAAGAGCCCCAAGATTGGACTGCTGCCTACCCGGGGGTGGATTCGGAGAGGCAATGGTGATGTTGACACGGCTGCTGGTGACCGCCTGCGCTGCAATTATGAAGGGGGGCGCCTCCAAGCGCAGCGTGCTTACCAGAGCAGCAGGCTTCCTTGACAAATCCACACCCTGGCATCCAGACGGACTTGAAAATTCTATTTTTTCACTACACGTCTCCCAGTCCTGAAGGAGTAGGTACATCAAACAACACCTGAAATATTACTCTCCAGTCTTCTCGATTCTTGCACCTCCTCCACCAGCCACATGCATGCCCGATAGCATCAAGGTCATCTCCCACCTGAGAGTAACAAAAATACAATATGCTGTTCCTGCCAGAGGCAAGGTGCGTCAGAAGACAAGCTGTAGGTGAAGGTGGCCACAATCCTGCCCCTTGTTGGACACGCCAGATCCAAGCAAGACCCAATCGTGGTCACAGTGCTCAGTATGTTAAGCCAGCCGGGGCCTCATCAATCCATGCCATTAGAGACAGGGATCTGCTATTTTGTCAATCCTGGCTCGGTCCATGGGTCCGCTCTTGGCACTTGAGCAAATTTGATAAAAACAGGCAAAGGAGGTGGTTTCTCACCTGCAGCGCGACAGCTGAGGGCAGCTTGTTGTGTGCGGGCAGCTCCTGCAGAGTAGTGCTCACAAACTCCGGTGCCTCGTGGCGAAGGGTCGCCCTGGAATGCATGCAACCTCTCATCAGTGTTTCTTGTAAGGATTTAGGCTCGAAGCCATTGTGGCTTCAAAAACATGCGATGTCAAAAAATGTTGAACCTACAAAGGGTCCAAAAATGCCCTATTTATTTATTGAGAGCCACATTGGCTTCAGGACGCCACTAAAAGAAACCCTGCCTCTGGTACAACATCTAGTGCAGCCTCTAATTAAATACTGCCACACATGCATTGCACTCAGTGGGAAACACAACAAGAGCCAAGCACGGCATGCTGAAGGGTCTGTACCTGAGCCTTGCTCTAGCACATCTCACACACAGGAAGCGTGTTCATGTCTGCATCAAAAATTATTACAGATCGGCAACCTCAATGCACACACCCTTTTTTTTGCAAATCCTTGAGAGCCACATCAAGGGAACAAGAGTCCTCTGGATGCATCTTGAGCAACTGTCAGTTGTTGAATGCACAGAGGCATGCAGCACAAGCTGAGTGGTCCGAACAGACTGGACCGAAAAGCTCGACAAGACAGTAAGACAAGACAAGGAAGTCAAATAAATAAGTACAAAGAAGGCCATAGGGCATAAACGCAGGGCGGCTGCAGCCACATCTGTTGGGTCTACAAAAGCCTGCAGCTTAGTACACTTTTGCATTGCACCAAAAACTTCAAAGGGCGCCACCTGGCAGAAGCCTTCTGTGCTGCAGCGCTGACGAAGACAGGCGCGTCCACGCGCAGAGTGGTGCCGACAGAGTCCTTGGATGAGCCGCTGCTGTCCGTCTCGGGGGAGTTCCCTCCTGACTCTCCGCGCCTAAAAACTGCATGCGACGGGACTGGGAGAGTCTCAGTCGCATGAGCATTGCTTGGCTTCCCTTGAGGCTTCTTGCAGGAGGCCAAGCTCAATGATCCCAGGACAATATGTTATCTTTCGGCCTTTAGTAAAGTTGCATCGTCATTTATTCTTAATTGTGTCAAAAGCAAGCGAATGAGGAGGGCAGGCACGAAGCAAACAAGCTATCAAGACAAGCATTTCTGCCCATATGCCAAGCATAAGTTCTGCACAACGGGCATGGCTCTCATTACATGCGCACACCATTGCATCATTGCATGTGTCACACTACGCAAGTGGCAGCAGGGCAAATGGTGTCTATCATGTTGAGACCTTGCAGGTGGGTGGGTGGGAGGGAACGCACCCTTGCTGGCATGAGGCACAGGGAAGCCTGGGGGGACATCTGGCTTCTTGGTGGCTGGTTTCTGTGGTGCTGGTGCCTTCTGCAGCTGCTCACATGTCTGGGTCGCCTTGTGCAGCAGAACTGGCATGGCTGCCTCGGGAAGCAGATCATCCATGATGTTGTGCGGCCTCTCTGCCTGTGGCCTGCTAATGGCTGGGATGGTCCAGTCAGCGCCCTCCTCACCCCTGCATGCATGCACATGCACTAAGTCAGCCCTCTCAATGCAATTCTTACACTACACTACACTACACTACACTACACTACAATCCATTACAGTCTTGCAGTAATGGCCTACAGACAAAGCAGAAATATAGCTGCCTGCGCAATCCATCCTTGTTCTTAGCTACCAGACACAAATCTGATCCTTGGGTCCAAATCAGCAGTCATCAATGCAGTCAAGGGCCGATGGGTAATTGCGCCAAATGAAGATTGAGATATGCAACATCACCGAACAGAGGCAAGCTAGCATGCATTGAGGTGGCGGACCCGGGAGGATGCTTGGAGCTTGCATCGGGCTTTTCTTGGCGGAAATCCGGCTCCAGGAACCTGGGCGGCGCGTGTCGCGGCTGCAGCGAAACCTCCGCCCATGTCTTCTGCAGCTTCCGGGCAGCTTCGCTGTCAGCTTCCTCCTCGCCGCCCCTGAAGAGGGTCGGCTGCGGGCGCTCGGGCATGACATAGTCCGCGCCGGCACTGCTCTCTGTGCTGTCAGCCCCTGACCAGCTGGACTGGCCAGACACTATCCTCCTGTTGCCGGGCTGTGAAGCGCTGGGAGCCGCTGTGCTGGCAGTGGTTGAGCTGCTAGACTGGCCGGACACCGTGCTCTTCTTGCCGGGCTGCGCGATGTTCGGAGCAGCCTTCCACTCTGGCTCCAGTTGAGGCTGGCCTGGGGGTCTCACAACTGGCTGCCTCATGAGCCGGTGTGGGGGTCCAGGGTAGCCGTTAGTCATAGCATTGTGCCCTGCAGGCGCTAGGTAGGGTGACGATATTTGCTGCAAGGGCTGCGGCAGCGGCGGCTGCTGCGGGCGCCAGGTGGAGCCGCGCTCATTCTGCATCATTGCTGAGTCACCTGCTGACAAAGGCAAAGCTCAGGTAAAGAGAAGGGCATAATGAATTTGACCTGCGGCATTTTGCTTCCGCACTGATCCTTTCGGGTTGTCTTTGGATATCCGTAGTGTAATAAGAGCTGTTCCTTATTATGCTGTCAACATGCATGCAGCAATGACCAATACCAGAGTCACTAACAGGATTGTGGGCATCTGTCACAGGGTGTAATTGACGATGTCACTTGACAACGACGTCATGTGCATATGCATGTGTCATTTGTGATCACATATGATCATGCCAATATGCTGCATCATGAGCAAGTAGAAGTATTATCTTTGAATACGGTATATCATGCAAGGGGCTTCACATTCCGGGGGCCGTTGTGGACATCTGTAAAATGGACAAATATGACGATGTCACTTGACCACAACATCATGTGCATGCACATGCGTGTCATTTGATCATGTCAATGTGCTGCAAGCTGTCAAGCAACTGCAAAAAAATTGGTGAGTCTTCATGCAAGAAAGATCACTGTTTGCTGGCGGGGCAACACCGTTCCAGGAGCCGTTGCTCAGCCTCTCTGGGCTCTGTTTGGCAGGCGGCAGCAGCTCGCTGGCCCTCAGCAAGAAGTCCTCGTCCTCCTGTGTTGCGGTCCAGTTTGGCAGGCAGCCGCTCCGGACATGCCTTCGCATGTCCAGCAGTGTCTTGCGCATGTAGCACAGCTTGCCCACCTGCATGAATGCGGATTTCCAAAACGTCGGCAATAACCGAGACACGCAGTGCTTCAGGACAATTGATTTATGGCTCGGTCCTATCTGCACATAGAGGCCTTGTTATATGTTGCTGCAATCACCATATTGGTTTCATGGACAGGTGCTGCGTTGCATGCATGAGTGAACACAGCAAGTGATAACCCGCATGCATGACTATAGAGCAAAAGACAAGTGGCATGCATGATGTGACAATTGTCATGCATGAGGATACTGCGTCTGTCTATAAGACAATCTGATCCATAAAAGCCAGGTGGGATGAGATTGCGCACATGCATCGTCAGCAGCACACTCTCCTCCTCCCAGTTGGTCTGCATGTCCACTCTCACATGCCGCTCCTCACCCACATCTGCTTGCTGCCTCTGCGCGCTTGTGACTGACTCCTTTGCTTCTCCAGTGCTGACAGGGATGCCTTCCTTCCCTGGTGCGCTGGTTTCTGGTGCCTTGATGTCTGCTGCCTGCCCCTCAGTTCGTGCAGCGCGCCCCACAAGGATTGCATGCTTCCCTTGCTCACAATTTGCAGCCTCACCCACCATGGCTGGCTGCTTCCCCTCAGCCAGTGTGTCTTTTCCCTCACCCACTGCATCCTCCATTGCTGTGATGCTCAGCTGCAGCGGCCCTAAGATTTCACCTTTGCTGCCTGGACTCTGACCGGCCTCTGCCGTCTTGTCATCTCTGTCACTCATGCTGACTGCACTGGCTGCCTTCTTGGATGGTGAGGTGGCAGGGGAGGTCAGGACTAGGGCTGCAGCAGGCATGAGAGCCTGCAGGACCCCGCTCAGAGAGCTCGCAGCAGCTGGCAGGGGCTTATCAGCTGAATGTGTGTCCTTGTAAGGGCGTGTGGCTGCTTCCTTGGTGCCCGTGGCTGCAGGTGTGTCTTGCTGCTGTGGGGGCTCCTCCACATGCAGCTCTATGATCGCTGGTTGGAGGGGAGCCAGCTGGAAGTCCTGCATGCATGTCACAATTGACAGATTCAATGCAACCAGCAAAAGTATTGCATGCACCTGCAGCTTGCATACAAGAGGCAGGCACGGTGAAGGACAGCTCACCGCCATTCCAATGTCTTGAATGCACTGTAAAAACCACAAATGCTGCCACGTAGGGAGGGATGGCAGGCAAACACCATGATTCAACTTCAACGAGATGCCCCAACAATAGCATGAGAACTTGCCCCGGCAATGGAGGGCGGCAGCAGATTATCCTTGTTTGCATTTCCTGCAGCAGTATGCTCTGTTCCAGCATGTGCCTCTCCCACCACTGCAAGAACTGTATCCTCCGTCGCAGCTGCAGGGTCATCTGTAAAGGACACATCAGCCATGGCCCCTGCTGGCTCCAGCGGTGCCTCAGTCAGGTGCTGCCCTGCAAGAATCAGTGGCATGCATCTCACAAGCTTGTCCACTTCAGCAGCCAAGTAAGCATGTGTGATATGTCTGCTGAAGGCTCACGCTTTCTGCAGCAAAGTTGCACACGGCCGATGCACATCAGAATGGAAATAGGGAGGACATTTGCTGGCAGTCTTGTGTTGAAGGTAAAATTTCACCTGATGTGTCTTGGGTGGTATCCAGATGAGGATCTTCACTTGCTGCAGGCTGACAATCTGCATGTTGGTCTGCCCACGCTAATGTGCCCAGCTCAGTTGTTGATGAGAACTTGTTGGCAGCGGCTGTTAGGCCTGACTCCTCTGCGGTTGCTGTGGCAGGATCTTGCCTGGTCTGCATCCACCATCACAGATGTGAATTTTTTGATACTCAGGAAACCAAATGGAAGCACTTAGAAGTCACACAGGCACGGAGACGTGCTGGAATACTCACTGCAAGAGCATCAGATGGCTTGTTGGAGGGTGTTGTGCTGAGAGAGAGCAGCAGAGCGACTCTGGAATCCTCTGCTCCCTTGGTAGAAGGAAGGGCACAAGTCACCGCTGGAGTGTCACTGCCCATTCTGGTGCATCACATCAGCAGTCAGCACCTACCGCGGGCAGCCAGTTCAGCTTCTGAAAACTTATTGTCATCAGTTGTGAAGCGCACAAGGCGAGTTCGTGTAGTACGAACCTCCCTCCTCTTCTGTGTGCTCGTTCTAGGATATCCTCTACAAATTTCAGGAGTGTACGAGCGGAGTCCAAAAAAATGCTGGGACCTGTAAAAGATATAATCAAATTTTATGTAAAGATCTAGCATCCTTCAACTTCTCATCAGAGCCGGAGTTTCCAAAAGGAAACTGGTGATCACCGCAACACGATGATGGTTTTCACACCTTTGCCAAATGCCTCGAAAGTGTACCTGCAAGCATACAACCAATGTAATTTCAACCATTATATCAATTAACGGTGCCTATACTACAAGCGCTGAATGATCGAAAGGGTCCAGCCGTTGCCACGGCTTGGCGTCTGTGCAAACCTCGACGGCCGCTGATGTAACGTTGAGGGGTGCAGCAATGCTAAGGAGTTGTGATATATTTCTGCAAACACTACTGCATTGTCATATCGCTCGCCGCATTGCACATCAGTCCCAAGTCAACACGGTACTTCAGATCCCATTCGCTTCTTTCTGAGAGTCCACAGCTATTTGATCTCGGACGCTTGCTACAGACCTGCTGCTCCTGCTCTCACTGCATGCTTGGAAGTAACCTGTCTGGATTCGCTTCTGGAAACAGTCCTATGGAGGAATATGACGTGCCTAGCTGCCTAATCTGGCCGCCTACTTCAAGGGATACATGCACTTCATTGATGCATGGGAAGACAATTTCCCTTCGTTTGAAGTAGATTGTACAGGACGACAGACGTGATAGGCGGCCAGCAGAACCTCTGGAGAATGGCAAGATAGACAGCTGCAGGTTGTCTGTGTCTAAACCATCATAGACTGGATGCCTTCTCATGCCACAGTGATCGATGCTAAATTTGTTAGGCAGGAAGGCAGAGCACTAGGAGCAGGATTTGCATATCACAGAGACTAGCAGCCACCTTATGCATCAGTTGTACAGCTTTAATGTCCACCTTCTGAGAGGTCTCCTCTTAAATACAATGCGTCATGGCATAAGCACTTGCAAGGCGCTTCGTCTGAGAGGTTCTGCTATCTCCCATCATTACGCATGCTTGACCAGTGGTCAGGGAGCTCCCAGACCACTCCATGCTGTAGTGCCGAGTCCCTCCCACATCTCAGCTCCCATGTTCTCCGCGCCGTCTAGACCCAACATACCACTGTCCTGCAGCATGCATGCACAGCCAGCCCTTCAGAGGACTGATGATTTTAGCAGCGGTTGTGGCCCTTGATTTGGTGTGCACAGGCGGTGTAATACTTCCGCTCTGAACGGCCGGATTTAAAGCAGGCAGTTCGCAGAGCAGCGTCGGAGGCGCTCACGTCCTGCTCTGAAAGAGCACCCATTCATCACTCAAGTGCAAACATAGCAGCAGGAGCTTTCCGCAGAGGAGTATCCGCATGTGATTCTGGCTGTCTAGGAATCTGTCTCAGCAATGGGCATACATATGTGATCTATTACACCATTACAGGAGCACCTGTGGGAGTCAGAGCTGCTCACCCAGAAGCCATGTCCTGTGCTGTAGTGGTTGAACCTAGTCGCTGCTGCTGTCTGCCTGCCCACGGTTGCCTTAGCCCTCTTTGGCGGATTGTCCTTTTCGCTGAGCCTGTCTCCTCCCAGCACCAGAACCTGTAGCAGCTCACATGCGCCCTGTCATGTTATGCTGACAGCCGCCATCTTTGAATGCAGTTCTGCGAGCGTCCGTGAGAAGTCAGAAAGTGTGAGGCAAGTTCAGGAAGATTCACCTTGGACGATGGTGCGCCTGCCCTGCGTGTGCCTTCTGCCCGCTGTGGGTGCTGCCTGCCCCTTCCATGCGCCTTGGTCACCCCGCGGCAGCCAGCGCCTGAGTTGGCCCCCTGCTCCTCTGCACAGCTCCTGCCGCCTCCGTGCAAGTGCTGATGAAAGTCATACCCTCCCTTGTTTGCGGCGCCTGCTGCAGGATGTGCCAGCTGGCGGTCCATGTCTTGTGCTGCTGCACCGAATTGCTGCCTGAGGCCTCTGCCATCTGCACAGCGGGGATCCTCCAAGTGACAGAGCCCTCCTGATCTGCTTCTGCCATGGCCAGCTAGCTGTGACCCCTGCTCACAGGCGGTGCCACCTCTTCTCCCGAGGGTATCTGGATGTGTGCCAGTCTCATCTAAAACTGCGCTCTGCTTACTGCTGCGTGGCAGTCTAGCCTCTGTGAACGTGTCCCTCTGCATGGGCCTGCTTGATCCCGGTATTTGAGAGCCGTCCTCCGTTGTCAAGATTCCATCCAGCTCCCTCTTTATGTGCTCCTGGAGGGCGTGAGTGGGCAGCAGCTGTTGGCACAAGGGGCATTGCTGCAGGGATCCCTCTGCTGCTGTTTCTTGGGCCCTGGTGGCAGCTGTGCCCCTGCTGCTGCTCTGACGCTCTCTGCTGGCAGTAGGGCGAGAGTGCTCAACTGGTAGTGCACTCTTTGGCTGATCAGTGGCACCGCTTGCCGCATCATTGCTGCATGCTTGCGGTGTGGGAATTTTCGGTGTGCTGCCAGAGCTGCACAGCAGACCAATAAGAGCAGAGGAGCTCTGCGCGCTTGATGTCGTTTTGCTCTTCACTCCGCAGCCTGTCTTTGCCCTGCAGATGTGTATTTCAGACAGAGAAAGACAATCTGCATGAAACTCAATTTTGCCAGGAAAGTCAAAATGGTCCTTGAAATCTCAATCCTGCGAGCATCCCTATATTCAACACAGTTCTTAATTGCTACGTGCAATTGAAAAGTTCTAAGTACCTACCGTGCTCTACTGGATTCTGTCCTGGAGATTATTTCCTTAAGGCTTTGCTGCACTTCTTTCCGGTTCACTTCCAAGACCATCTCTCCGTATCTGCACTTAAATGGGATGAAAGTGAACTCTTTTCAATCTCTGTGGTGTGTCACGTCCCCCGTGACAATGATGAACAAGTATATTTTCTGAATCTTGTCAGGAAAGGGCCTCCTTTCATTGAGCAGATATCTGACGGGGTCGCATGCTATACAGTGTCTAGCAGAAAGCAAGCAAATGGTCAATTTTCTACTCGCACAAGGCTGGAGCTGTCCCTACCCCGTTTCGAAAGCAACGCGTGACACGTGCCGCTTTCGGAGCGCGATGTCGGGTTTCAAGCGGGGGCCAACTTCTTCGCGATCCACGACGATCCAAATTGATGGCAGATATGTACACGTCGTTTACGGTTTGCAAGGGGACTTAGGACTGCATTCATTGCAGTTGCACTCCTTTTGGGCTTGATAGTTTCACATTGGATTCGATCTGTTTCGTGACTAGTTGGGTTGTTTAGATGCCAAGCACTTTTGGGTCTGGGTGTGTCGAATTAAGTGGTTAAAATTGCAAAGAAAAACATCTGACACAATTATCTAGATCGTTCAATGTGCAAGGCAGATACTGGCTGGCTAGCTAGTACTGCCTGCAACAGGAATGTCCGGCTGATCCATAGCTCCTGTAGTCATCTGACAGCTATGTATCATAGAAAACGATACATTTTATGGATATCAGGTATTACCTGCTACCGGTGATGCCATGGCTGTGTTTTTAATGAAGGACGTTGCACGATGGTTTCCTCCGTCAGTGCGAGTTGCTCTCTTTCTGGGCGCTCTGGTGCGCTCCAGTCCTTGATCATGATACATCAATCCATATGCCAGTAAACTTGTGAGATCGCAAACCCGCAGTATGCAAGCGGAACACACCAAGTGCTGGAGAAACTGTGCTATTGGCGCAGGTTGTCTTTGGCATAGTGGACATCGATATCCTCCTGCCAAAGCTTACCGTCTCCAGGGAGAAGGACTCTGTGTAAGGCCCCCTTGCTGACTTGATCCGCCAGCCCCTCTACTATGATCTGCACATTCTCCTGCACAATGCTATGTCTTATACAAGAGTCTTGATGACTGAAAGTGCTGAGATGCCATTGAAATCCTCTCAATTCCCCCCGCAGGGTGTTCAAGCACGGGGGATGGGAGCGACTGGGCCTTCGAAACCGCAGCCGCACCCTGGCGCCGGGGAACCGGCTGCAGCCGCTGGATGAGCTGGCAGGCGCCAAGAAGGCCAGCCCCTACGGCGGCGTGCTTCCCCCCAGCCCCTACGCGAGCCTGCGCAAGTGCAAGCGCTTCCTGGGCAACATCCAGTCAACAAGCACCCTCAAGGCTGCGCTGCAGGTGCAGCCCAGTCGCACCCCATGTTGCTGTCATGGATACCATGTCCAATAAGTCTGGGTACTACATATGGGTGGCTGTTTGCTACATCAAGAAGGCGAGCAGGAAGACTGTTGGCACCGGGCGTGATGCCACGTGAGCAAGGGATGGAGGGCTCTGGCAGCCTTCAGGGACGGTCGCAGTGAGATCGCACAGTGCAACATGCATTCTGGATGCATTCTGGTCTGAGTCTAAGAATCACGGTGCTAGGAACAGTGTTTGCAGCCACACACTTGTGAGCCTTGGGCACGTCGAAGTGCTTCCATTGAAGCACAGTATTATTATTTTTTTTATTATTGCACGCTTTTCCTGCCGAAAGGCAAGGTACGTCCTGCAGACAAGCTGCAGTTAAAGGCT